>Ga0114931_10004764_pt1 | contig 16869 bp, 13 predicted proteins | sample 2SBtaG_FD_89579 | JGI IMG/M metagenome (GOLD analysis project Ga0114931, IMG submission 89579) | Deep subsurface microbial communities from Kolumbo volcano to uncover new lineages of life (NeLLi) - 2SBTROV14_V59a metaG | ecosystem: Environmental > Aquatic > Marine > Volcanic | place: Kolumbo...
AAGTGATTGCCTTGCCGCATCGTGGGCCTTTGGGGTTGTTTTATCTGATTTTGCGCAGTCTTCTGGGGAAGCGATTGGTGTCTGAGATCAAGATTTTTGAGAGCACTGGCATTGAGGTGAGTGGAGAGGCTGCCCTGCAACTGGATGGTGATTCAGCAGGCATGCTGCCTTGTGAGATTACCGCCTGTCCAGGTGCTCTGTCCTTGATTTTTCCCATAGATAAAAATTAAAGTAGTAAAGTTGAAAATGAGCGATATGGATAATAGCAGTATCGATGTTAAATGGCGGCTGGGATTTTGGCTGCTTCTGGCTATAATTACAGCCTGGCGGCTTATATATCTTCTGGTCACGCCCCTTGACCTGGTACCTGATGAGGCCTATTACTGGGATTGGGGACGGCATTTTTCATGGGGGTATTATAGCAAGCCGCCTCTAATTGCCTGGCTTAATGGTCTGTCCACATTCATGTTGGGTGCCACACCCTTTACGGTACGCCTGCCGGCGGTGCTTTTTGGATCTCTTACCCTTATTGCGCTTTATGGTCTGGCTGCTCGGATGTTTAATGCCCGCACTGCCTTTTGGAGTGTTGTGCTGGCGGTAATCGCTCCGGGTAGTGCGATTATCAATCTGATTATGACCATTGATGCACCTCTGGTTTGCTGTTGGGCGCTGGCCCTTTATTTCCTGTGGCGGGGCATTGAGGATGATGGACGGGCTTTTTGGGTATTCCTGACCATTCTCTTTTGTGGGCTTGGGCTTCTTGCCAAGCAGATGATGCTTTTTTTCCCGTTGATTTCCCTGCTGTATTTGGCCTTAAATCCCGAAGAACGCCATCATTTACGCCGCCCCTGGCCTTATTTGCTCCTTATAATTCCCCTCCTGTTCCTGATTCCAGACCTATGGTGGAACAGCCAGCATGGCTGGATTACCTTTAAGCACACCGCCCATCATTTTGAGGGTAACCATTCTTTTTGGCGTTTTTTAACTACCCTGCCTGATTTTATTGGCAGTCAGTTGCTGCTAATCGCTCCACTTACCTGGATAATATTCATTAGCCTGGCCGGGCTTATATTCTCGCATTTTAGAGCAGCATCAGGAAAATTAAAGTTTCTGGTATTATTCAGTGCTTTGCCATTGGCAATTTTTGCACTTATGTCCCTGCGCCAGAGGATAAATGCCAACTGGCCCGCCGTTTTTTACTCTACCGCCTTTATTTTAACGGCGGCCTGGGCTGCGGGGCATCCGCTTATCCAAAAAAAATTGGCGTCATGGCGGAAGTTATTCCCATGGGTTGTTTATAGCGCTCTTTTTTTGAGCATCCTCACTTATTTTCTAACCTTTTATATTGGCCACACGGCATTGGGGGGTGGTCCAAAAGATCCTTTTCATCGTTTAAAGGGCTGGCATGAGTTAGGAGCGGAGGTTAGTAATATTCTTCAAAAACAGTCGGCTAATGAGACAATTTTTTTACTGGCCAGCACTCGTCAGACTGCCAGCGAATTGGCTTTTTATGTACAAGGGCAACCTCGGGTATATTTGTGGAATGAGCGCCGGGATGTCGTTACCTCGCAATACGATTTATGGCCCGGTCCCGAGAAGATGATTGGCGATGATGCCCTGCTGGTCATAGAGAAGGGCAAGAATATAAATGCTGCCCTACGGAACTCCTTTACGCGTATGGAATTATTAAGAGAAATTCAAATACCTATGGGGGAAGCCGGCAACCGTGATTATAGCATTTATCTTGGACATAAATTATTGCATTGGCCACAATGATATTTTCAAAAGGAATATCCGACAAATATCAATCCCCCCTGGCGGCTAAATATCGTCGCTATTGGCTGCCGGAACTGCTCATAGCCCTGTCGATCTTAACGGTTTCTACCGGGTTATGTTTGCTATATCCCATTGATATTGACTTGGCCCGCTGGTTTTATCAACCGCCGGGGGCTGCTCACCTATGGCCATATGGTGAATTAGAGCCCTGGGCGATATTAAATAAGGCTGACGCTGCCCTTACCATTCTTTTGGCTGGTATTGGTCTGGTGTTATTGTTTGGGTCGTTGCGGACCAAATGGCGATTTTTTCGGCCCTATGCGGCCTTTATTATCCTGAGCCTGGTGATTGGCCCTGGCTTGCTGGTTAATGGGGTATTTAAGGATCATTGGGGCCGCCCCCGCCCTCGGGAAATTAAGGCCTTTGGCGGAAAATTGGATTATAGGCCGCCACTTTTAAAGGGTCATGGCCCTGGCAGATCGTTTCCCAGCGGTCATGCCTCCGTTGCCTTTGATTATCTTGTTTTCTGGTTTATCTGCCGCCGTAAAAGGCGGTGGGCGGTGCCTGCCCTCTTAGGTGGATTGACTTTGGGAGGGCTGATGAGTTTTGCCAGATTCGCAGCTGGGGCCCATTTTCTATCTGATGTAATCTGGTCGGAGGGACTTACTTATCTGGTTTCGCTGATCCTGTATTATTTTATTCTGCGAATTCCACAACGGGAAGATCGTTTTTCTAAACTAGAATAGGGGCATTTCGAACCCTTATATGCCGATATCTTATACAGAGAGGCAATGCATTGCGTCTCTACCGCTGCTAATAAAATGTCCGTCACCAGATATGCATTCCCAAGCAGGAGCTTGGGAACGAGGAAAAACCAACCAACCAACCTGATTTACAGGTTCTCAGGGGTAAACGCCACGGTTTGATTAATTGTTTTTGCGCCAGTAAGGAGCATGACCAGGCGGTCAACTCCCAAGGCGATACCGGCTGCGGCTGGCATTATCTTCAGGTCTTCCAGAAAAGGTTCGGGGAGGGGGCCGGGACGTCTACCCTGCTTTTTGATTAGTTCCCGCTCATCATTAAATCTCCGGCGTTGTTCCCCGGAATTATTAAGTTCAGTGAAGCCATTGGCCAGTTCGATTCCGGCAATATAGAGTTCAAAACGTTGCGCCAGCTTGGGGTTTCCTGGCAGAAGGGCGGCCAGGGAGGCCAGGGGGGCTGGATAGTCGTACAAAAAAACCGGCTTATCAAAACCCAGGTTTGGTTCTATAAAATCAACCAGAATTTCGTCAAAATTGTTGTCCCGTAAGGCCTTTTCGGCAGAAACCGGGGCATAGCGCCGAAAGGCTTCTGAGACGGAAATTCTGTGCCAGGGCGGGGTAAGGTCTATTATTGATTCGTCCCTGCTTATTTGATTAGGGTGAGGCATGGCTTGCAGCAGAGCCTCACAGTCCGCCATGAGATCGAGGTAATTGTGCTCGGCGGCATACCACTCAAGCATGGTCATTTCAGGAAGATGTAAATGACCACGTTCTCCTTTCCGAAAGCATTTACATATTTGAAAAATCCTGGGAAGACCAGCCGCCAGTAAACGCTTCATGCATAGTTCCGGCGAGGTCTGTAGAAACCAGTCACCAGCAATTTCCGGTTCAATAAAGGCCTCTGGAGCCGGAGCCGGGATGCGGACAGGTGTCTCAACCTCCAAATAACTTCGCTCAATAAAAAAGGAGCGAATCGCCTGCATAATAGCGGCCCGCTCCTTAATGTATTTATTCTGTAAGCTGTTCTGATGTGCCAACTCTGCTATTCCTTTACCCTCGTCATATACTCCCCGGTGCGGGTATCAATCTGTAGTAAATCACCTTCGTTGACAAAGGGTGGAACCTGCATTTCAAATCCGGTTTCAAGGGTTACCGGTTTGGTATCGGTGCCACTGGTGTCACCCTTGGCCCAAGGGTCGGCCTTGATTACCCGAAGGTTGACGGAGATGGGTAAGGTCACATCAATTGGCTGGCCGTCAAACATTAGAACCTGCACATCCATATTATCAATCAAAAAATTGGTGTTTTCGCCTAATTGTTTATCGGTAATAAATAATTGTTCATAATTCTCATTGTCCATAAAGTGATATTCTTCGCCCTGAGAATAAAGAAATTGCATGGTACGCTCTTCCAGAGGGGCTTTTTTGAATTTGTCATTGGAACGAAAGGTACGTTCGAACATATTACCGCTTAACATATTACGCATTTTTGTACGGTAAAGGGACTGGCCTTTGCCAGGTTTTACGAACTGGAAACCCACGACAATATATGGATCACCATCAATTTCTATTTTTAGGCCTTTTCTTAAATCAGATGCAGTGTACATATTGTTTCTCCATATCCTTTATTTCCAGTTCCTTAAATCACTTCCAACGATTTTCCCGCCACTTCATAGACGCCTTTGGATAAACCAGACTTGTTTATAATTCTTTTTAGCTGATCTTGCATTAAGTTTTGATAGGGCCTGGCGTAGCGGCGCCAGCGGCTCAAACGTCCCAGAAGACGGGCGGCTATGGCGGGGTTTAAGCCATCAAGCTCTAAAACAGTATCGGTGAGCAGGGCGTATCCTGCTCCGGTGCGGTCATGAAAACAGATGGGATTTCCGGCGGCAAAACTGCCGATTAAGGCCCTTACCTTATTGGGGTTTTTGATGGTAAACTGGGGATGATGCATGAGCTCTTTTACCTTGCCCAGGGTTTGGGGCAGTGGATTTGTCGCCTGCAGGGCAAACCATTTATCCACCACCAGGGTTTCATTCTGCCATTTTTCATAAAAGGATTCCAGAGCGGTTTGGCCTTCCGTTGCCCCTGAATGGGTCAGGGCCGTCAGTGCGCTTAGTTCATCGGTCATATTGTCGGCCTCCTGTAATTGAGTAAGGCACATGGATTTTGCTTCATCTGTACCTGCCATCATCAAAAAGGAGAGACATAAATTTTTTAAGCGTCGTTTACCCGCCATTATTGGGTCGTAGGTATAAGGCGTCTGCTCGTAATTGCTGTAGATCCGTCGCATCGGCTCCGCCAGTTCTGTGCCAAATGTTTGTCGGACAAATTCCCGCACCTGGTGGATGGCTGCTACATCAATTTCCCGCATTTTTTCGGCCAGGAAATCCTCGCCGGGCAGTGTCATAATCTGGCTGATAAAGGCCGCGTCATCATGGAAGTCTGGCGAGAGCACGGTCTTGAAAATTTCCGTAAGCCTTTCGTCCATGGTCAGTTGACGCCCCGCTTGACAATCACTAATCATGGCGAGCATCTTGTTGGTCAGCAGACGTTGGCGGGCCTCCCAACGATTGAATGAGTCCTGATCGTGGAGAAGGAGAAAGGCCAGTTCCTCATCGCTATAATCGTATTGCAGATGAACAGGGGCGGAAAATTCCCGTAGAAGGGAGGGGATTGGCGGAGTAGATGTTTTAAATATGAATTCCTCTCTTGCTTTTGTGATATGCAATACCCCGGAATCAAGAGTCTTTACGCCGCTTTTCGTCTGCATATTAAGGGGCAATTCCTGGCCATCCCCGCCTAAAAGAGCAATCTTTAAGGGGATATGGAGGGCCTTGCCACTATTGCCTTTTACCTTTGGCGCTTCCTGAGTTACAGTGAGCCCATAGGTTTGCGCCTGGGCGTCGTAGTGGGATGAAATCGTCAGGCGCGGGGTACCTGGCTCATTGTACCAGAGCTTGAATTGCTCAAGGGTTCCGGGCTGGGCGGCACCACTCTCGCACCAGGCGTCTTCCATGGCCTGGACGAAATCTTCAGTGGTTACAGCCTGGCCGTCATGCTCTTTAATATAAATTTGCATCCCACGCTGAAAATTATCTTCCCCCAGGATGGTATGCAACATGCGGATTACTTCCGCCCCCTTCTCATAAACCGTTAGGGTATAAAAATTGTTTATTTCTATATATGATTCAGGCCGCACCGGGTGAGCCATAGGCCCGGCATCTTCCAGAAATTGATGATTGCGAAGTATGTTTACGTCGCTGATCCTCTTAATGGCCCGGGAGGAGATGTCGGAGGTGAACTCCTGGTCACGAAAGACAGTCAGGCCCTCTTTGAGACTTAGTTGAAACCAGTCCCGGCAGGTGATCCTGTCGCCTGTCCAGTTATGGAAATATTCGTGGCCAATAACTGATTCGATACCTTCATAATCCTGATCGGTGGCGGTTTGTGGCTGAGCTAAAACATATTTGGAATTGAAGATGTTAAGCCCCTTGTTTTCCATGGCTCCGGCGTTAAAGTCATCAACCGCCAGAATCATGTATAGATCAAGGTCATATTCAAGCTTGAAACGCTCCTCGTCCCAGCGCATGGCTCTTTGCAGGGAGCGCATGGCGTGCTGGCATTTAGCGGCATTGTGGTGCTCCGTGTAGATGCGTAATTCTACCTGCCGGCCGGTACAGGTGGTAAAGCTGTCTTTGAGCATGGCGAGGTCGCCTGCTACCAGGGCAAAGATGTAGCAGGGCTTGGGGAAAGGATCATGCCAGGTAGCAAAATGGCGCTGGGCATCGATATCACCCTGTTGGATAAGATTGCCGTTAGAGAGTAATACCGGATATAGTTTTTTGTCCGCTGCAATGGTTGTGGTAAAGGAGGCCATCACATCGGGGCGATCCGGGAAATAGGTGATTTTACGAAAACCTTCGGCCTCGCATTGGGTACAAAAAATCCCATTTGAACGATATAATCCCTCCAGTGAGGTGTTGTCTTGCGGACGTATTCGCGTGGTGCAGGACAATGTAAATGCAGAGGGCGGCTTCCTGATGATAAGCTGCTCGGCCCCTAAGCTATAGTCCGCCTCAGAAAGTTTTTTGTCATCCAGTGATATATCGATTAATTCCAGATGGCGGCCATCCAAAACGAGGTCGGTGGTATCACTTTTTCTTTGTATCTCAAGCTGCGCCTTAACTATGGCAAACTCCTCATATAGATCAAAGTGCAGATCCACCGATTTTACGAGAAATGGCGGCGGTTGGTAATCACGCAGGTATTGGGTAATTGGTTTTTTGGGCATTTAATATCTCTTTTTTGTAAATGTAAACTTTTCTAAAAGTGGTAGTAGATTGAAGTTTTCTAAATTTTTTCAACTACAGGAAAGAGCAATTTCTGTTTGGGGTGCAGGTTCTCAAAGGCAATGTTGGGGTTATATCTTTTCATTAGCCAGAACGGTAAATCTAACTCGTTATGGGTTATTGTCCAGATATTATCGCCACGCTTAACGGTATATGTTTGCACCCCGCTTACCTTGAAGGCGGCAAAGAAATCTTCGGCTATGCCCTTGTGAAACTCATATCGGCGTTCCTCAAAGGCCTCTTTGCCGATCTTATTCAGAGGGATCTTTATTTTCTGGTGGTTTTTTATTTGGCGCCGGAAGGAAAGGTGGTTTAAATCCCTGATTTTTTGGGTAGGGATATTAAGCCAATCGGCATAGTGCCCCAGTGTCTCTGATTCTTGAACCTGTATCACGCCTATTCGTTTGCCACGTTTATCGGTATATATTCTCCCAACCTGGAAATTGCCAATTAAAACTTCGGGGTTGACGGAAATTAAATTATCTGGTGGCGGGTTAGCCGCTGGTTGTTCTTTTTCTAATTCTGTTTTATGCCCGGCAAGAAAATCACTGACATTTACCTGCCAATTTGTTGTGTGCGACTGGCGCATGGTAAAGCCTTTGGGCATTGAATTAAGTATACTGGCCAGCTTTATGGGCTGTGGCGTTGACTCAGGTGGTTTCACTACGGCCAGTTTAGTGATTGGTTTTTTAACTGAGATCTGTTTAGGCGGTTCGGGCTGTTCTTTTTTTCTGATGGCCTTGCTTATTGCGGCCTTCCGGCTGTTTAATCTTGCCCTTGTCCCCTTACTAACAGAGGAGGCTTCTAAGCTCGCTAGTCGATGTTCGCCCGGAGCGGGTATTCTTAAATTTTGTCCTACATAAATTACAGCCCTGCGGCCAAGCTGATTGAAATCCAGCAGGTCTGCCAACTTAACCCGTTGCATGCGAGCAATTTTACCAGCGGTGTCTCCTCGGGATACTCTGTAAAAACGGCTCCGTTTTTGGGACTTTTTATATAAATAGGCGGGGATTTCAGCCAGTTTATTCAGTGCTCCCTTTGGCAACCTTAGTGTGTAATGTTTCGGTATATATTTTTGCCCGCTGAATATGGGCCGCCGTAGAGCCGGGTTTAGTGACTTTATTTGTTTTGTGCCGAGATTAAAAAATTTTGCGACCTCATGTATGCCCGCATAACCTTCTAATTGAAAATTTTCAGTAGCTACAGGTCTCTCTGGCTGTAAATCAGGGAAGTATTTTTGATAATGTTTGGCTATTTTTCTGGCGGCCAGAAACTCCGGGTAAAAGTTTTTTGAGGCGAAACCAAATCGCCGGTTTTGATAATTGTCTATAATCTTGTCGTAAGCTCCGAACTTTTTTTGGGCTCTAAGCATACTGTTTGCCCCGTGATTATAGGCGGTTATGGCTAAAGGCCAGTCTCCCAGCTTTTGATAATTCTCCTTTAAAAATTTGGCGGCGGCCCTTGACGCCACGATAGGATCTCTCCGTTCATCAACCGTATAGCTTATGGTTAAAAAACGTCGGCCAGTGGAACGGATAAATTGCCATATTCCCGCCGCTCCAAATTTGCTGTAGGCCTCGTAGTTGTAGGATGATTCTACGTGAGGGAGATAGGCCAAGTCAGTGGGCAGATGATTGTTACGAAAAATTTGTTTAATTTTGGCAAGATAACGGCCTGATCTTATTACTCCCTGCCTGAATCGATTTTTGAGACATAACTGAAAACGCACATTTTGGGCCGCCCTACGTAGTACCTTGGCACTGGGATGGCCGCCAAACATGGCAATGATCTTTTTCTCTGTTGGAGAAGATGCTGGACGTCCGCTGGCCAGATTGTTAAGTATTTGGCGATATTTTTTTTTGGCAAGTTTTATTTTTCTTCTGTTTATTCTGTAGTTGCCGGGGATTTTGCGATCTTGCAAGTCGATTACTTCATAAATTACCGCCAGATTATTACTGTCATGAATTAAACCGTGTTTTGAAGAGTATTGAGAATAAACCTTTTCCCAAAACTTAATATTTGCCTGGATGTTTGGATAAATGGGAAAGGGATTTATGGTGGCGGAAACCGTTTGGGGAACGGCAAGAAGGAATAGTAACAGGAATATTCGGCGTAAGCTTTTATGTTTAATCATCTAACCCACATGCGGGGATATGTGCCTTAACGGTAGTCGCAAGTCACTTATTAAGGTTTTTGGGGTCAGGAGTGTTCTATCATATTTTTGCCATGCTTCTTGGCACGGATCAAGGCCTTCTCTGCCAGTAAAACAAGATTGTCCAGTGCGATTCCTACGAAAGGCGTCAATGACGCTACTCCCATGCTTACCGAGACATATGGGCAAGCCTTTGACTTTGGGTGCTTGACTTTTAAATAATCCACATTGGCTTTCATTTGGGCCGCCACGGCCATGGCACCTCGTAGACCTGTTCCGGACAGGCAGACGGCAAATTGATTCCCACTGAATCTTGCGAGGTGATCTCCAACTCTATGTAAGGATGACTCAAGAACCTGGGCGATAAGTTTAAGGCAATCATCCCCTTTCTGTTGGCCGCATTCCTCCACAAATTCTCTGAAATAGTCAAATTCAATGAAGATGAGAGCCATTGGCTTTGCATCCCGAAAGGAACGCCGCCATTCAAGCTGAAGGTTTTCATTGAAAAAACGACGATTGCCGACACCGGTTACCTCATCTGTAATTGCTAATTCTGCGAAGCGTACGTTGGCATTTTCCAAGTCCGCCTTTACTCTTAGTAATTCTAGTTCTCTGGCCTTTCGCCGAGAAATTTCACTTGATAGTTTGACCGCTGATGCAACTCTGGTTATAAGCTCAAGCTCACGTACCGGTTTGGTTATGTAGTCAACGGCCCCAGCATCAAAGGCGGCATGTATGGTTTCCGGCTCATCCTTAATTGTCACCATGATTATTGGGGTGTCGGCGAAGAACTCATGCTCTTTGATTCTTCGGCAGACCTCAATACCATCGATATATGGCATCACTATGTCCAACAAAATACAATCTATCTGTTGTAATTTTTTTTCCTCAGAGGTAATACCTAAAAAGTCAAGGGCCACAGTGCCTGATTCGGCACAATGCACATCCTGGTAACCATTTCTGGTAAGGGCGGTTTGTAGAAGCCGCAATATTGGCGGAGAATCATCAACTATTAATATGCTCATTATATTATCTAGTACCACTCAGAATAATACAGAAAGTTAACTGCATAAAACCCACAAACTTTAATTTTACGATACATGAACATTGTGTCCAGGTCTTGTTTTTGCACAGTCCCCTAAGGCGAGGCTATAAACTATCACTTTATTTTGTAACACAATCGCCGTATAAGAATGATACAGGTAGGTTACCAATTTCTAGATCATGATGCAAATATTTATAATGAAAGCTCAAACCGTTAATAGAGTTCTTCACTCATCGTCGAAATGTTCATTCGCATATGTGTAGGGTGGTGTTGCCGAATATTTACAAATTTTTAATTTGGATTCCCAATGTATACACCAATAATCGGAACTCTGGCTTTTATAGTTTCCCCTGATGGTAAGAACACACTTCTGGTGCATCGCCATAAACGCAATTCTGATCAGCATTTAGGGAAATATAATGGCTTGGGTGGTAAACTGGAGGCCGATGAAGATGTGCTGAGTTGTATCAAACGGGAAATCCTGGAGGAAGCAGGCCTGGAATGCCAGGAAATAATCCTGCGCGGTACCATTAGCTGGCCTGGTTTTGGCCCCAATAATGAAGATTGGTTTGGTTTTATCTATCGGGTTGACAGTTTTACAGGGGAACCTTTTTCTGAGAATGAGGAAGGAACACTCGCTTGGTATCCCATAGCTCAGCTGGAAAAACTGCCCATGTGGGAAGGAGACCGATATTTTTTACCCATGGTTTTTGATCATCACCCCACATTGTTTCATGGGGTGATGCCATACCAGAAATCTCGACCTGTAAGTTGGAACTTTACTCGGGGTTGAGTCATAAGCGATCCATGAACACCACCCTGCACACGGCGGCGTCCCTGAATCGTTTACAGTTCTGGGCGTTGCAAAGTCAAGATGTGGTTCGTTTGTCGCTTACGTTCAGTCTATTATATCAAGGTGGGTTCAAGTGCGCACAGCAGGGCGTCCTGAAACCCTTACATTATTTTTTCTCCCAACCTGGGAGAAATCAGTTCATCAACCGCAGTCCGATGCATCGTAAGGATCGTAGGTGTCGGCGGCGTTTTTGAATAAATAATCATTAACTCGGGCGATTTGCTCAGCTGTTAACTTGCCCCAACTCCCGTCCTTAGCGCATTTTGTATATCTCTTCGCAAAGACTCTGTTCCAGCCTTTACGAACTTTGGATTCGGTGTACAAAAATTTAGCATTCTTGTCGTTGCCCCGGTAATGACAACTTTTACAATTATTTCGGAATATTGTGTAACCCTCCCAGAGAGAGGCGTGTGTGAATATCCGGCAGGTTTGGGTTACCGGGTCACAACGTTTTACAGGACTTGCCCCGGCTTGTCCTACCCCACAAAAAAATAAAAAAATACCCAATAAACCGATAAATGCTTTTTTCATACTAACTACCTCCTGTTTTGTGTACCACAAAGTATCACTCTGCTAATAGTAGTACTTTTGAAAATAATTGTCAAGTTTTGGGAGCCAGATAATTACCATTTCATTAAATTCTTATGGACGTCTACCTATATATACTTTATTCTTTCCCGCTTGTCTTTTAGCTTCTTTGAAGCTGGCTATAATTTTAGTGCCTTATTGCTAAATTATCGTTACAAAAAACAGGTAAGCGGAGCGAAGCGTAGACTCCGAGAAAAGTTGATGAGAAGATTAACCCGATAAGTTACCCTCTACCGTTAAGGCCCTCGGTAAGCCTATTACCCATAAATCGACAGTACGAAAATACGCTATTGGTTTCTCTATCTGTCTCGCAATCGGTATCGGGGGCGGAATCGAAAAATCGATAGCGATACCGATTGCGAGATAGAAGTATATACCAATAATGATCCTCATTTTTAGGGAAATATCAATGAATAACGAAAAAAATTGTAAGGAAATTTATGCAAAGTGATACTTCTGAAGAAGCAAAATATCCACCAGAGGTGCGGATTGTAAAACTTGGTGAGCGGACGATCATCCTGGTCGGCACGGCCCATGTGTCACAGCAGTCAGCTGATTTGGCCCGTCAGGTTATTGAAAACGAAAATCCGGATTGTGTGTGTATTGAGCTGGATCAAAAACGCTATGATTCTCTGGCTCAGAAAAAGCGTTGGGAGGCTCTGGATTTAAAGCAGATTATTCGGACAAAGCAATTATCTACTCTAGTGGTTAATCTTGTTTTGGCCTCTTACCAAAAAAAGTTGGGCGCTCAATTAGGGGTTTTACCTGGAGCTGAGCTTCTAGAGGCCGCCAGGGTTGCTAAAGATTGTGGTATTCCCATCGCTCTTTGTGACCGTGAGGTGCGGGTAACTCTGCGGAGGGCTTGGCGAGCCACCTCTTTCTGGAAAAAGAGCTATTTGCTCGCCAATCTGGCGGCGAGCCTCTTTGACAATACGGCAATGGATGAAGAAAAGATTAACGAGTTGAAGAAACAGGACGTTCTGTCTGAGTTGCTTGATGAGTTAGGTCAGAGTCTGCCAGAGTTAAAACTCGTAATTATTGATGAGCGTGATACTTATCTGGCTGAAAAAATCAAGTCCTCTCAGGGTGAAAAACTTGTTGCCGTGGTTGGGGCCGGACACCTGGAGGGGACGATAAAGGCCCTGCATGAGGATCGTGCCGCAATGATGGATAGAATAAATGTCATTCCACCAGTGTCACCTGTTTGGAAGGTTTTAGGCTGGGCGATCCCGGCACTTATTATTGGCTCAATTATGTTTATTGCGCTGCACAAGGGCAGTGCAGTGGCCGGGGATAATGTTATCTATTGGATATTGGCAAATGGTATCCCGTCAGCGATAGGAGCAGCCATTGCCCTGGCGCATCCTTTTACTATAATCGGGGCCTTTGTTGCAGCTCCCATAACAAGCTTAACCCCCATAATTGGCGCGGGTTATGTCACAGCTTTTATCCAAGTGATGGTGATGCTACCGGTGGTTAGGGAGTTTGAGACAGCCCTGGACGATATGGCGACCTTTAAAGGTTGGTGGCGTAATAAATTGCTTAAAGTGATTCTGGCCTTCTTGTTGCCCGGTTTTGGCTCTATGATCGGTACTTGGGTGGGTGGTGCTAAAATTGTGTCCAATCTATTCTGAGATTTTTAAAAAGGTATTTGATATGAATAAAAAGAAAAAACAGCCCAAAACAATTATTAGCAATAAAGAGGCACGGCATCTAAGGTCCTTGGGACACCATCTTACGCCTTTAGTTATGTTGGGACGGGAGGGGGTGACTGATACGGTGTTGGCATCGCTGGATATATTGTTGACCAAACGGGAACTACTGAAGGTTAAGATACAGAATAATTGTCCTTTGGATCGAAAAAAGGCCGCGGAAAAGTTGAGTGCCGCCACGGGCGCTGCCGTGGCGCAAGTAATTGGCAAGATGATTTTGCTATATCGCCACAATCCCGATTTGCCGCCAGAAAAAAGAATTAGTCTATCATGACGAGTAAGGACTCACTATTTTTAGATAAAAAATCAACTGTGGATGATTTTCGGTTCACCGATAAGGTCGCGGAGGTTTTTGATGATATGCTGGGCCGCAGCGTACCATGTTATCATGAGACAATTGGAATGACTGCTCAGTTATTGGCCAGGTTACTTAAGCCTGGAGGACGGGTCTATGACTTGGGCTGCTCCACCGGCAATACCATGATTGAACTCTCCCGGAGCCTGGCCCATTTACACCTCCATTTTATAGGGGTCGATAATTCAGAGGCTATGATCCATAAGGCCATTTTGAAGGCCGAGATGTATTCCAGGCTGGACTGTCTGGACTTTGAGGTTGATGATATCTTTAATGTCTCTTTGCTTGATCCTGCCGCTGTAATTATGAACTATACCTTGCAGTTTATCCGCCCCTTGCTCCGGCAGGGCTTTGTTAAGAAACTATATGACACTCTGCCAACCGGTGGAGTGCTGATCATCAGCGAAAAGTTGGTTAATCACGATCCGCTCTTTAACCGAACTTTTATTCAATTATATCTCGATTTTAAACGTCAACAAGGATATTCAGAAATTGAGATATCTCAAAAACGCGAGGCCCTGGAGAATGTTCTTATCCCCTTTTCTGACGCGGAAAATATGGATATTCTGCGGCGGGCTGGCTTTCAGCACGTCGATAAATTCTTTCAGTGGTTCAATTTTTCATCATTTGTGGCGGTGAAGGAATAGTGCCGGATTATTTATCTCTAATGCCTAAGGCCGATGCCTCAGCGGTGTGTGCCTTGCGCCAAAAGCTGCGGGAACGTTTTAATCAGGAGAAAAAAGGCTTTCGGCGTTATCGTGAGCTTTATGAGGCCGTGGCCGGAATGCGGGCCGAACAACTGGATTTTTCCGGTGATGTAGTGCGGATTGGCGCAAGAGATGAAATCAGCGCGGCTGAATTTGATAAGTTATATGACGTAATGCGGCAATTTATGCCCTGGAGGAAAGGCCCGTTTTCTATCTTCGGGGTTGATATTGAAGCCGAGTGGCGCAGCGATAAAAAATGGCGGCGGGTACAGCCTGTTTTGCCGGATATGCGGGGCAAGGTTGTTGCGGATATTGGCTGTAATAACGGCTATTACATGTTCAGAATGGCAGCGGAAAGGCCTGCTGTGGTACTGGGGTTTGAGCCATACATTCAGCATTATTATGCCTTCCAAACCCTGAACCGTTTGGCCGGGCAGAAAAATTTGGTTGTCGAGCCATTTGGGGTTGAGGACATCGGTTTATTTCCCGAGAGCTTTGACGTCATCTTTCTGATGGGAATTATTTATCACCGTGTCTCGCCGGTGGAGATGCTTAAAGAGATTAGAGCAGCCTTGAAACCAGGAGGGCGCCTAATCGTAGAGTCGCAGGCTATCCCTGGTGATGAACCGGTGGCCCTCTTCCCCGAGAGCCGCTACGCCAAGGTGCCGGGTACCTATTTTGTCCCCACTGCCGCCTGCTTAAAAAATTGGCTCAAAAGGACAGGATTTGGCAAGATTGATTTGTTTTATTCTCATCCCATGTCAGAATCCGAACAACGTCGAACAGATTGGATGGACTTTGAATCCTATAGTGACTTTGTTGATCCGCAAAACCCGCAATTGACCGCAGAAGGTTATCCCGCCCCTATAAGGGTGTATGTTAAGGCCTTAAAATCCAAATAATGTAAGCGCTCCATGAACACCCTGAAACGCTTACACTCTGTGCGGGTACGTACTTCCGGGGCGTTTAGTTTATTGAGCGCTAACCAAGTTAAGAACTCAGCTTAGGGAAAGGGCTGTTCGTATCTTATTGTACCGGTAAAATTTTTTGGGAGATTATTATGTTTTTCGTTATGTTCATTGATTCAAGGCATCTACCGGATCAATATTTGCCGTTTTTTTGGCGGGATACACCCCGAAAAACAGACCGATAAGGATGGAGAACACGAATGCGATTGCAAAAGGATGCCAGGTTATGCTGATTGGTTTTCCCAAATGGCGAGTCACAATAGGAATAATTACCCCCACGCCTACCCCAAGTACTCCCCCTAAAAAAGTCAGGATGACCGACTCGGTAAGATAATAGATAATAACAATTTGTCAAAGAACATTGCCTACAAAAACGGCTATAAAATGAATGAAAACATTTAATAAAATTGCTTAACTTTACCTGTAAATTGTCTTGACAATGGGATCCACTATAGTGTTCTATGTGGAGTGGTATCGTCCGCCACCGGTTTCATCCGATCCGCCATCGGCGATGATTTGGATGAAACCGGAAGGCAAGAGATTCAGACAAGCAGGAAGGACAGGCCTAACAGCAATGGTTGGTGGTTCAGTAGATAAAGATGATAAAGATGCTTGCTGTATGAGTGGTCGGCGACAATGCCGTCGGTTTTCAGCGGGCTTCAACACCGGCAGGGGGGGAATGTCATGCGCCGGCTGACCGTGACTTGCTCGGTGTTGTTGTTGGCGCTCCTCATATCGAGCTGCGGCCAGGATGAACCGGCTAAAAAAGTGCTTTTGGGCAGGCGGGGAGAAACAGAGGAAACCGCGGGTTCAATCCCGGACCCGAATGCTCTCCGGTTCGGCTTCGATATGCGACTTGACCCCAAGGAAGACGTGGCCATCTATCTCCCCTTTCTTCGCTACCTCGAGCAGCATACCGGTCTCAAGTTCGCTCTGGATTTTACCGCCAAATACCAGGATACCGTGGAAAACCTGGGCAAGGGGATTACCAGTTTCGCGGCCCTGGGGCCGGTCAACTGTGTGCTGGCCAGAAAGCGGTACGGCGCCGGCTGCCTGGTCAGCGGCTTAAACGCCAAGGGTGCTTCCCAATACAAGGCGGTAATCATCACCCGCATGGACAGTCCGCTCTACGACATAACCGATCTCAAAGGCCGCTCCTTCGCCTTTGGCAATCGTTTCTCCACCCAGGGACATGTGATCCCGCGCAAAATGTTGGAGGATGTCGGCATCAGGTTGAACAACCTTTCCCGCTTTACCTTCACCGGTTCGCACACCAATACCGCCTGGGCGGTATTAAGCGGCGAATATGACGCCGGCGGTCTCCAGGATTCCCTCGCCTGGCGGTTGGCGGCTGAGGGGTCCGTCCGGGTGCTGGCCGTGTCCAAGCCTTATCCCAGCAGTCTGATCTGCTATAACCTCAAAGTCCCGGCCAGTCAGGTGGAGATGGTCAAAAAGGCCCTCCTGGCCTTTGACCCCATGGGCCGGGATGCCTCGGGCCTCAAGGATTGGGACAAAACCGAGATGGCCTATGGCTTTGCCCCCTGCAATGGTGAGTCCTTGACGGAAATCGAGAAGCTTGCCAAACGATATGGAGTAATCAA
>Ga0114931_10004765_pt1 | contig 16865 bp, 14 predicted proteins | sample 2SBtaG_FD_89579 | JGI IMG/M metagenome (GOLD analysis project Ga0114931, IMG submission 89579) | Deep subsurface microbial communities from Kolumbo volcano to uncover new lineages of life (NeLLi) - 2SBTROV14_V59a metaG | ecosystem: Environmental > Aquatic > Marine > Volcanic | place: Kolumbo...
AAGGCCAAGGAAGAAGCCGAGGCCGCCGCCGCCAAGGCGAAGGAAGAAGCTGAGGCGAAAGCCAAGGCCGATGCCGAAGCCGCCGAGGCGCCCGCCGCCGAAGGCGAAGGCGACGCGTAAATGTCCGGACGGGTCGCACCGGTCGGCGCCGGCCATCGAGGCCCGCTCCGCATCGATGTGCTGACCATCTTCCCTGAAATCTTCGAGCCGGTGCTCGGCTCGAGTATTGTCGGACGCGCCCGCGCCGCGGGTCTCGTCGACTGGACCATCACCGACATCAGGAGCTTCGCGGACAACAAACATCAGAAGGTTGACGATCGCCCCTTCGGTGGTGGCCCGGGCATGGTCATGATGTGCCAGCCGATCTGGGACGCCGTGATGAGTGTCGAGGCGATGGACGACCGCCCAGCCACGCGGATCCACCTGACGCCGCAGGGCGAACCGTGCTCGCAGCGGATCATCGAGGAGCTGGCGGTCAAGCCCCGGCTGCTCCTGCTCGCGGGCCACTACGAGGGCATCGACCAGCGCGTGATCGACCGGCTCGAGCCGAGGGAGATCAGCATCGGCGACTTCGTCCTCAGCGGCGGGGAACTCCCGGCGATGTGCCTGATCGACGCGGTGGTTCGGCTCCTGCCGGGCGCCCTGGGCCACGAGGACTCGGCCAGCGAGGACAGCTTTTCGCCGGCAGGAGCGGGGGATCAGCGGTTGCTGGACTGCCCGCACTACACGAGGCCCCGCGTCTGGGAGGGGATGGAGGTCCCCGAAGTCCTCACCAGCGGCGACCACGCGAAGGTGGACGCCTGGCGGCACGAGCAGAAACTGACCCGGACGGGTACGCTCCGGCCCGACCTATTGAAAAACGATCCCCCGCAAACCTGACAAACGGCCCCGACCGGCCAACAATCACCAGTTCAACAACGCCCCGACCGGGCGACTCTCGCGATTAGCAAAGGCAACAGACCGATGGGCAACCAACAGATCCTCGAAAGCGTCGTTCAGGACCAGATCCGCACCGAGATGCCACGCATCGATGTCGGTGACACGATCAACGTCCACTACCGCATCATCGAGGGCGAGAAGGAGCGCATCCAGATCTTCCAGGGCGTGCTCATCGCCCGCAAGGGTCGCGGCGTCAACGAGTCGATCACCGTCCGCCGCATCGTCGACGGCTCGGGTGTTGAGCGTGTCTTCCCCGTCAATACGCCCCGCATCTCGAAGTTCGAGGTAGTCCGCAAGGCCGACGCCCGCCGGGCCAAGCTCTACTTCCTGCGTGACCGCGTCGGCAAGAAACGCCGCCTGCGGGATCGTCGCCGGGGCTGGAAGAACATCGCCGAGAGCGAGCGCGGCCAGAAGTGAGCCGCATGGCTTCCATCGCACCCTTCGCAATCGCGATCGGTCTGTTCGTCACAACACAACTCTCAATCGCACAAGATGAGCCTGCGCAAGGCCTCGTTGAGGTGTTCCCGCACGTCCGCGTCGACCGCGCCGCCGGGGTCGTCGAGTTCGACGCGTACGTCCCGATGGTGATCGACGACCCGGAGCAGGTGGTCTTTCTTGAGACCATCGTCTGCACGCGCAACAGCAAGGAACACGAGACGCTCGTCGCGACCGATGCGAGGCCCTCGAACATCCACGCGGCCCTGCTCCTGATCGGCGCCGAGCCGGGCGAGCCCGGATCGTGGGAGCTTGGTGAGGACGACGCGATCATCCACATCCCGCCCAAGGGGCCCGAGATCGAGGTCGAGTTTGTCTGGACCGACGAGCAGGGCGTCGAGCACCGGGACGACCCGGCGTCGTGGATCGTCAGCGACGACACCGGCAAGCCGCTGCCGCCGCACCGGTGGATCTTCGCCGGTTCGCGGGTCGTCGAGTGGACGCCGCCTGGCAGGGACGAGCCCGTCGAGGCGTACGACGCGGACTACTCGGGCACGCTCATCGGGCTCGCGACATTCGGGACAGAAACCCTCGCATGGCCGGTCGTGGTGAGCCCCGACTCGACGGTCGACGAGCCGGTGTGGATCGTCGATGCGGGCAAGGCGCCGGTGGTGGATGCGCCGGTCGTCGTTCGGCTGAAGATCGCGGGAGAATGATGGGACGGTGATCTGTGCTCACTGCTCGATCTGTAAGGGCAGCATCAGTTGCCGCTGGCGCCCGCGGCGGTCGAGGACGGTCACCGGGATCGGCTGGGGCCTTGAGAGCATCGTGGATCGGCCCAGCAGGTCGTACAGGGCGCCCTGGTCCGAGACGCGTTCGCCATTGACGCCGATGATCCGGACTCCCTCGGTAAAGCCGTACCGCTGCGCTTCGGAGCGTTGATCGACGGCCTTGATCAGCACGCCTCTGGCGTCGTTCTGGAGTTCCTCGATCCCGAAGTCCTCGAACGCCGCGTCGATCGCGGTGACGAGCGTCTCAAACTTCTTCGCATCGCCGTCCCCGCCGACAACCACCAGCGTGCGGGCCTTCGGGTCGAACCGTGCGGCGGCCAGCGCGACGTCGAGGTCCTCGGTCTGACCGTCGCGCCAGACCGTGAGCCTGATGATCTGGCCCGGTGGCCGGTTGCCGATCAGCGACCGGAGCACCGGCAGCGAGGGTGTTTTCTGCCCGTTGATCTCGGTGATGATGTCGTACGCCTTGAGCCCGGCGCGGGCCGCGGGCAGGTTGGGCTGCACGTTGCTGACCAGCACGCCGTCGCCGGTGAAGCCCCGCCGCTCTGCTGCGCGCCGGTCCATGTCGGCTTCGAGCGTGACGCCCAGGTAGCCCTTGAGGACGATCTTGCGGTCGATGAGCTGCTCGACGACGGACTCGATGGTGTCGAGCGGGATGGCGAAGCTGATGCCCCCCGAGACGCCCGTGTTCTGCTGTGTCTGCGGGTTGTTGTTGTCGGGGCTGGTGATGATCGCGGCGTTCATGCCGATGACCCGGCCCTTGATGTCCACGAGCGGTCCGCCCGAGTTGCCCGGGTTGATGGCCGCGTCTGTCTGGATGTAGTTCGTGTAAGCGCCGAGCATGATCCCGCCGGCCTCGCGCCCGAGACCCGAGACGATCCCGTCGCTCATCGAGAACTTCAACCCGAAGGGCGACCCGAACGCGAAGACGCGCTCGCCCTGGAAAATCGGGACGCTCGTCGCCCGCCGGATCGGCGCGAGCGTGTCGCGGTCAACATCCACGCGCAGCACCGCGATGTCCGTCGAGGCGTCGCGCCCGACGATCTCGGCGGTGCGCATGCGGCCGTCGAAGAACTGGACGCGGATGGCGCCGCCTGTATCGGCGGCGTTCTTGATGACGTGCGCGTTGGTGACGATGTGCCCGTCGGCGTCGAAGACCCACCCGGACCCGCGGGAGAACCCGCCGCCGCTGCGTGATTCGATGTAGACGACCGATGGCTCAACGGCCTCGGCGATCCGCCGGGTGGCGCGGTTGAGAAGTTCGAGGATGTTGTCTTGGTCCAGCTCCTGCTGGGCGACTTGCATGACCGCGATGCGGTGGGAGGCCTGCATCGAGCGGATCGCCTTGGGGCCCACCAGCAGCACGCTCGCAGCCGTCACCAGCACCAGCAGGCTTGGTCCATACGTCGAAAATCGTCGCATCAGCGATATCTCCTTCCGGGTCTTTCCGAGTCGTCTTCCGGTATCCGGAAACGCGGACATCAAGCCACAGCGCACCGGATGCATATCGGCGGTTTCGGTCTCCGATTCGTCCGAAGTCGTACTTCGGATGCATCGGAGGCGGTGAGCGGGTCAGCGGGACGCCAGTCTCATAGGGAAACCCTACGGGGCCACTTTCACGCTCGGTGTGACTTTCATGGTGTACCGATGCGTCGTGACGCTCTTGCTGGCGACCCGGTCGACGAACTCCTCCGCCGCACGCTGTATTTCTACCCCCAATGAGGCGACAGGGTTCGCGAATCCCGGTTGCCAGTTGGTGAGTCCCAGAAGATCCTGCGTCACAAGGATTTGACCGTGGGGCGCCGGGCCCGCGCCGATCCCGATGAGCGGGACCCTGGTCGCCTCGACGATCCGCTCGGCCACCTGGGCCGGAACCGCCTCGACCAGCAGCAGCACCGCGCCGGCCTCTTCAAGGGCGACCGCGTCGGCGACGACACGATCGGCGTCCTCGGGCGTCCGCCCCTGCGAGGTGTACCCGCCGTGGAGCCCGGCCTGCTGGGGCTTGGACCCGACGTGGCCACAGATCGGGATTCCCGCCCGGGTCATCTTCCGGACCAGCCCGGCCTGGCTCGCGTCCGCCTCGAGCTTGACCACGTCGGCAAGACCTTCTGTCAGGAACCGGCCGGCGTTGCGGATCGCCTCGGCGTCGTCCGCCTGGTAGCTCATGAACGGCATATCGGCCATGACCACCGTGTCCGGGGCGCCGCGCTTGGTCGCCGCGGTCAGGGCGATGGCGATCTCCAGGGGCATGTGGATTGTTGAGTCGAAGCCCAGGATCACCTCCGCCGCCGTGTCGCCGACGAGCAGCAGGTGGACGCCGGCCTTGGCGAGCCACCGGGCGGTGGTGGCGTCGTAGCAGGTCAGACAGGCGAAGGGCTCGCCATCGCGGGCCATCCGGCGGATGGTCCGGATCGTGACCGGTGGGCGGTTCGGGGTGCTTTGGGGGGTTGGCGGCACGCCCGGATTGTACGGGGGGCGTCCCGGCTTTTCCCGATCATCCAATCCGGGGCGAGGCGGCGGTTTCGGTCCGCGCTTTCCCCCGGAGATCGCTCGATCCCGCCCCGGCGCCCGGTACTATCGAGCCATGGCGATTCTCCGATCGGTTGTATCCAGGGTGACGCAGGCGCTGACGCGCACGCGCGAGACGTTCGTCGGCGGGCTCCGGACGGTTCTCACGGGGCGCCGGCTCGATGAGGCGCTCATCGCGGAGCTCGAAGAACGCCTGATCAAGGCCGACGTGGGCGTCAAGACTACCGCCCGCCTGATCGAGGGGATCCGCGTCGATTACAAGGCGGGCAAACTCGCCACGGGCGACGACGTCATCGGCTACCTCAAGCGCGAGCTCGTCGCGCTGTGGCCCGCCGCCGACCGAGCGCTGATCGAAGCGCCGCAGCCGGCCGACGGGACAAAGACCCCGACGGTGATCTTCGTCGCCGGTGTCAACGGCGCCGGCAAAACCACCAGCGTCGCCAAGATCGCCTACGGGCTGCGTCAGCAGGACAAGTCCGTCCTGCTCGCCGCGTGCGACACCTTCCGCGCCGGCGCCGTCCATCAACTCGAGATCTGGTCCGAGCGGCTCGGCGTCGAGATGGTCAAGGGGAAGCAGGGGGGCGATCCGGCCGCCGTTGCGTTCGACGCCTGCGATGCGGCGCTGGCGCGCGGCGTCGACGTGCTGCTGATCGACACCGCCGGGCGGTTGCACACGCAGGACCCGCTCATGCGGCAGCTCACCAAGATCCACACCGTCGTCGGCAGGAAGATCCCCGGGGCGCCGCACGAAACGCTGCTCGTCCTCGACGCGACGGCCGGGCAGAACGCGATCCGTCAGGCGGAGGAGTTCACGCGGTCGATCGGGGTGACGGGGCTCTTCCTCGCCAAGCTCGACGGGACGGCCAAGGGGGGCGTGGCGATCGCGATCCGCGAGGCCATCGACATCCCGGTGAAACTGATCGGGATCGGCGAGCGGCCCGAAGATGTCGAGCCCTTCGACCCTGAAACCTACGTCGAGGCGCTGTTCGCGGTCTGAGCGGGACATCATGGCCGTTCACGTCCCGACGGGCTGGTGAGCGATCATCGGCAATAAGCGCCTTGATTGTCCGTGATGAATCGGCCGATCCGAGGTGGCAAGGGTTAGATCCGAGACGCCCACGGTCGGCGGTTTTCTCGCATATAACTGGGGTTTTTGTTTTTCGGACCATCGAATCAATCCCGGCCAGCGCCGTGAGCGCCGCTGTCGGCAGGAGTTGGAATCGCTGATGCTTGATCAGACCATTCATAGTGGGCGCCGGGCGTTGTGTGTTGGGGCCGTGATCGGCGCTCTGGGCGTCACGGTGATGACCGCAACGGCGGACGTGCTGCCGCTGACGTTCCGCGTCGTGGATTCGGCGCAGAGCTTCGCCGCGCTGCACTCGGCGGTCCACGGCGAGCACGCGGGCGACCTGCTGTTCTTCGGCGGGCTCAAGAACATGGGTCTGCACGGGATCAACGGGCACAACCCCGATGGCGGGGCGGATTCATTCCCGCTCTCGCATTACAACGACGATGTCATCGTCTTCGATCCAGAAACCGGCGTGATGACGACCGGGACCCTCACCAACCTGCCGGACGACATCCGCACGGCGATGCTTGTCTCCAATGCGTCGGCGTGGCGCGATGGCTCGACCCTGTATCTCTACGGGGGCTTCGGCCCGCTGCTGGACAACACCGACTGGACCACGCGCGACACCATCGTCGCGATCGACCTTGCAGCGGTCCGCAACGCGGTGCTCGGTGGCGCGCCGATCCCGGCGTCGGCGTTCACGCTCACGACCAACACACAGGCGATGGTCGCCGGCGCCAGCGTTGTCAACCTGGGCGACCGGTTCGCGCTCATCGGGGGCGCCGATTTTCTCTTTGATTACGGGTTCAACGGGCTCTTCTACGCCGAGAAGATGCAGATTTTCAACACCGCGACCAGTTTCGTCACGCCCGAGCAGACGGTCGACGACTTTGTCAACCTCCACCGCAGGGACATGAACGCCCACCCGTGCGTCCTGCCCGACGGCAAGGGCGGGACGGTGTTCGGCTTTGCGATCACCGGCGGCGTCTTCAACAGCATCTTTCCGTTCACCAACCCGATCACGTACCGCGCCGGCGATGCGGCGGTGGTCGATCAGGCGCCGTTCGAGCAGAAGATGAACATCTACGAATGCCCCTCGGTCAGCTTCTACCGCGCGAGCGAGGGCCGGAACCGGTTCGTGATGTTCTCGGGCATCTCGGCGAACCGGTATGATCGCGAGACAGGAACGTTCACGTTTGATTTCCTGGGCCCGTGGTCGAGGCCGATCACCGAGATGCGCATGGAGGACGGTGTCTTTGTTGATGAGATCATCATGCAGGACATGCAGGACCCCACAACCAACACCGACCTGATCCTCGAACCCAACATCCCCGTCGGGGCCAACGGGCAGGTCCTGCTCGATCAGATGCCCGCCGGTGAGGTGCTCCTTGGAAGGATCTACGGCGGGCTCAAGTCGTCCGCTGAGGGGCACTCGCCCCCGTTCGGCGGCACCGCGACGACGTGGGCGTCCACCACGATCCACGATGTCTACGTCACCGTCGGGGTCCGGGGGGACATCAACCGCGACGGTGTCACCAACACGATGGACCTGAGCCTGTTGATCGATGCCTTCGGCGGCTCGGGGCTGGCGGATCTGAATCTCGACGGGACCGTGGACACCGCTGATCTTGGCATCCTCATCTCGAGTTTCGCATCGAGCACACCCGGCTGAGCGGCGGGCGCGCAGTCCGGAAACAGCCCATGGTTTTTGATGGCGCCGTTGCACCCTTGTTGCAACGGCGTTTTTTTCGGAGCCATGTTCGAGTTTTCGGATGCTGTCTCTGACGATCGGCCAATAACTCTAAATTGCTATGTTTACAGGATTTACCTCGTATTTGAAGGCCTGTCCTGATACCGTGGGGACACGTCGGCGAGGGTGTGCGCACACCCTGTTGACCGGTGGATTGATCAGGAAAAGCCCTGTTGGGGCCTGGATTCGGGGAGGAACCAGAATGTTGAATCGGAAAACAATGACAACGATGGGAGCCGTCGCAGCTCTGGCTTGTGCGGGCGCCAGTTTCGGCGGGACGCCGCTCTCCGAGGGGCCGTTCTCGGCCTCGCACGCAGCGACGACGGACTGGGGGCCGCTGGATTTCGTGGTCCCGCAGTTCGACGAGATGGGCGGCGACCGGATCCTGGTTCAGGTGCAGATCGATTGGAACGCCGGCGTCGCCGGTGAAGCCAAGGTCGAGAGCCTCGACTTGATGCCCAGTGTCATCACGGCGACGCTCGCCGCCAACATCCATCTCGACGGGCCCTCCGGGTTCAGCGAGAACCCCATGCCCTCTGACAACCGGATGTTCAGCGCCTCGGCCCATGACGGGGTCAACGATTTCGGCGGGACCTCCGGGGCCACGTTCCCCAACATCGCCGCCAACGAAAGCGGCGCGACCACGCTCACCAACCCGGTTGACCTGGCGCCGTTTATCGGCGCCGGAGACGTGACATTCGTCGCCGAGGCGATGGCCATGTCGACCGCAACGGGCCCCGGGAATGTGATCCAGAGCTTCCAGACCGACGCCAGCGCCGGGATCGACGTGACGTACCGGTACCTGGAAGTCCCGAAGCTTTGCAACTACCCCGCGGACGTTGAGCCCAACGATGCCTGCGATCCGCTCAACATCACCGAGTCCTGCTCGAACGTGGACATCGCCGAGTGCGGCAAGTACATCGACGGGAAGCTCGAAAAACGGATCGCCCAGGGCTGCGAGCCCGACACCTACCTCGTCCTGCTCGACAAGCTCAACACCATCGTCGACAAGGACGACAACGGCTCGAACAAGGGCAACGGCTGGGCCTCGGGGCTCTTCGGGATCGGCGCCGGGACCGGCATTATCGATAACGGCGACGGGACGAACAGCATCCGCATCGGCGTCACCGGCCGCGCCGATGGCCTCGACGGCGTCTTCAACGGTCTCTTCCAGAACGCCGCCCACGGGCAGCTCGGCAAGTTCACGCTCTATGTCACGTTCCTTGACAGCGAAGGGAACCCGCTGGTCAACCCCATCCTGCCCCAGGGCGGCGGCATCAGCGAGAACCCCGTGGCGTACACGGATGAGTTCATCACCGGCGCCGAGGCGTTTTACATCAACTACACCCTCCCGCAGGGGACCGTGACCGTCGACGTCTGCATCGACAACGTGATCGCCTGCGAGGAGATCCGCGAGGACGTTGACTTCTTCTGCCTGAACAACCTCGTCCCGCTGTGCGACTACTGCATCACGCAGGTCGGCGGCATCGATTGCGAGTGCATCCCGACCGCGACCGCGATGGGCTGGTTCGACAAGAGCTGCCAGCTCATCCTCAAGGAGCAGGGCAACCAGCCCACACCCGGCTACACGCAGCTGTGCGTTGTCGCCGACGCCAACGGCCGCGTGATCTTCGCGATCTCGGGCGCCAACGACTGCAACTTCAACGGGATCCATGACGATCACGAGACAACCACCGAGAGCCGCGCCCCGATCGAGTGTGCGTTCGTGGACTGGGGCCACGGCGTCGCGGGTTGCTACACCCTGTGTGTCGAGGTCACCGGCGCCCACGGCGGGCAGGGCACGACCTCGGGCGGCGGCGCCAGCGGCGATGCCGCCACCATGCAGCAGGCCCTGGATCGTGGCGATCTCAACATGGACGGCGTGACCAACACCGCCGACCTGGGCATCCTGATTGGCAACTTCGGGTGGGTGACCCCGTAACCCGCTGACGCTCGGAGGAATCTCCGAATCCTGATCAAGGCACGACGCGCGCAAGCGCGTCGTGCTTTTTTCACTGCTGGTCCGTGTTATCGGACGTCCCGGACGCCGGCGCCGCCGTTGGCGTGTCCCGGTAACTCCCCCGATAATCCCCAGATTACCGGGAAATCGCTTGCAAACGCGGCGTGCTCGGAGGTAGGCTGCGCACACTCCGATAAGAGCAGATGTTGCGCTGTTATCGATGTACGCCGGCGCGGGCTGCGACGCCCTGTTGATTGACCGGCGTTTGATCAGGTGGTTGCCCTTCGGGGGGCATTATTGATTCGGGAGGATTTCAAAATGTGTAACAGCAAGTCACTGCTGGCCGGTGCGGCGATCGTCGCGATGGCGTGCGCGGGCGCATCGCTCGCGGGCGGCCCGTTCACCGAGGGGCCGTTTAACGATCTCTTCGGAGATACGACGAACTGGGGGCCGGAGAACCTGGTGGTTCCGCAGTTCGACGACATGGGCGGTGTTCGCACACTGACCAAGGTCACGATCGACTGGGACGCGGGAGTCGCGGGCGAGGCAACGGTCGAAAGCACGGACTCCGCGCCTAGCACGATCACTTCCACGCTGGCCGCCGACATCCTGCTGACGGGCCCGTCCGGGTTCAGCGAGAACCCGATGCCCAGCGACCAGCGCGTGTTCAACGCGCCGCCCAAGGACGGCACGATTGATTTCGGTGGCCTGTCCGGGAGGACCTTCCCCGACATTTCCGACAACGTCACAGGGCAGACGGTGTTTACCCTGCCTGTCGATCTTGGGCCCTTCATCGGCGCTGGCAACGTGACGTTCGTGGCCACGGCGACGGCCACCTCCAGCACGACGGCCTCGGGCAACTTCGTCGGCGGGTTCATGACCACCGCCAGCACCAGCGTCTCCGTGACGTACGAGTTTGACACGGATGAGATCCTGATCTGCAACTACCCCTCCGATGTCGAGCCCAACGACACCTGCGATCCGCTGAACATCGAGCAATCCTGCTCGATCCACGACTTCCTCGAGTGCGGCAAGTACATCGACGGGAAGCTCGAGAAACGCGTCGAGCAGGGCTGCGAGCCGGACACGTTCATCGTGCTCTTCGACAAAACCAACAACGTCATCAACAAGGACGACAACGGCTCGGACAAGGGCAACGGCTGGGCCTCGGGCCTCTTCGGCCTTGGTGTGTTCGACAGCGGCAATCCGCAGCCCTTCGGCGACAACGGCGACGGCTTCATCGACAACGGCGACGGCACCTTCAGCCTCCGCATCGGTGTCACCGGCCGCGCCGACGGCCTGGACGCGACCTTCAACGGCCTGTTCATGAACGCCCCCCACGGGCAGCTCGGCAAGTTCAAGCTCTTCGTCACATTCCTCGATGACGCCGGCGCACCGCTCGTCAATCCCATCATCCCCAATGGTGGCGGCGTCAGCGACAACCCGGTCTGCTACGAGGACGAGTTCAACACCGGCGCCGAGGCGTTCTACATCAACTACATCCTCCCCTTCGGGACGGCTGCGGTTGACATCTGCATCGAGAACGTCATCGCCTGCGAGGAACTCCGCAACGACGTTGATTTCTTCTGCATCGAGAACCTCGTCCCGCTGTGCGACTACTGCATCACGCAGGTCGGCGGGCTCGATTGCGAGTGCATCCCGACCGCGACCGCGATCGGCTGGTTCGACAAGTCCTGCAACCTGATCCTCAAGGAGCAGGGCAACCTGGTCGTTCCGGGCTACACGCAGCTGTGCCTCGTCGCGGACGTCAACGGTCGCGCCATCATCGCCGTCACCGGCGCCGGGGACTGCGACTTCAACGGCCTCGATGATTCACAGGAGGGCCCCATCGCGGTCGCCCTGCCGCTGTGCCCCGAGCCGACCCCCGGCCACGGCATCGCGGGTTGCTACACGCTGTGCATCGACGCCGTGGGCGACCACGCCAACACACCCCCCACGAACGGGAACAACGCCGACGCCGCGATGCAAGAGGCGCTGTCCAACGGTGACCTGAACATGGACGGCGTGACCAACACCGCCGACCTGGGCCTGCTCATCGGCAACTTCGGCTGGGTCTCGGGCCTCTGAGCCGACCCGGTTGAGCATCACTCCTGATCAGAGCGCGGCGCGTGAAAACGCGCCGCGTTTTTTCATCCGATCATCCATGCAACCGGTGGGCGCACAAAGACCGGCCGGGTCACTGGCCCCGGCCGGTCTGGTTTGGTCGTCGCCGGGCCCGCTCAGCGTCGCCTGCGCAGCCCCACGATCGAGCCGATCGCCAGCAGGGCGCCGGCGCCGGGCGTCGGGATGATGTTCAGATTCGGGATGGCGCCCGAGCCGGCCAGGTGTACGACGAAGCTGTCAAACGAGAAGCCGTCGATGGCGATCGTCTGCACCGAGCCGTTGGCGATCGCGGGGATGTTCAGGATCGGGAGCCCGCGGAGCCCGCTGCCGCTGTCAAAGAACTCGACAAACCCGCCGGATTCCTCGATGTCCAGGAGCGTGATCTCCAGACCGGTCGCGGCAAAGTTCAGGTCGAAGCTCAGCGCGCCGCCCACGTTGTCGTTCGGGTCCTCGACGCGGCCGTTCATGTCGAGCGTGAACGCCTCCTCGTTGACGATCAGGACGTTGCCCAGCGGCGTGTCATTCGAGGGGTGTACGCCCGGATTGGGCGTCAGCAGATCGGCGTCGTTGCCGGTGGGGTTCTCGCTGTCGAAGATGACGGCCAAACCCGACCCGCCCGTTGCGGCGATGTTGACGCCCGGGGCGAACTGGTCGGTGATGATGTCGCCGGCGACGAGCGGGGCGCCCATCGCGTCCTGATCGAAGTTGATGAAAACGGCGCTGGCGCTGGAGGCGGCAGCGATCGCGGCGCCCGCGGTCGCGAGCAGCAGGGTTGAACGGAGCATGTTGTGGATCCTCCCGTTGGGTCCAGGCGTGGCGTGACGGACCGCCCGCGCAGCGCGAGCGTCTGCTTCAAGTCTGTCGAACGGGTTGTGACGAGTGAAACGGTTTTTCCGGTTTTAACGACGAAGCGATCGAACTGGCTCTGGCGCAGGCGTGTCGGGGTTGTTTCCGGACTTCGATCGCATTGCCACCGGTCCGCCTTGCCGGCTGCCGCCACGCTTGCGCATTCCCGGACCGGGCCGGCTCGGCGAAGTCGCGCCGGTTGGCGATGCGGGCGCGCCGCTGGTGAGCACCCGGACGGGTGGATCCGGCCTTGGCGGGCGCTCCATCGGTGCAGGCGCCCGGCCCTGGTGTCGATGCTCGCCCGGATCGGAAGCAGGCCCGACGCCGGACACACGGGAAGTGAGCATGAACGAGATATCCGCGAACCGCTGGCTGGAGTGCATGGTCGCCGAGCAGCGCTACGCGCTGCGTGTCGACGGGATCCTCGAACTGGTCGATCCAACCAGCAGAACCATGATGACGCCCCCCGGGATGCCGCCGCTGTTCGTCGGCGTCATGGACCTGCGGTCCTCGCTGGTCCCGATCCTGGATCTCCGCCTGGAGATGGGGATGCCGACGATGCACGACGAGACCAACGCGGTCATCGAGATGTTCGAGCAGCGCGAGCGGGATCATGTCAACTGGATCAACGAGCTGGACTCCTCGGTCCGGCAGGAGCGCGAGTTCAAGCTCGCGACGGACCCGCACCAGTGCGCTTTCGGGAAGTGGTTCGACCAGCTCATGGCCGACGAAGACGAGCTGCACCGGTTCACCAACGGCAACCTGGCGCTGACCCAGGCGCTGCGGAGCTTCGACGAGCCGCACCAGCGGATCCACGCCATCTCGATCGAGGTCAGCCGGCTCGTCGCCCTGGGTCAGATCGAAGAGGCCCTGGCGCTGATCGAGCAGACGCGCTCGACGGTCCTCGGTTCGATGGTCAAGCTCTTCGAGCACACGCGGACGCTCGTCAGGCAACTCCGCAAGTCGCTCATCATCGTCCTCGAATGTGATGACGATCTGCTCGGCGTTGTCGTCGACGGGGTGCAGACCGTGCGAGAGATCGACCGGGAGGAGATCTGTCCACCACCCGAGGAGACAGGCCAGGCGGGGCTCGTGATCGGCATTACAACCATGCAAGACGGCGCCGGCTGCGAGCAGTTGATCCAGCTCCTTGACGCATCCATGCTCTTCCGGAAGCACCACGTCGCCGCCGCAAGCGCCGACGCCGCCAATCGACTGGCGCCCGCGCCGGCCTGAGAGTTTCTGAACGCGCGATCCGGAATCAATCCGCTGGGCGCCCGGGCGCCACCGGCCATGCGTTATCCGGTCCTTGTCGCCCGGCATCGGATGGCCCTTGCCCAGACGCTATCGCTGCGGCTCCATCTGGAATCGTGGGATCGGGCGGATGATCATCGCGATACCTGGTCCGGTGCATCAAGTCCCCAATCGGGGTGGCCGAAGCAGAGCCGGACCGATTCCCATCAAACCGGGTGTGGCGCGCGATGCAGGAAAACTGTGCGGATCAATGGCTGGTGTTCATGATCTCGACCCAGCGCTACGCGCTGTGCATCGATCACATCATCGAGCTGGTCGACATGGAGAGCCAGTCCATGGCGGCCCCGCCGGGGCTCGGGCCCAGTTTCCGCGGCGTCATGGACATCCGGTCGACACTGATCCCGGTCCTGGATTTCCGCATGGAGATCGGTCTCGCTTCGCTCGACGATGAGACCGCCACGATCACGGAGATGCTCCAGCAGCGAGAGAACGATCACGTTAACTGGATCAACGAGCTCGAGGCGTCGGTCAACGAAGAACGCGAGTTCAAGCTGGCCACCGACCCGCACCGGTGCGCCTTCGGCCAGTGGTACGACAAGGTCATGGGCGACAAGGCCGAGCTCTCGCAGCTCACCAACGGGAATATGGCGCTTTATCAGCTGCTCCATCGGGGACTGAACGCCTTCGATCAGCCGCACCAGCAGATCCACGCCATCGCGATCGAGGTGAGCCGGCTGGTCGCCCGGGGCGAGGCCGCCGAGGCGCTCGAACTCATCAATGCGACGCGGGACACAACGCTCGGCGCGATGATCAAGCTCTTTCAGCGCACGCGGGAGCTGATCCAGCGGATGCGCAACTCGCTGGTCATCATCCTTGAATCCGGGCAGGCCAGGCTCGGCATCGTTGTTGACGGCGTGCAGATCGTCCAGCGGATCGATCCCGAATCGATCAGGCCGATCCCCGACGGGGTCGACCAATCGGGGCTGGTCATCGGGACATCCCCGCAGGGCGACGAGACCGATGGCCACCTGATCCTGATGCTCGACGCCGCCAGGCTCTTCCGCAAGCACGGCCTGTTGCAGGATGAATCCGCTGTGGTGGCGGCCTAGCCGGGCCTGGTCATTTTGGCGGGATCGAGCAGCCGGTTCAGCTCCTCCTCGGGCAGCACGCCCTGCTCGAGCGCCACCTGCCGGACGGTCTTGCCCTCGGCGAACGCCCGCTTGGCCAGCGCCGCGGACTTGTCATAACCGATCGCCGGCACGAGCGAGGTGCACATCGCCAGCGAGCCCTCGATCAGCTCGTTGCAGCGGTCGACGTCCGGATCGAGATCCTGAAGTAGTTTCGTATCGAGGATGTTGCAAGCCCCCGTCAGCAGCGTGATCGACGACAGCAGGTTGTCGGCGATCATCGGCATCGCGACGTTCAGATCCAGCAATGAACCGACGCCACCGAAGGCCCCGAGCGTGATCGCCTGATCGGCGCCGACGACCTGGCACGCCACCATGACGACCGCCTCACAGATCACCGGGTTGACCTTGCCGGGCATGATGGAGGACCCCGGCTGCACCGCCGGGAGCCTGAGCTCCCCGATCCCGCAACGCGGTCCGCAGCCCATGAGCCGGATGTCGCCGGCGATCTTCGAGAGCGAGACCGCGATCGTTTTGAGCACGCCCGACGCCAGCACGAAGGCGTCCTTGGCGTGCTGCGACTCGAAGTGATTCGCCGCCTCGTGGAACTGGAACCCCGTCGTTGTCGACAGCGCCGAGGCGACCCGCGAGCCGAACTCCGGGTGCGTGTTGATGCCCGTGCCCACGGCCGTCCCGCCCAGCGGCAGGTGCGACATCGCCGCCATCGCCTGCCCGAGCCGTTCCTCGGCGTGCCGCATCTGGGCGGCGTACCCGGAGAACTCCTGCCCGAGCCGGATTGGTGTCGCGTCCTGCATGTGCGTGCGGCCGATCTTGATGACATCGTCCCAGCGCTTCGACAGCGATTCGAGCGTCTCGGCGATCGCGCGAACCGCCGGGACGAGCTTCTCGCTCATCGCCAGCGCCGCGGCGAGGTGCATCGCGGTGGGGAAGGTGTCGTTGGACGACTGGCCCATGTTTACGTGATCGTTGGGGTGCACGCCGCCGGCGGCGAGATACTCCGCGTTCTTCGACGACCCGATCGGGACGCCGCGCTGGCGGCAGACGAGGTTGGCGATCACCTCGTTGGCGTTCATGTTCGTCGAGGTGCCCGAGCCCGTCTGGAAGATGTCGATCGGGAAGTGCTCGTCGTGCCGGCCCTGGGCGATCTCCCCGGCCGCGGTGATGATCGCCTCGGCGCGTCCGGCGTCGAGGAGCCCGAGATCGAGATTGACCCGGGCACAGGCGCTCTTGAGCAGCCCGTACGCATGGATCACCGACGCCGGGACCGGGCGGCCCGAAACCGGGAAGTTGAGCACGGCCCGCTGGGTCGAGGCGCCGTAGAGCGCCTGGGCCGGGACGGACATCTCGCCCATGGTGTCTTTTTCGATACGGGTTTCCACGCCCGGATTGGCGAGGTGTGTGTCTGTTGTCATCGTTCTTGGTCCCTTCGCGGCGCCGCGTCCGGCGTGAGGTTATTCCCGATTCTATGGGATCAATCCGGCGGGCGCCGGTCGGTTTGGCGGACCGGATTTGGGTAGACCCCCGCCTCCGTATTGATCGAGCGCTTGGACCACTCCGCCTTATTGGCGTCTATCACGCTCGATTGGGTGAACCCCTCCCGTGTGCTGGTCGATAGGACCAACCTCTCCGGAAGAGAGATTGTGTCGAACTGAGCGGGTTTCCAGGGCCTCCGGGTCTTGTCATTTCTGAAGATCATGTACGGAGTCAACTTGAATGTTTAAGACGTTGCTGAACAAGTTCGGGCTTTCGAGCAAGCTCATCGCGGCCGTTGTGCTCGTTCTCGTCGGTGTCGTGGCGGTCAACTACGTCATCTTCATGGGTGGCTACCGCAAGTCAGCCGAGCAGGCGATGATCGATCGCGCGGCCGCCTTTACGGCGCTGGCCGACGAGACCAAGGCGCACGTCAGCAAGCTCAACGCGCAGGGCGTCTTCAACACCGACGCGATGCTGGCCGAGCTCGCCACCGCCGAGGAGGCCGACCCGAACTACGACTACAGGAAGTCGCGTCTGTACGGCACAA
>Ga0114931_10004766_pt1 | contig 16863 bp, 12 predicted proteins | sample 2SBtaG_FD_89579 | JGI IMG/M metagenome (GOLD analysis project Ga0114931, IMG submission 89579) | Deep subsurface microbial communities from Kolumbo volcano to uncover new lineages of life (NeLLi) - 2SBTROV14_V59a metaG | ecosystem: Environmental > Aquatic > Marine > Volcanic | place: Kolumbo...
GGTTGCCGTCCTTCATCCATATACCCTTAGTTCCTTGCACCCGAAATCCGAGCGAATAGGGGCGAGGAAGATTTGTGTTGTGAGATAAGACGATTGTTTCACCGTTTGCGCAACTTATGACTGTCGTTACAACATCTCCAAGTTTAAATTTAAGCTTCGCATTCGGGTGGTTGGTGCCGCCTTTTTCGACGATATAATTATGCAAACCCCTTGATTTTGTCGCAGTTGACGTAAGAGAGACAAGTCTATTTCCGTGGTTTATATTCAGATAGGCTGAAACGGGACCGAGTCCGTGTGTTGGATAAAGTTCGCCATTTCGCTTTATTGAATGTTGGGTGCGCCATTTTGATTCGCTTATTCCTTTTTCGCCAAATTCGGCACCGGGTTGGAATTTAATACCTCGTAGATCATGCTGATATCCACCCTGGCAATGAATCAATTCTCCAAAGAGTCCTTCGCGCACCATTTTCAGAACCGCCATAACATCACGTCGGTAATTTACATTTTCAAGAAACATCAGATGTGTTCCAGTTGCTTCGTGTGCGCGCACTAATTGCCAGCATTTTTCTACCGAGCTCGCTCCAGAAACCTCAATTCCCGTATATTTCCCGGCTTTCATCGAATCGATTGCCATCGGCACGTGCCATAACCAGGGCGTGCTTATAATCACGGCATCAATATTTTTATCATTGAGCATCTCTCGATATGCGTAATCTCCAACGCTATAAACCTTCGCTTTCTTGTGTCCCGCTTTCTTTATGTGGTTTTGCGCGATAGGAATGCGCTTCGGGTCGATATCGCAAATCGCTTCAATTTTTACATCGTCACGCTCAAGCGCATTTCTTAAATGCCAGGTTCCGCGTAAGCCAACGCCAATTAGTCCCAAACGTACTTTTTGTTTTCTGTTCCCTAAAACAATATTGGGAGCGGCGGCGGCTGTTAATCCGGTCAATGCGGATGCTTTGATAAATTCGCGTCTTTTCATAATTTTTCCTTTTTATATTCTCATATGACAGGCAGAAAACTGACAGCTAAGAAAGGTGCCGTATTGATATTGCTATGAAGATATAGCACACACTTGTTTGCACACGGGTTTTTCTGTCCCTTATTTATAAAATACTCTTTTTCATTTTGTCCCATAGCCTAGACAAAACCAGTGCCAAAATTACTGCCAAAATGGTTAAAATCGCAGCAGTTGTATATTCTCCATAAAGCCAATAGCCGGTTGCGAAAAGGACAAAATAGATCATAAATGTGCTTACGATCACGGCGAGTATTCCAGTTGGTATATTCGCACTCTCATCCGTATTTTTTATACTGATGCCTTTTTCCTCCGCAGTTTTAATTACTTTATTCCATCCGATTCCTCCAGGTTGAATTTTCTTATAAAAGCTAGATAGTGTTTCGTCATTTTCAGGCTTAGTTAAGAAAGTTACAGTAAGCCAGGAAACGGTTGTCACCAGCACAACAAACGGGAATCTAAAATAACCCTCAAAAACACCGTCAACTTTAACCGACATTCCGCCCGAAATTAGCTTAGTGCCACCAAATAAAAACGTTCCGAGTGATGTAAAAGTAAGTATCATTGATACCAATCCCGAAACAACCATCGCTGTGATTTCACTCCAAGTGTTAATTCGCCACCAGAACCAGCGCAAAAGAAATATCAATCCCGAACCTGCTCCAAACATTAATACTACATCAAATACCTGTTTTGCATTAGTAAAAGACAGCGCGAGAAACGCGCTTCCGACCATAAGGATCACCGTTGCAATTCTGCCCACATTAACCAATGTTTTTTCTGAAGCATTTTTATCAATAGTTTGTTTATAAAAGTCGTTTACAATGTAGGATGCTCCCCAATTAAGATGGGTAGAAATTGTGCTCATATAGGCGGCTATGAGAGATGCCAAAACTATACCGAGCATCCCTGCCGGAAGAAAAGTAAGCATAGCAGGATAGGCTAGATCATGCCCCAATTTATCTGCTGAAATGTTTGGAAATGCGGTTTGAATACTGGCAATATCGGGAAAAATAATCAAGGAAGCTAACGCGACGAGAATCCACGCCCAAGGACGCAATGCGTAGTGGAGAGTATTGAAAAGAAAAGTCGCAATAATCGCATGGTTTTCATCTTTCGCGGCAAGCATTCTTTGAGCAACATAACCGCCCCCGCCGGGTTCCGCCCCCGGATACCATGCGCTCCACCACTGCACAACCAAAGGAATAACGAGCAAAGTATAGAGCAATTCGGTATTGCTGAAATCAGGCAGAATAGATATTTTGTTTACCACATTCGGGTGAGAAATTAACTTTGAAAGTCCGCCTACGGCTTCATTGTTTACAGAGAAATATGCTGCACCAATCGCGCCCGTCATTGCTGCGAAAAATAAAACAAAATCCGTATAAATTACCCCTTTAAACCCACCTATTGCGCTAAATAAAACGGTTATTGTTCCAGCGATTCCTACGGTCACTAGTGGCGGTATGCCGAGTATTATTTCGCCGATTTTTATCGCCGCAAGAGTTACGGCAGACATCATTAACATATTAAAAATGACGCCTAGATATATTGCTCTAAAACTTCGAAGGAATTTTGCTGGTTTACCGCTATATCTGAGTTCGTAGAATTCCAAATCAGTTTCGACAGCAGATTTTCTCCAAAGCTTTGCGTAGAAGAAAACCGTCAGCATACCGGTTAGCAAAAATGCCCACCAAGCCCAGTTTCCTGCAACGCCATTTGTCCGAACTAAATCAGTGACAAGATTTGGAGTGTCAGTCGAGAATGTTGTCGCTACCATTGATGTGCCTAATAACCACCATGGTAGATTTCTCCCGGAAAGAAAATATTCCGATGTGTTTTTACCGGATTTTTTTGAGACCGCAATGCCAATAAACAAAACAATCGTAAAAAAACCGAATATGATGATGTAGTCAATTGTGGCTAATTCCATATAATGTGTTTGGCTAGTTAGTAATGATTTGTATAACGGTACTATCGAAGAAACGTAAGAGCAAACATATAGATAGATGGAGAAAATAAGTCTTGTAGTTTTGGCGGCAGGAATCGGTTCGAGATATGGCGGAATCAAACAATTGGACTCGGTTACCAACGACGGACTTACCTTGATTGATTTTTCGCTTTACGATGCTTTGCGTGCGGGGTTTTCTAAAGTAATCTTTGTCGTTAGAAAAGCGATTTTAGAAGATTTTCGCAAAGTTTTTGATTCAAAATTAAAAGGCAAAGTCGAGGTGGAATACGTTTGCCAGAAAACCGATTTTGTTCCGGACGAATATCCCCAGATGGAACGGAAAAAACCTTGGGGAACGGGACATGCGATATTAAGCGCGAGAGAGGCTGTAAACGAAAAATTTTGCGTTATCAATGCGGATGATTTTTACGGGAGATCAGCTTATGAGATTATGTTTGATCATCTGCAAAAAACAGATTGCGAAAAAAATGAGTTTGCATTGGTCGGTTTTAAGCTTGGCAATACTTTGTCAAAAAATGGTAGTGTTTCGCGAGGCGAATGTTATGTGGACGAATCAAATTTCCTTGAGCAAGTATTCGAGCGCACGGAAATTCGTTTAGATAGTGGAAGGATAATTGATAGAAGCAATCCGGACATTGCGCTCAATCGGGATACGTGTGTTTCGATGAATTTTTGGGGTTTTACACACAAGATATTTGACGCATTGGAAAGAGATTTTTATGAGTTTTTGAAAGAAAATTACCTTGAGCAAAAAGCTGAGTTTCTAATTCCTGAAGTTGTAAATAACTTGGTAAAGAAAGAGCAGGTGAGGGTTAAGGTTTTGCTTTCAGAAGCGAACTGGATCGGAATGACTTACAAAGAAGATAAGCCACACGTGATAAAAGAGATCGAATTTTTGCAAAAAACGGGAGCATATCCGAAAGATTTTTGATGTTCAATATAGAAGATATTTTTAAGAAATTTGCCGCTGAGAGTGAATTTGTCAACGCTGTTGAGCTGGATTCGGGACACATCAATGACACATTTGTGATTGAAACTACCGCAAAGCCATTCTATGTCTTGCAGCGAATAAATCACTTCGTTTTTGGCGATGTGCCAAGCCTTGTAGAAAATAAAATTGCTGTGAGCCGTCATCTTAAAAAGAAGATTAAGGGTTTGTCCGAAGATGTTTTACGAGAAAGAGTTTTGACATTTGTTCGGACAGAAACTGATGAGAATTTCTATAAAGATGATCAGGGGAACTATTGGAATTTATCGCTTTATGTTGATAATTGCGTCAATTACGAAAAAGTTCCAAACGCAAAAATTGCGTTTGAAGCGGGCAAAATCTTTGGCGAGTTTTTGTATCTGACAAATGACTTTGAGATAGAACAAATCACTGAAACAATCCCTGATTTTCATAAAATGTCTCTTCGTTTTCGCCAATTTGATGAATCTTTGGCGAATGCTAAGCCTGAAAGGATCGGTCAAGCTTCTGAGTTAATTGAGTTTGTGCACTTGAGCAGAAATGAAATGCTTGCGTTAGAAAAGCTTGTGAATGAAGACAAAATTCCTTTTCGTTTAACGCATAATGACACCAAGATTTCTAATGTTTTGTTTTCTCGCAAAGGCGAGGCTTTATGCGTAATTGATACGGATACCGTAATGAAGGGAATTGTCCATTATGACTTTGGCGATGCCGTGAGAACTATCTGCAACAACGGCTCGGAAGACGAAAAAGATTTATCAAAAGTAACTTTTAATCTTGATTATTTCGAAGCGTTTACAAAAGGTTTTTTGGAGTCTTTTGGAGAAGGGATTTCTGATATTGAGGTTGAATATTTGGCTTTTAGTGCGAAGGTTATGACGTTTATTGTTGGTATAAGAATGCTCACTGATTTTCTAAATAACGATGTGTATTTTAAGCCTAGATATGAACTTCATAATCTTGTCCGCGCAAAAAGCCAGATGAAATTGGTAGAAGAAATTGGTAAGAATTATGAGCACATGAAAGAAATCGTTCGGGCGAAGTACAATAAGAATTTGGGAAGAACAATGACGGTTGAATAGATAGGGTCAAAAAATTTCACGCATGAATGCGTTACGATGAACGTTGATTTATCAATAGTTATCTTTTTACCGTAATTATATATGGAGACAAAATAAATTGAAAGCAATTGTAAAAAGTAAAGAAGGAGAAGGTCTTTGGCTTGAGGATGTTCCTAAGCCGACTATTTCTCACAGCGACGTTTTAATTCGCGTTTTGAAGACTGGGATATGCGGAACAGATGTACACATTTATAAATGGGATCAGTGGGCGCAGAAAACGATTAAACCCCCTCTAACATTGGGGCACGAGTTTGTTGGTGAAATTGTCGAGGTCGGCTCAAATGTAAACGAACAAAACGACTATAAGGTTGGCGATATAGTCAGCGGTGAAGGACATTTAGTTTGCGGACGTTGTCGGAATTGCATGGCAGGCAGGCGTTATCGTTGTGCAAATACAATCGGGCTAGGTGTTCAGACAAACGGGGCGTTTGCTGAATATGTTGCTATACCGATGCAAAATATTTGGCGACACGAAAAGGATGTAAATTTCGAGGTTGCTTCATTTTTTGATCCCTTTGGAAACGCTGTTCATACATCACTTGCATTTCCGATGGTCGGTGAAGACGTACTCATTACTGGCGCGGGACCAATCGGAATTATGGCAATCGCTGTTGCGCGTCACATAGGTGCACGGCATATTGTCATCACAGATGTAAATCCTTATCGCTTAGAATTGGCAAAAAAATTCGACGTAACCAGAACGGTTGATGTGACAAAAGAAAACCTGACCGACATACAGAAAGAATTGGGAATGACCGAGGGTTTTGACATTGGTTTGGAAATGTCCGGAAATCCAAGCGCGTTTAAAGATATGATTGATAATATGGCACACGGCGGAAGCATCGCTATGCTCGGAATTCCGCCCGAAGAAATTGCGATCGACTGGAACAAAGTCGTCTTCAATATGCTCACGATCAAAGGTATCTACGGGCGAAAAATCTTTGAAACCTGGTATCATATGTCCGTACTTTTGCAATCCGGCGTAAATATCGAACCTGTTATTACCCATCGTTATTCAGCCGATGATTTCGAAAAAGGTTTCGAAGCAATGATGTCTGGTAATTGCGGGAAAGTGATTTTGGAATGGGGTGAGGTTTAGTTACTCTCCCTGTTGCCTTTGGCGACTTCTGAACAGAGATAACGTTTGTTTTAATTTGTATTGGGTGGAGTAAACTTCGTAACGTTTTGACTCAAGCTGAGTTCTTGCGCTACAAAAGTTAGGTTTCTCTTGGTCGCCAAAAAAAATCACTGATTTGGTTTCAACTCCCTTGGAATTGTCATCAATTCAATTTGCCTTCCGTCAATATAATAAGTTTTCTCGCCATCAAAAAACGCATCTTCTTCGAGCATTATTCGAATCTCTTTTTTCCATTCTTTAATGTAGGTGGCAGCGTTTAATTCGATGGAATATGCAGTGTCCGGAAATATTGGATAGTCCCCTTGGATTGGAACTCCGCCTTGCTGATCCCACATTCCGATCGTCGGTCCAGCAGCGTGTCCGTGAAACCCTATCGGATGGGTGTAAATCGAACATTTGATTTTTTCAGTTTTGCACTGTTTGAGTGAGGCTTTAAGTATCTGATTTCCAGTTCTGCCCGTTCTGAAATTGCTTGTCAGAATATCTTGTACACGATTGCTTTTTGCGAAAGCCTTTCTTAAATATGCAGGCGGTGCTTTTTCGTCGGGTTTTAACACATAGGCGTGTTGCTGCGTATCGGTATTTAAGCGCAGATATGTGATGCCAAAATCAACGTGAAGAAGATCACCAGGCAAGATCACTTGGTCTTCCGGACGACTGGAAAACGCACGAAGGTGGTCGAATGATTCAGGGTCTTTTCTTTGAATCGAAACTGAGGGGTGAAACCATGTAGTTAGTTTGAGTTCGCGTATTCTTTCGCGATACCACCAAACGACATCATCCGTTGTTGTAACGCCCGGCTGGATAACTTTTTCCGAAAATCCTTCGGCGATGATTTGGTGAGCCATCCTCACGATATTTGGGTAAACTGCCATCTCGCTCGTTGTGCGAGTTTCTAGCCAGCCGATTGCTAAGTTTTCTGCACTAGTTACCCGAGTTTTCAAATTCTTCGGTAAAACGCTTAAGAATCTGTCGTAATGGGTCGAGGTTAATCCATTTGCCAGAGCGAAGCTTTTAGATTTGTTAATTCCAATTTTCGTTGGGTTTTTGGCTTTGATAAAATCGGCGAGTGCTTTCCATTGATTAGGCTGCTTTTCTTTGTCCCATGCTTTTTTGAACATTTTGCCAACTGCATATCTTGCCATGGCATAGGTTTCTAGCTTTTTCCCTCTACCGGGGTCATAGACGACAAGCATCATCGTTCGCCGCGCTGACTGCCAAGTCGATGGTAGAAATGTTTTCAACACTGGATCTTCATTATATTCACGAGAAATAATCACCCACATATCAATTCCGCTTCGGCGCATGATTTTTGGCAGGACGGTTTCAACTCTTGCTTCGAGCCAATGATCTATGACTTTTGCCCGCTCTCGCATCGAAAGCGTTTTAGGAAAATAAGGGTTCTGGGCTGAAAGAGAAATAGTAAGAAGAAATAGCCAACCGATTAATAGAAGATTTTTCATAGTTTTTAAATTTTAGACCAGGGCTTGTTTGAAAAGAACACGGGTTAAAAAACAAACGATATTGCCTTGTTTTGACTCCCCTCCTTTTGAATGAAGGGTGTTTTCAGATTAGATTTTAATCCCAAGCTATTCATAAATCCATTCGCCGCAAAAAGCCAAGTCTGCACTACCCGTAATTAACATTTCATTGTCATCACGCCAGAGAGCCTCAGTGGTTCCGCCTTCGGCATGGACGGACACTTTACGAGCAGTTTTTTCTGTAAAGCCGGAAGCGACAGCTGCCGCGATCGAACAGGTTCCTGATGACGAAGTTTCGCCCGCACCGCGTTCCCAAATTCTTATTTCGATATTTTCTTTGTCGATTACTTTTACGAATACAACATTTGTTCGTTCCGGAAACTGTGCGTGCGTTTCGATCTCGGCACCGATCGTTCGCCAGTTGGGGTCGAAATCTTTGACAAATAAAACACAAACCGGATTTCCCACATTTACTGCTGTGATTGGTAGAGATTGATCAGTAATCGACAACCGATAATCGGCAACTTGTTCCAAAATCTCACCGGACTCAAATGGGATTTCATTGCTGGCAAACTTCGGCTTACCAAGTTCTGCCAAATACCAAAAAGAATTTCCATCTCGTTTTAGAAATTCGTAGTTCTTAATTCCGCTCCTGGTTTTTAGCTTTAGGTGCTTAGCTGTCCACTTTTCTTTATAGTGAAGATATGCGACCGCGCAGCGCGTGCCATTTCCTGAAAAGCCGGCTTCGCTGCCGTCGGGGTTAATAATTCTACATGAATAATCGGCTTCTTCTCCGTCGAGTTTTTCGAGCAAAGCGATTCCATCGCCGCCCACTCCGGTATTCCGGTGACAAATTCTTTTTGTGAATTCAAATACGTTAGAAACTTGGCGTAGATCATCTTTTTCAACGACAATATAGTCATTTCCGAAGCCGTGAAATTTGCAGAAATTGATTGTGCTCATTTGGCTTTGATAATAAGATTTTTTGTTAGGTTTTCAAAACCCATAGGTTTAACCGCAGCGGCTGCCAAGAGCGAGAAGTCTATTTATGCGGTTTTCTAGCGTTCCTTTTCTTTTTTAAATCCAATCTTATTTTCTCGCGGCAGGAACAATTTTCAATTTCAATGGGTTTTTGTCTCGGATCACGATAACTTCGTATTCTTTGCCCGCTTTCATTTCACCTAAAACAAAAACGTAATCGGAGATGTTGCGAATTTCTTTTCCGGCTAGTTTAATAATTTTGTCGCCTTCCTTGATCCCAGCTTTTGCTGCTGCTGAATTGTCTCTTACGCCGTCCAGGAGCAATCCATCATTATTATTATCTGCGTAGCTAGGAACTGTTCCTAGGGAAACATTAAAACTGCGTCGTCCGCCTCGTCTTCCTGCGCTCTTTGCAACTTTATAGATCGGGCGTTTTGGATTTTGGTCAACAGCCATCACTAATTCTGAGACAAATTTTCCAACGCTTTCCAAACCTCGATAGTTGATTTTTTCTGCCGTATCCGAAGGCTTATGGTAGTCCTTATGTGTACCCGTGAAAAAGAACAAAACAGGGATTTTTTTGCCGTAGAAAGAAGAATGATCGGATGGTCCAAAACCATCTTGTGAGAGAGATAAATGGAAACGGGATTTTGCATGTCCTTTTACAAGATTTTCCCACAATCCGGCGGTTCCAATCCCGCCAACGTACAATTTTGCCCTTCTTAATCGTCCAATCATGTCCATATTCACCATCGCAATGGTGTTTTTAAGCGGAAAAACGGGATGGTTTACGTAGTATTTTGAACCGAGAAGACCTTCCTCTTCAGCACCGAAGGATATGAAAATTAATGTTCGTTTATTGCTTTTTGCTTTGCGAAATTGGCGTGCGAGTTCGATAAGTGCCGCGGTTCCTGAGGCGTTATCATCTGCACCGTGGTGAATTGCAGTCGAATTGACCGCGAGACTCCCTTGTCCGCCGTGCCCTAAATGGTCGTAATGAGCACCAATTACAATTGCTTCATTTTTCAGGATGGGATCTCTGCCTTTTAGGATTCCAATCACATTGTATGTTTTGGTGTGTTTTTTCTTAAGCTCGACGGTCAAATCTCCTCCGACTTCGAATTTCTTCGCGAGTCTAATCTGAATCGGTGCCGGGGTTTCCTTTCTCTTTGCCATCCATTTTTCAATTTCCTGTAGTCCTTTTTCGTTGGTACTAAGAAGGTTCGCAGCAACTTTACGCGATATTACAATTGTTGGAACAGCTAATTCACCAAGAGTTTGATCAAATTTTAATTTTGCGAGTCTTTCATCCGAAAAGTTTTCATCGCGGGCAATGATGATAAGTGCTTTTGCGCCTTTTTCTTTTGCGATATTTGCTTTTGCATGGAGACCTATTCGTCCAAATATACTGTGCGGATTGCCATTGTCCGGATTCCCACCCAAAACCAGGGCAATCTTATTTTGTACGTTAAGGTTTAAATAATCGTTGTATTTCAAACGTTTTGACGAGATTCCGAATCCGGCAAAGGTTACCGGTAAACCCGAAAAACTTGCATTTGGGGTATATCCAATTGGCATCCAATCAGTTTTGAGTGCTAAATTCATGCCATTTAACGTTAGCGAATTATTTTTTCCTAATTCAACTCCCGCAATATAATCGAACGGCTGAAGAAAACTCTCTTGCGATCGTCCCTTTGAACTGCTCGCAAAACCTCCTCTGAGCTTATACTGCGCAAACATATTTGCTACATATCCCGCTGCAAACGTTCCGCCCTTTTCGCCTGCGCGTCTGCCTTCGAGAGCGTCAGAAGCAAGGTAGGAAACATGTTTTCGTAGGTTTTTCTCAAATTTAGATTGCTTTACTTTCTGTGCGGAAACACTAAAGGCAAGCGTTAATAGAAGTAGATAACTGAACAGATGCTTTTTCATATCATTAACACATAAAATTACTGTCAAATAAGTTGGGGTACAAACCTTAGTTTGAAAAACCGCCATGCTTTGCAGGCGGTTTTCGCACTCTGAAGAATCGACTCTAAACGCCTTTGTTATTCAACCCAATCAGCGATGAAGACATTTGTATCTCCACGTTTTTTCGCGTTACGGTTTGATGAGAAAACTAACTTTTTGCCATCGGGTGAAAACATTGGGAACCCATCAAATGATTCGTAATTCGTAATTCGTTCGAGTCCCGTTCCGTCTGTATTTACCATTGCAATTTCAAAGTTGCGTTTTTGAGGACCTTTCGCGTAATTGTTTGTCGCGAAGATTATCTTCTTTCCGCTTGGGTGAAAAAATGGAGCAAAAGATGCTACTCCGAGTTTGGTTACCTGCCGTTTATTGCTTCCATCCGCGTCATAACCCATATTTCAAAATTGTTCGGCTCAATCAAATCGTTTTTCAAGCGGTCTTTGTAACGTGCAACCTCTTTTTCGTCTTTTGGATAAAAGCTCCGGTACACAATCTGTTTTCCGTCAGGCGAGAAAAATGGTCCGCCATCATAACCGAGTTTGGTGGTCAGGCGTTTAACATTTTTGCCGTCGATATCCATCGTGTAGATATCCAAATCGCCATCGCGAGTTGATGTAAATACAATTTTTTCTCCGTCCGATGAGATCGTAGCTTCAGCGTCGTATCCCTTGGTTTTGGTCAATTGTTCAGGATCAGAGCCGTCGGGATTGGCGGTAAAAATATCGTAGTCCGGGTAGATTGCCCAAACATATCCATTTGAAAAATCTGGATTTGGGGGACATTTTTTGTCGCCTAAATGAGTCGATGAATAAAGAATTTTCTTTTTACCCTTGAAAAAATACGAGCAGGTGGTTCGACCATCACCGGTTGAGACCATTTTCATGTCGGAACCATCAGTTTTCATAGTATAAATCTGATCGCATCCGCGTCCGTCGCGTTTCGCTTGAAAAATTAATTGTTTTCCATCAAACGAAAAGTACGCCTCTGCATTTTCGCCTCCGAAGGTGAGCTGTTTAATATTTTTAAGATGCTTTTCGCCTTCAAAAACTAGCTCTTTTTTATCTTTGCTGGTTTCTTCTTTATTATTTTGCGTTTCGGAAGTTTGTTTACATGCTCCGCCAAGAAGCAAAAGGGCGGAAAGAACAAAAACTGGTAATTTCATAAGTTTATCCATTATTTATTTAAATTTTTCTAATCAGTAATCCTAACATTTCACTGTCGTTTCCTTGAATTAGGAAATATAAAAAAACGCAGTATTTGATATTCGTAAGACTTATTACGTTGGTAAACGAAAAAAGATGCGAAATATCGCAATGGTTTCTGATTTTTAAATCCATTTTGTTATCGCAGCGAATAACAAAAAGATGAGATTTGAAACAAAACAAGATGTGCTTAATTGGTTTGAGAAACAAACGAGAGCCTTGACGCCGGAATTCATCAGTGAAATTCCGTGGGCTAATGTTAAAAAATACCGGATCGACAAAAAATTTATTCCGGTTATAGAGTATATGCGCGACATTGAGATTCTCACCGACATGTATCATAAGGAATTGCTCCGAACCCCGACCGGAAAAGACAAGGTGATCGGAAAATTTATGGAACGTTGGGGGGTTGAGGAAACCACCCACGGCGAATTGCTCAATCGCTTTTTGATTGAGGCAGGATTTGATTCGGAAGAGACGTGGAAGGAAGACATTTTAAACAGTATTCCAACACATTACCATTTGTATGCGAGGGCTTTAACTACACTTACTAATTGTGTAGGTAGAAGTTTCACCGCAGCTCATATGGCTTTTGGGACAATTAACGAACTTTCGACAACTCAGGGTTATCGCAGGCTTATGAAATTAGCAAATCATCCCGTTTTAACCCATATTTTACAAGGCATTATTTGTGAGGAATCCGTTCATACAAATTTTTATAGAAGCATCGCCAGATTAGAATTAAACAAAAGTGATTTTTCGCAAAAAATAGCCCGATTTGTGGTCGAGAAATTCTGGAAGCCGGTAGGAACGGGCACTCGCCCGCAAAACTTAACCGATAATACAATTGCGGTTTTGTTTGGCGACAAAGATGGAATTGAATGGGTTGATCGCTTAGTGACGAAAAAAATCCAGCTTCTGCCAGGTTTTGAAGGTTTGACGAAGATTACAGATCAAATAGCTGAAATCGGAAATGAGTCTCGACGGCGTACATTTTTGCAAACGACTTAGTGCCGTTGTTAAATGCAGGAATTCATTATGATAAATACCAATGTTCAATTAACCGTTTTTGCTTGAAAAGTCTCTCATGAATTCTACTAGTGCAGTAACACCTTGTTCTGGAAAGGCGTTGTAAATAGATGCGCGGATTCCACCTACGCTTCTGTGTCCTTTCAAGCCGTCTAAATTTTGAGCAGCGGCTTTTTGGGCGAATTGTTTTTCAAGTTCTTCATTGGGAAGATTAAAAGTTACATTCATAAGCGAACGAGAGTCCTTATCCGCATGTCCCTGATAGAAACCATCGCTCGAGTCAATCGCGTCATAAAGAACTTTTGCTTTTGCTGCATTTTTCTTTTCGATTGCGGGAATGCCGCCATCTTCTTCTAACCATTGGCAAACGAGATCAATAATGTAAATTCCCCAAGTGTTTGGCGTGTTGAGCATCGAGTCTTTATTTGCAATTGCGCGATAATCAAGCAACGAATGTTGATTGTCGGGTACCTTTTCAAGCATGTCGTCTCTTATGATTACTAGAGTTACTCCGCTAGGTCCCATATTTTTTTGCGCACCTGCATAGATCAAAGCGTATTTTGAAACATCCATTGGTTTTGAAAGAATGTTTGACGACATATCGCAAATCACGGGTGTTCCATTGCCCTCTACTTCATACTTAAATTCAACTCCTTCTATTGTTTCGTTAGAAGTATAGTGAATATATTTTGCATTTGGTGTAAAACGGAGTTCGTCGTATAGGGGGGTGGATTTGAAACCATCCTCTTCCGAATTATAAATTGCTTTTGCGTTTCCGCATTTTACCGCCCCTTTAACAGCCTTTTTGCCCCAAGCGCCCGTTACAATGTAATCCGCAGTTTCATTCTCTCGAAGAAAGTTTAGCGGGATCATTGAAAATTGAAGAGATGCGCCGCCCTGCAAGAACAGAATCTGATAATTGTGAGGAATATTTAATAGTTTCCTTAGTCCGAGTTTTGCCCGCAAAATTATTTCATCAAACGTTGCTGACCGATGACTAATTTCCATAACGCTCATTCCAATACCGTTTAACGACAAAAGTTCACTTTGCGCTTTTTTTAAGACAGATAAAGGTAAAGCGGCGGGACCCGCGCTAAAATTATAGATTCTCTCGTTCATTGACGCTCCTTTTTCACAATTTACTATAAATTTGAAAAAGCAAGAATAACACAGCTTTTTGATATTAATAAAGCGTTGGTTGTTGCAAATCCTTTACTTTTAAAATTGTACCAAAATAGGGTAGAATTAGAGGAAAATTAACAACGAAGTAAAAACTTTGAACATCGTAGATTACGGAAATTAGATTGGTTTTTAGCATTTTGTGGAGGGGTTTAATGTTTAATAAAAAGTATTTTGTAAAATTATTATTTGTAACGGTTTTTGCGTTAGGTAGTATCGCGGTTTTTGGACAGGATGGTTCGATTAGCGGAAAGGTTGAGCTAAAAGCAGAAGGTGGTGCCAGGACTCCTGTTGCGGGAGTTCAAATAGATTGTTATGACTTAACCATTTTTACACAAATGTCTAAGGCGACCTGTGCTTCAACGAAGACCGATGAAAAGGGCGAATTTACGGTTACGGGATTGAAGGCGGAAGGCAAGTTTATTCTGGCGGCAAGCGGTAATGGAATTGGACCGCGCATAACTCTTCCTGATAAACCAGGTAAAAAGGATGAGGTAATTACTGTTATTAAGGGAGATGGCGAGGTTCTTACCAAAAACGAAGTTTGGCAAGCGTACGCTTTTTCCAAAAACTCAGCTGGGGGTTTCAGCAGCGACCAAAAAGATGCTCAGGCGCAATATGAAAAACGGCTCGCGGAGCTGTCGGCGAGCAACGAAAAGATAAAAGCGAATAATGCGAAGATCGATGCTGCGCTAAAGTAAGGAAATGCGGCATATGCGGCGAAGAAGTACGATGTGGCTATAGCAAAATATGATGAAGGTATTGGTCTTGCCCCGGAATTTCTCGGAAGTGCTCCAGTTTTCTATAATAATAGGGCGGCAGCATTGAAAAATAGAGCTGTAGATAAATTTAACACGGCGATTAAAACTAAAGATCCGGCGACGATTGCGAAAGGAAAAACGGATGCCGGAAAAGATTTGGTAGGAGTACTTGACTCAGCTTACAAGTCTTACATGATTTTGACGAAAGCAAAGCCGACTGATATTTCGGACAAGGCAAACTATAAGAAGAATATGTATAATGCTACCGATTATGCTAGGGATGCGACGCGGATTATGGTTCAGATTCAACTTATAGATGCCGAAAAGGTTGATGAAGTGAAGACATTGATTGGCGGATATTTAGAAATCGAATCGGATAAAGTAAAAAAGGGAAAAGCCCAATCCGCTTTGGCTTCTTACCTGATGGGATCTGGTGAATACGACACGGCGGCTACGGAATTTAAGAAAGCTCTTAAGTATTCATCGAAGGACCCCGACGTTTTGGCAGGGCTAGGCTTGTCCTTATATACAGCGGGTGAGGTTAATGAAAACAAAGCTCAAAAGCAAGAGGGGTTAAACTATATGGCGTATTTCTTAAAAATTGCTCCTAAGAACCACAGAATGCGAAGCGGTATAGTCGGAGCTGTTGACGAACTTACGAAAAATCAAAAATTTAAGCCGCAGAAGATTAAGTAAGGTTATCTTTTGTTGAACCCCCGGACGCACTCGGTCTATTTGACCGAGTGCGTTTTATTTTACGCTTCACCACAATCTATAATTAACGCCTGATCCTTCTTTAAAAATAATCCGATCAAATTTCCAGAAACCTCTTTAGAATTCTCTTGACATATCTTTATTTAACCGTTAGTATCTTATTAAACAGTGACAAACACTGTTTTATGTTATCTGTGTTTTCTATGAAGACATATCAATTTATCTCTCATCATTAAAATAACTTAACGGAGTTTTTCAAACATGTCAGCTAAACTCGGAGAGATCCTAATCCGTGAAAATTTAATTACGCCACAGCAGTTGCGCGAATCCTTGGATTATCAGCGTAGCAATGGCGGACGCTTAGGGTCGAACCTCATAAAGTTGGGTATTATTTCTGATGAAGTGATAACTGCGGTTCTATCACGTCAATATGGTGTTCCATCGGTCAATTTGGAACTTTTTGAGATTGATCAAGATACGATCAAATTGATTTCTCATGATGCCGCGATGAAATATATTGTTTTACCAATTTCTAAGGTTGGTGCGACACTTACACTCGCGATGGCGGATCCAACAAATGTCTTTGCTATGGACGACATAAAGTTCATGACTGGATTAAATGTCGAACCCGTAATTGCATCTGAAGCTTCGATTCAACTCGCGATCGGTAAATATTACAGCGGCACCAAAGAGATGCAGCTCGCCGATATTGAAGTCGATGATGAATTTGCAAAGCTTAGTGAGAAACTTGCAAAAGAAGGCAATAGCGTCGTAGTTAGCGATGTTGGCGTAGCTGAGCAGGGAAACGGCAAAATTGTCGAATCGGATCTTGCGGTCTCTCTAGATGCCTTTGAGTTTAATTCGGGAGAGGTGCTGGATGGAGAATTAGAGGTTGTTGAAGAAAGTGACGAAATTGATCTTGCTGATCTTACGAAAGCAAGCGAAGATGCTCCGGTTGTTCGTCTGGTAAATGTATTATTAGTTGATTCGCTCAGACGCGGTGCTTCCGATATCCACGTAGAGCCTTACGAAAAAGATTTTAGAATACGTTTTAGAGTAGATGGAATACTCTATGATGTGATGCATCCGCCGCTAAAAATGCGAGACGCTCTTATTTCGCGTCTGAAGATTATGGCTAAACTCGATATTTCCGAGAAAAGGCTACCTCAAGATGGACGAATTAAGATTAAGGTAAAGATTGATAATCGATCACGTGAATTGGATTTCCGTGTTTCGACCTTGCCGACTCTCTTTGGCGAGAAAGTTGTGCTTCGTCTTTTAGATAAAGACAAACTCATGCTCGATATGACAAAACTCGGGTTTGAAGAA
>Ga0114931_10004767_pt1 | contig 16862 bp, 14 predicted proteins | sample 2SBtaG_FD_89579 | JGI IMG/M metagenome (GOLD analysis project Ga0114931, IMG submission 89579) | Deep subsurface microbial communities from Kolumbo volcano to uncover new lineages of life (NeLLi) - 2SBTROV14_V59a metaG | ecosystem: Environmental > Aquatic > Marine > Volcanic | place: Kolumbo...
CGGTCATCGACGCCCAGTTTCTCCATGATCGAGGCCCGGTGTGAATCCACCGTCTTGAGGCTGCGATGGATCGCGTCCGCAATCTCGACACGAGACATCCCAAGCCCGATCATCCGCAATATCTCCAACTCACGAGGTGTGACCGACGCCAGTTTGGATTTGAGGACATCGACCCCATCGCCCTCAGCGATGCGCGCTCTGGCGGTGGGGCTGAGATAAAACTTGTCTGTGTCCATCTTGAGGATGGCTTCGACCAGGTGCAAGGGTGCATCGGACTTGCAGACAAATCCCCCGGCCCCCGCCTTGATGGATGCATCGATGTACCCATCATGCACGCAGGCGGTGTGAACAATGACCCGCAGCCCGTCTTGTTGGCTGCAGCACTCGGACACGGCTGCGATCGCACAACCGCCCGGCAAAGCCACATCGACGACGACCACATCGGGTCGATGCTCTTCAACCGCTCGCCGGGCTGCGATAAAATTGTGGACCCCGCCCACGAACTCGATACCCGGCACGCCCTCGAGAAGAGAACGAATCCCGTCAAGCATCAATTGGTGCGCATCGATACAAAGCACCCGAATTTTCTTCAGATGAGGCATGGACTTTCCTCTTTCGCACTTTCAAATGTGTTCCCTACATGAGTGAAAGCGCAAAAACACCGCGCGATCTCTCAGCCTTGTATAAAACACACCGAAGAAAACTGAAAAAGTTGCCCTCAATGCCCCAGAATGCGTCAAACTGTGACAATTAAAAGGTCTGACACCCTATCGGATGGTCAGAATCTCCCTGTATGTGGGCAGTGGCCAGAGGTCATCAGCCACAACACCCTCGAGTTCGTCCGCGACAGTTCGCAGGTCTTCCATGCACGGCAGAATGCGCTCGCGGACCTGCTCGGCCGCTGCCAGGGGGCGTTCGTCCAGATCATGATCGAAACTCAAGGCCGTATCCAGCGACGACAATGCCGATCGAAACTGATTGACCAGATCGACGAACTCCTCGAGCGCGAGCCGCGATGATTCACAATCGACACCCGCACCCTCTGTGGCCGCCACCGACTCCGCCAAGTGCGTTTGATGGCCTGTTGCTGCGGGCAGGATCATGGTCTTCCCGATGACCGCCATTTCCTCGGCTTCAATCAGGCACTGCTTGACATACATCTCCAGAAGGATGTGAACCCGGCTCTCCATTTCGGACTTGGTGAGCACCTTGTAGCTCTTGAACAGGGCCAGCGCCTTTTTGGACCGAAGCACAGGAATCGCTTCCACCGTGTTTCGGAGGTTGGCAAGCCCGCGGCGCTCGGCCTCCTCGTGCCAGTCATCCGTGTAGTTGTCGCCACTGAACACTACACGCTTGTGATTCTTGATGATGGTGCGGAGGGTCTTTTTGACCGTCGATTCGAGTTTGGCCGGAGTCGGGTTGGGGCCGATCGCCGTTTCGAGTTCGGTCGCCAACTGATCGAGCGATTCGGCGACGATGGTATTGATGATCGTGTTGGGCCACGCCACCGAAGCCGCGGACCCGACCGCCCGGAACTCGAACTTGTTACCGGTAAACGCGAACGGGCTGGTGCGGTTGCGGTCGCCGGAATGGCGCGGAATGCGTGGGAGTGTGCGCGCGCCTAGGTCAATCGCCCCGCCCTTGATGGTTCGGCTGGCATTGCCCTTTTCGATCTGCTCGATGATGTCGGTGAGCATGTCTCCGAGAAAGATCGAGATGATCGCCGGGGGCGCTTCATTGGCACCGAGCCGATGGTCGTTGGCAGCACTGGCCACACTGGCGCGAAGCAGGTCCGCGTGCACATCCACCGCCCGGATCACCGCACACAGGAACACCAGAAACTGCATGTTTGTGTGTGTATCGTCGCGTGGATCCAGGAGATTCACCCCGGTATCGGTGGTCATGGCCCAGTTGTTGTGCTTGCCCGAGCCATTGATCCCGCGGAACGGCTTCTCGTGATACAACACCTTGAACCCGAACCGGGGGGCCACCCGTAAAAGCGTCTCCATGAGCATCATCTGATGGTCACAGGCGACATTCGTCTCCTCGAAAATGGGTGCGATTTCGTACTGCCCGGGTGCAACTTCGTTGTGCCGAGTCTTGACCGGTACGCCCAGACGCAGGAGTTCGACCTCGATCTCGTCCATGTACGCAAGCACACGCTGGGGCACGGACCCGAAATAATGGTCATCCAGTTGTTGACCTTTGGGAGGGCTGGCGCCAAAGAGCGTCCGGCCACAGGAAACAATGTCCGGGCGGGCGAAGTACATGTTCCGGTCGATCAGGAAAAACTCCTGCTCGGACCCGAGCGTCGTATGCACGCGGCTGACACCCGCATCACTCCCGAAAATCCGCAGGATCCGCATCGCCTGCTCGCTGAGCGCATCAATCGAACGCAGCAACGGCGTTTTCTTGTCCAGCGCCTCGCCATTCCACGAGACGAACGCGGTGGGAATGCACAGCACCGCGTTGTGGTCACCCCGGAGGATGAACGCCGGACTCGTGGGGTCCCACGCGGTGTACCCGCGAGCCTCGAAGGTCGCCCGAAGCCCCCCGGACGGAAAACTCGATGCGTCCGGCTCACCCTGGACAAGGTTCGAGCCCGAGAGCTGGAGGATGACACGCTCGGCACCATCCGGCTCAATCAGCGATTCGTGTTTTTCTGCAGTCGAGCCGGTGAGTGGGAGGAACCAGTGGGTGTAGTGGGTCGCCCCGTTTTCGACCGCCCAATCCTTCATAGCCGACGCGACAGCCTCTGCCACATCCAGATCGAGCCTTTCGCCATGCTCGATGGTTCGGATGAGGGATCTGTAAACCGTCTTGGGCAGCCGCTCACGCATGACCTGCCGCCCGAAGACATCGGTCGCGAAGATCTCATCCGGTCGCTCAGGGGTACCGCCACACCGACGACGATCCCGCCAACTCTGAGATGCCTCGACTGCTCTGGTGACCGCAATCTGCCTGTTCACGACACGCTCCTCTCCGAATCCATGTCCATTATCAACGACAACCCGTCCACCTCTGGACCCAATAGAGATACTCCGGATATCACGGGATGCCCGCCACGGTCACACACGCCTGCGATCCCCGACCGCTGGTCATTCTTGCGGCCAAGAACCGTTCGGCAAGCGGACAATGACAGGATTTCCAAAAACTGTGTTTCACCAAATTCGAAATCATCGAACCCAACCCGGTCATCCGCCTGACTTATAGAACGACTCAATATTTTTCCACCACACAGGGGGTTTGACCGCCTTGAGTTCATCTGGAGGGCGATTGTTCTTTTTGTAGAAGTCATCAAGAACCTTGAACCCGTTTCCCTTGAGGCGAGGCTCAATGTTGAGCCACTTGAGACAGTTGTTGGTGACCCAATTGGCAAAGACTGGATGGGTAGTCCATGGTGCATTCTTATTCTGGTGGGCATTGATCGACTGAGCGAATCCCCTTTTAACACGGTCCCAGAAATCTGACGGTCCCATCTCGGACACCTCAGTCATGTACCAATCAGTGCCAACGAAATGCTTGTCGGCCATGATCGTTCCATCTGGCCCACCACTCGCTCCTTTCCCAAAACCCGCATCTGAAACGATGACTTCAACCAACTTCTGAAAAACTGGCTCGGAATCACCTGAAATATAGGAAATGTCTGAATAGATGTTATCATGTGAAGTTTCATACTTGATGATTTTATCAATCCAGGAATCTGGGTAGGCCTTCTCCCAGTCGTCAAACCATCTCTTCCAAGCAGTGGAATCTATATAAGCTTTTATTTCTCCAGCCGTTTCATCATCGGTAAAGTAGACCGGATTGCCATTGAAATCTGCTCCCTTGCGATAATCTCGACATTCTCTGAGCAACTTTTCTTCAAACATTTTCCGAAACTCGCTGCCTGGATAAACAAAAGGATTTTCCGGAATCGATGTTTCAAAGAGCTCCGATTCCTTGAATGCATCGGCAAGGTCCTCGTTCGCCTTGATCGCATCGTCGATCGTCTTCTTGTACCGATGGTACATTGCCACATGCGATCCGGAATGAGCGAAGCAGAGGCGTAGTTTTTCCGATTGACCATCGAGAACAGGGGACCAGGCATAAGGTGAAGTCGTTTTCTGGACATAATGGCAATATTTTCCAAAGACAATCGCCGCACTCTGAATCGCCTTTCTTAATTTAGTCTGATAGTAGTCTCCACCGGAAGAAACACTCAGCCAGATCGGCGGCATTCCCGGCTTCTCAAAGCGCTTCGTTGGACCCGGGTCTCGAGCATTGATATATCCTCGAGGATAGGCGATCTGGCCATCGGGCGGAAATCCTGTCGGGCTCGTATGATTCAGCACCGGAAGATCATTTTCGACGAGATATTCGTAGAATTTTTCAAGGCGGCTGTCAAGCTTCGATCCGATCTTGTCGCCATAGAGCTCTCGGTTATGGAGTGGCATCCATCCACATCTGGAATAGAGTTTCACGCCGACGAAGCCCTGCTCTTCCATGGCTCTCTTGACATAGTCGAGCCCATCAGGTCGACGCGGATCGAACGATACCAACGGCCAAATCTGAGCCGGATATCGGGCCGCAACCCGTGAAAGCATGCTGATTGTGCCTTCATACACCTTCTTGTCGCGCCTGAACCAGAGAAACTTCTCTCCCGTTTCATAATACTCATCGTCTGCCTCAGCCTCCTCGCCGGGCTCAACTGTATAGACCAAGTCGTATTCAGCATCTCCAAAGGTCGCGTTGTATTTGATCGTCTTTACACCTCTGCTTACTGGCGTTGAATCTATCTCAACACTCCCAAGGAGGTCGTTGCCTTCGTTATCGACTTCCAGCAACTGCACAGTGATCTTGTCCTCGAATATTATCTGCCGGTTCACCCCCGATGCCTTGCCAGCGGAGGCGGAGATGTCCGGAATAGCCTCCTTTGGTTCTGGGTTTGTCTTTATTCGAATCGAATCCGAACCAGTCCAATCCTCCTGGTCCTTGCAAACAATATGCTCGAGCGTCAAGATGTTTTTAGCGCCCTTGGTACTTCCCGTAGACGGCTGCGACGAATCCGGCTTCTTGGACACCTTGTAGGTCAGTTCATAGTGTGTCCCACTACTTGCATTGAAACTCGCAAGCCCTGCTTTGCGAAGTGATGCAGAATTCCCAAACTCCAGCTTTTTCCACTGCTCTGCTGTGGCATCGCCGAGTGCGACAACTCGGATACCAAGCAGGTCATCGGCATCGGTAGAATCTTCCTCGTAGACTTTGATTCGGATATTGGTCGCTTCGGCGTCAAACTGTATTTCTTCATTTATCATTCGTGTAACACCATTCATGTCTACTACAAATGAAGGCAATATTTTCAGCAGCGTAGTTCCATTGTATACTTCGATGCGAATGTCATCGTCACCCGAATAATCTTCCATCTCCTTGCAATATATGCTGGCAAGAGTCAGAACTCGCTTTCCCGCAGTGTCAGGCTTCGGCCGCGAATAATTTGTTCTGGAAATCTGCTCCTGCTCAGTTATCTTCGACTGGGCCTGCGGCAACGCCGATGCGGGCACACTCAGATCCAGAGGTGTGTAACCCATATCCAGTAGAAGTGGCACAGTAGTCACAGCATACTTGTTGGAAGATGTTGAATTAATACCCTTTTCGTGTGGTACGCCTTCAATGACTTTCTTGCCATTGTCGAAATCGCGACTGATTGTGTAGGCAAGAAACCGGCGTGTGCCCTTGCTGACACTCGACCCACTTATCCCCACATACGGATTCTTATCCGCCAGGGCATCGATAGAATCTCCGCCTTCGTAGAGAGAATGGCCAAATATATGACAATGTCCATCGATGATCGGAAGAACAGGACGCGTATCGAGTGCATTCCCATTGCCCGCATCTCCTTTCTGAACTCTTGCATTCGCTTTCTTGGGATCGGCCATCGTGTATTTGCTCCTTGCACCTACTGCATGAGTTCAGACAACTTGTCTCGTGTCGCCTGATCAGGCTCAACAGTTTTCTCCAGTTCGAAGCGTTCTTGAAATGCAGAAAGAGCCGCGCGATACTCCGGTCGATCTTCCATGTCGATCCGTCCGGGATCAAATCCGAGATTCTTTAGTCTTGCCTTGACACCTGTGGTCGTATCGATTGGATCCATGCCCCCGAGTTCCAAGTCGTAGCATATGTCTTCACCATCACTATCGATGACCAATTTCGCGTGCTTCGCATCGGGTGGAATCACCTCCTCGATTCGACCTTCAGAATCCGTGTCGCCCTGAATCAAGTGACCATCCACATCCAGTTTGAATGGCTTGTCGGCAACCGGCTCTCCAAGCTTGAGAACTTGAAGTTTGATCAGCGACGGGACACCTTTTCGTCGAAATCGATGCCGTTTCTCCGTAGATCGTGTGTCTTCCCCAGGTTCAATTTCTGGCACCTCTACCAAATCATCTGGCAAAAGAGCGTTCGCATCTTTGCGAATATCTTTGAGTTCCTTGTTCTCAGCAAGGTTCCATAGTTTCTCCCAAAAGTGTCCACTTTCCACCGCAATGCTGGCCATACACTCGCCACGCTTCACCTCGTGATTGCCTGAACCAACGGGCTCGTCGTGTAGATTATTTTCATTTGTACTCGCCTGGTCATTTCTGGATGAACTCCAATGGGCAGGTCTCTGCCAAACCACAGATTTGCACTACAGCGAACATATTATTAAACTCATCCACCGATAATTACCGTTGGCGCACCTAATATAATTGTCCCGCCGTGTGCACATGAATCGCCCATTCTGGCTGCCGGTTTTCCACCGATCATGACAGTGCCTGAACCTTTGGCGATCGTATCTGGTGGCCCGACACAAACAAGTGAATCTCCAACGACCGCGGCCGGCATTTTGCATATCAATACAGTTGCCTCACCCGGTCCTACGATCGGTCCACCAACATGTGGAACAACTCCAGTTACCATCGGGCAAACATGCATGTCGGTGAGACGGGCTGCTGGTGGCATTACCTGGTCCTCCTGATGTCCTCAAACATCTTTCCTATTTCGAATCTGAATGAAATATTTGCGGTATGCCTATTGTCTATTCTTCTGGGTATTTCGGTCCAACCGATTCAATAAACTCCCATGCATCTTTATCCAGATTTGGAAAAGTAACTTTGCAAGAACCAGGCTCTAGCCCGGCCACTCGTGCGTATCCTTCGCCGTTGAGCATACCCTGAGCCACCCGCCCGTCGGGTGCGGTCACTTTGTATTTCTCGCCCGGTATTGGTTCATCATCTTCACCGACAAGTTCTATTTCAATCCATACTGTTTGCTTGGCCTCTTCGGGATCCTCAGGCGGCTTGATCGGTTCAACTTTTTCTGATCCATATTTACCTTCCTTGGTCTCCCGTTGCCGAGCCTTGACCTCAGCGACCTTGCCTGGATCCGCGACATCAGCCTCTTCGGCAACCTGAGGCTCTTCCGGCTCGGTTGCACTCGGGGCTTTCACACTCTCTGGATTCATTTCTGTCTGCTCCTGTTCAGATCTGATCAGTTGATCATCACCACGCCACCCTTGACTTCAGTCATTTAATCGCCGGAAACGGAAACCATCGCTCCGGTGACATCGGTCTGCAAATCCGAAGTCAACTTGGCTGCCATCGCACCACTTGCTGAAAATTCTCCTCCAGAAGCTTCCATGGTTACGGCACCTGTGCTTGATGTCCCCGTGATATCACCATTCGCCTCAAGGGCTATTGCACCAGTTGTTCCAATTTTTATTCCACTCGAATCGATCGCAATAAAGGAATCTCCAACCTTGAGAGTCACATTGGTCGCTCCCTCAAGTACGATGATATCCGCTTTGATTGATGCCTTTTCAGTCACTTCCACCGATTGATTCATTTCGTATACTTCATGTACATCCGCCTTGACTGTCAGAGACTGTTCATCGACGACCAGCTTGTTTTCCTTACCTTCCACTTTCAAACTTCGATCTTTGGCGATGAATTCTCGGTGCGCACCTTCAACTTTCTCATCGCGGTCGTTCTTGACTAGTTCATGCTTGTCGTTTTCTACAACGAGATGCCGATCATTGACGACTGTTTCGAATCTATCGTTGAGTACGCGAATATCCATGTTCTTTTGCGCATGGATGAACACTTGTTCCTCATCCTTTTTGTCTTCAAATCGGATCTCATTAAAACCGCCGCCACCTTTTGAAGAGTTACTCTTGATCGTACTGATTGTTCCCATCGCGTTGGGCTTGTATGGCGGAAGGTTCTGTCCGTTGTACACACGCCCAGTAATAATCGGCCGATCCGGATCTCCCTCAAGAAACTCGACAATGACTTCTTGTCCGATCCTTGGCAGAAAAAATACACCCCACCGCTTTCCCGCCCAGTTCTGGCTCACGCGTACCCAGCAGGAACTGACTTCGTCCCCCTTGCTATACCGATCCCAGTGGAACTGTAACTTGACCCGGCCATGCTCATCGGTCCAGATTTCCTCGCCAGACTTTCCAGCCACGATTGCCGTCTGAGGCCCCTGAACCACCGGTTTCGGCGTCGTCCGAGCAGGCCGATACGCTTCCGTAGCGGGTAAAACCGAAAAACCAAGTGAGTAAAAATCCTCATCACCAGAATCATTCCCCGAACTAAACAAATCCTGTGTTGCCTGGAGGCTGGTCGAAGTCAATATGTATTCCCGCGCCTGATCGGGTCGAAGACCCTTGACAGGAATTGTTAGTTCAAAACGCCCACCAATAACCATTCCAAGGTGGTCACTCTGACCGGTGATCATTTCGTATCGAGCCTGCAGTTCCTGCAAACGAATCGTCGCAAAATGCTCGGCCTCCGCAGAACTGACATACTCTCCGGGATAGTCAAACATCGCCTACCAGGGACCCGATGCATAATCGCGCGCTTTCGTCGATTTTGAAACAACAGGTGAGCCGGGGTTCACAAAATCAAAGTCCGCCAACTCGTACTCGAGCGACTCCATTTGTTTCTGTACCGACCATGTGCGTATATGCTGCTCATTGCGCATCGCCCGATCGGGTGGATAATACGGTATCAAGGCACCGTCTTCAAGTGGTTGATGAGCATCGGATGAATCGCACAAAACCATCTTGTGCAAACCATTTTCATGCTCAAAATAGTAATAAATACCTTCCTGCTCGAGAAGGCGACTAATAAAATTGAATGTTGTCTCTCGGTACTGTACGCAGTATTCGCGAGTTTCATAGTTTGAACTGAGTCGGTCGTCAATATCCGAAAAACCGACATCTTTCATGACCTTCTTGACGATGTCAGGTATGGATTGCTCCTGGAAAATACGGCAGTCTGACTGACGCGTCAAAAACCAGAGCCAGGGAACAATGGTTGCCTTATAGACCGCGAGACCGGCGCGATATTCATGCTGAGAGATTCTATTGACAAAGCCATTCACATAGCGAACATCTGGTCCGTCTGAGCCGATCCCGATCCGGACCGTCACATTCTTGCCAAGCAGATCATCGAAATTGATTGTGTCATCTTCGCTGAGTAACTCTAACTCATACTGGAACATCCGCCCGAACTCTTCGCGCCCGCGAATGGACTGGATCGCGACCTTATCCTCGCCAAGAGGCGTGTTGATCGCGATACTTCGGTTGGCTTGCGTACGCAAGGTTTCGGCCATGGCCAAGTCTCCTAAATCCAGACGACTCGAGGACGCATGAATCCCCAGAGTCGGTCATCTGACATGCGATCCGTTCTCTCGTACACGCCGTCCCCATTGCGTGACCCGCTTCCGTCGGTATTGCCTTCGACGGTATGCAGCACCTGGGTTGCCGAAGTATAACTCTGCACAATGCCCGTATGCCCTTTGAGTTGCACTCGAGGCTTGCCCTCATCCAAATTGTGAATCGAACCCTGGGTCACCATCACCATGACATCGCCGGCGATGGGTGTAAACTCTCCGGACAGGACACGCTGCTTTGAAAAAGTCAGGTTGGAAGCATCCCGCCCGTCAAAGACCATCGCGACCGCCCGCACCGTATGGGTGCAGGTGGTCGAAGCACAGAGAAAAGAAGCCGCTTCGTAGTGGCAATGCGAGACGAAGGCAGCACACCACGAATTCCCGGCCGACCCACCCGATTCCGACAAAAATGCCTCAACTTCGGTCCCACGGTTGCTCCCTTGCTCGCGGACATCAAGATACAGTTCGGCCACCTGCCGGACCGTGAACCCATAGACAGCCTCGGACATCGTCAATCCGATTGAGCAGGCGATTGCCGACTGAGCATTGGTCCGCGCAACCTGTGCCGCAAGCCTGATTGAGTCCCAGGACATCGTCACGGGAGTCTGGCTCACAACAGAATCATATATTGCACTCGCGGCAACCCGGGCAGAGGCGGACCCACCAGTCGTTCCCGGCAATCCAGTCCACGAACGAGAGAGTGTCCCCTCATCGACGGGGGTTCCCGTTTGGCACTGGCATATGACTCCTGGTGTTCGTCGCAGCGACATCGCTCGCTCCGGTTCATGGTTCGGCGTGATTCGATTCAATCCCAGTTGTGAAGCGAATAACGCCGCTCTGACTCACTCAATCTCGTAACAGAACTCGTTGTCTTTCACCTTCACGCACACCCGTTGGACAGGATCCCCCTCCATCATGCGATGCAGGAACGCGTTGGATATCTCCGGAAGCATTGTCTGGGTCAGAATGGCGTCGATCATCCGCCCGCCGGATTCGAGTTCCGTGCATCGACTTACGATCAAATCCAGAACTTCGTCGGCGACCTCGAAGTTGGCCTCGTGGTTGTCCTGAATCCGCCGCTCGATCCGACCGAGCTGCAACTTCGATATCTGGCGGATCATGTCGTCCGAAAGCGGGTAGTACGGAATCACCGTGATGCGCCCGAGCAGAGCGGCCGGGAAGACCTTGAGCATCGGCTCACGCAACGCCTTCTGCAGCCCCTCGACATCCGGCATCAGATCCGGGTCCTTGCACATGTTCATGATCAGGTCCGAGCCGACATTGGTCGTCAGGAGGATGATCGTGTTTTTGAAATCAATTCGCCGACCTTCGCCGTCCTCCATCTGCCCCTTGTCGAAGACCTGGAAGAAAATCTCGTGGACATCCGGATGGGCCTTTTCCACCTCATCGAGCAGGACGATACTGTACGGCTTGCGGCGAACCGCCTCCGTCAAAATCCCCCCCTCGCCATACCCAACATACCCGGGAGGCGCACCTTTGAGCGTGCTCACAGTGTGGGCTTCCTGGAACTCGGACATGTTGATGGTGATGACATTCTGCTCGCCGCCGTACAAAGCCTCAGCCAGCGCGAGCGCCGTTTCCGTCTTGCCCACACCCGAAGGCCCGGCGAGCATGAACACACCGATCGGTTTGCTCGGGTTATCAAGACTGGCCCGACTCGTCTGGATGCGCTTGGCGATCGCCTCGAGCCCGTGCCGTTGACCGATGACACGATTGTTCAGCGTGTCCGCCAGATCAAGCACCGACTGAATCTCGTTCTTGACCATGCGCCCGACCGGAATCCCCGTCCAGTCCGCCACCACAGCCCCGATCGCATTGGCCGAGCAATCCGGCAGAATCAGAGGCGAATCGCCCTGAAGTTCCTCAAGATCATTCTCAAGCCCATCGAGTTCCGTGCGCAGGGCCGTCCGCTCTTCGTCGGAAAGCGTCTCGACTTCGCTGGTTTCCGCAGCCGCCTGCGCTTCATCTTCCGTCCCCGTACCTTCCACCGGCTCCGTCCCCGAAGGACCACGCAGACTCGACCGAATCTCCAGCAGCCGCTCGACGAGTTCCTTTTCCTTCGTCCAGTTTTCTTCAAGTTGAACGAGTCGTTGAGCAACCTCATCCTTGGCCTGTTCGACCTTGGCGACGCGCTCGTCGTGGTCCATCCCGACCGTCTGTTCGCGGCCAAGAATCTCGATCTCCGTCTCATACGCCTCGATGCGCTTGCGGGCATCATCAACCTCCGCCGGCACCGCGTGCTGGGCGATGGCCACGCGGGCACACGCGGTATCGAGCAGGCTCACGGCCTTATCAGGGAGTTGCCGAGCCGGGATATACCGATGGCTCAGTTTCACCGCCGACTCGATCGCCTCGTCGAGAATCTGCACCTTGTGGTGCTTCTCGAAAATACCCGCGACCTTGCGCATCATCAGAATCGCATTGGCTTCATCCGGTTCGTCGATCATGACGGTCTGGAACCGGCGCGTCAAGGCCGGGTCCTTCTCGATATGTTTCTTGTACTCGGCCCAGGTTGTCGCCGCCACCGTTCGCAGGAGCCCGCGTGCCAGCGCCGGCTTGAGCAACTGGGCGGCATCACCCGTCCCCGCCTGACCGCCCGCCCCGATAAGCCGATGCACTTCATCAATAAACAGAATCGTCGGCTGCGTCGACGCCTGAACCTCCTAGATCACCTGCTTGAGACGCTCCTCGAACTCGCCCTTCATGCTCGCCCCGGCCTGCAACGCCGAAACATCGAGTTCCAGCAGCCTCACATCCTGAAGCGGGGGGGGAACATCGCCCTCGACAATCTTGTGCGCAAACCCTTCCGCCACCGCGGTCTTGCCAACGCCGGCTTCACCGACGAGCACCGGGTTATTCTGCCGACGACGCATGAGGATATCGATGACTTGCCGCGTCTCTTCGTCGCGCCCGACGATCGGGTCGATCTTGCCCGTGCGGGCTTCCTCGGTCAGGTCCTTGCAGAACCGCCCGAGCGCCTCTTCCTTGCCCATCTGTGCGGGAGACATCGCCCCGGACGCCTCGCCGGGCACCGCCCCACCACCGACATTGGTCCCGTCGGAAGCCGCCAGTCGCGCCTCGGGAGACTCGCCGACAATTTCCTCATAATGATCGGCCAAATCCTCCGGACGAATCTTGCCGAACTCCTCGCTGATGCCAGCGAGCGCACGCGAGAGACTCCGCGTCTTGAGCATGCCCACGACCATGTGCCCGGACCGAATGGCCGACTCATTGAACATCAGGCTTCCATAGACCCAGGCCCGCTCGACCGCTTCTTCAAGGTCGCTCGAAAACCCGGAGAGCGACGACGCCCCGCGGGGTATGCGGTCGAGCGTCTCCGTCAGGTCGGCTGCCAGTTTCGACGGGTTGAGTTCATAGTGCCGAATGATCCGGTGCAGATCCGAATCCTGCAACTGGAGCACCTGGTGAATAAAGTGGACGATATCAACATGCGGATTCCCCCGCATCTTGCAGAACACCGTCGCGCTCTCGGCACACTTGTAGCACAGGCTGTCCATTTTCCCGAACAGTGCTTTCAGACTGATCTCGGCCATTTCCCGGTCTCCCACAGGCCGCGCTGGCGACCCTTATTCAAAGTACCCCACGCTGCGGCCCATCCGCGCGTGTTGGTGTTTCAGTTCGCCCCACTCAAGACAAGATCATCCGGATCTTTCTCCGGAAGACTCGTGTTGAGCCAGGTCGTCCAACCTAACTGCCCGGAAGACCCGAGCATCGTCCTGGGTGTGTCCTCGCGACGAAGAACCAGCTGAGCATCCCACCGATACTCATGTCCAACATAGTTCCGCACCCAATCTACCAACTTTCCAAAACTTGTGCCCGTCGGGAGGAATCTCTGATACACCTTCAAAGGCACCGGCCCGATCTTGATCCGAAACTTCTGCTGCACCTCCCAGATGCTCGACCCGACCACCGCAGTCGAACCGAGCAGTCCCGTCTGCCGCGACTCACCCAACTTGCACACGCTGTCGGCGGGCAGGTCCATCCAGTGCCCGACGAACTCAATCACCCGCGCCTTGACCTTGAAGAAATCCGACACGATCGCCTCAAGCCCGCCCGCATTTTTCGTATGCGACGCAAGATGCCCAACATAGTGCAACTTCGCCAGATCATCGACCCGGTCCCGCCCGCGCAGGGCCGGTGAGCCGTACCCCGCAAGCGACGCCACATAGGTTCCGATGCGATCACTGAGCGGGTCGTAGCGCACCCCGTCAAAACTCGCAGTCGCCTGGTTGACCGCCCACGCGCGATAGAACATCGCGATCATCCGATGATGGAACACATCCAGAAAGCGCTTGAGTGTCTGGTCATGGAAGTTGTGCTCTCGTTCGTGAACATACTCTGTGATGTGCAGCGGCATGGGGCCATTGGGCCCGAGCAACCCGAAGAAGTTCACCGCCATTCTGTGCGGCGATTCGCCCTTGCCCTGCGTGAACGATGCGATCGTCGAAGGCGCAAACGCCATCGAGACCCGCTGACCGAACCGAACCGGGTCATCGCCAAGCCGGGCGGTCGCACCGATGCCATTTCCCGTCGGGTGCGCGCAGTCAAGCCGACGCGCCGCCTGAAAAAAGTCGAACGAGTAAGGCTTCTCCGTCAGACGGAGTATCAGAGCGTATGTCTCAGACCGATTCGCGTCGGCCATCGCTTGATCTCCCCTCTTTCAGAAGTCCGAATGACTGTTTCCGTAAACGAGTTCAATGACACATACTTGGCAAAGAATCGTTCGAGCACCGCTCCGAGCAGGAATGGGCCAGACCCCTGGAACGCCGCATCCTCGAACTGCACGCCAACTTCAAGCCCGCGTGCAAAGGCGATCGGACCCGGGGTTGGTACACGACGCGAGATTGGAGTGGCACCGATTTTGCGCACGCCTTCGATCTGTTTCCGCACCGCAGAATCTGCCAGATTCCCATATAGACTGAGCAGTTCACGCATCGCGGCTGCACTCCGAGTCTCATCCTCATCCGCAATCGACAGGTAGTTGAGCGACAGATGACTGATCAGACGCCAAGCCGTTTCGCCCTCGGCGTGCGACGGATGCGGCGGTGTCGGCCCGCCCACGCATCGAATCGATTCGACCATAGCCCCGGCCTCAGTCGTAAAATCTGTCCGCCCCATCCCCACCGGCATCCGCAGCGGGAGGTCCCGATTCGAACAACGAACCGTCGCCCCGATCTGGCGAAGGTCAGACAAATACGGCGCATTGTGCGCATCGACAAGCGAAAGGTAAATCTCGCTCCCTGTGTAACTGGATCTCCGGCCTTGCCGTTTTTCCCGAGCCGACAAAGCACGCGGCACACGATTGGTCGAAAAATATGCCCCGACAGAGTCTGCCCGCTCGTCATAATCGCTGGCTGCATAAAAGGGACGAAACTCCGTCTCATCGTCGGGCGTCGTGCCAAATCCGGTCACGGTTCCGACATCGTACACCTCGAAGTCCAGAGGCCTCGTCCGATCCGGAACCAGATGAAACTCCGGAAACTTGTCCGAAATATGAATCCGGTCCGCACGCTTTTTAAACAGATTGATCGCCGGCGTCGAATGCAGCAGAAAATTCTCCTTCGACACCGCACTCTCCAGTTCGACATCAGGCTGATCCATCAGAATCAACAACTCGAACTGCGTCTGCTCCGATCGCTCGAACCCCTCACGAAGCCCCGAGACCTCCACGAACATGAACCGCTCGGGAAAGGTGAAATACTCATGCAGATTTCGGTACCCATCGAAACTGCGTGGCCCCGGTGGGAGCAGTGCCTCCTCGGGCCCGAAGCCCACCTGCCGCACATGCTTCATGTCGATCCGGTGGTGCCACTTCGCCGGTTTCGTTGTCGGGCGAAGCATGACACCGACGCCGTGCGCAAAAATCTGCTCATAGATTCGACTCGGGATATCACCCATCCCCCGCAGGTACAGCGTCAACTTGTCAATCTCGATCTCGTTGAGGTTGAGCCCGGCGGTCGCCCGGAGCCGAATCCGAATCGCCGCCCGGGCGCCAGAATCCGCCGGGAGCCCGAGACTGGGCAAATCACGATCGTGATACTGCGCTTCGACAAGTTCCAGAGGCCAAAGCGTGATCTCATGGGCCGTGCGGTACTCGCAAGCAGTCTGGTCATCCGAACCGATGTTGCTGCGAAGGGCTGTATCGCGCCGAATCGTAAACCCGCTCGCAAGCCCGCTGTCCTCGAGGTCAGGCTGAAACTGCGAGATGAGCATCGAAGGCGTCGGGCACAAATAGTGTGGGTACACACTCTCGAGCAAATGCTGCGTAAACCGCGGAAACTCGGCATCGAGTTTCAACTGAACCCGGGCAGCAAGATAGGCAAACCCCTCGAGCAGCCGCTCGACATACGGGTCCGCGCAATCAAGCCCATCGAGCCCGAGCCGCCCGGCGATCTTGGGAAACTCGCGGGCAAACTCACCCGCCGACTCACGCACATGGCGCAACTCCCGCTCGTAATACCGGAGCATCCGCTTATCCACCGATTTGCTCCCGCACCTTGTACTGCCCTGTTTCGAGATCGACTTCAGTCTTGAGGAAAAGCGGATCCGGAACCGGCTCCGACCACAGGTCCCCACTGATCTCGAACATCAGCGTATTGCGTCCCATCTCACCCGGATTCGAGACCGCACGCACCCGGACACTCTTTTCCAGAATCCGAGGCTCAAAGTTCTCGATCGCCCGGTTCACCATGATCTCAAGTTGCGTCACGCTCACACCGGATGCGGTCATTCCAGACAAGTCTGAAATGCCATAATTGAGCACCGACGACTCAACATTGGGATACGCTGCGATGTCTTCCTGGTCGGCCCGGGCCGGGGTATTCAAAAGCCACGACAGATCACGCAGAACCGCCTGGCGAATCTGCCTGAGCGAAAACACACGCTGGTTGCGACTTTCCTTGGTCTTGTCCGGCTCATCGTCCGTCAACCGATCCAGAAGACAAGGCTGCAACCGTTCCGAAGGAGTGAGATCAGCCATCGCCCTCCGCTCCTTCATCTGCCTCGGGCAACGCCGGATGATCCAGTTCGATCGACCGCGTTTCAAGTATGGCATATTCGCCCGCGTCCGTCGCCCACATTCGCTGCCCGAGCCCTTCAAAAACTTCCGGGGCCACCTCGAC
>Ga0114931_10004768_pt1 | contig 16856 bp, 20 predicted proteins | sample 2SBtaG_FD_89579 | JGI IMG/M metagenome (GOLD analysis project Ga0114931, IMG submission 89579) | Deep subsurface microbial communities from Kolumbo volcano to uncover new lineages of life (NeLLi) - 2SBTROV14_V59a metaG | ecosystem: Environmental > Aquatic > Marine > Volcanic | place: Kolumbo...
ATGTGCCTGTTCACCCGGATGGCATTTCCGGCTCCCAGGCTGATGCCGGCGGTTTGTGCCAGTTTCGTAGATGGCCGGGCTCCGGCAGCAACCAGTACCATGTTCGCCATTACGGTGTCACCGGCAGCCGTATGCACAGACAGTTCATTATCATTTCGCGATATCCGCTGAGCCGCCTGTCCCGTCATCACCCGCACCCCCTTGGATTGAAGCTCGGCCCTGATCAGTGCGCCAAGTTCCGGGTCCAATGTCGTCAAAACCTCGGGGGCGAATTCCAACAGGGTGACCGCCATCTCCTTGTGGGTCAGGGCATCGGCCATTTCTAAACCGATATAGCCGCCGCCGATGACCACAGCCCGCCCGGGGCTTTCCTGGTCGATAAAGCGTTTGACCGCGAAGCTGTCATCCATCCAGCGAAGGAAAAAGACGCCGGGATTTTCCAAACCTTGGATGGGTGGCCTGGCCGATTCCGCACCGGTGGCGATCAGCAGTTTGCCGTATCCGATCCGGTGATTGTTTCCATCGGATGAACGAACTTGCACCTGTTTGGTCCGCGGATGGATGGTCAAAGCTTTGTGATCGAGGAACAGATCGATACCGTGTTTTGTAATCTCTTCCACGGTGCGATGGGCCAGGGTGCGCCAATCCGCCACTTCGCCGCTCAGGTAAAACGGCAGCCCGCAGATGCTGAAGTTGGGGTATGCGTCGGCGGCCATCACCGTTACCGTTGCCTTCGGGTCGACCTCTTTGATCCTTAACGCCGCGCTGATGCCGGCATCGCTGCCGCCGATGATGAGCATCTTGTCTGTCTTTGGTGTCATCTATTGATTTTCCTTTCCTGGGTCGGTCTTTTCCAAAGCGTTGGATAGTACTTCTATTGGATGCATCACCGGAAACGGCAGCAGATGCTGAAATTGCAGCCGGCAGCTCAGGCAGTCGGTGATAATGGCTTCGGGTGCTGCCGCCTGAATTTTCCGGATCAACGGCGTAGCGAGCCGAAGCGAACCATCGTAGAAGTCCTTTTTAAATCCTAGGCTGCCGCCCATGCCGCAGCAATCCAAGGGGCCGCCGACGGCTGTGACGGCAAGGCCGGGAATCCGCCGCAACAGATCCGGATAGGGGCTTCCGACGTTCTGTTGTCGCTGGTGGCAGGGCTGATAGTAGACCATGCGGCCTTTGACTTCGCCGAAGCAAGGTTTCAGGCCGCCGTCCTGCCCCAGGTGATCCAGATACTCTCCCAAGTCCATGATGTTTTCGGCCAGTTCGATTCGTTCCAGTGGGTCGATATCCGAAAAATATCCATCATCTTTCAGGATCTTTTCATACATGGATTTTTTCAGATGCACAAATCCGTCCGGCACGGCCTTCTGGGTGCCCGGTACCTTGACCTCATCCGCGCCCGCTCCGACCTTGCGCTGATAGGCGTCCGCGTAATAAGCCCTGTCTTTGAGCAACACCTTCATCAAAAAGCCGCAGGTGGGACAGGAGCAGACGATGTCGAATCCGTCCCGCAGCGCCTCCAGCAGAACGTTCAGATTGAACCGCGCGCGGCGCAGGGTCGTCTTCGCATCGCCTTCCACCAGGGTGGGCATGCCGCAGCACTGCTGGGGCGGCACAAATACCGCCACACCGCTGCGCTGCAGGACCGCCACCGCAGCCCGGGCCACTTGCGGGAACAGATAACCGGCGCTGCAACCGGCGAAATAGGCGACCTTGGCTTTCCCTTGGGGCTTGCGGCCCAACCTGTTGCGGCGGGCCCAGGCGAAAAAACTCTCATCCGGCAAACGCGGCAGTTGCCGCCGCGGATGAATGCCAGCGGTTTTTTGGGCCAGGCGCTGAGTTGGAGTAAATGACAAGGCAAGGTTGATGGCCTTTGGCGCCAGGGCTCCCAGACGCCCGAAGCGTTGCATATCGGCCAACAGGTTGATGGCAAGCGGCATGCCCTCGGTCCGCACCCGTTCCGTCTTGCCTTGGATTACCTGCATGGGAATATCGGGACAGGGGCACAAGCCGCAGAGCGTGCACAGTTCCGCCAACCTGCGCAGATCCTGTTTGCCGACCACGCATCCTTGCTCTTTTTCCCGGTCGTAAAGGCGATACAGATCCGGGAAGAGCAGGCAGCATTCATCCATCAGGAACCGGCAGGTGTCGCAATCGGCACAGCCGTCCAAAACGCCGCGGATAGTCGCTTGACCGCCGTCTTTATCAGGGGATGGGCTCATCTTCTTATGTTCATATCTCAGGCGGTCCGACTTTCAACTTCCGTCCAGATGGGACTTGAGTCCCTTTCCGGCCTGGATCTGCAGGCGCTTGACCAACTCCCTGATGATTTGCAGCGCCTCGTCGCGGTCATCGTCCAGCAAGGCCGCTTTCATGCGCATTAAATCATTTTCCGTTAATGTTAAGACCATGGATCAACCTTTCTTGAGTAACATAGACTGTCTATCAAGATTCATCGGCGCGGATAAACCCCGTCCACCCCACCCGATACATCAAGGGAAATGGATTTTCGGCCCGGTGCCCTTTTCCGGGCAGGGGCTTGATGCGACGGCCCAGCGCATCGAGCGCCTCGGGTACCGTGGGCACCCGGCTGCAGGTAGACTGGTTGGTGTAAACCACCTCGCCGTCGAGCCGCACCTCGAAAATGCCGTCATGCCCCTCGATCAACCGGGGTCGTACGCCGAACGTATCGGCAACCGCTTCCGCCAGACCGGCGGCGGCTTTGAAAAACCCTCATTCCACGCAGTAGCGGATGTCAATTGTCTTCAAAGATTTCTCGTTCGGCATCATGGTCACCTCCTGTTTGATCGGCCATCTCCCCAGGACGTTCCGATTTTCTTCCGTCAAGGCCCAGGTCAACTCTTCCCGTTGACACCATGTGGACGCAGGCATCCACGACCGCCGCGTCGAACTGCTTTCCCCTCTGGGAATTCAATTCAGCCAAAGCCGCTTCCAGGCCTACCGACCTGCGATAAGGACGGAAACAGGTGATGGCGTCCAGCACATCGGCAACGGCAAGGATACGGGCTTCGAGCAAAATCGCCTCGTCTTTCAGTCCCCGGGGGTATCCCGAGCCGTCCAGACGCTCGTGATGCTGATAGATGGTCTGCGCCAGGGGCCATGGGAAATCGATGTCCTTCAGGATATCGTAAGCGGCCTGGGGGTGGGCGCGGATGATGGCCATTTCATGGTCGGTCATTGGACCCGCCTAGTTGAGAGTGGCAGCCGGCGCCAGGATCTTCCCCAGATCATGAATGGCCGCGGCCATGCGCAGCCCCTGGGTGCGTTCCCAGAAAAACCCCATCTCCTCAGCAATCGCCCGGCACAGCTTCGTCACCCGGCGCTGGTGCCCGGCGGTGTAAGGATGCCGTTTTTCGATGGTCAGGGACATGGCCTGGATCACCCCGCCCATGGCCTTGCGGAACCGCTCGCGGCTTTCATAAAGCGGCGTCATATCACTGACGACTTCGATCATACCGGCCAGTGTCCATCGGCGCAGCAGTAGGCGCGGGCGGTGACGATACCGGGGGGTTGCGCCCGCACACGCAGTGTTTGTCCGCTTCGTAACTCAGGCTCTCCCCTCGCTGCGGATACGGTCCATGGGGCAGCCCGGCGTTCGGCAAAGATCTCCCGGAAACACGTCATAGCATTTTTTTCCGATCGCCTAGGCGGACTCTACGCCCGAAAGACGCGTGAAGGCGTCGTTCACCAGCCGGACGGTGAAATCGGTACCGATCAACATCACCGCATCGGGCAGGGCTTCAAGCACCTGCCGCATGCCCAAAAAATCCTCTTGCAGTCGAATATCGTGCGAATCAAGCATTATCGTATTTTACCTCCGGACATGCCCTGTACGTCCGGGCTTCTCACAGGCAAACGATGACATTCTGGGCCCACAGGCAGTCTCCGCACACCGGAAAGGGGTTGCCGAAGCAGTCCCCTTCATTGGACTCGATGTAATCGCATCCACCGCAGTGGATACACGGCGGGAAGTCGAATGCCAGCAACCGGTTGCGGAAGGCTTCAAACTCGGGTGCGTGCCAGATGTCAAGGATGTCCCGTTCGTCAATGTTTCCCAGCGTGTAGCGGCGAATGGTTTTTTCGCGATCCAGCACGTAGCAGCGGTAGGCGTGCATCAAGGCGACACACGGGCTGACCCCGCCGTCCCAGGAGATAACCGCCGAGCCCTGTTCCACAAAGGAACAGTGCCCGTCGGCGTCGGGATTTCGATGCCGCTTTTGGATCGGCTCCGCCGTATATCCCGACCAGAGCAGGTCATTGATGGCGCTAAGGCTTTCCGGCCGAGCATCGATCCTTGGAATCGAGATTTCGGGGGGGTATGTCGACATTCTCCGCGACCAGGGGCGGCCGGCACCCAACCGGTAGAGGATCTCGTCCTTGAGCTTTTCGGTGTACGGCAATACGTTGGTGAGAATGATAAACCTCGCGCCCAATTCGAAGGCGAGCCCCCTGAGCTTGCGGATTTCTCCGATGTTGCGCCGCATCAGCACGAATTCGATGCCGATTTCCGGGTTGGTGCAGCTCCTGCTGCGCCGAAGTCGCCGCAATTCCGCGAGGTTGCCCCTGACCCGATCCAGATTGGAGCCGGTTCGGTTTGACGCGTTGCTCGTAGGGGTCACGCCGTCGATGGATACCACCAATCGACTCAGTCCGGCCTCGATGAGGGCTGCGGCCTTATCCGGAGTCAGGAGCATGCCGTTCGTGATCAGCTCTGTTACCGTACCTAAACGTGCGGCCTCGGCGACCATCTCGACGATTTCAGGATGCATCAGCGGTTCACCCATTCCCCAAAACGAAACCGTGTGAAGAGACGGTGCGAGACGCAGCCCCTGGATGAGCCTCCTGAAAGACGACATCTCCAGATAGCCGATGGGGTCGCTCCATGAGTGCCGCATGCAGCTCCGGCAATTCAGGTTGCAAGCCGTCGTCGGTTCGATAACCACGCGGCCCAGCGGCAGATCTTCGGGGTAGACCATCAGCCCGATCGAGGTCTGGCGGACGACTACCCTCGAGCCTGCCTTCAGCCCCCAGCGCTGCCGCAGCTTCCGGCTCAAAGGGATTGAGCCGTTGGAGCTTACGGTCAGCATCTCATCGGGCGCTTCTTCCATTGGCGTACCATTCCCCTCTCTCGCCATTTGCGTCATCGGGTGGTCAACCGACAGCTTTCCATCCTCCACGATTACGCTTGCCCCATATCGGGATTGCAAGTGACGTGACACACCCCGGTAGGCGTCGTCACCGCGTAGGGGAAATATCGACGTTTGAGCCACAGGGCCACGTTAACCAGGGCGATAAGCACCGGCACCTCCACCAGAGGGCCGATCACGGCGGCGAACGCTTCCCCGGAATTGATCCCGAACACGGCCACGGCCACGGCGATGGCCAGTTCAAAGTTGTTGGAGGCGGCCGTAAAGGACAAAGTGGTGGTCTGTTCGTAGGTGGCCCCCAGCTTGGTGGACATGAAAAAGCTGATCAGGAACATGAACAGGAAATAAATGCACAGCGGAATGGCGATGCGCACCACGTCCAGGGGCAGTTTGACGATGTATTCGCCTTTCAGGGAAAACATCACCAGGATGGTGAACAGCAGGGCGATCAGGGTCAGGGGGCTGATTTTGGGGATAAATTTTTCAGTGTACCACTGCTCGCCCTTGGTCTTGAGCCCGATGATGCGGGTGATCAGCCCCGCAATAAATGGAACACCCAGGTAGATGAAGACGCTTTCGGCGATCTGCCCGATGGTGACGTTGACGGTTGCGCCTTGGATGCCGAACCAACCCGGTATAACCGCAATAAAAAACCAGGCGTAGACCGAGTAAAACAGCACCTGGAATATGGAGTTGAAGGCCACCAGGCCCGCGCAGTATTCGGCGTCGCCCCTGGCCAAGTCATTCCAGACCAAAACCATGGCGATGCAGCGGGCCAGGCCGATCATGATCAGCCCAACCATGTATTCATGATGGCCGGAGAGAAAAGAAATGGCCAATAGGAACATAAAAATCGGGCCGATGATCCAGTTCTGGACCAGCGACAGGCCGAGGATCTTCACATCCCGGAAGACAAAACCCAGTTTTTCGTAGCGCACCTTGGCCAGCGGCGGATACATCATCAGGATCAGGCCCACGGCAATGGGGATATTGGTGGTGCCCACCTGGAAAATATTGATGAAGTCCCGCACGCCGGGATACAAATATCCGCCGAAAACGCCCACTGCTATGGCCAGAAAAATCCACAGGGTGAGAAACCGGTCTAAAAAGCTCAAATTTTTGATGGTCGAATCCGTCATTTTTCCTCCTTTTGCATCTATTTGCGTCAATTACCGTTCATTGCCGGTCCGATTTTTTATATACTGTCGATATTCGCCCAGCAGAACAAAAGCGTATTCTCTATGGACGCTTTCCGATGAGGGAATATAGTTTCCCTTCCCCTCCAACCGCTCGATGATTTCCCTTGCTGTCTCGGAGTCTGCTTTTCGGTTTTCAGCAAAAAGTACCGCCATAATGTCGTCCAATCCCGTAACAGACGCCATTGTATTGTCGGGGAATTTGAGCATGCGCCGGCCAACTGCCGGTTGAGGGGTAACTCACCCCTCTTTTCAACCCTTTTCTCCATTGTACAGCAGAGCTGATTTGCAGTGCTTGTTTTCCGGGTCGATCTTCGGCATGGCAGAACCTCCTCATTTCTTGATATGCACCACGGGTCTCAGATGATCAACAGCATCTATTCTTGTCCCATCATACCCTTCATCATGACGCGCATCATGTCCATGTTCATGCCCTTTGCCCCCATCACTTTCATACAGGCGGGCATCATTTCGCCCATCATCTTCCGCGGATCTTTTTGAAAAATATCCGCCATGCAATTCATCGCCTCTTTCATGAAAGCAAGCTTTTCATCGTCCGTAAGCGATTTAAATTGTCTCAAAAGACCCTGCATTTTTCTCCTCCTGCCAATACTATGTGGTTGATGCCTGAAATTCTTATTTATTTTCACAGGAAACGTTTCGCGGCTTACCACGACACGATTCATGGGGTATCGTGTTCATAACGTGTTCCAGGCGCCGCTTGTCGTCCAGAATCCTTTCCCGTCCGTCCAGAGCCTCAAGCAGCCAGGCCAGCGCCGTTTGGACTGTCCCTGGCGCCTGGTCATCCGCCAGCCGGTAATACATCCAGCGGCCGTCCTTGCGGCCCTGGATCAGCCGGGCGGAGCGTAGAATCGACAAGTGCTTGGATACGGTGGACGGCGCCAGTCCGATCAGTTCGATAAGCTGACACACGCAAACCTCTCCGCCTTCCAGCGCCGCCAGCAGCCGCACCCGGTTTTCGTCGGCCAGGGCCTTGGTTACGGCCATGAGGTCAAACATTCAGGTCTCTCCTTTTTCGGGAACGTACAAGCGCCGAAGATTTTCCGCTCCGCTCAGTTCCTGGGGGACCCACGGGGAGACGACGGCTCTTTGGGCATGGCGGTCGAGGATTTCATTCAGGTAGGAAATCTCGTCCATGCCCTTGGCGCAAAGGGCCGGGTCCCGGGTTCCGGAAAAGGCGAAACTGCGGTTGGCGATCCATCCGTACGGTTCGATGCCGGCGCGGCGCAGATCCTGCTGCAAGGCGGACGCCTCGTGGGTCGGCGTGGCTTCGGGCATCGCTACGATGAGCACCTTGGTGTATTTCGGATCGCGGATACGCGGCAACAGGGCCTTGACCGCCTCCGGCAGCTCATCCACGGATTTGGCCACCTCGCGATGGTAGGACTGGGTCGCGTCCAGCAGCAGTAAGGTGTGGCCCGTGGGAGCGGTGTCGAGCACCACGAACCCCTGTTCGCCCTTGGCCACGGTGTGGGCGAAGGCCTGGAACACGGCGATCTCCTCGATGCAGGGCGAGCGCATCTCTTCTTCCAGCAGGGCCATGTCGTCGACCGAGAGCTTGAGGCGATTTTTTTCCAGCACGCCGGCCACATAGCGCTCGGTTTCCACTTTGGGGTCGATCCGCTCGACCGTCAGGTTCGGCACAGCCTTGCCGACGGCCTGGGTCACGTGGGCTGCGGGATCGGTGGTGGACAGCACCACTGCGTGTCCGTGCCGGGCCAGTTCGGCGGCCATGGCGGCGGCCATGGTGGTTTTGCCCACGCCCCCTTTGCCCATGGTCATGATGACCCCTTTGCCGTCAGCTTCCAATTCCCGCAGAAGGTCCGGCCAACCGGAAAGCCGGTGCGACAGGCCCTCCAGCTCAACCTGCGGGCAAACCGTCGTTTGAGGGCCCGGCCGATCCGCTTGATCCCGGTAAACGCTTTGCAGGGCCGCCACGCCCATGACACCGGCAGGACGGAACGGCACCTGGGTGAATGGTAGTGCTTTGAGTTTCTCGGGCATGCCGGCCATGGCCAGCGCGGATTTTTTAGCGAAGGCGACAGCGACGGGGTCGTCGGAGGCGGGGCTGAACACGCCGTTGATGATCAGGTGCTGATTGTTCAGTCCCAGCTCACCCAACTCGTTGCCGGCGCGATGCGCCTCCTGAAACGACATGGCTTCGGCCCGGGAAACCAGTACCAGCAAGGTTCTGGAGGGATCTTTGAGGGCTGCCACCACCTGCTCGAACATGATTTTTTGTGCCTTCAGACCGGCGATGGGTCCCAGACACGAACTGCCGGTCTGGTTGGAGGCGATGAAATCGTTCCAGGCCGATGGCAGATTCAGCAGGCGCAGGGTGTGTCCGGTGGGAGCCGTGTCCAATACAACATGGTCGTAGTCCTGCATGGCGGCGACATCTCCGAGAAGATTGGAAAATTCATTGAACCCGGCGATTTCCACGGTGCAGGCCCCGGAGAGCTGCTCCTCCATCTGGGCAACGGCCGCTTCGGGCAGCACCCCGCGGTACGGCCCCACCATGCGCTCTCGGTATTCGGCGGCCGCGACGATGGGATCGATGTTCAGGGCAAAGAGGCCGGCAACGCCCTTGACGGGCGTGGGGTGGGAAGAGAGCGGCGTTTCCAGGACCTCGTCCAGGTTCGAAGCTGGGTCGGTGCTGATGAGCAGCACCCGTTTGCCCTGTTCCGCCAATCCCAGGGCCGTGGCGCAGGCCATGGACGTTTTACCCACGCCGCCCTTGCCGGTAAAAAAAAGATAGCGGGGCGCTTTGGATAAGAACGATTTCATCAGCAGCAATCCCCTTCCGGGCAGCAACCGCCCTAATTGCCCCCTGCATCGGGGATGGAAGCCATGAGCACAGCACCTTGGGGAGCGGAAACCGGCCCTGCCTCGCCGGGCGGCAACTCCAACGCGGCGAACAATTCCGCGGCTTCCGGATAGCGCCCGGAAAAGACCCGTTCGCCGTTGATGTAAACAAAGGGCAGGTTCTCGGGACCTTCCTGCGCCAGATGCGCCTTGACCTGGGTGTTTTCCACGAACGCCTGGGGCTCCTGCCCCAGGTTGAAGCGCTTCACGCTGACTCCCTGGGCGGCGGCCCGTTTCAGGACGCCAGCGAAAGCCACCAGGCGCGGGTCCACGTTGGGTCCGCAAACGCCGGTGGAACAGCACATCGCCGGTTCGTAGATTTTGAGTTCGGGCTTCTTCTCCGAAACAGCCTTACTGTCAGATTTTTGGGAGTCGGGCATTTGATCCAACAGCGTGTCGGCGAACTTTCGCATGGCCGCCAGGCCTCCGCGTTGAACCATCTTACCGATGGCCACGGCCTCGGCGATCTCGTCCCTGCCGATCCCCAACGCCGCGGCCTGATCGATGTGGTGCCGCAGGCACGGCTGGCAATGGGCCGCCACGGATGCGCCGACGGCGATCAATTCCTTGGTTCTTTCATCCATTTCTTGACTCCTTTTGCGCTGCCGCACGGCCCTTTCGAGGGCCGTGCGGCAGCGCCCTTTTTCATATATCATAATTCGCCATATAACGAAATATAAGCCCTATTTACTCATATTCATTTGCCATGTCAACCTCCAATCGATTTTACTTGGCTTTTTCTGATATGCCGATGCGTCATTAAAATCGGCAAGGTGGCTGAGGCGCACCCACACCGAAGGGCGTCATAACGACCTGCCACACCTGGATGTTGCGGGCCCGGAAGGCACCGGCGCAGGAGAGCAGGTAGTACTCCCACATGCGCTTGAAGCGTTCATCGTATTTTTCCGATAGTGTCGGCCACGCCTTTTGAAAATTGGCGTTCCAGGCCATCAGGGTGCGGTCGTAGTGGGGACCGAGGTTGTGCAAGTCCTCGATGACGAAGAGCCCTTCCACGGCCCGTGCGATCTGGGCCGTGCTGGGCAGCATGCCGTTGGGGAAGATGTAGCGCGTGATCCAGGGATCGCACCCGGTGCGGGAGGCGTTGCCGCCGATGGTGTGCAGCAGGAAAATCCCGTCGTCCTTCAGGCAGCGGCGAACCACCTTCATATAGGTGCGATAATTTTTACGGCCGACATGCTCGAACATGCCCACCGAGACGACCTTGTCGAACCGGCCTTGGATGGCCCGGTAGTCGCAGTCTTGGAAACGCACCGGCAAATCGCGGCAGAATTGGCGGGCAAAGCCAAGCTGCTCCCGGGAGATGTTCACGGCCGTCACCGTGCAGCCGAAGCGCTCGACCGCGTAACGGGCCAGGCCGCCCCACCCGCAGCCGATATCCAGCAGATGGTCCCCGGCGATGAGGTTCAGTTTGCGTCCATCAAGTCCAGTTTGTTTTGCTGGGCCTGGTCCAGGTGGTCGGTATCCTGGAAATAGCCGCAGCTGTATTGCCTGTAGGAATCCAGGAAGGCGAAAAACAGGTCGTTGCCAAGATCGTAGTGGCGCCGGGCGATGATGCGGGCGCGGGTCCGGGACTGGAGGTTGAACAGCACGGCCGGCAGGAACCGCAACAAATAGCCGAGGTTTGCTCGCACCTTTTCTTCCAGTCCCCCATCCAGCAGGCGGCAGATCATTTCATCGATCCGCGTGCAGTCCCACCACCCATCCATGTAAGCCTCGCCCAATCCCAGGTTTCGATTACGGACCACGCGGTGGTAAAAACGCCGGTCATGCACCTGGATGTCCCAAGGGTTCGAGCCGTTGATATCGATACCGGCCTGTTGCAACAATTCGCGCACGATGGGTTCCGTCATGGCAACTCCTCACCGGGTTCAGGATAATCGTCGAAGGCCGCCGCCAGGTTTTCCACCGGACAAAAACGGTTCGGGCAACCGGTATGCAGGCAGAAGGCGTCCAGCAATCCGCCGTCGATCTCGTTGCCGAAAAGCGCACACTTGGCGCTGGCGACGGTTTCGGGCAGGTAGCGGCCGTACATCTTGATCGGTAATTCGGTTACTGACACAGTAGGCGCAGCCGCCAGCGCCAGCAGGTATTCGACCAGATAGGCCGCGTTCTGGGCGATGGGACCGCCGTAGTTCTGGCGCTGGCGCAGCCGCAGCACCCGCAACTCGTGCAGGGAGCGTCCGAATTCCGATTCCATGAGTTCCGCATATGTGGTCAGGATGATTTCCATGCGCACCGTGTGCACCCCTGTGGCCAGGTAATCCCGGAATCCTTCCTTCGCCGCGTCGGGATTCAGGCCGCGCTGGCGGGCCAGGGACCAGTCGAATCCCTTCAGGCGCGCCACGATCCCGTCCGGCGGTGGCAGGGCGATTTCCACCAGCAAATTGACGGCGTTGTAATCACCGGTATGGGTTTCGGTTTCCAGGAGGCAGATGTCGGGCACCTGATCCAACAACGCGGGAACCTGTTCGAGCAGCTCCGGCTCACCGATGATTTTAAAGCCAAGCAGGTCGTTGACGGTCAGGGCCTCCCGGGAGATCCGCACGTATCCCTGGCGAAACCGCGAGGCCACCGTTTGTTCCGCCGCGGCAAAATCGCTTTGCATCTGGCTTTCTGAACTGACCAGACCGGACAACGGCACTCCCGCCGTAGCGGCCCGCTGGCCGGCGATGCGCCGGGCCTCGGTCTGGATTTCCTTGAAGAGGGCATCCACCAATCGAAAGGATACCTTTTCGACCACCCGGGACAGGCGCTTGATCCGGCCGATGGCGGCAACTTGCGAAGCCGGGGTCGTGACCAGCAGTGCATCAATGGGAACCCGCGGAAAGAAATACTCCGGATCGGCCTCGAACCGCTCGATCAGCTCACGGGTGTGCTCCCCTGGATGGGGCAGGTACTCGATCAACCGGCGGCGCAGGGCCTGTTTCCTTCGAACCCTTTCCATCCGCAGGGGGCTTTTGAAGCTTTTTCCCAGGAAATCGATCATCCGGTCGACGACCACCGCGCACACGGCGCTTTCGTAAAGAAAGATTCGGCTGATGGTTTCCCCGTCATCAGGCGCCAAGTCGCCGTTGAGCCAGCGCAGGGTGAGTTCAAAGAGCTCGTCGCGATGGATCATGCCGGTGAGATACATGTCGCGGTCATCCTTTGTTTAAGTCACAGAGTCCAGGGAGACGGTTTTTTTACACTTCCTCTTCATTCCAACGCGTTGAGGTCAAACATTCAGGTTTAAGCCGAAAGCCGGATTTTATGCCGGGAAACAGCGCTGCTGTCTTCCAGCCGGGGATCGTGAAACAATTCCCGATACTCCTGTCCTTCCTTGTGCCAGCGGTTTTGCGGATCGTTGATCATCTTTTCCCACTCCGGGTCCACCAGTTCGGCGAACCGGCGCGCGTAGTCGTCGATCCATCGCACCGTAAACGGATCGTCCACCAGGTCGGCGCTGCCCAGATGCCCCGGACAAGCCCCATGCCGATGAACGGCGTTGCGCAGCACATCGGGGTTGTCGATGATCATGCAAGGTCGTTTCAGGTTGCCGTTGCTGTTGTAAGGAAAGGCATTGCGGATCTCCTTGAAAAACGGCGAATTGACGATTTCCAGCAGGGGTTTGTCGCGGATGTTGTCGATGCCGAAATGGGCGAAAACGCAGGGTTCCACGCTGCCGTTGCTCAAGACATAGGTATTGCCGACCCGCGGCCAGGCAGCCGCCGACGATCTCGCCGTCGTTCCAGAAATCGGCCAGGAAAAGGGGATACGTTTCGCGTAGCGCGTTGACCCGCCGGCCGCACCCCACACGCTGCTCCGGCGTCATGACCAGGTCGAGCATGGGGTCCTTGCCCACGGGCATGAACATGAAATACCAGCCGAAAATAATTCCCCGGTCCATCAAAAAACGGGCGAAGGTTTCGTCGGTGACCACATCCAGGTTATGGCGGGTTACGGTCACGCTGGCGCCGAACAGCACGCCGTGGGCGCGCAGATGCCCCATGGTCTCCAGGATGCGGCGCCAGGTGCCCTTTCCTCGCCGGGCATCGGTTTGTTTCTCCCAGCCCTCCACGCTGATGGCCGGTGCCACGTTGCCCAGTTTTCCCAACCGCTCGGCGAGCGCGGCGTCAATCAGGGTGCCGTTGGTGTAGGTCAGGAAAAACATGTCGTTGTATTTTTTGAAGAGCGCCAGCAAGGTGTCTTTGAGCAAATACGGCTCGCCTCCTGAAATCACCACGAAATAGACCCCCAAGCCCCGGATCTGGGCAAAAAGGCGGTCAAGTTCAGACGCGCTCAATTCCTCCTCCTTGGAATATAGGCCCGAATAGCATCCGGTGCACCGCAGGTTGCAGCGCATGGTGGGGCTGACCACGATAAAATTGGGGACCAGGTTGTCTCTCGTGCAAAGCGCCTTGCGTTTGGCCTTGCCGGCGATAAACTGGTTGAAGATAAGGTTATTGACCAGTTTTTTGCGGTAGGACTTCGAGGTCTCCCGGCCGATACGCAGAAAAATTTCGGCAAACGGCGTGCCCTCCCGCAGCGATGTTTCCAGGCTGCGGAAGAAATGCTGGTCCGCCGCGTCCAGTTGAAGGTTCTTTTCGCGGTAAAATGCAAAAAGACGTTGCAGTCCTTCCGCACTGCCGTCCAGGCAATCCGCGATCTTCGCCGCGAGCAGCTTTTGCATGGGCTTGGTCCACATGGCGTCCTCCTTTCCCTGTTGTTTGTGAAATTTTGTACACCTTTTTTGAAATTTCCTAAACATCTGCGGTCACTCGAGCCTTGTGGCTTCTAAAAATCCGGAAAGGATCCGCCGGCAGCCATTTCCTTGTTATGCTCCCCCTTCGGACCATTCGCGCCAGTTCCTGGCAGATCGGACGGGCCGCATTTCGCCCCGCCGCGATCAGTTCCTCCGCGCAGTGAAAATCGGTCCATCCGAACCGCTTGACATCCGGCGCGATCAATCGGTCGGCCGACCGGGCGTTGTAGTTGCTCAACCGGGAATTCATGATCTCCATCGCGCGGTTCAGAATGTCGATGCCGTCTTTAAGCGGCGGCTGGTGGCAAAGACACGCGCCCACATCGACCCCCACGACCATATCTGCCCCCTCGGCCCTGGCCACATCGACTGGAATGCCATGCACCACCGCACCGTCGATCAGCATTTGGCCGTTCCAATCGACCGGTGGCATGAAGCCGGGAACCGCTCAACTGGCCATCACCGCCTCCACCAACGGACCTTTGCGGAGCGCCGCGGCCTGGCCCGAGATCAGGTCGACCGCCGAAACGACCAAGGGGATTTTCGTCTGCTCGATATCGATTTCGGGTACAAAGACCGCTATGCATTCGCGCAGGTCCTTTTCCGACATCACCGACTTTCGAAACATCACGTAGCCCACCACGATCTCCTTGGCCCAGGACCGCAGAATCCGGTCCAGCAGATGTCTCGGCGGGCCCCCGCCGCCTAAAGCCAAAGCGATGGTCGGTTTATGCTTCATGTTCGTTATCTCCCTTCTATCCGCAACGAGCCTGCAATCCTATTGCTCCGAGACCAGGTGCTCCATGCCCTCGATGGCGGTGGCGAAGGTGGTCGAGGCCATGGCGAAACGGGTGGTCAGGATCGCCTCGCCGATCTCCTCTTTTGTGACCCCGGCGCGGCGGGCCAGCTTGATGAAGGTCTCGGTGCACATGTGGCTCCCGACCGAGGCGGCAGCGGCGATCATGATCAGGTGCTTGTACTTGGGAGGGATATGATTAAGCTCCTCCATGACGAACTTGCGCTCCTGGGCCTGACGGGGAATCCACTCCGGGATGAGTTTGGACATCAGCACCATGGGCCGCGGCTCCTCTCCCAGCCCCTTTTCCATCATTTTCAGAATTTCTTCGATGTTTACGGTTTTCTCGGACATAGGACGCTCCTTCCTTTGTTGTTTGATTTTTGTTCCAGCCGCGATGCATTGTTCGGGCCGCCTTCAACCCGATGACATCAGCGTTGCCGACCTTCGATCAATCGCAAATCCATGCCGCCTGCCGGCTGCTTCCCCGTTTTTCGCTTGACGATCGTTTGGTCCGAAGATTCCATAGGCGTTTGAATCGACTGTCCGCCCCATTTTGCCTCAAGCCGATCCAGCAAGGCATCCACGTAGCGGGACTGCAGCAGCCTGGACGCCAAAACCTTTTTAACCGTGTCCAGTTCCAGGATCACTCCCAGCCGCTGCCAAGGTCCGGTGGCTGTACAGCACCTGGTTGTCGAATATCAGGTGCTGCAAAGTCCCGCGTTCAATTGCCATGGCCACGGTGCGACGCACAGTATCCACGGGGGTCAGTACCCATGACAGACGGCTCTCAAGCCCGATGGCGCCGGCGGGGCAGTTGCGCACGCACACCCCGCAGCCCAGACACACGGCCGCTTTTATCTATGTATGCGTATTGATATCAGCATTTTATCCATGATAAGGGGCGTAAATATGCCAGGAACTTCAGTTTAAAAATGGAATCTTTTCGAAGAAAATTCAGGGGAAGAAAACAACATTTTCAAGCTGCCCGTTTAAAGACATTTTCAGGTTGCCAGTGACAGATAAAGACCGCTACGTTTTGTTTCCACCTTTTTCCCGTGGTGAATTGGCCCAGTATGTCAGCATCCAAAAGGAGAAGGGTGCCGTCTATTTGTTCGAGTCGAACCGGATGTCAAAGTTTACAACGCGTTGGATTCGGGAGATTGTAAAAAAATATGCCCGCAAAGCCGAGATCGGAAAACGCATCCATCCCCACCTTTTCCGACATCAGCTCCTGACCTACCTGACGAGTAAAGGTATCGTGGATGCGAAAATCCAGCTCATCAGCGGGCATAAAAACCGTGAGAGCTTAAGCATCTATCAGGACCTGAGCATATCAGACATAGAGAAGGAATATTGGGATGCGATGAAAGGCTTCCCGGTTCAATGAAAATTATTCCGGCGCTATTTTTTAAAAAGAATTTATATTGGGTGAAAACTCAGCTATGTTTTCATTGGCCCATAATGTGAGATTTCAGGTTCAAATAAACTGGGAGTTAGCAGCTTGCTCCAGGCACCACCGGGGGTCTTGCATCTTATAGGCCAGCGCTTCGGGCGGCATGTGCTCATCGACCGTGGAGCGATTGCCGGCCTGTTTCAACCGCCGATGTGTCGCCACCAGCTTCAGATCCTTGAAAAGACTAACGGTGGTGGCCGTGGCCCGCAGCACAGCTCTTGGCGCACAGCTGGAACGGCTCCGAGTAATAGGCCTTTTAAGGGTTCGCTCAAAAATAACAACGCAATTAAAAGAGTTATGCTACCACATATCTAGCAACGAAAAAACTTCTGTATGAAGATAAAAACGTATAATATAAGAAAGATATCTATTGATATGAAAAATGTTATGTGATATAGTTTCCCTTATTGATACCACTAAAAGGGGGAACTATATCAATGAAAGCTTCCAAAAAGACCGATTTAAAAGAACTCCAAAAGTTTTTTAAAGACAACAAAATCGCTACGTTAAATGACCTGAAAAGATGCGTGAACAGCAGCAGTACGATGACCGTTTTCAGAAAGCTCAAATCCATGGGTTACCTTTCAAGCTA
>Ga0114931_10004769_pt1 | contig 16855 bp, 19 predicted proteins | sample 2SBtaG_FD_89579 | JGI IMG/M metagenome (GOLD analysis project Ga0114931, IMG submission 89579) | Deep subsurface microbial communities from Kolumbo volcano to uncover new lineages of life (NeLLi) - 2SBTROV14_V59a metaG | ecosystem: Environmental > Aquatic > Marine > Volcanic | place: Kolumbo...
TCGGGAATGGAGGCGGGGTCGAGGCGCTTCTCGCCGGTCCATTCGTCAATGCAATTGGCGCAGGGGCATTTCTCCCGCAGCATTTTGACGGCGTAAACGGAATGATGCCCGTCCACCCAGTCGATGCCCAGGGTCTTTTCATCGATCTGCCGGACTTTTTGCGGCAAGGGGCCGGTCTGATTATCTTGTGTATCGTCGTTCATCGGTTTTTTCGGCGTCAGCTCTTCCAGGCCAGTTCGAAGGTGGTTTCGGCCTTTTCGCCGGCAGCCTGGGCGATGCTCAACTGCGCCGCCATTTTCCCGGCCAACTCTCTGTAAGCTTTGCCGACGGGCGAGTCCGGATCACTCATGACAATGGGACATCCATTGTCGCCGCTTTCGACCACTTGCGACACCAGCGGCACTTCTCCGAGAAAGGGCACGTTGGACCGTTCCGCCAGGGTTTTGCCGCCGCCGCTCTTGAAGATGGTATGTTTTTTATCGCATCCGTCGCAGATGAAGTAGCTCATGTTCTCGACGATTCCCAGTACGGGCACTTTCACCTGAAAAAACATTTTGACGCCCTTTTCGGCGTCAATCAGGCTGACTTCCTGCGGCGTGGTGACCACCACTGCTCCCGAAAGCGGCGCCCGCTGGGTGAGGGTCATTTGCACGTCGCCGGTGCCCGGCGGCAGGTCGATGATGAGATAATCGAGTTCGCCCCAATCGACATTTTGCAGGAACTGCTGGATGATGCCGCCCAGCATGGGGCCGCGCAACATCAACGGCTGTCCCTCCTTGGCGAGGAACGCGGCGGAGATGACCTTCATGCCGTATTTTTCCAGCGGATAAATTTTGTTGTCGGGGCCGCCCTTGGGCGAAGTGATGGGAATGCCCAGCATCCGCGGAATACTGGGGCCATAAATATCGGCATCCACCAAGCCGACCCGGGCGCCGGCCATTTGCAGGGCCAGGGCCAGGTTGGCGCTGACTGTCGATTTGCCGACGCCGCCCTTGCCGCTGGCCACGGCGATAATATTCTTGACGCCGGGCAAAACCGGCTTGTTGCTCTCCGACGAGCGCACCACCGCCGTCATGTTGACGTCCACATGATCCACTCCGTCCAGCGCCTGCACCTTGGACAGGCACTCGTGGCGCAACTGCTCCTTGACGGGACAGGCGGGGGTGGTCAATTCAACGTCGAACCGCACCTTGCCGCCGTCTATATTTATGTTCTTTACAAACCCCAGGCTGACGATATCCTTGTGCAAATCCGGGTCTTGAACGGTTTTTAAAGCCGCTATGATTTTTTCGCGCAATGCTTGCTCGGGCATGGTTTCTCCTTTTTACAGTAAAACGTATTCAGTCCCATATTAGATGGTTCGCGGACAAAATAGTTTTAAAGTTTCTCAATACAGAATTTGTAAGCGATTTCCCCGGCAAGATCAATTTTAATCCGGCAAACCCGGCGACAAATCATGTTTGCCGGCAAGGTGTCAAGCTAACGGACCTTTTTCCTCCTCAAGAACCCCGGGGAACAATATGTCGTTCTCCAATTGAATATGAATATCCAAATCCGCTTTCAGTGCCTTAAGTTCATCGAGCATGAGACTGTAGGTTGTGCATCCGTCCTCCGGCAGAGTGAAATCGTTTGTGATTTTCCGGATTTTATCCAGCAACCTATCGACCCGTTCATGCTCGACACCCATGACCCGTATGGGGCCTTGCAGAGTGCCGCAATGAAACTCTTGCGCCCCCAAGCCGGCATCCAGCTTTCTGATCATGGGAAACAGAACGCGTTCTTCTTTCATCATGTGAGGTTCCAGGTCTTCCCTGAGCAGCAAAAAGAGATGTTCCAGTTCCTTGAGTTCCGGATGGCGCTTGCCGTGCGGCACCTCGACCTTCTGGATCAAATCCGTCAAATGGGGTAATGCGCTCTTCAAATAAACATGATGGGTCTTTTCGATATGATCCACAAGTTCGCTCAATGCGGCCTTAGACCAGTCTTGCCCGATTTCCGGCGGCGCACTCTCCGCAACGGCAGAGTCCAACTGGTGCAGAACGTTTTCGGGATCGAGTCCATTTTCTCTACAAGCCTCGGCCAGGGTCTTTTGGCCACCGCAACAGGAGTCGATGCCCAACTTTTCGAAAAAACCGGCCCGGCGAAAATCCTCCTGGACAAATTCGTTAATAGTGGTGTGAGTATCCAAGTTCGCGCTTTTCATGATTTGCCTCCCTGGTTAACATGGGGAAAACCGATGTTATTAACTGTTTATTTTTAAAAGGTTAACCAATATAAAAGATAATAAGACCTTTTTATCTTGTTTGTAATATTAAGATAAGCCTGCTATAATCAGATGTCAAGATAAAAATATCCATTTATTAAAATTTCAAATCTCATCAATCATGATTTCCCAAACCGCAGAATACGCTCTCCGCTCCGTTATCTGCCTGGCCGAGAACCCGGACAAGCCGCTGACGACCCGGCAGATCGCCAAAGTCACAAAAGTTCCGGTGAGTTATCTGTCGAAGGTGCTTCAATCCCTGGGGAGGATGGGGATTGTTTATTCACAACGGGGCCTGCATGGCGGGTTTAAGTTGGCAAGGCCGTCGGCTGAGCTGTCTTTGCTGGACATTGTCAATGCCGTGGATCCTATCCGGCCCATCCAGCGGTGTCCATTGAACTTGAAAACCCACGGAACGGATCTGTGTCCGTTGCACAAGCGGCTAAATGATTCGATTCTGATGGTTGAAAAGGCCTTTGAAGCGTCCACGGTTCAAGACTTGCTGTCCGAATCAACGCAAAGCAAGCCGCTCTGCGAATCTCCCGAAACTTAATTTCCTGCCGGGAAGGTCATTTCAACTCTCAGCCCCGGATGGTTGTCCGCCAGGCGTATTTCGCCGTCATGCAGTTTAACGACGGCGGCAACCAAGCTAAGCCCCAAGCCGTTTCCGGGGGTGTCCGGGCTTTCCTCCAGGCGGAAAAAGCGCTGAAACACCTTGTCCCTGGCTGGCGCGGGAATTCCCTTGCCGCTGTCGGCGATGAGCACGCGGACACCGTCGGAGCCGCGATCAAGAGCGACGCGGATTTTGCCGTTGTCGGGCGTATACTTCGCGGCATTGTCGAGCAGGTTGGCGAACGCCTGAAAGAGCAGGTCCCGGTCACCGAGTATGGTTAAATCCTCCGGCAGGTCCACTTCAAGGTTTTGGCCCTTGCCGGCAATTAACGGTTCGTAAAGCTCGACGACATCAAGGAGCACGGTTTTCAATTCCACCGCGGCAAACCCGGCCCGGCGGTTGCCGGCCTCGATGCGGGCGATTCGCAACAGCGCGTTGAATGTCGCCAGAAGGTTATCGGCCTCCCTGACGATTTTGTCGACGATGGGCTTGTGGATGTCGTTGCCGGCCGATTGGCTCTGCCACAAGTCCAGATGACTGCGCAAGCGGGTCAGGGACCCCCGGAGATCGTGGGCGATATTATCGGACACTTGCCGGATGCCGTCCATGAGCGTCTGGATTTGGTCCAGCATATCATTCAGGTTTTGCGCCAGTTGGTCAAACTCATCGCCCGAGCCGCCCAGGGGAATTCTTCTGGAAAGGTCGCCGGTCATGATGCGGCGGCTGGTCTCATTGATGGTTTCAATGCGGCGGAGCATCCCGGCGCTGATGACGAACCCTCCAACCAAACCCAGAACGATAGTCAGGGCAAACGCCCAGCCGAGGGCCTGGAGGATGATTTCCTGTTTTTCTTCCAACTCATGAACGTCCCGCCCCACAAGCAAATACAGTGTGTCGGACAGCCAAATGGTGTAGGCCAGGGCAAAATGTTTTTCTTCCTCGCCGTCTTCTTCCGCGTCGTAGTCATCGACTTCGACCGTCAGCCATTGGCCGGACACAGGGTCAACCGCCGGCGGAGTCGGCAAGTTTCCGGCCAGCACCTTGCCGGCCCGGTCTGCCAGCAAATAAACTTTTTCCTGTCCGCGGGTTTGGCTGACGCGCTGCGCGATCAATTGGTTGAGGGCCTCGCCGCCGTTCAAGCGAAACCGGTCGGCCAATCCGGCGGCATCGGTTTCGATAACGGCTTTTGTCTGCCGCTCGAGGTATCCGGCGGTGGCCCAATAAATAAATCCGAAGAGAATTAAAACGGATGTTGCAAACAACGCCATGTAGATGGCGGCAAAGCGGACGGTGGAACTCAGGAATAATTTATTCAGGCGCATGCAGCATATACCCCGCACCACGCACAGTGGTTAAAAGTTGTAGATCGAACCCCTTGTCGATTTTTTGCCGCAACCGGCTGATGTGCACGTCAATCACGTTGGTCTGCGGGTCGAAATGGTAATCCCAAACGCTTTCCAGGAGCATGGTGCGCGTCACCACCCGGCCGGCATGTTTCATCAAATATTCCAGCAAGCGAAACTCTCTCGGCTGGAGGTCGATGGATTGCCCGCCGCGGGTGACTTTATGGGTCAAGAGGTTGATTTCCAGGTCCGCCACTTTCAGGGAGGTCTGCGGGGCGGCGGTCGAACCGCGCCGGCAAATGGCATCCAGGCGCGCCAGCAGTTCGGAAAACGCGAACGGCTTGACGAGATAGTCATCGCCGCCGGCCTTCAGGCCTTGAACGCGGTCATCGACTTCCCCCAGGGCGCTTAACACCAGGACGGGATTGCGGTTGCCGGCGGCGCGGAGCTTTTGCACGACGGCAAGCCCGTCCAGCCGGGGGATCATGCGGTCGACGATGAGGGCATCAAACGTTTCGCTGGTGGCCAGAAACAGGCCGCCTTCGCCATCGGCGGCATGAACCACATTGTGTCCGGCCTCCTTCAGGCCTTTGGCCAGGTAAGCGGCAACTTCGGCATCGTCTTCTATGATCAAAATTCGCATGAGTTATTTTCATACAATTCCCCGGCGGGCCACAAGGAAATTATCATCCCACCTTTTACCATAGATTCTTTAATATTCAAATTCCCGGCGGTCGCGTTTTGCGGCCGACTGGTTTTCAAATAGCCGGTTGGCAAACAGGGCCAGCACAACGATTCCGGCAAGGAAAAAAGACCCGGCGGAAAGTTGCGCTAAAAGAGACAGCGCTTCCTTTGCCGCATCGGTGGAACCCATCACCGGAGCCAGCACGCCTGCCGCCAGCCAAAAAACCCCGTACCCCAAACTACCGAATCCGCCGAGCAGGGAAATTCCCCATTGAAATTTCGCGGGGAATCGCAGCCCCGCGGCCATCAGGGAAAACACAATGCTGATGACGCCCATGGCCTGGGAATGAAAATGCGCGCGCAGAAAATATTCCCAGGAGTGATCGATCACTTTGTCCGCGGCCTCCGGATTGCCGCCATACTTTTCAGCCAGAACAGGCTGGGATTCGCTTTTCAAGAAGCTCACAATGTCGTCTTCGCAGCAACCGAAGGAAAGCCCCAGCAATCCCCCAAAAAAAATAGCTATCAACGACAAACTCACTCCGTATTTGATAGAGGAAAAATCGATCATCGGCCTGCCCCTTTCTTTAGATAAAGCGGATTCATGGCAATTTCAAACCTGTTTCAAGCCCCGTGCCGGTCGTCACGAGATAAGGACAGGCTCTCCCGGCTTCGCCGCTTTCGCGGTTCGCGCCAGGAGAGCCTGGCAGGTCACCTCATTATTTTTCTACATCTTCATTTTCCGACTCGTTGTCGCCCTCTTTTTCTTCCTCACTGGACAACACTTTGCCGGTCATCGGGTCAACGACAACCTCAAACTCCTTGCCGTTCCTGATGACTTCGACCTCATAAAGCGTCTTGTCTTTTTCGGTTTCCAACTCGGCCTCGTACGCCTTGCCGCCGATCTGGTTTTCGGCGATGGCGATAGCCGCCTGAATTCCTATATTGGCATCACCGAGAGCCTGAGCATCTTCCGAAGCATCGGACGCAAAAGCCGCTCCCAACCCAACAACCGAACTGATGAAAACTGCAACCGCCAACAGACTTAATTTTTTCATGATGTGTCTCCTTTAAAAAGTGCATAAAATTTAAGTTGTTTCATGGTTACAATATACGTTCGCCATCCTTACCGGAGCATTGCCGGAACATTACAGTTCAGTAATGATCAGGAAAGAAAAATAACCACATATTGTGGGTGGTTGATTTTTTTACACAATATAAGGTATGGTGTTTGACGTTATTTCTATCGGCGGTATGCGCCGCGAAAATCTGAGCAGTTAATCGGGAATTTTTCATGGCAAACATCAGTACATCCGACATCCAGTCCGAACTGGAAAACCGGTTTCTGACCTATGCGTTATCGACCATTGTTTCGCGTTCCCTGCCGGACGTGCGCGATGGGCTGAAGCCTATACACAGGCGAATTCTGTTTGCCATGAACAGCATGGGGTTAAACGCCGCGGCCAAGCACGTGAAATCCGCGAAAATCATCGGTGAGGTATTGGGCAAGTACCACCCCCACGGCGACGCATCCACCTATGAATCCATGGCGCGCATGGCGCAGGATTTTTCGCTGCGCTACCCCCTGGTGGACGGCAAGGGCAATTTCGGCTCCATTGACGGCGACCCGCCCGCCGCCTACCGCTATACGGAAGGCAAGCTGACCCCCATTTCCGCTTTCCTGTTGAACGACCTGAAAAAAAACACCGTCGATTTTCAGGCAAACTACGACAACACCATCCGCGAGCCGTCGGTTCTGCCGGCGCGCATCCCGAACCTGCTGATCAACGGCGCGTCGGGAATCGCCGTCGGCATGGCCTGCTCCTTCCCCTCGCATAATTTGCGGGAAGTTATCGGCGCGTTGACCGCGCTGATTGAGACGCCGGACCTGCCGGTCGGCAAATTGATGAAATATATCAAGGGGCCGGATTTCTCCTCCGGCGGGATTATCCTCAACTCTAAAAAAGAATTGTGCAAAGCTTATGAAGAGGGATCGGGGTCCGTCAAAATCCGCGGCGAATGGCTGACCAAACTGCGCCCACGGGGCAAAATTCATGTCATCGTCACCGCCCTGCCCTACGGAATCAACAAGGCCCGGCTGATCGAAAAAATCGCCGAGATCATCATTGCCAAAAAAGTTCCGGCATTGACCGACGTGCGCGACGAAAGCGACGAGAACATCCGCGTGGTCCTGGAAATTAAAAGCGACAGCGATCCGGAAAAAATCATGGCCTACCTTTTTAAAAATACCGACCTGGAATCCAATTTTCAGATCAATTTCACCTGCCTGACGCCCAGCGGCGAACCGGCGCGCCTGTCGCTCGCGGAAATCTGCCGCCATTTTCTGGAATTCCGCAAGCAGGTGGTCACCCGCCGGTTGCGCTACGAGCTGGAACTCATCCTGAAACGGCTGCACCTGCTGGACGGTTTCGCCGTTATTTTCAACAACCTCGACAAAGCCCTCAAATTGATCCGTTCGAGCAAGTCGCGCCAGGAGGCGCACGGGAAATTGGTAAAAGCCTTTAAGCTGGACGACGAGCAAGTCGGCGCCATCCTGGAAATTCCCCTGTACCGCCTGGTGTCGATGGAGATTTCCAAAATCATCGAGGAAAAAAAAGAAAAGACCCGAGAAAAAAATAAAATCCAGTCCGTATTGAAGTCCTCGGCCAAAATCTGGAATGAGGTCCGGGAAGAACTGGAAGCAATCGACCGGGCGCACGCCGATAAACGCAAAACCAAAATCAAAAGCATCGAAACCGTGGAGATCAGCGAGGAGGACTTCATTGAGGACGAAGAAGCGTTCATCGTCCTCAGCCGCAACGGCTGGATTCGGAAATTCAAAAACGCCGTCGATCCGGCATCACTCAAATTCAAGGAAAACGACGGCCTGCTGGCGATGGCGAAAGCCAACACCAGGGAATCGATCGCCATTTTCACATCCTTCGGCATGGTTTACGTATCGCGGGCGTTTAACCTGCCCTACACCCGCGCCGGCTTCGGCGACCCCATTCAAAACTTTTTCAAATTCAAAGACGGGGAAAAAGTGATCCGTCTGCTTTCGCTCGACCCCAAGGAGTTGGAAGCGGCTTTTGGGTTCGCGGCCGGTAAAAGCGGTAAAAACAAACGGCAAGCGTCTCTTGACTTTTCCGCCAATAAGGAAAACGCCTGGCAGGGAATCGTCGCCGGCAACACGGGCTATGGGTTCCGGTTCCCTTTGGCAAACCTCACGGAAACCACCAAGGCAGGCAGAAAGCTCATGTTGCTCAAGGACGATGAAACCATCTCGGCGGTGGAACTGCTGACTGCGCCGCTCGTCGCCCTGGTCTCCGGAAAAGGCAAGGGCGTCGTCATCCCGGCGGAGCAGATATCCGTGCTCACCGGCGCCGGCAGGGGCGTTAAACTCATGGGCTTGACCGACGACCAACTTGCCGGATTGAAACCGGTTCACTTGAAAGACAAAATCACCCTGGAGTTCGAGGGCGGCGGCGCAAGGGAAATCCCGGTGAAAAAAATCCCCGTCTACAACCGCGGCAGCCAGGGCGTCATCCTGTCGAAACGCCGGAAAGTGGTGGGCATTACAAGATAACTACTTTAAGAATTCAAATCGTCAAGAGGAAATAAATCATCATGGATTCCATTGAAACCGGCAAATTATTCTCGGACACTGGGGACTGGCGGAATAAAGCTTGTGTTAATTGTAAAGGAGACCCGGAGCATCTCTATGCAGAGGGATATAAACGGGCTATAGAAATACTTATCAACGAAGCAATTGAAAAAGAGGATCAAGATTTTCTTATCTACCCCATAGTTTTCAATTCCCGGCATTACCTTGAAATTCTATTAAAAATGGTTCTTCTTGGTCTCAGCCGCCTTACCGATTCACCTTTTGATCGCGAAAAAATTCTCAATCATAAACTTTCCCTTCTCTGGAAGAAGGTCAAAATTTTGGCTGACAAACAATGGCCCGATGGTGAGCACATCGCCTACGTTTCAAAAATCGAAAACGTCATTTCAGAATTTGAACAAATGGATAAAAATTCAACCGCATTTCGATATGCAATGGATAAAATGGGGAACCCTTCTCTTCCAGAAAATCTCTACCGGATAAATATTAAAGTGTTTGGAGAAAAGATTAAGGAACTTGGAATAGTATTTAAAGGAATGCTCATTCAAATAGAACTTGAAGAGGAATTACACTGAACGGGCTTGATGGTGGCGTGTTAAAATTGACAAGGTGGCGGAATGCCGCGTAGAATTTCATGGATAAAGGGCGCTCTCAAGGAATACAGGAAATTCCCCGCATCCGCACAGGACCAGATAACATCCGCCCTGCGTATGGCCGCCCTTGGTGAGATGGCCGACATCTCCAAGCCAATGAAAGGTTTCGGCTCCGGAGTTTTCGAGATTGCCCTGGCTTACCGGTCCGATGCCTATAGAGCGGTTTATGCCGTTCAAATCGATGAGGATTTGTGGGTAATTCATGCCTTTCAAAAAAAATCCACTAAAGGCATCAAAACGCCCAAAAAGGAAGCAGACTTAATCCGGGAGCGGATCAAACGATTGAAGGAGCAGTCACGATGAATGAAAAACTGGAAGTGGTCAGGGGGGGCGTGAATCCTTTCCGGGACGTTGGTTTGTCCAGCCCGGATACGAAGCTGATGAAGGCCGACCTGGCCGCCGCCATTATCGGGGAACTGAGAAAAAAACACCTGAGTAGCGCGCAAGCGGCGAAACGGGCAGGCGTCCAGGAAACGGATATCTCACGCATCCGCAATGCCGATTTGGCCCGGTTTAGGATCGATCACCTGGTAAAAATCCTGAACGCCCTGGGACAAAAAGTTGAAGTCAAAGTAACGCCCCGCGAACTCGAACCCGCATAAGAACGCTGAACTATCGCCACAAATTCTGTCTAATCAACTAACGGGAGGCTGGCATGAATAAGCAGGCTTTGTATATCGATAGTTATACCAAAGTCGTTTTAACCATAATAGCGGTTTCTCTTTTTATGATTTCCATTAACCCATGGAGGCGGCCGAAAGTATGTTAATCACTGAAGATGGCAGTGAAGTTAGAACTGTTTGGCACAAAAAGGACTATAACACTTGGACCCGCCGTTTATCAAAATTTGAGTTGGATTCAATACAAGAAGCCCTAAATAATTATATTGATTACCCCGACCAGCCAAATAATCTGCTGGATAGTATCTTGGATGGTAAAAGAAGAATTATTACATCGAGTTGGGTACCTGGAAATAATTGGACGGGCACCCCCTTCCAGGCAATATATGAAAAAGCATGTAACTATAATGAAGAATCGGCGGCTAAGTGCTTTGGATTAATTCTTCAAGAAATAATAATTAAGAGGCCGGAGACTTGGATGTTCGGGCGATATAAAATGTCTGATGACAGACCTATAAAAGGAATGACTTATTTTATCGTTAAGATTTGAGAGATTCAAGGGTGGCAATGGGTTTGTAATAGAAAAAAGCAGAATTGTAGATCATTTTTAGTAGTATTCAATCCAACGTCTCAAATATTTCTATTGACGTATGTGTCAATAGCAAGCAAGCTTTGCTAGCGAATGCCTATGGGGTCATCTTGAGAGACGCTTGTCCATAAGTTGAAGCTGGCAGGTGCATACTTCGAGAAGCATGATGTACAACCTCTAAGGGCCTGTTGCCCAAACCGGTTTAGGGAGCACACCCCTCGTTCCCACGCTCTGCGGCTTGTCGTTTAAGACAAAGGGTCCCCAGAGTTTCCCAGGACGCAGGAGCATCCTCAAAAGGGTTCCCACGCAGAGCGTGGGAACCAGCGTAGGAAAGCAGGGCGTAGGAACCAGAAATGGATTTGGGAAACAGGCCCATAAAATGCAACCAATCTATTCCTCTTCATAAAACCAAAAAAAGCAACATCCCACCCATTTTCTGAAACACAACTTCACGAAACATCATGACCACTTATCAGGCGAAAGACATACAAGTTTTAGAGGGGCTGGAGCCGGTGCGGCGGCGGCCGGGGATGTACATCGGCTCCACGTCATCCACCGGACTCCACCACCTCGTCTGGGAGATTCTCGACAACGCCGTGGATGAGGCGCTGAACGGCCATTGCGACACCATCGGCATCGTCATCGACCCCAAACTGGGAATCACCATCGCCGACAACGGCCGCGGCATCCCCGTCGATGCGTTCAAAAACACAAAAAAAAGCGCCATGGAAATCCTGTTCACCACCCTGCACTCCGGCGGCAAGTTCGACGAGCATTCCTACAAGGTGTCGGGCGGACTGCACGGTGTTGGCATGGCCGTGGTGTGCGCCCTTTCGGAAACGCTGGTGGCGACGTCGCGGCGCGACGGGTTTGAATGGACGCAAACGTACTCGCGCGGCAAGGCCGTATCCAAACTGAAAAAAGGCAAGCCCATCCGCATCAAGGGCACCACCGTCTTTTTCCGGCCGGACCCGAAAATTTTCCCCAAGGTGCAGTTCAACGCAAAATGGATTCTCGAACAGGCGGAATCGAAAGCCTTCCTCAACAAGGGCCTGACGATCAACGTCAAGGAAAACGGCAGCACGCATCAGTTCCACTTCGCCGAGGGTATCAAGGACTACATCCGCAAAATCACGGCGGGAAGCTCTGCCTTGATTCCGGACCCGGTCTATGTGGAAAAAGACGACCGCAACCTGCGGCTGGAGGCGGCGTTTTTATGGACCACGCGCACGGACACAGTGATTCACTCCTTCGCCAACGCCATCCGCACCGTGGACGGCGGCAGCCACGAAAACGGGTTTCGCAATGGCGTGGCCCGGGCTTTGCGCGCCTATATCGAGCGGCGCGGCCTGTTGCCCAAGGGAATCACCGGCATCACTCACGACGATATCAAGGAAGGACTGATCGCCATCATCAACGTCTATTTGCAGGGCGACGTGGAATTCCAGGGACAAACCAAGGGCCGGCTGAACTCGGACATCACCTCGCAGGTGGAATCCGTCATCATGCATTCCCTGGAACATTACCTGCATGAAAACCAGAGCCAGGGCGATCAGATCGCCAACCGGGTGCTCCTGGCGGCGCAGGCCAGAATCGCGTCGCGCCAGGCAAAAGAAGCGGTCAACCGCAAATCCGCCATTTCCCACCGGCTGAACCTGCCGGGGAAACTGTCGGACTGCTCGTCCGTGCACCGGGACGAATCGGAGCTTTTCATTTGCGAAGGCGAGTCCGCCGGCGGTTCCAGCAAAATGGCGCGTGACCGCAAAACCCAGGCCATCCTGCCCTTGCGCGGCAAAATCCTCAATGTCGAAACCGCGGTTATGGGAAAAATCCTCGCCAACACTGAAATCCAGAATATGATTTCCGCCATCGGCGCGGGCATCGAACCCAACTTCAATTACGCCAAACTGCGCTACGGAAAGATCATCATCATGACCGACGCGGATGTCGATGGCGCGCATATCTGCACCTTGCTGCTGACCTTTTTTTACCGGTACATGCCGGAGCTGATCCGCCACGGCCATCTGTTCATCGCCCAGCCGCCGCTGTACCGGGTCGACGCGGGCAAGCGGGCGTATTACGCCATCGACGACGCGGAAAAAGACAAAATCATCAAGAAATTGAACGGCGCAAACCACGAAGTGGGGCGGTTCAAGGGACTGGGCGAAATGCCCGCCGCCGACCTCAAGGCCACCACCATGAATAAGGACACACGCTCACTCATTCGCGTGGAGATTCAGGACGAAAGCAGCGCCAGCCTTGCCTTCGACCGGCTGATGGGCAAGGACGCCAAGCCTCGGTTCACGTTCATCAAGGAACGCGCCGCCGTTTTTCAGGATTTGGATGTGTAACGGGCCGTTACGGATTTCGGGTCTGGTCCGGGGCGTCTTCGTCTTCGTCTTCATCGTCCGGGGAACGGCAGATAATGAACAAGCCGATCCCCAATACAATGCTGGCGACAATGGTAAATAAAATATCCATGACTCGGTTGCGGATTTAAGGGCATCTCTAAAAATTGACCAAACGCTCCTAATCGTCAATTCAAAGAGGCGGCTTTGTTTGAGTGGGACAGGCATTGCTACCTAAAATAAATAATAAGGCAATGCCCGTGCCACCCATTTAAGAAACCCTTGCGCCCTGTTCGATTTCCTTTAAAAAAATAATCTTTATAGATGCCCTTAAAATGGTTTTATGGTGGCCAGGTAGATCATCCCGCCGCCGATTAGAAATATGCCGATATGCACCATCATGGCATATTTTTTCGGCAACAAGTCGGTTTTAATCTGTCTGCCGTTCAAGACGCCAAGGATAATCAGCACCAGAAGCAACGCGATTTTCGCGTACAGCCATTGCTCCTGCTTGGCGAACACTCCGGTCCTGACCGCCAGGGTCAGCCCGGAAACGACGGTGACGAACAAAATCGGATAATAGATGAATTTATGAATGCGCGCCTGGATTTTGCGGACGCCGGCGATTTCTTCGGCGGACTTGAGGCGCAGGCGAAACACTACGCTCAGGGATTGCAAAAACAGGGTGCCGATGACGAGGCACATCGAAACCATGTGCAGGGTAAGAAAAAAATTTGTCATAAAAAACGACGAACCGGGGTTAGGGTAAGCCGGGAATTTTGAATTAAGGGCATCTCTAAAAATTGACTAAATACTCCTAATCGCCAATTCAAAGAGGCGGCTTTGTTTTAGCAGGACAGGCATTGCTCTATCATTAATATTTTGATGTAGCAATACAGGCTTTCCAGCCCGTGCGGACAGGCTGGAAAGCCTGTATTGCTACCTAAAATAAATAATAAGGCAATGCCCGTGCCGCCAATTTAGGAAACCCTTGCGCCATGCCCGATTTCCTTTAAAAAAACAATTTTTAGAGATGCCCTTAAGAGACTTCTTCAACCGCCGTTTCGGCGCCGCTTTTCCAGTAAACCAGACTGGAGACGATCAGCGCCGTGCCGATTCCACAATAAACGGCACCCACCACAAGGTATCCGCCCAGGTATTCGTTAAAGGTTCGCAGGGCCACTCCCAGCGCCATCATGGCCACAATAAATCCATAAAAGGGTTTCGCGAAGATGTGATGGATTTTTGGGGGAACGGCGAGGTTTTCGATCCGCGATTTATTTTTGCGCGCGGTTTTGGATAAAACGAATTTCCCCTTGATGGCGCCCACGGCCAAACCGGCCAAAACCGATAGGGCAATGGAAAGCCCGGCCGCCCGTTGTTCCTCGACCGCCAATTGGTACAGTAAAATACCGCGGTAAATCAAAAATGCGCCGATAACGGCCCACAGTCCGCCGGCCAGCTTAATCAAGTCTGTCTTGTTCAAAATACAGTCTCCCTTTTTAGCGGCGGTTAACCGGTCGATGCGGAACCGCCTTTGCCTTCACCAAAGGGGTCAAAGTCCGCTTCCAGGCGTTTTCCGCAGACGGGGCGGGCGGCCATGCGGCCGGCAACGCTTTTGAATTTCAAACCGGTTTCGCCGGTGCTCAGGTCCATAAAATAAGCCTCCGAGCCGATATAGTCATAAATCCAGAACATGGCCTGGGGGCCGGAGGGGAACACGGGGTCCAAATGAATTTCCTTGCCATACTTGTCGCGGTTGATTTTGCCGGCGGCATACAGCGTTTTGGCTTCTTCCGGAGAGGGCAGCCGCCAGTCGGAGAGTCCACCCAAATTCAACCGGCACTGGTGTTTGGCATGTTCCAGGGCTTCATCCCAGGTGACCCATTTCGCTTCGCTTTGCCAGGAATCTTCCCTGGCCCACACCAACCCGGTCTGGCTGTCGGTGACGGTGCCGTCGTCATTGTCCCTGAATCGATTTTGCCCGGACACAGTCAGCCTACGCGTACAAAGCGGGAGGATCAAGGGGAATTTTGCTCAAGCGGTCCTGCAAATTCTGAAAATCGAACGGCGGCGGCGCGCCGCAATCGCAGCGTTTCAAAATATTGTCGAACGAACGGTTTAACAAAAAATTGGAGAAACAGAAAAAAGGCGTTCGCCGAAGGATTTTCCGGACCGTGGCGCGGGAAATTTTTACCGGGTCCTCGGAATGGACGAGTGACCGGTTGTTAACCAGGACGGCCACGGTTTCCATCGCCATCCACAGGGGCCAAATGCAAAAAAGCCGGATGGAAATTTCCCGCCGCGGAATCGCCAGCGTGAACGTCAGCGCATCCCGCAAATGCCCGCTGGTCTTGCGCAACAAGCATTTTATCACTTGCAGGTTTTTTTCGACAAACTGTCCGGAACTGAACTCATCCACCGTCAACCCGTTGCCGGTTATCATGGTGCGCGGAATGTACGACCAGCCGCGTTTGCGGTCGGTCAGAAAATCCTTGGTAATGTTGGTCATCTGCAAACCCAGGCCAAAAGAGACGGCGTTGCGCTTCATGATTTCACGGGCCTGCGGCGACAGGTTGGGAATGGCGGCGAAGAACAATCCGCACAACATTTCGCCCACGCACCCGGCGACAAAATAACAGTATTCTTCAAGCTCATTTTCCGTTTCCAGCAGGGTCAGGCCGCCGGCATCGAATTTGCGCTGAAAATAAGCCATCCCCCGCGCCATGTTGACGACGGCGGGAACGATTTTTTCCTTGTGAACGGCAGGCAGGGAATCGAATACATTAAAGACGCGGGTGGTTTGCGAAAGAAGGTCCAGATCGTTCGGGCTGCCGTCTACCGCGGCGCATTTTTCGACCCATGAAGCCAGCCCGGAGGTGCGTGCCGCCGGGTTCTCCAGCAACCGCGCAAATTCCAGCAGAAGCTTGACCTTGATGCCGGCGTCCAACCGGCCGGCGTCTTCGACCGTATCGACGATCCGGCAAAACAGGTAACCGGTCAATATGCTACGGTGCAGGCTGCCTCTCAATACGCCAATGTTCAACGCAAAAGTGCGGCTGACCTTCGGAAGCGCATTTTGACAATATTCCCAGTCGTCCATCAACGGCGGCGCGTGGTAAAAAGTTGGCGGAAAATCCGGTCAAGCCGGCATGTGAGCCTTCAGGTCCTGCACGGATTTCGCTATTTTCAAAATAGCCTGGTGAACATCGTTGATCACATACTCCGGCGTGCTGGTGCCGGCGGTGATGCCGACATGCTCCTTGCCGTTGAACCATTTGTGATCCAGCTGCGAGGACGACTCGATGTGATGAACTTCAACCTTTTTTTCTTCGCAGACCTGCACCAGTTTCTTGGTATTGGAGGAATTGTAACCGCCGATGACGATCATCAGGTCCACCTGATCCGCCAGTTCGCGCACGGCAACCTGCCGGTCCCGCGTCGGCTGGCAGATGGTGTTGACAAAATGCACTTCCTTGACTCCATCCATGGCGCGGATCGCTTTTACCAACGCCTCGACCTTATCCACCTGCTGCGTGGTCTGGCTGACGATGCCGAACTTGGTTTTGCCGGTCATCTTGAGTTTATCGATGTCCTTCTCATTATTGATGACGACGTAATTTTCCAGGTCGCCGACAATTCCCTTGACCTCGACATGATTTTCCTGGCCGATCACCACGGGGAAATACCCTTTTTGCACCATGGCCTTGATCGTCTTGTGCACCCGCATCACCAGCGGGCAACTGGCGTCAAAAACCACAAGCCCGGCTTTCTCCAGCATGGCCTTGGTTTTGTCGGCGGCGCCGTGGGCGGTGATCATAACCTTGCTGGTTTTGATTTTTTTGATTTTCTCAACCCCGTTCACCAAGTGAACCCCGTTTTTTTTGAGCGATTCGCTGACCTGGGGATTGTGCACAAGCTGCCCCACAATGGTCAAATCGTGCCCGAAAGACGGATCGAGCGCCAGGTTAATAGCGTCCTTGACTCCAAAACAGGTGCCCAAAGCACTTGCCAGTGAAACTTTCATTTATCGTTCCTTTTTAAAATAATGGGATGTGAGGATTGCAACGCAATCCGCTATCGTCCGGCAACGGATTATAGCATAGCAAATATCACA
>Ga0114931_10004770_pt1 | contig 16853 bp, 18 predicted proteins | sample 2SBtaG_FD_89579 | JGI IMG/M metagenome (GOLD analysis project Ga0114931, IMG submission 89579) | Deep subsurface microbial communities from Kolumbo volcano to uncover new lineages of life (NeLLi) - 2SBTROV14_V59a metaG | ecosystem: Environmental > Aquatic > Marine > Volcanic | place: Kolumbo...
ACGCTGCTCAACCATCATTTTCGACGACACCCGAGCGAGTATGTTGCGCGCCAGTATTACCTTCGCCCGCATCCCCACGAGCTCATGTTGCGCAATCTGTTGTGAACGCCGGCGGCGGGTAACGTCCCCGTGTTGCCGATCGAAGTCCGACCCGGACCGTTCCCAATTGACCGTTCAGGTTTGACAAGGCTGGTGACATGACCTATTTCTCGGGGGGCACGGGGGCTATCCGCTGGTGGTCGCACGGGGGATTCATAGTGCTGCGCGTGGCTTTGATCGAGGACGATCCGGATCAGGCCGAGTTGTATCAGCTTTGGCTTGAGGCGGACGGCCATGACTGTCGCCATTTCGGCGACGGCGAGTCCTTTCTGCGCGCGCTCGGTGGCGACAGTTTCGACATCGTGCTGCTTGACTGGATTCATCCCAAGGGGCCATGCCGAGGCGTTCGTAGGTGGCGACAGTTTCGACATCGTGCTGCTTGACTGGATGCTGCCGGGGATTGGCGGCGACCAAGTGGTGGTGCGACTGCGCGAGGAGGTCGGTTGGGGCTTGCCGGTCTTGTTCGTGACCAGTCGCGACCGCGAGGCGGACATCGTGCGGGCGCTCGAGGCGGGCGCCGACGACTACATGGTCAAACCTGTGAGCAAGGCCGAGACGCTGGCCCGGGTCGCGGCCCTCGATCGGCGCACGCGCGGTCCGGCCGGTGGGTCGGCCACGGTGGAGTTGCCGCCCTTCGTTCTTGATCCTGCGGAACGCTTGATCCTCCGTGATGGCGAAGCCGTGGCGCTCGCGCCGCGGGAGTACGAACTCGCGGCCTTTCTGTTGCGCAACGTCGGTCGCTTGCTCTCGCGGCGCCACTTGTTCGAGAGCGTTTGAGGAGGCTCGGGGTCAGAGGAGGCTCGGGGTCACAGGGAGGCTCGGGGTCACGTCTAACATTACGACATTCATGTTATACGCTCGTGATAGCCGCGCTAGGGTGCAATGTATACACCGAAGGGTAGGCGGGACGGCGTGCTGGTGGATGGAATGCACCCTACGGGACTTGGCGCTCAACAACCCATATCCTGGCCGGCGTTGAGGTCGAAGGGATTCTCGTCATCCGGTGTGGCGCTTCGCGGTGCAGGTACTTCATGGTTTTCGCGGTTGTTTGATGGGGTGGCGGGTGAAACCTCCGGCGTTGTGACGTCGCTGTTCGGGGCGCTGGCGATGAGGGCGCGGACCGCGGTTTCGCGGTTCGCTTTCAGCCCCACCCCGCGCCCGGCCGCGAGCGCTTGTTCGAGCGCGGATCCCTTGCTCGCGAGATACAACGCCCACATCGCGCCCGCGCGATTCGCGGTGTCACAGTGCACCAGCACCGGGAGATTGCGCGGATCATCGATCACGCGGGCGAAGGCGGCGACTTGCGCCGGGGTCGGCGCCCGGGTGGACACCGGCAGGTTGAGATAGCGGAGTCCGGCGTTTGCCGCCGCGCGGGCCTCGCTCGCCGCACCCTCGGCGGCGGTACGCCAGTCGATGACGAGCACAAATCCGAGGCGGCGCGCCTCCTCCAGCCCGCCGGGGCCGAGCAGTCCGGCGGTCGCAACATCCCGGGTGGCGCGATGGTAATGCGAGATCGCCGCCGTCCTCCGGTCGTTGGTTGGTGTTTCGGCGGCGCCGGCAATCGGCGCCAGGCACAACAGCAGTGCTCCCAGAAACAGATGGCTAACGGTCAGCAGCTTTCCCATGTTTCGTACCATCCATGCCTGATAGTCCGGCGGGCACGATTCGGTCTACGGTGGCCGAATCGCACCCGCGAGCTACGGCTCTACACCTTCACGAGCCGCACCTTGGTGTCGCAATAAGATGCGCTGCCGCCGATTGGATCGGTCAGGCAGACATCACCGAGGTGCGGATCGGTGAGCATCACGCCAAGTGTAGGAAGTATAAACCCTTTTTTTGCTGGGAAACCATCCTGACTACCCCGAAGCACCCGGTCATTTCGCGGCCAGTCGTCATCAATCTCAGCCGATGCAGTGGCCTAATCGACCGGATTTCGGCCTTGTGATCCGTCCAATCCGAACCGGCGGCCGAGCGTGGCCCTTGCCGGGTGTCGCAGGCAACGTCCTTGTCCTTCCCGAACGGATTTTCCTTACCCGAATAAGCGCGTTTGCGGCGGGCCGCGACTCTCGGGCAACCGAAGCGCATCCTGGTATTCACCCTTTTCCTTCAGGTGATTCAGGATCTTCCGGATCACCACCGGGTCTTCGATGCAGGCAACGACTTTCATGGCGCCGCCGCATTCCCGGCAAGTCTCGAGTGCCCGATCCCGCCATTGCCGCGGCGGGGTTCGTCGTGCCGGGGGCGACCGTTTCGGTGTCGAAGAGTTCGACGCCGCGGTCGCGGAAGGCGCCGACGCCCTGTTCCAGCGCGGCCTGGTAGGCGCCGGGTGCGACCTCTTTGGCGTCGTTGGGCAGGAATCGTTCGAGCAGTAGTTGCGAACTGGCGGACGTGAAGTTCCGGTATTCCGAGGTGAAGACCGCGCGCAGCCCCCCTTCGCTGCCGGGATATTCGAACTGTCCCATGCGGATATTGAGGTGCGGGATGCCCCGGTAGGTGGTCGAGGCGTCCCCCGTCAGGTAGGTGTTGCTCGGGTGCCCTGCGGGGCGGGTCATGCCGTCCTCGCCGAATTCCGTCATGAAGAAGTAGTCGACGGTGTTGTCTTTGTCCAGCATCCCCCGCACGGCGAGCCGGGCGCGGTTGACTGCGAACCCGGCCTGCGAATCGAGGTTGGGGGTCAGCATTGGGAACGGCGTCTTGTTCGTCCCGTTCTTATCGAGGGTCGTTCCGCCGTCCTGCCGGTAGCCGACCTGGACGAAACCCCGGAAATGAGGGGTCGTGTCGCTGTTCTTCACCTCCTTGCCGTCCTTGACGACATAGGCGGGTTACGTTCCCGCGCGGTAGAGTCAGTCGGTGGCCTGGGCACCGGCCGAGAGGAGCGAAAGCGCCGCCAGCGCGGCGGCAGTATGTTTGCGTGGCATGGCTTTTACCTATTTTATGGCGTGGTCGCCCCGGATGGTATCGACATTCAGGCCCATTGCTTTAAAGTTGCTGCGTACGTCGTGCGTCTCCTGCATGACGTTGGAGTTGTAAATACCCATCTCCGCTTGCGGCGGCAGCCTTTTCTGCAGGTCGAAAGCGGCATGCGGCTGCGCATCGATGTAAAGCGTGATGTCCGCCGCTTCCTGGTCGCTGAGCGTTCCGCCCTGTCCCAGCGGCATATTGGACTGTATCCAGACGGGGGCCTTGTTGAGTTTGCTCATGCCGGCACCCGTATTGTAGGAGAGCCAGTGTCCTTTGGCGTCCTTGCCCCACAGCGGCGGGAACGCACCCATCCCTTCGCCGTCCCGGCCGTGACACATGGCGCATTTGCTGTCATAAAGTTTTTGGCCGTTGACATAGTTTGCGTGTGTCGCTTTGCTTTGGATCTTTTTGAATGTTTTCTGACCGGAGGCATACTTGTCGGACCACAGCGGCGTCACCGGGCGTTTGGGGCTCATTTCGATCTTCATGCCGGTCGAGAGCCACGTGATGTAGGCGGCCAGCGCCATAGACGCTTCGGTCTCGTTGGGGAGGCGTTTGCCGTTCATGCTGCGCATAAAGCAGTTGTTGGAACGGTCCTGCAGCGATTGTACGGTTTTTTCCCTTCCGGAGTAGGAGGGGAAAGCGGTTGCCGTCCCGATCCAGGTCGCCAGGCCGGGAGCCGTGCCGGGTTTGCCGTCACTGCCCCGGAGGTGGCAGCTTCTGCACTGGAGATTGTTGCCGACATACTCTTTCGTCAGCGGATTGGTTTCCGTCTCGTTCGCGATCTTTTCGCCGAGTTTCACCATCCGACCCAGTTCGCCCTTAGGGTAGGTTTTCGGTACCGCGCCGTGCACGGCATACAGTCCGCTCCCCGCCAGCAGCGCGGCCGCCAGCAATGCGTGTTTGACAGAAATCACTTTCATTTTGTATCTCCTTTTTTATGAACAGAAAAAAATGCTAACAATGCTGTGTAAGTTTTATGTAAGGATAATGTCGGTGCCCTACAGCGAGCGTCAGAAGAGGCGTAGGGTGTTGTCGGAGTTTGAGAATGTTCGGGGCGCGGCGGCCCCCGTCAGATCTCGCAGGTGTCGTTGCTGCAGAAACGGCTCTCCATGCCGTCGCTGCCGCCGAAGCGCGTCCAGTCGATCTGCGGCATGAGCGCCTGGCGGCGTTCATACTCCTCTTTCGAGATCCCTTCGTAAGGCATCTGCTTGTAGGTATAGGTAAAATTTAGGAAGTATAAACCCCTTTTACTGGAAAACCATTCCCGACCACCCCGAAGCACCCGGTCATTTCGCGGCCAGTCGTCGTCAATCTCACACGACTATGCAGATCTCCGAATAGGCGGGTGAGGTTGACTCTTGGTTTCGCCACCAGTGCGGCGAGGACTCGTTCGGTCACGACGGCGGCGACGAAATCCTGGTCAACATCGCCGAACGCATGCGCGGCTGGAGGCGCGAAAAGGACGTGCTGGCGCGTTGGGGTGGCGAGGAGTTCCTGATATTGCTGAGCGATACCGACGTCGACAGCGCCACCGAACAGGCCGAGCGGTTGCGCGCTTCCATCGAGGCCGAAACCTTCCGCCTGCGGCAGGGCGAATCCCGCATCACCGCCAGTCTCGGTGTCGCGGGCTACGCCAAGGCCGACGGTATCGACAGCTACATCAAGGATGCCGACGTCGCGCTGTACCGAGCCAAGTCGGGCGGCCGAAATCGCGTGGTCACCTATCGCGACCCGTGAGCGGGCGCCCGCCGGTCTCAGGTGCAGGGCAGCACGGCATCGTGCAAGCGCCGGTAATAGCCGCCGGCATCGAGCAGCGCCCGGTGCGTCCCCGCCTCCACGACCCGGCCCGCGTCCATTACCAGGATCTCGTCCATCCGTTCGAGACCCTGTAACCGGTGCGTGATCAACAACAGGCCCTGCCCCCTGGCGTACACCCGGGCGAGCACGTTGCCCAGCACCCGGGCGGCGGTGACGGGGTCGATGCCTTCGGTCGGCTCGTCGAGAATCAGCAGCGGCGCCGCTTTCAGCAGTACGCGCGCCATGGCCACGCGCCGCGCCTGACCGCCCGATAGCCGCACACCGGTCTCGCCCGCGAGGGTATCGTAACCGTCGACCTGCGCGGCGATAAAGGCGTGGATCTGCGCCGCTTCGCAGGCTTCTTCCAACTCGCTCTGACCGGCATCGGCGTTTGCCAGCAGCAGGTTGTCGCGCAGCGTGGTGTTGAAAAGATGGGTCTGCTGGGTGAGCACTGCCAGGCGCTCGCGCACAGCATCGCCGCTGTAACATTGCAGCGGTTCTCCGTTCAACAGGATCCGGCCATCGGTCTGCTCGCGGAAGCGCAGCAGCAGACTGACCTGCGTGCTCTTGCCGCAACCGGTCGCACCGACCACCGCCACCTTGCGCCCGGGTGACAGCGACAGCGTCACCCCCTGCAGGACATCCGGCGTATCGGGCCGGTAACGGAAACTCACCGCATCCATGCGCAGGGCGAAGCTGTCCTCTGGTATCAGCGGTTCGGCGGGTTCGCTTACCGCGGGCCTGCTGTCGGCCAGTCCGAAGATTCGCCGCGCGGCGGTCAGCGACTCGCCTAACGTCTGCATCGCCAGGGGCAAAGGCATCACCGCTTCGAAACTCGCCAGCGCCAGCAGCGCCAGCATGGTCAGCTCCGGGGGTGCCAGCGTACCGGCAGCCACCCTCGGTACCGCGAGCAGCAGCATGCCCCACATCGCCAGGTTGGCGCACAGGCCGAGCGCACCCTGCGACAGGCCGTGCAGACCGCTCAGGGTGCGCTGCTGGCGCGCCAGTTCGCGCGACAGTCGTTCGATCCCCGCCGCATGGTCGGCGGCGGCGCCGTAGACCAGCAACTCGCCCATGCCCTGCAGGTCGGTGACCAGCGCCGCACGCAGCTCCGCGGCGGCTTCCACCTTGCGTTGTCCGGCACGGCGACCGAGCCGGTTGACCAGCCAGGGCACGCCCGCACCGGCGGTCAGCAATAGCAGGAGCTCCACCAGTGCGAGCGACGGATGATAGACGGCAAGCACGCCGGTAAACACCAACGCCGCCAGCACCGCCACCGCGCCGGGCACCAGCAGGCGCAGGTAGACCTGGTCGAGCGTATCGATATCCGCGCGAATCCGGCTCAGCAGGTCGCCGCTGCGGTAGGCTTCGAGACCGGCCGGCGCCAGTGGCTCCAGCCTGCGGTAGAACCACACGCGCAGTTCGGCCAGCAGCCGGAACGTGGCTTCGTGTGTCACCAGCCGTTCCGCATAGCGGCCGGCGGTGCGCACGATGGCCGCGCCGCGAATCAGTGCCGCGGGCGTGAAGTAGTTCATGCTCACCCCGGCAACGCCGGCCAGCGCCATGGCGGTAATGAACCAGCCGGACAATGCCATCAGCGCCACGTTGGCCAGCAGCGTGACGAACGACAGCAATACCCCGGCGAACAGCCAGCGACGGTAGGGTCGGAACAGGCCCAGCAGGCGCAGCAGATCCTTCATGCGCCCTGCCCGCCGGCGTCGACCATGCGCCGGTAGCGCGACGAGGAAACCAGCAGTTCATCATGGGAGCCGGTTTCCAGCACGCGGCCGTTGTCGAGTACGGCGATACGATCAGCGTTGCGCACCGATTGCAGTCGGTGGGCGATCGTGACCAGGGTACGTCCGGCCGCCAGCGTCTGCAGTGCCGCCTGGATGTACACCTCGCTGTGCCTATCGAGGTTCGCGGTGGGCTCGTCCAGCAGCACCAGCGGGGCATCGCGCAGGAACGCACGCGCCAGCGCGATACGTTGCACCTGACCGCCCGACAGGCCGTGTCCGCCCTCGCCTATGCGCGTCTCCCAGCCTCGCGGCAGGGCTTCGATGAATTCATCCGCGTGTGCCAGCGCCGCGGCGCGGCGCACCGCCGACAACTCGGTGCGCCGCGCGCCCAGGCGGATATTGTCGACGACCGATCCGGGAAACAGCTGCGGCCGCTGCGGCACCCACGCCAGCTGCGAGCGCCAGGCCGCGATGTCGATGTCCTGCAACGGCGTATCGCCAATCAGGATGCGGCCGGACTGCGGTTGCAGAAATCCCATCAGCAGATTAAGCAGCGTGCTCTTGCCCGCGCCGCTGGCGCCCACCAGGGCCAGCGACTCACCCGGGTGCAGGGTCAGGTCGAGGTCCAGCACACCCTGGCGGCCGTCAGCATAGCGGAATCCCAGTGCCTCGCAACGAATGTCGACCTTTGCCAGGTCGACGACCGCGCCCTGCCTGACCGTGTATGCCGGCGCCGGCGTGTCGAGTATCTCGACGATACGCTCGGCCGCGCCGATCGCCTCCATGCGGGCGTGATACTGCGTGCCCATGTTGCGCAGCGGCAGGTAGAACTCCGGCGCCAGCAGCAGCACGAAAAACCCCTGCAGAAACACCATCTCGCCCCAGTACAGACGAAAACCCACCAGCACCGCGACAATGGCGATGCTGACCGTGGAAAAAAATTCCAGCGCAAACGACGACAGGAAAGCGATCCGCAGCACCGACATGGTGCCCTGCCGGTACTCGTCGGAAATGCGCGCGATGACCTGTGCCTCGCGGCGGCTGGCGTTGAACAGCCTGAGCGTGGTCAGCCCCTGGATCACGTCGAGAAAATGCGCGCTCATCCACGCCAGCCGTCGCCACTGGCGCTGGTTGCGCTGCTCGGCGCCCTTGCCGATGAGGATCATGAACAGGGGAATCAGCGGCGCGGTGACCAGCATGATCACGGCTGCCAGCCAGTCGCGCGCGAACACGAACACCAGGATCGCCAGCGGCACCAGCGCCATTAGCGCTATCGCCGGCAAATAGCGCGCGTAATAGGCCTCCAGCGCCTCGACTCCGTCGCTGACCGCGTTGACCACGTCGCCGCTGCGTTCGCCCGTAAGCCACGCCGGCCCGAGTTTCTGCACATGCCGGTAGAGCGCATCGCGCAGCCACAGCTTGACCTGCACCGCGGCGTGGAACGCGGCCTGTTCCGACGCCCAGGCAAGCCCCGCGCGCAACAGGAACAGGCCCAGCAACCCCCACAGCACCGGCATCACCTGCGCCAGCGCCGCCTGTTCGAACACCACGGCGTTGACCGCGTCGGCCAGCAGCCAGGCCTGCAGGATCAGCAGCAGCCCCGACGCCAGCCCGATACCCACCGCCAGGCGCAGCCAGGCGCCCGCATGGATTTTCCAGCCATTCAGCGCAGCGGGAATCGGCTTGTCGGCTTGTTCGAACATGGGTTCGAGACTGGCACGAGCGCCCGGCGTGTCGCCAACGTTGCGCGTGGCGGCCGCAGGAAACTGCAGGATTCGGCGCCGCCTGCCGGCACGCTGAGGGCGGAACGGCGCCGGTTTTCAGGCCCCGGCGCCGTCTCAGCGGTTCACTGTCGCTGTGCTTCCTCTTCTTCCAACTGGGTATCCATCAAGGCACCGCCGGCCGCCGAGATCAGTACGATCATGACCGTGCCGACCAGCCAGGCGAAGTACCAGGATCCGTAGTCGCCGAGGATGACGCCGAGAAAGATCAGCCACAGGGAAATCAGGAAATAGAGAATCAGTTTCATGTCGGCGTTTCCTCAGTAGGCGTGATCGTCGTGTTCGATCTGTTCGGTTTTGACCTTGCCGCGCATGACCCAGAAGGCCCAACTGGTGTAGGCGAGGATGGCCGGTACGAACACCGCGGTCCAGGCGGTCATCCAGATCAGGGTGTGCTCGCTTGACGAAGCGTTCCAGACCGTCAGGCTCTGCGCCGCGTTGACGCTGGAGGGCATCATGAACGGAAACATGGCCGCACCGACCGTGCCGAGCACGCCGATCCAGGCCAGCGCGCCCAGCCACCAGGCAACGTGCGAACGCCCCGCCCTACCGGCCAGCGTGCCGAGAATCAGACCGACATAGCTCAGCAACGGCAGCAGCCAGAGCACCGGCGTCGCCTTGAAGTTGTTCAGCCAGGCACCGTCGGCCAGTTCCACCGCCACGCGCGGGTCGAGCGGCGTGGGATCGGCCGCCGGCGTGGCCCCGCTCAGGGTATAGCCCTTCATGTTGGCGACCCAGATACCGCCGATGCTGAACAACACCAGTGCCGCCGGCCCGGCCAGGGCCAGCAGTTTGCGGCTGCGCTCGAACATCGCACCTTCGGAACGGTTCATGAGCATCGCCGCGCCCATGAATACCGACAGCGTCACCGACAGCAGCCCCGAGAGTATCGCGAACGGATTGAACAGCGAAATGAAGCTGCCGCTGTAGACCGAAGCCATGTTCCACTCGAAATGATAAGGGAAGCCCTGCAGGGTGTTGCCGATGGCCGCGCCGAACACCAGCATGGGCACAAAGCCGCTGACGAACAGGCCCCAGTCCCAGGCGTTGCGCCATGTGGTCGAAGGCATCTTGCTGCGGTACTCGAAACCGACCGGACGGATGATCATGGTCCACAACAGCAGCAGCATGACCACGTACAGGCCCGAGAACGCCGTGGCATAGATCACCGGCCAGGCGGCGAAAATGGCACCGCCGCCGAGGACGAACCAGACCTGGTTGCCGTCCCAGTGCGGGCCGATGATATTCAGCGCCACGCGGCGTTCGGTGTCGGTACGGCCGACGTAGCGCAGGATGGTCCCCACGCCCATGTCCATGCCTACCATGATTGCCAGGCCCATCAGCAGCACGCCGAGCAGCAGCCACCAGAGGATCTTCAGTGCCATATAGATTTCCATCGGTTTACTCCTGCACGTGCATGACGGGACTGGTGCGCACCGGCTGGACGCCGCCGCCACCGGCGGGACTGTGGCCGTGATCGCCGGGCCCCTGGCGGATGAACTTCACCATCAGGAACATTTCGATGATGATGAACACCAGATAGATCAGCGTGAAGCCGATCAGCGAGAAGTACAGGTAGCCTTCGCTGTGCGTCGATGCGGAGATCCAGGTGGGCAGCCGTTCGTAGACCGTCCACGGCTGGCGGCCCAGCTCCGCGGTCAGCCAGCCCAGTTCGCAGGCCAGGAACGGCGCGGGCAGCAGCCAGATGGATATCTTCAGCAGAAAACTCTGCGCCACGCATTGCTTGCTCAACGAGTAGGTGGCCATGGCGATCATGTAGATCAGCATCAGGAACGCCAGCCCGATCATCAACCGGAATGACCAGAAGGTCAGCGAAACCGGAGGAATGGCGTCTTTCGCCGCCTGTTCGATCTGCGCCGGGGTCGCCTGGGTCAGGTCGGGTGCATAGCGCATGAGGAGCATGGCAAAACCCAGGTCCTTCTCGCGCTCCATCACCGTGGCGAGCGCCGACTGGTCGTCCGGGTTCTCGCGGTAGCGCTGCAGCGCCAGCATGCCGGGAATGCCGTTCTTTATGCGCTCGGCGGCCTGTTTCTCCAGTTCCTTGATACCCGGCAGCTCGGTGTCCAGCGAGTGCGTGATGAGAATGCCGGCCAGTCCCGGTATCTCCAGGGTCGGACCGACGTTGCGCTGTTGGTCGTCGCTCGGAAAGGCGATGACTTTCAGCGGCGCCGGTGCCGGCTTGGTTTCCCACATGCCTTCCATCGCCGCCAGCTTGGTCGGCTGCGCGCTGCCGGCGATGAAGCCCAGTGCGTCGCCGAGGGTAATGACACCGATCACCGAAAACACCCCGAACAATGCGCCCATGCGCAGCGAGCGGCGCGCCATCTCGACGTGACGCCGCTTGCTCAGATACCAGGCGCTGATGGTCACCACGAACATCGCGCCGGTCACGTAGCCGGCAATCGAGGTGTGCACGAACTTGGACTGTGCATCGTGGCTGAACAGCAGATCGAAGAAGCTGACCAGCTCCATGCGCTGGGTTACAGGGTTGAAGCTGGCACCCACGGGATCCTGCATGAAGCCGTTGGCCACCAGGATCCACAGTGCCGAAAGATTCGAACCCAGCGCCACCAGGAAGGTCACGGCAAGGTGACCGGCCTTGCTGAGCCGTCCCCAACCGAACAGCATGAGTCCGACAAACGTCGACTCCATGAAGAACGCCATCAGGCCTTCGATGGCCAGCGGCGCGCCGAAGATATCGCCCACGTAGTGCGAATAGAACGACCAGTTGGTGCCGAACTCGAACTCCATGGTCAGACCGGTGGCCACGCCCAGCGCGAAGTTGATGGCGAACAGCTTGCCCCAGAACTGCGCCATTTCCTTGTAGATCTGCTTACCGGTGGTGACGTACACCGTCTCCATGGCGGCCAAGATGAAGCTCAGGCCCAGCGTCAGCGGCACGAACAGGAAGTGATACAGGGCGGTGGCCGCGAACTGCCAGCGCGACAGCTCGACGACGGTTTCACTCGGGACGATCATGCGGGCTCTCCTTTACTTGTTACCGGCATCGCGCAACGGTATGTCCATTGGCTGCTCGACGCTGAACGCACCGCGCAACTCACCGGCATGGTAACCGGTCGCGAGATCATAAGGATAGTTGGTTTCCAGCGCGGATTTGATGTCCGCCGGCAACTGCTCCGCGGTGCCGTGACAGCTCAGGCACAGGTTCCGGCGAGCCAGATCAAAATCCGAAGGTATTGCTCAGCAAATCGTGAACGCCAGTGTCACAAAGTCGTTGACAGGTTCCGGTTGGGATCCGGCGAGCGATCCGTGCCTGGCCGTCTGGGAAATGGTGCATCGCCTGATTTGTGCGCTCGAATCGGCTGGCGTAAGTTCGGCGGCTGCACTGGTGGCCAAACTCGGCAGCCGCGCCGAAACCGCCCGAGAACTCTGCTACGAGTACTGCACCCTGTGCGAGCGCGAGAAGCGCGCCAATGAGGCCATGGACTACAATGCCTTGGTCCAGAGCTGGCCGGGGATCACCCGGCTGGCCCGCGAGGCGCCCGCCGGTGCCGCGCCGGGGACCAAGGATCGTTCGCGCAGGAGGAGCCATCATGACTCGCCGATTACCCCTGGATGAAGCAACCCTGACGCGTTTCTGCGAGCAGCACCACATTCGCCGTCTGGCCTTGTTCGGCTCGCAACTCAAGGGCACGGCTCGGTCGGATAGCGATGTCGATCTCTTGGTGGAGTTCGAGCCGGAACATATCCCCAGCCTGCTGGATGTGGCGGGTATGGAGATTGAGCTATCGAAGCTGTTGGGAAAGAAGGCGGATCTGCGTACAGCGGGGGATTTGTCGCGCTACTTTCGGGATGAGGTGGTGCGCATGGCCGAGGTGCAATATGCGCGTTGACGATGGAGTGCGCATCCGGCACATGATAGAAGCCGCCGAGTCGGTGGCCCGATTCCTTACCGGACGGCAACGACAGGACCTCGATGATGACGAGATGCTCCGTTTTGCGCTGACACGGGCTATCGAGATCATGGGTGAGGCCGCTGGCCGGGTTTCACCGGAAACGCAGAACACAGTGACCGAAGTGCCCTGGAATGAGGTGATTGGAATGCGTAACCGTCTGGTGCATGCCTATTTCGACGTCGATCTGGACATCCTGTGGACCACGGCACAAGAGGCCGTGCCGGCCTTGTTGGAAAAACTGACGGCACTCGATCACCAACGGAAATAGCGCGTGACCATCACCAACCACGAGCGCGGCGGCAAGGCGCTGGAAGTCCTGAAATCCGGCCTCGAGCCGTTTGTCGAGCGGGAGTTCAAGGTGAAGTACGCGGACGACTGAGCGTTCGAGGTCAAGGCCATTTTGTTCGACACCCGATTGGGGGGGTGGCAAGAGTAAATCGCTCAATGACGTCGCCGCCTTGCTGGTGGTGATGGATCGCAAATGCGGTGACGTGTTGCGCCGGATCCTTGGCAAGACCGAGCTTAATCTGAGGAACGAACTTCGGGCCACACGCAACCGTTGAGCGCATCAGGAACGCTGCTGCGGAGAACGACCGCCTGCGAGTGCCTGAGAGAATGGAGGGTAGGTACTCGCATACCACCGTCCGGCTCGAACTCGTGGTGCGGGAGGGCAACCCGGAGAACCGCCGCTTTCTGGAGGCGTAGGTGGATCGCACCGAGCATTTCTCTAAGATCGGCCGGTTGATCGAGGAACGGCGCGCGGTGCCGATCGCGATGCGCGTCGAACTGGTTGGCGGTTCCCGAGCGGGCCTTGTTGCCGCCGGCGAGTTCGACCGGAAGGCCGAATGACCGGTCCCCGCAATCGGCTCCATCTGCTTCCCTGCCTGGATTCCCCGGAGCTGGCCGCGGCCCGGCGCCAGGAGCTGAACATCCCGCGAGATGTTGCCGCTGCGCTCGGCAGGTCCGCGGTCGTGGCGGTCGGCGCGGGTCATTACGTCAACGGGGTTGGCGAGACGGTCGACTGGCGCGATCGAGTGGACGCAGCGTGCGCCAACAAGCGCAGCATTCGCCCCGGTGGTCCACTCCCGGCGGCCAATCCCGTTGCCCATGCCGAGACTCGCGCGCAGATCACCAATGAAACCACGCTTGGCGCCTCGCGCAGACTCGTCGAGCGTGGGACGCGGCCCCTGGCGCTGAATTTCGCGAACGGGGTGAGCCCCGGGGGAGGGTTTCTGAGCGGCGCGCGGGCCCAGGAGGAGGTGCTTTGCCGATCGAGCGCGCTGTACCCGACACTGGTCGGCGATCCGATGTATGAAGAACACCGCCAACGCCCGACACCGGATTCCACCGAATGGGCGATCTACTCACCCGACGTGCCGGTATTCCGAACGGATGACGGAACCGCGCTTCCAAAGCCTTGGCTACTGAGCTTCATCACCTGCGCCGCGCCCTACGCGCCCGCGATCGGCCAGCCGCGAACGGGCGATCTCTTGCAACGACGCATTCACCGCGTCCTTGAGATTGCGCGGGCGTATGGCCATTCGTCGCTTGTGCTCGGCGCCTGGGGCTGCGGTGCGTTCGGGAACGACCCGCGCCGCACGGCGGTGGATTTCCGGCAAGCCCTGGAAGGCGACTTCATCGGAGTGTTTACCGAGGTGGTATTTGCGATCACGGATTGGTCGCCGGCACGGCGCTTTCTCGGGCCCTTCCGGGATGTGTTCGTGCCGGATGGCGAATGAGCAGCGCGATCTAAACGGGGACGGCTCGGTAAACCGGTCGAGAGCTATGCGCTGGACGCATTCGACGCGGCATCGGCAGCCGCCACGCCCGGCGTCGGCTTGCATGTGCCGTTGATGATGGCGTGGGAGTGACCCATATCATATGCAAAACTCATGGTATTTCATGGAAGTTTGCGTATGATATGGCATGGCTGCGCTGGACTCCTATCTCGATGACCTGCTTGCTCGCGGTCGTGCCTACTTCTCCCGTGATGAGGCCCTCGCGGCACTCGGCCTGAAATCTCCCGCATTGGCCGCGGCAATCACGCGCTCGATCAAGAAGCGCCGCCTGGCGAATCCCAGACACGGCTTTTATCTCATCCTGCGCCCCGAGGATCGGATCGCCGGCGCGCCGGACCCCGTGAAGTGGATCGACCCGCTGATGCAGCATCAGGGGATCGACTACCGAATTTCGCTGCTGCGTGCGGCGGCGTTCCACGGCTCATCGCATCAGGCCACCATGGTATTCCAGATCGTTGTCCCCGGGCAGTTGCGTCATTTCGAGCTTGGCCGTCACCGCCTGCAATTCCTTTCCCAGGCAGCCGCATCATTCGCGCAAGTCAATACGCCCGAGCTGGTGAGCAAAATGAAGAGCGACGACGGATTCGCCAACGTTGCCGGCATCGAACTGACGTTGCTCGACTGTGTACGCTACTTTCACAAGGCGGCCGGGCTGAACAGCGTCGCGCAGATCGCCAAGGACATCGGCGCCAGGGCCAACCCGCGCACGCTGACCAAGGCGGCTGCCGTATACGAAAACTCCACCGTCCGTCGGCTCGGGTACTTGCTTGAGCAGGTGGGGCACGGTCGCCAGGCCGATGCACTGGAGCCGTTCGTCAAGCGAGCCAAGACGATGTTGCCACTGGATCCCGCCGCGAAGCCTCTGGCGAAAACGCTGGCACAGGTTCACGAGAGAAGCGCGAAGTGGAAGCTCGTGATCAATGAAACGGTGGAGATCCCCGAATGATCCCCACCGCCTTCCTGCAAGCGTGGAGTGCCGAGGCGCCTTGGCCGGATTTGAGGCAGGTTGAGCAGGATCTCATCATCAGTCGGGCGCTATGCGACCTGTTCAACGGGCCGGCGTTGAAGGACAAGATTGCGTTCCGCGGTGGAACGGCCATCCACAAACTTCTGTTCAAGCAGCCGCTGCGCTATTCGGAAGACATCGACCTCGTGCAAACGAAGGCGGAACCCATCGGCGCGACGGTCGACGCGATCCGCGAAGCATTGTCGTGGCTTGGAAGGTGCCGAAGAAAACAGGCAGGCCACTCGATGCATCTGGTGTTCAAGTTCACACCCGAAATCGAACCTCGGGCAACGCTCAATCTCAAGGTCGAGATCAATACCCGGGAGCACACCAACCTGCTCGGCATCAAGCGGTATCCCTTTGCATTGGAAAACGACTGGTACCGAGGAAACGCCGCGATCGCGTCTTTCGAGCCCGAGGAGCTGTTCGGCACAAAGCTGCGCGCGCTGCTGCAGCGACGAACGAGCCGGAATCTCTTCGATCTGGATCAGGGACTGGAGCAACTCACGCTGGCCCCGGAAAAGATCATCGCGTGTTTTGACTACTACCTGACACTCGAAGGCAAGCCGATCACGCGTGCGATCGCTGAGCAACGCATGCTGGAAAAACTCACGCGGAGCCTGATCGAGGACATCAATCCGTTGTTGCCGGCCGGTGTTCGGTTCGGTGAAGCGGATGCAATTCATGCCTTCGAGCGAGTATGGATTGAGTTGATCGCAAGGATCGAAGGAGAGGCATGGAAGCGCACGGACTCGGTGCTCGAAGATTTGCGGGTGAAGAACTTTCCGGGACTACTGACGTCACGGGATCAGTTGCGGCGTTTGTGACTGCACGAAGAATTTGATCATTGAGTATAGGGTTCGTGGCCAATGCGGTATGTCCCGGGCGCCTGCCCGGGCTCGATTTCGTGGTGCGCGTCGGCAATCCGGAAAACCGCCGATTCCTGAAGGCATAGTTTGCAATGGATCGCACCGAGCGTTTTCACAAGATCGACCGGCTACTCCAGGTGCGGCGCGCGGTGCCGCTTGCCGATCTGATCGAGGCTCTGGCCGTTTCCCGCGCCACCGTCCAGCGGGATCTCGAATACCTGCGTGATCGGCTGAACGCCCCGATCGTCTGGGACCGCTCGCTGCGCGGCTACCGCTACGGTCGACCGACGCCGGGCACGCCGCGCTACGCGCTGCCGGGGCTGTGGTTCAACGCCTCCGAGGTCTACGCGCTGCTCACCATGGAACGCCTGCTTGCGGATCTGCAACCGGGTCTGCTCGGGCCGCACATCGAACCCCTGCGCGCCCGGATCCGGATGCTGCTCGACAGCGGAGACCATTCCGCGGCCGAGGTGGTGCGCCGGATCCGGGTGCTGCACATCGCCGCGCGCCCGGTGGCGCCCGGCCATTTCGAGGCGATCGCCGGCGGCTTGCTGGGGCGCAAGCGCCTGCGCATCGAGCATGACAACCGGCGAACCGGCGCGACCATCCGCCGCGAAGTCTCGCCGCAGCGCCTAGTCTACTACCGCGACAACTGGTACCTCGACGCCTGGTGCCATCTGCGCAAGGGCCTGCGCAGTTTCGGTATCGATGCGATCCGCGCCGTCGACTTGCTCCCGGCCAAGGCCCGAAACGTCGCCGAGCGCACCCTCGACGCCGAACTCGGTTCCGGCTACGGGATCTTCGCCGGGCGCCGCACCCGCAAGGCGGTGCTGCGCTTCAGCGCCGAACGCGCCCGCTGGG
>Ga0114931_10004771_pt1 | contig 16852 bp, 15 predicted proteins | sample 2SBtaG_FD_89579 | JGI IMG/M metagenome (GOLD analysis project Ga0114931, IMG submission 89579) | Deep subsurface microbial communities from Kolumbo volcano to uncover new lineages of life (NeLLi) - 2SBTROV14_V59a metaG | ecosystem: Environmental > Aquatic > Marine > Volcanic | place: Kolumbo...
TCGCGGGGGCATCCGCCGAAGGCAGCTCTTCGAATTCCGCCGTGAAGTGGCGAAGATATGGCGGATCGTTGAGCATCCGAAGCCCCCGGAGCCGAGCGCGTTTGGCGAAGACGGCCCAGCACACTTCGAGTACGTAGTCGATGTGACTCTGCGTGTACACCCGGCGCGGAATGGCCAGCCGGACCAGTTCCAGGGGTGGCCGGGCACCGGGACCGTGAAAGACACTGCCGATCTCGACCGACCGCACCCCTCCTTCCCGATACAGGGCACACACCAGGGCCTGGCCCGGATACACGTCCGGCGCCAGGTGCGGCGCGAGCCGGCCCGCATCGATATACACCGCGTGACCGCCCGGTGGTTCGATGATGCGGTACCCGATCTCGAGCAGCCGCTCGCCGAGGTAGGCTGTGGAGCGGATCCGGTAGGCCAGGTAATCCTCGTGGACTACCTCTTCGAACCCCTGCGCCATGGCCTCGAGGTCCCGGCCGGCCAGACCGCCGTAGGTCACGAATCCCTCGGTCAGGATGAGCAGCGCATCGGCCCGCCGGGCCAGGGCCTCGTCCCTCAGCAGCAACACGCCCCCGATGTTCACCAGGCCATCTTTCTTGGCACTGATGGTCGCTCCATCTGCCAGATCGAACATGTCGCGGACGATGTCCCGCACCGATCGGTCGGCCATGCCCGGTTCGCGCGTCTTGATGAACCAGGCGTTCTCGGCAAATCGGCATGCATCGAGGAAAAGCGGAATTCCGTATCGATCGCACACGGCTCGCACCGCACGGAGGTTGGCGAGACTGACCGGCTGCCCACCACCCGAGTTGTTGGTGACGGTCACCATGCACAACGGTACCCGCTCCGGCCCGATCCGCTCGATCAGCGTCTCGAGTCGATTCACGTCCATGTTGCCCTTGAATGGATGCCGTACCGCAGGTTGCGTCCCTTCGTCGATGACGAGATCCACCGCCTCGGCGCCGGAGTGTTCGACGTTGGCCCTGGTGGTATCGAAGTGGTTGTTGTTGGGGACGACCTTCCCGGGTCCGCCGACCAGCTCGAACAGGATCCGTTCGCTGGCGCGCCCCTGGTGGGTGGGCAGAATATGTTCGAAACCGGTCAGGGCCCGGACGCTTTCCCGGAACCGGTAGAAACTCTCGGCCCCGGCGTAGGCTTCATCACCTCGCATGATCCCGGCCCACTGGAGGCTGCTCATCGCTCCGGTACCGCTGTCGGTGAGGAGATCGATCAGGACATCGCGCGCCGGTATCCGGAACGGGTTGAACTTTGCGGTCCGAAGAATGCCTTCCCGTTCCTCCCGGGTGGTGACCCGAAGCGGCTCGACCACCTTGATTCGGAATGGTTCGATAATCGTCCTCATGTCGTCCGGGCCTCCAGCCTCCGTTCCACCTCGGCGAGGCCGTCCTCACCGAGCAATGTGCGACTCATCGGGAACAGCATCAGGTCTTCCCGCTCAATATGACTGCGTAACAGCTCGACGACGGCCAGTGCCGGTTCCACGGCTGCGACCCCGGTGGGGTCCCGATCGAGCGCGTCGGCAAGCTGCTGCTCGAGCCGGCGCAACTCGCGGTGGTCGGCGAGGAACGGCTCGACGGGCGCCTCCTCTCCGAGCAGGGGAAAGAGCGCGACCTCTTCATTCTCATTGTGACGACGGACTTCCGTACTCAGGAATCGGTGCACTTCCCGCACCACCGTGATGCATTCGTCGCTGCCGGGTTCATGCTCCAGGGCGGTTGCCGCCCCTTCGAGGCGGTCCAACGCCTGCAGCGCGTGACGGTGTTCGTCCTCGAACGTCTCCAGGGGATTGTGCATGCTCTCTTCGCTCCGATGTGAGGGCCCGGTCATTGGTTCAATCGGACGACGGGGTGACGACCCAGCGTACGCCTTCGCCGGCCCGGAGCCGATCGAGCCCTTCATTGATGTCCTCCAGCGGCAGCGTACCGCTGACGATCGGGTCGAGCCGCAACCGGCCGTCCGCCACCAGTCCGACGATCTCTCCGTACTCGCCCCCTCCACACCCGAGGCTGCCCACCACCTCGAGTTCGTAGTACATCAGTCGCGCCGCCGAGAGGGTCACCGGGTCGGGCGTGTACCCGATGACACAGAGGCGCCCCCCCCGCCGCAACAGCCCGTAGGCCATCCTCATGGTGACGGGGTTGCCGATGGCCTCGAACGCCACGTCGACCCCGCCGTCCGTCATCCGGCGCAGGTGTTTGTCGAGCCGGTCGATGCCCTCGGGGTTGATGGTCTCCACCGCACCGAGCGTTCGCGCCGTCTCCAACCGTCGCTCGTTGAGATCGATGGCGATCACTCGGGCGCCGGCGACGGTCGCACACTGGACAACGTTGAGGCCTACCCCACCACACCCTACCACGGCAACCGTATCTCCCGCCCGTACCCGGCCACGGTGTTTTACCGCATGGTACGGCGTCGAGATGGCGTCGGCGATAACGCAGGCCTGCTCGAGGGGGATGTCCGCCGGCACCGGCACCAGTTCGTCGGCGGGGACGGCGACGTATTCCGCGTAGGCGCCATCGATGTTGTTGCCCAGCATCACCAGGGATTGGCAGAGATTCTCGCGGCCCCGGCGACAGGAGCGGCATCGGCCGCAGGACAGGACGGCCGGGACGACCGCCCGTTCACCGACCAGCCCCTGGTCCACGTTCGTGCCCACCGCCACCACCGTTCCGGCCGCTTCGTGTCCCAGGATCAACGGAGGTGCTTTGAAGGTGGCCACCCCGTGGTCGAGGTAGTGAAGATCCGTATGGCACAACCCGCACCCGGCCACCTGAAGCAGCACTTCCCCGGACCCCGGTTCGGGCGTCGGCACCTCGGTGACGTCCAGCGGTTGATCGGGACCCCGAAAGACGGCCGCCTTCATCGATCGTTGCTCCTCTCTTCCCCTCCGACCGGGGGTTTGGTGTCACGCCTGGTGTAGATCATGCAGAATCGGTATCGCACGAGCTGGCAGTCCTCGCAGTCGTCACCCACATCGGCCGGGGCAATCGATTCGACCCGAACTTCGTACCCGAGGTCACGGTACAGGGCCGTCATCTCCTCGACCCGTCCCCGGTCGGTGATGAACCGACGTTCCCAGCCGTCGGCCAGCAGCACCGGGTCGGCCCTGAGCTGTTCGTCGTTCAGCACCCGCCGTGCTTCACCGCCCACCAGCACGCTCAAGGGGCGAATCGGTGCCGGCGGATCCTTTCCCGCCTGTGGGTCGGCCATGATCACCCGGTCGCGGACCGGTCCGCCTGACGTGGGGTGGCCTGCAGCTTCTGCCATCGCCGTCGGCCGAGAATGGCCGCTCCGAACGCGGTGGTGAACTGCACCAGGTCACCATCAGGCACATTGACCTCGGCTCCGAGTTCCTCGCTCACCACCCGTTCCATCGCCTTGAACCGGAGAATCCCACCGATCAACGTGAACTCCGGCTCCATCCTCACCCGTTTCATGAGTTGAACCGATCGCCCGACGAGGGAGACGATCGCGCCGTGCATGATATCCGCCGGCGGCATGCCCTCGGAGAGGTGATTGATAACCTCTGATTCGGCAAAAACGGCGCACACGCCGGAGATGGGGACAACCTGTCGCGAGGTCTCCACCAGCGGGCCGATTTCTTCCGTGGAGAAGCCCATGTAACGGGCGGTCTTCTCGAGGAAGGCTCCCGTTCCGGCTGCGCACTTGTCGTTGAGGCGGAAGGAGCGAACCCTGGCATTCCCGGTCAGGCGACTGGCTTTCATCGTCTGGCCCCCGACATCCAGGATCGTTCGTGTCTCTGGGAACAGGTGGTGGGCGCCTCGGGCGCTGGCGGTAAGATCGGTGACCTGCACGTCACTCACCGCGGCCTGATGACGTCCGAAGCCGGTGGCGACCACGTACCCCACCTGGTCCCGTTCGAGGCCAGCCCCACCGAGCGCTTCGTCGAGCGTATCCTCGGCGACGGCACCGAGCTTGAACCCCGTGGGACGCAGGGCCCGCCCCACGATCGTCAGGTCGTCGTCGATGACGACGACCTTCGTATACGTCGATCCGATATCGATTCCGGCAATCCAGGTCATGGTGTCTTCATCCCGTCCGGGCCGGCGCACGACTGGTCCGGATCTGGTCCATGGCAAACAGGGCGGCACCGAGAGCCCCCATGAAATGCGACTCGTCACTCACATTGACCTCGAGGCCCAGGCGGGTGTTGATGGCCGCCACCATGGCCGGGTTGCGGGCGACGCCCCCGGTGAACGTCACCTCGTCTTCGACGCCCACCCTCCTGAGAAGTCCGGCGGAGCGGGCGGCGATCGACTGGTGCACGCCCTGCAGGATATCCTCGATCTTCTTCCCCCGGCCCAGCCACGACAACACTTCGGACTCGGCGAACACCGTGCAAGTCGTGCTGATCTTCACCGGCCGGTCGCCTCGCAACGCCGTAGCACCCAGGTCGTCGAGGGGAATGTCGAGCGCGCTGGCCGCCGCGCCGAGGAACCTCCCGGTTCCGGCTGCGCACTTGTCGTTCATACAGAAGTCGACGATCTCGCCAGTCTCCGACACCCGAATGGCCTTGGTATCCTGTCCCCCCATGTCCACGACGGTACGCGTGTCGGGGAACATGTGCACCGCGCCCCGCCCGTGGCAGCTGATCTCCGTGACCTGACTGTTGCCGAAGTTGACCTTGTAGCGCCCATACCCGGTGCCCACCACATATTCCACTTCTTCCTCGCGGAGCCCGGCGGAGGCGAGGGCGACGTCGAACGCCTCCTGGGCCGCCATCATCACATTGGCCCCGGTGTCCGTCAGGGCTCGCCCGACGATCTGCCCGGCTTCGTCGATGATGACGGCTTTGGTCTGGGTCGAACCGACGTCAACTCCGGCCGCGTACGCCATGGCGCCTCTCCTCTCTTCGGGTGGTCGTCACGTCGTGACCGTCGAGCGATTCCGGCGCGACGCCAGTCCCTCGAAGAACGCGTCGATCCGATTCTTGAGTTGAGCCTCCGTCACGACCCGACGATCCATCATGTCCGACTCAATGAACAGGCTCGCGACGTCCAGGCGTTCCATCAGCGCCCGCCGATTGTCGGCCAGACCGGTGGATACCGTTCGACAGCTCTTGATGGGGTGGTACACCACGCCGTCCGCGGCACAGCCGTCAATCATGCCTTCCAGGATATCCAGTTGGAAAAACATGCTGTCCATCGCGTCCCGCACACCGATGAGCACCCCTTCGGCCAGGCTTTCGAGGGGCCTCGCGACATCGTACTGGAACCCGACGTTGGTGCCGCCGGACGCAAACCACAGGTAGGTCGAGTTGACAAACGTGCCTCCCCACGCCGTGAACATCTCGTTGAACCGGCGAAACAGGGGATAGCACGGGACGCCAACGAAGATGAGACGGTACTGCTCCTCAGTCAGCGTACCGATGCCGTGCTCCGCCTTGTAGGTCATCTCCTCGACCAGGTTCTCGAAGTAGGTGGCTCCCGCGTCCGTACCCCGGAAACCGTTGGCAACCCCGAGAAAGATCGTGCCGTCGGACAGGGCATTGAACGGTGCGGGGCGGGCGCGGTTGAGATCCAGCAGCGCCTTCCAGGCCGCGCTCATCCGGTTGGTCTCGGTCATCGTCTCGCGGAGTCGATCGATGTCGAAGGATCGACCCGTGATCTCCTCGCACAGTGCGATCAGCTCCCGGAGCTGACCTTCCACGTATCGGCGATCGGCGGCGAAGTCCGGATCGCCAGGCCAGGTCTGGAGGCCCGCCCCCCGGGTCCCGGGAATATCGACCGTGAACGTCGGGATCCGGTACATCCGCTCCCAGATCTCCGCCCACTTGATGTAGGTGTTACAGGCATTGGTGAAAACGGCGATCTCCGGTTTCGGGATGCGGCCCATGGGATGTTCTCCGCCGCGCAACTGGGTCGCCACGTCCGCCTTCACGTACCCGCAGATGTCGGGGGAGTAGCCGTAGTCTTCCGCCTGGTTCAGATACTCGTGGGCTACCCGCCGGACGGCCGTCTGCAGGCTGTTGATCTCGGGGAACACGATCGGGAAGTCGAAGACGCGCAGGATTTCCACCAGGCTTCCCATCACGAACACGTAGGCCGACCGCTGCCCCTGCTCGGCGGTCGCCGTCAACTCCGCAAACCATTCGCGGAAGAGTCGCGCTCCATCCCGGTTGCCCCGGCCGACGAGGTTGGTATCGCTGGTACCACCGTTCATGGCGCCTCCCCGCTGCTTACTCGAACAGAATGTTTTCGACGAATGTCTCGAGCTGGATCTCCATGTGATCGAAGCTCGTCATGTTTTCCTCGAATTCGCTCACGAAGTATCGAATGCCGGCATCGTCCAGGGCGTGGACGTTGACTACCTGTTCCTCGAGACCCGGCTCGCACATCTTGGCCGCGGTGACAATGGCGGCGTCGGCCCGGGCACTCCGGAGCCGGTCGAGCAGCATCTGCTCCTTCGGTTTGCGCAGGTCATGCTGCACGGGACTGTGGGCCGATCGGTTCAGATACGCGTCGGCGAGATTGGCGAGGGGGTCACCGTCGTCGGCAACGTCCTCGACGATCCACCGCAGACCGATGAGCAAGTCGTCGTCCACCACATAGCACGAGCGACCAATCGTCCGGATCAGATCGAGGGGTGGCTGTTCGCAGAATCCTCCTTCGAACACGATGCGAATCCGGTCCTTGCGTCGGGCGTCGCGGGCCCGGATCAACGGCAGCACGGTCTTCAGAAGGGCGTTGTGTTCCTCCCGGGGAATCAGGCCGCCCACCGCGACCAGAGCGTACGCGTCGGCCGCGTCGATGTTCCAGGGCGTGTCCCGCTTGATGGTATAGAGCTCGCGGAGAAGTGCCCGGTTCCGGTTGAACACAGCGATCGAGTGGCGCAGGTCCGCGTCGGTCACGGTGTTCCCCGTTACCGCCTCGATATTCCGCTTGATGCGGTCGTACTCATGCCGCAGGTATTCCACCGCATGGACGGAGGTGGCATGCTGTGGCAAGTAGAGAATCTGGCACGGGTAGTCAAAGTTTCGGGCCCAGATCCCGGCCAGGTTGCGCGCGGCATCGCAGATGGGGTGCGTGACGAACATGTCCAGTTCCAGACGTCCGCTCAACACGAGCTCGAGGGACGTCTTGAGAATCGAACACAGGTAGGACCCGAATCGGGAATCGGACTGAACCGGCTCGACCGGTGCGCCGCGCACCTTGACCGGCAGGGCGCCGGCGGCGTGCGCGATCTCCTCCGGGAAGTAGACCTGGAAATGACCCACAACCTTGCCACCTGACTCGCGCCAGCGACGAACGGTGGGATAGTCTACGTCCTCGAGGAGTTCCCGACACTCATAGAGAACCTGGTCGAGGTCCTTACCCTTCCAGTTGGGAAACACCGGTGTTCTCATGCGTGCCTCCATGACGGATCCCGCCTGTCGACAAACGCCTGGAGGCCCTCCACCGCATCACTCGTCTCCATCAACCGATGGACATACAGGTGGCGAACCTCGTCCAGGGCCGCAGATCGCCGCACGCCGCCGCGGTCGAGGCATTGTCGGACTACCCGGAGTGTCGCCGCACTGTGGCGGGCGATCCGCCGAGCGAGGTCCTCGGTACGGTGGGCCAGCTCCGCCCGGGGCACCACGTGCCGGACCAGTCCGGCGTCGCGAGCCCCGCGCGCATCAACCGGGTCGCCGGTGTAGATCCACTCCGCCGCCGCGGACCGGCCGCAACGTTCTCCGAGGAATACGCACGCGGCGGGGGGCAGGACCCCCAACGCGATCTCCGGTTGCCCGAACACGGCGTCGTCCGCTGCGATGATGATGTCGGCCGCCTGCACCAGTTCGAACCCGCCACCCAGGCAGCGACCCTGGACCGCCGCCAGCACCGGCAGGGGGAAGTCGGACACGGCCCGAACGGTGTCGAGGAACTCCGGGATCATGTCTTCGTATTCCGGCGGCAGGTGTTCTCCCACGTCGGCCCCGGCCGAAAAGTGGCGGCCGGCGGCGTCGAGGATGAGTACGCGAAGCGTCGGATCGGTCCCGAGCGTGGCCAGTTCGGCCCGCAGGCGGCCGAGCAGATCGCGAGTAAGAATGTTGAGCGGAGGACGATCGAGGGTCACCCTCGCCACCCCGTTTTCGACCACGGTTCGCAGATCGGACATCAGGTCACCACCTCTCCCAGCAGCTGCCCCCCGTCGACCGGGAGGACCGCGCCGGTGACGAATCCCGCTCCGGCTCCGCACAGGAACCGGACCGCCGCGGCCACGTCACCGGGCCGACCGATGCGTCCCAGGGGCGTCCGGGCGACGGCATGGGTGTGTGCTTCGGCGGGCAGGACCTGCGTCATCGGCGTCTCGATAAAACCCGGGGCGACCAGATTGACGGTCACGTGGTCGCGGGCCAGTTCGAGCGCCAGCGAACGCGTCAACCCGATCAGTCCCGCCTTGGACGCCGCGTAATTGGCCTGTCCGAACTTCCCGCGAATCCCGTTGATCGACCCGATGAGCACCACCCGGCCAGCGGTGGCCTGCCGCAGGGAGGGGCTGGCCGCGCGAACCACATTGAACACGCCCGTGAGATTGACGGCGATGACCTCGTCCCACTCCTCGTCGGCCATCTTCCAGCTGACCCGGTCACGGACAATGCCGGCGGCGCACACGACCCAGTCGATGGAGTCCCGTTCCTGCACGACGGCGTTCATCGCTTCCGTTACGGCCGTCCGGTCAGTGACATCGACGGTGAGCGAGAGCTGGGCGACGTCGGGTCCGGTAAAACCCCGATCAAACCCGACCACCCAGGCGTCGTGCGCCAACTCTCGCGCGATGGCCCGACCGATCCCCCGACCGGCGCCCGTTACGACAGCGGTTGGCCGCATTGGCCGCAGTACTCGTGATCAGCGGGAAGGTTACCGGCACCGCAGGATCCGCAACGCCCCAGCGGCGGTCCCCACGGGAGCTCTGACGACCGGCCGGCCGCCGCGCGCTCACGGAGCATCGCGTAGTCCGGGGCGCGTTTTTCCACGAACGCCTGCATCCCCTCGACCGGCTCCCAACAGGCATAGTGCAATGACAACCAATCCTGGGCGTGTCGCACCGTCGAGTGCCAAGCGAGATCCTTCCAGAAATTGACCTGCTGTTTGGTGTAACGGCTGCATTCCGGGAACGACGCGCGGAGCTTGCCGACCAGTTCATCGATGAACTCGTCGAGACGGGTGAGATCGATGCGATAGCCGTCGACTCCCTTGCGGGCGTTCCGAATCTCCTCGCTCGAGGCGTGCTCGATCCACTCGTCACCCCGGCGGACCGAGGGAACGACCCAGTTGACGAGCCCCCACTCCCGCGCTTTCTCGGCGTCAATCGGTTCGTTCAACAGCAGGATCTCGCGCGCCCGCTTGTCCCCCACCGTGATCGGAAGCCATTGGGTGGATCCACCGCACGCCACCGACCCGACCTGCGTCCCGACCTGCTTGATGAACGCGTGCTGAGCCATGACGGTCAGGTCGCACGCCAGTTGGCTCTCGTTGCCGCCGCCGACGGCCATACCGTTCAGTCGGGCGATCACCGGCTTGCCGGTATTCAGGATGGCCTCGATGTACGCACGAAACCGGGCCATGTATTTCCAATAGTCTCTGGGCGTGGCGATGTAGTGCTCCGCGTATTCCTTGACGTCACCGCCAGTACAGAAGGCCTGATCGCCGGCTCCTGTAAATACGATCACGTCCACGGCATCATCGAACCCCGCATCACCGAACGCCGTCGCAAGCTCTTCGAGTGCGCGCGTGGAGTAGGCGTTGAAGCGATGGGGACGGTCGATGGTGATGGTCGCCACCCCATCGGCCTTGCGATAGGCAATATCGGCAAAGGCAAACTCCTCGACGGATCGTGACGGAAACTGGCGATTCTCGGTCAGGACCGGCATCTCAATCCTCCCACCAGAAGGTCGGCGTAGTCCCGTCCCAGTTCCGGCGCGCGCCAGGAACCGTCCGGGCGGTACCAGCGGGCGATCCAGTTGATGGCACCGAGCATCGTGAATACCGCGAGCTTGGCATCCACCGGACGGAAGTCGCCCTCCTCGATCCCCTCGCGGATCAACTGGCGCAGGCCGTGTTCGTACCGGTCACGCCGTTCGACAATGGCCTGCTGATGGGCCGGTCGGAGTGCGGTGACTTCAAAAGCGGACGGCGACCCTTCGAGCGTGTCGGTCATCACCCGGACATGTTCGCGAATCACGTACTCGAGACGATCGCGGGCGGTGGACTTCTTCGCCCGGGCCCGGGCGAGCAGCGCTTCCAGCTCATCCAGCGAGCGCCGGTGACACTCGAAGAGGAGCGATTCCTTGTCGGGGAAATAGTGATAGAGGGCCGTCTTCCGAACGTTGAGACGACCGGCGATGTCTTCCAGGGTCGTCTCGTAATACCCGGTCTCGCGGAACGACTCCATCGCTGCCCGGAGGATCTCCGCGCGACGTTGTTCCCGGTTGCGACGTACTCTCGGCGACCCTGCCGTGACCGGCACCATGCGCAATTCCACTCGCTGGAGATTTCATTGAACGTGCGTTCAATGAAATCTCCACCGGTGCGCATGAAGACACGGTGAATTCTTCGGTAAGATCGTCGACCGAGGTGGCACCGCCCCGAGCACGATCGGCTCGGGGACGACGGGAGAGTTCCCGGCTACGCCGAACGCGTCACTCGTATCGCAGCGCCACCATCGGATCGACCCGGGTGGCCCGCCGCGCCGGCACCGCGGAGGCCAACAGCCCCACCAGCAGGATCACCCCGGCGATGGCCGCAAACACCCCGGGGTCGCGCCCCTGCACATTGAACATCACCAGTTGCACAACATTGGCCACGCCGAAGGCCAGGAGCAGTCCGAAAACCAGGCCGATTCCCACCTGCAGGGCTCCCTCCCGCATGATCAAGCCCAGGACACTCCGGGAACTCGCCCCGAGCGCCATCCGGATGCCCATCTCCTGGATGCGCCGACTAACCGAAAACGTCAGGACCCCGTACAGGCCCACCGAAGCCAGGAACAGGGCCGCCGCTCCGAAGACAACGAACAGGGTACCGAACACGTGGTAGAACCAGGTTGCATGGTGGATCACCTGCGGCATGTCCTGGACCCAGTAGATGGGAAGATCGGGGTCGAGCGACGCCACCGTCCGACGCACCTGCGGAGCCACGGCCAGCGGGGGCCCGCCGGCAACTCGAATAATCAGGCTGACAAAGCGTCGGTCGGTTTGCGCCAGCGGGACGTAGTAACCGGCCGAGTCTCCCGGCTGGGCGTCGAGGCCGTTCATACTGAGGTTGGGAACGACGCCGACGATGGTCAACCAGGGCGCTTCACTCTTCGACGCACCCGGGCGGAAGCGCCGCCCGATCGGTTCTTCGCCGGGGAAGAACCGGTCGGCAAACCGTTCGTTCACCAACGCCACCGGCAGGGCGTCGCCGTCGTCCTGACGCGTGAACCCTCGACCTCGCAGCACATCCAGTCCGAACGCCTGGAAGAAGTCACCCTCGATCGCGGCGAAGCGGGCCAGGGGATAATCCTGGTCGTTGACATAGGATTGTCCCTCGATGGCCAATCGGCCCCGATTCGATCCGGAGACCGGAAGTGCATCGGCCAGCGCGGCCCGGCTCACGCCCGGCAAGGTCACGAGGCGATCCTCGAGATCTCGAAAAAACCGCTGGCGGGTTTCCACCGTCGGGTAGTCGTTCTCGAACAACCCGACCCGAGCCGTGAAGATCTGCGCCGGATCGAACTTGTAATCGTAGTTCCGCAGGTTGCTGATACTCTTGATCATCAAGCCGGCCCCAACCAACAGGGCACACGACAGGCCCACCTGGCCGATCACCAGCAGGCGGCTGATTCTTCCGGCCCGCCCACTGGAGGTCCCCCGGCTCTCGTCCTTCAGCAGGCCATTCACATCGGTCCGGGCGATCTGGAGCGACGGCGCCAAGCCGGAGACCACTGCGGTCAGGACGGTCGCCGCGATCACGAATGTCAACACCGGCAGATCGATGGGGAACTCCATAAAATACGGACGCCCGACCCCCGTCGTGGCCCGGTCGAACAGCGTGACCCCGATCCGGGCCAGGCCCAGGCCCACCACCGCCCCCAACCCTGACAACACGACGGCCTCGGCGAAGAACGGCATCGCCACCCGAAAACGGGAGGCACCGACCGCGGCCCGAATCGCCGCCTCCCTGGTGCGCACCGTCGCGCGGGCCAGGAGCAGGTTGGCCACGTTGGCGCACGCGATGAGGAGCACGAAGATTGTGGCCACCTGCATCGCGGCAAACAGCGGCATCGGTTCGCTGCCAATCGAATCCTCGACAAAGGTGGTGAACGCCGCCTCGATCCCGGCATTGCTTTCCGGATAGGCCTCGGCGAGCCGGCGCGTCACGACGGCCAGGTCCAGGGCGGCAGCATCAAGCGTGACCTCGTCCCGGAGACGCCCGATCACCGAGAATGACGGCCCGTCACCCCGATGCGGGTTCGCCCCCCTGACGTCGCGCTGTGGTATCCAGATGTCTTCTTCTTCGGGGAAGTGAAACCCCTCGGGCATGACGCCCAGAATCGTGGCCGCCTCGCCGTTGACCTTGATGGTCCGACCCACGATATCGGTCGCGCCCCGGTAACGGGTTTGCCAGACGTTATACGCGATCACGGCCGTCAACGGCGCGCCCGGCCCGTCATCACCGGGACGAAAGGCCCCACCGACCACTGGGCGAACCCGAAGAATGTCGAAGAGATTGGCGCTGACGAACGCCCCGTCGAAGCGCTCCGGCCCTTCGGTTCCGCTCACGTTCACGGTCCCCGTCGAGAATCCCGCGAGCCCCTCGAACGCGTGCTGCTGGGCACGCCAGTCCGCGAAATCGTGCTGGTCCACTCCCATCCGACTGATGCCTTCCGCGGGATTGGTCCGGTAGATGACGGTCAGCCGGTCCGCCTCAGGCACGCCGATCCCGCGGAAGTACACGCCGTACACGATGCTGAACATCGTGGTACACAGACCGATCCCCAACCCAAAGGCGAGGACGGCCAGCACGGAAGAACCCGGTCGCCTGCGCAACGATCGGACGGCGAAGGTGAGATCCCGCAACGTGAGAGGCATCGGTATCTCCAGGTACCATGGTCGCACCACCTACGCACCGATCGACGGAACGGTTTCACGCCATCGGATGGTTCCGGGATATCCGGCACGCCGGTTGTCAGACGGACCGGTCGCGGATAACATGCGGCGTTGCCTCCTTCGTCACCTCTGATCCAGCGGTTTTGCATCGTGGGCAATCGCGATTCCTCGCCACTATCGCCGATCCTGGTTCCCCTCGACGGTTCCCATCTTGCAGAGGCCGCGTTGCCCATCGCCATGGGCCTCGCCTGTTCCCTGCGCACTCCCCTCGAGGTGCTCGGCTGCGACGATCTGGAACCACTCGTCGAGGAATGGGAGCTGGGGGCCAACGCCGCCGAGAACTGGCTCGGCCGGTATTTCGACGACCTCCGGCCCAGGCTCGAAGCTGCCGGGATCGCCGTCACCAGCACGGTTGTTCGGGGCCGCGCGGACGAGCGCATCCTCACTCGAGCGCGCGAGATTGACGCCGGCATGATCGTCATGGCAACGCATGGGCACGGGGGTCTCAGCCGGATCTGGCTGGGGTCCATCACGGATCGGGTCATTCGACATACCCAGCGACCCGTGCTCGCCGTCCACGTCGTGGCGGAGCCGGAATCGCTGCTTGCCACGGACCGGCCCGTCGAGGTGTTGATTCCCCGCACGGTCCTTCTCGCCCTCGATGGATCGGAGATGGCGGAGGACATCCTGCCACTGGCCATGCAGGTGGCGCAAGCCGCCGACAGCGAACTGCACCTGATTCGCGTGGTCCCGGCCCTCCCGCTCCTTGGCAGCCCCTACCTTGACTCCCCCGTCATCGAGGAGCAGAGTCTGGAGACCTTGGCGCCGGCCGCCACCGAATATCTGGAGGGGGTGGCGGCCCGGCTACGCGCCGTGGGGCTCCAGGTTCACACCCATGTCGAGGAAGATGTCGGCCCGGCGAGCGCAATCCTTGCTTGCGCCGAGCGGGAACGCGTCGACCTCATCGCCATGACCACCCATGGCCGGGGGCGAATCGCCAGGGCCCTGGTGGGCAGCGTGGCCGACAAGGTCGTGCGCGGGGGAACGATTCCCGTCCTGCTGCTACCGCGCCGGCCCGAATAGGCGGCCCGGGCTGCCGGGGTCATCGGGACGATTCCAACCGCACCTGGAGTTGTCGTTCGTGCCCGCCCCGCAACACGGTGACCGTCACGATGTCCCCGGCCTGACGGCGTTCGAGCGCCAGCGTCAGATCCGCCGCCGAGCGAATCGGCTCCCCTTCAACCGCCACGATGATGTCACCCAGTTCAATCCGACCCCGTGCGTCCCGCCGGGTCGGTTGGATACCGGCCTCTTCCGCCCCGCTGCCGCGACGCACGGTGAGGACCAGCGCTCCCTCGATCCCGAGTCGACGCGTCACCTGGGATGACGCGGTCTCCACGCCAAGCGTCGGACGAATGACCCGACCGTACCTGATGAGATCGGGCACGATCCAGTTCACCACATCGACCGGTATGGAGAAACCGATTCCGGCGTATGCCCCCGACGGACTGTAGATCGCGGTGTTGACGCCGATCAGCCGTCCCGAACTGTCCACCAGGGGCCCGCCCGAGTTCCCGGGATTGATGGCGGCGTCGGTCTGGATCGCATTGCGGATCGGCGTGCGCGCTACCGACTCGATCTCCCGGCCCAGAGCGCTGATGATACCCGTGGTCAGCGTGTGGTCGAGCCCGAACGGGTTCCCGATCGCATAGACCGACTGCCCGACCCGGAGATCTTCAGACGTTCCCAGCGGGATCGGGACCAATGCATCGGCCGGCGCCCGAATCCGCAGCACGGCCAGATCCTTGGCCGGTTCGGCGCCCACCAGTTCCGCATCCCATGTCGTCTGATCGGCCAGGGTGACCTTGGCCGCGCTGGCACCGCGCACGACATGGAAGTTGGTCACGACGTGACCGTCCTTGTCCCAGACGAAACCCGAACCGGTCCCCTGCGGGATCTCCATCACGTTCCAGGTGAACAGATCGCGACGCTGGGTCAGCGACGTGATGTAGACGACGGAAGGGCCGACCGATTCAAAGAGCTCGATGGTGCGTTGCTCGGCCGGCGTGAGGTCCACCCGCGGGGCCGCCGTGCGAGGCACCCCGTCTTCGATGAATTCAGCCCTCGCCCTCCAGGCCGTGCCGGCCCAGAATCCCGTCGACACCAACAGGACCGCCCCGACCGCCATCACGGCCCCGGGTCCACTTCGTCGCGCCATCGGACTTTCCTCTCAGGGGACCACGGAGTATCACCATCGGCACGGGGCCTTGTCCAGAGACCCCGGCGAATCCGGGAGCGCCGCTCAGGCCGGACCCGGAGTCGGACTCCAGAGCCTGGCATCGGGATGAAAGGCCGCCCAGGCAAACCAGTACAGCACCAGTGCGTCGGGTACGATCTCGAGCTGAGATCCGGCCAGCGGCCCGCCGAGGGCCTCGCCCTCCAGGGACCAGAAGCTTCCCGTCTGATCGTCCACAAACAACGCCGCGCCGGCCCGGAAGGTCAGGGGCTGACCGTTGACCTGCGCCAGAAACGCCTGCGCGGTCGATGCGCCGGACGACCAGAGGACCACGATGTCCCGGCCATCCACCGTAACAGCGATGGCGGCCTCCGACGCGAGGGAGTCCATGGCCATGAACGGCAACCCGATCCCCCCGTCCGCCCCGGGAATCCCGAGCACCCGCTCCTTGGGAAGGCGTCGCGGATCAAGATCGGTAAAACCGCCGCCGGTCTCTGAGTTGTTGGGCCGACTGTAGAGCCCGAACTGGTCAATCTCATAGGCTCGCTGGTGACCCGTCCCCTCCGACGACACCACCCGCGTGTCCCGGTGGAGAAGAAGCCAGATCTGCCAGGGCATGTCGGCAACCGGGTAGGTGTTCAGACGCTGTCCGTCTCGGGGGCCGCAGACCGCCCGTTGCGCCAATTGCGGCCAGAGCGATTCGGCCGACGAACGATCGAACATCACGAGGTTGCTGCGGAACAGGAAACCGGTCACCCCGAACTCATCGTTGCCGATGACCGACCGGTCGAACGCCAGCGCCGACCCGGTGAGCGGACAGTAGGTAACGGCCAGGTGGACGTCGCCCATGTTCAGGTTCACCACTTCATGCCAGTTCAGAATCTTGTAGGGGAGGGCCACCGCCTGCCCATCGATGACGATCCCCACCACCCGGTCGTCGGGGACGAGGTAGGAGGTACCGGGGTCCCCCGGACTGACCAGATCGGGATCCGTGAGGGCGGGGATCGCGTCGCGCGGGAGCCCTTCGTCAAACAGCTCCCCGGTGGGAATGCTGCAGTCTTCCTGCGTAAACACCACCGAGTCACCCGAACAGGCGGCAAACACGAGCGGAAGCAGCAGGAGGGCACGCATCATGTTACGGAAGAAATGGCGGCCCGGCGGGCAAAGTTCCCCGGCTGCGGCCGTCTGGCGGAGGGCTCAGGTACTGCGGCCGAGCATCCCGAGGAGCACCAGCATGGGCCCGGCCGCCATCAGCACCACCCCGATCCAGCGTCGCCCCCCGAGGAGGGTGAAACGCACGCCAGACACGACGGCAACCATTGGCAGGATCAACACGCCCAACAGCACGGCGGCCAGCGTCACCGCGCCATCGCCGAACGGTCCCGCCCGCCCGATGGGATGCGTGAACCACCAGTACCCCTCGTAGCCCAGCAGTCCCAGGATCGGGATGAGCGCGACCACCCCAATGATTGCCGATCGACGCCGACGGGCAA
>Ga0114931_10004772_pt1 | contig 16849 bp, 17 predicted proteins | sample 2SBtaG_FD_89579 | JGI IMG/M metagenome (GOLD analysis project Ga0114931, IMG submission 89579) | Deep subsurface microbial communities from Kolumbo volcano to uncover new lineages of life (NeLLi) - 2SBTROV14_V59a metaG | ecosystem: Environmental > Aquatic > Marine > Volcanic | place: Kolumbo...
CCGTCCCCTGCTGCGCAAGCAGGGAGCGGGGGAAAGGGGGGAAACCGGCCCCCTCCAGCTGAAAACTGAATACTTCAACACGCCGTTACGCGTCGGGTTATGAAGGTATATTCCTATCTGCCGCTCGCCCAACTCTGCGCTGTTGTACTAGAGGAGCTGTTGAAAATATTTATTGGCTTCAAGCCCAGGGATTGCAATCCCTGGGCTTTTTGAGGTGATTTGGCTAATCGCGTACATTCGTCCCTTGCTTTAACAAACTCTTGGCACAGAATTTCAATCACCATACCGAGATCGTGACTAACTCGCTAAAACTAGTTGCGCCGGCCTTGAGCTTGAGTATCGCGTCGTCACGCAACGTGGGCAGATTCTTTGATTTGGCATAACGGGCGATTCCGCCCTCATCGCAGCCTTCGACGATTTGCCGCGCTAGGTTCTGGTCGATAGGGAGCAGTTCAAAGAGGCCCACACGGCCGATGTAGCCACGGTTGTTGCATTTCTCGCAACCACCCGGCTCGTAAATAGTGATGCCAGCAGAATCAGGCTGGTCAATGGTCTTCGCCTCGGCGGCAGACATTTTACGTGGGCGCCGGCACGCAGGGCAGAGCCGCCGTATAAGTCGCTGGGCCACAGACAAACGCAATGTGGCTGCCACCTGATAGGGGGCAATGCCCATGTCGACCAAACGCGTAATCACGCCTGCTGCTGAGTTGGTGTGTAGCGAACTGAGCACTAAATGGCCTGTTAGCGAGGCTTTCACTGCGATGTCGGCGGAGTCGAAATCGCGAATCTCACCAATCATAATCACATCGGGATCGCTGCGCAGTATATTCCTCAACGCCGAGTCGAAGCTCAGTTTGTCGCCCGCATCGACTTCGGCTTGCGCTACGCCGACGACGTCGAACTCGACGGGATCTTCGACAGTAATAATGCGTCCAGGGTGGTTAGCAAGCCGATGCCGAAGCGCGGCATACAGCGTAGTCGACTTACCACTACCGGTCGGACCGGTGAGCAACACCATTCCCTGTTTTTGGCCGTGTACTGGGCAAAGATTTTCAGAGCGGCCTTCGACATGCCTAGCCTGTTGAGCGTGAGCTGCTCGGTTTCCAAAGCCAGCAAACGCAACGTCATCCGTTCGCCGTGCGTAGTGGGTAAACATGCCGAGCGGATGTGGATCTTGCGTTTGTCGGGTCCCAAGCCGCGCATGAACCGGCCGTCTTGAGGCAGTCGCCGCTCGGCGATGTCCATCTTCGAAAGCACTTTGAATCGGCCAACCAGCGGGCCGAGAACACTTTTGGGCAGCTTTTTAAGGGGCTCCAAGATTCCATCGACGCGCAGTTGGACAAGAACCACTTTTTCTTCTGGGTCGATGTGCAAATCGGATGCACCACGACGGAACGAAATTTCTAAGAGTTCGTCGCAGAGGGCTACTATATCCGGTGGCTCTGAAGAGGTCGCTAATGTATCGGCGGAGCCTGCCGACTTATTGTCAGCAGAGTCCGACTTTTTCTTTTTGGTCAGTCCTCGCACGAATGAACCAAGCGACTTACCAGCTCCATCTTGTTGCCCCTTGGATCGCTGCGATTCGGGAGCAGCGGTTGTCATTTCCAAACCAGGTATATAAGCCGCGATGATCCACTCAGAAGAATCGACGTGGCGCACACGATGGGTCGGCATGAGATTGCCCGTCGCGGCCCACTTCTGCAACTTTTCTAGTGGATAGGGACCGTAGGTATTTCCGTCGCCAATTTCAAAATACCATTGGTCGCTGGCCATTCGACTTACTCGTCTGTGACGACAAGTTTTTCTATTTTGTCGCCTTGAGCGATGGAATTAACTATCGTTTGCCCCTCGTCCAGAACGCGGCCGAACACCGAGTGCTTGCCATCGAGATGAGGCTGCGGGCCGTGGGTGATGAAAAACTGGGAGCCGTTGGTGTTGGGACCGGCATTGGCCATTGAGAGAATCCCGGGGGCGTCGTGCTTTAGTTCAGGGTGAAACTCATCTTCAAAGGTGTAGCCGGGTCCGCCGGTACCGGTTCCCTGGGGACAGCCACCTTGGATCATGAAATTGTCGATCACGCGGTGAAAAGACAATCCATCGTAAAACCCTTCGCCGGCGAGTTTCTCGAAGTTAGCGACCGTCTTAGGTGTTTTGTCAGCGAAAAGTTCAATGCGAATCTCGCCTTTGCTGGTAGTAAAGGTGGCGACTTTCATGGGGCTCTCTTGAATGCGGAATTGGGAACTCGGATTGTGGAATGTTTTGTTCAGAATGGCAGTCTCGGGCAGTTTTTGAAAGCCCTTCGGCCTAAGTCCACAGCGTGTGGCTCATTCCCACTGCGACTGGCAGGAAGAGCATGATCGGCAGCCAAGCGGCGAGTGTGGGCCGTAGCAAGTTCAAGCCCCCCAGCGACTGGCAGGCAAGGGTCACCAGCGAGAACGAGATTGCCACCAGCAAACACATGCCAATCGACAGAAATACGTTGCGATTACGGCGCGAAAACATCAATGGCAAGCCGAGCATCAGCAGCGTAACGTCGACCACCGGCTGCATGAGTCGAGAATGTACTGCCACTCGCACGTCGGCTCCCAAGTCGGTACTGGGGTTGCTCAATTCGGTAATCAATTCGCCCGTGGATGCGTAATTGCGCCATGCAGATCCACTGGCTAACATCTGAAACGGCAATTGCGAGACCACAAATGCTTGCCCCGGTTCTAGCCAGTTGGCGTCGCGTGCTGTGACGATGACGGTACGATCTTCGAGCTTGAGTGATGCAAGTTGATCGATCTTGGCCGGCGAGGTGACACGATCTAACAAATAGCCTGCCGGGTGCTCGGCGGTCGCTGTTTGGTAATACCCGTTCTCGGCGACTAGCTGTTTTCCATATCGAGCGAGCGAGGCAGGCAGAACGAAGGTCGGTTTCAAGATTCGCTCTTCAACAGTAACGGTTTTTTCGCCTCCAATGAGAATATCGGTCTGCCCGTCGAACCGAGCTTCCAAGTCGCGAGTTTCGTTGCCTGCGAGATCATTCACATCGCGCATCAATTCGTTTCGGATGCGCGGTATCACCAACTCGCGATTGGCGACTCCCAACAAGCTGACAGCAATCGCGGCTGCCAGCAACGGCTTGATGACGCGGAATTTGGTAATGCCGGCCGCCAGCATCGCGGTCAGCTCCTGATGTCGCTGCAGCCAAGTTGCGGTGAACAGCGCAGCAATCATCGCCAAGATGCCGCTCGTGCGATCGAAAAAGCTTAGCGAACGATAGGCGTAGTATTCGCTGATGACGGCAAACAGATTGCCACTCTCTTTGGCATGGCTAGAAAACTGATCGAGGTGCTGAAAAGCATCGATTACGACGTACAGCCCCATCATGCTCAGAAAGCAGATGAGAAAGACTTGGACAAACTGTCGCAGTAGATAGCGATCGAGGATTTTCATGGCGGAGTAGGAGAGTAGCGAACGGCGGGTGCTAGCGTCAAGGTGGGAGTGAGTTGGGCTATCAGCTTTTGATCTGCCCTGAAAAAGGTGGGAAGTAGGCAAATTCGCTGACATTTTCGCCTAAAATAGTTTGGGTGCCCAAGAGGGTCTTTTCGACTACAATCGGTGATATGGTGTGGTTTCTGTTGGCAAAAGGGTTGGCACGATGACTGAAAGAATTCGAGCTGTCTATCGCGATGGAGTATTTCGTCCCGAAATTCCGTGCGGCTTTCCGGAGAACTCTGAAGTGGAGCTGTTAGTTCAAGAAACTACGGTGCGTAGCCCTCGCGTGATTGATTCCGAAGAGCGTCTTCGCATTCTTCGACGTGTAACTAAGCGAATGCAAGAGAACCCTCTTCCTCCTGGTACACCACGATTCAGTCGGGATGAGCTTCATGGACGCAGTTGAAACCAATGTGTTGATTTATGCTCACGATGTGCGCGACCCACAGAAGCAGACCACGGCATCATCGCTCATTGAATCTCAAACTGAAGGGGTACTTCTTTGGCAAGTGAGCTGCGAGTACCTTGCCGCAAGCCGAAAGCTGGAATCCCAGGGTTATGGTGCCGAGCAGGCAGGATATTCTCGACCTTCAGTCCGTTTGGACAACCATCTTGCCGACCTGGAATGTACTTGAGCGAGGCGAGAACTTGTGGGCTCATTTAGCCTTTCGTTTTGGGATGCGTTGATAATCGCAGCTTGTTTGGAAGGCGGCGTGGACCGACTCTACACCGAGGATTTCGATGCATACCCAAAGGTAAATGGCCTTGAAGTCATCAACCCGTTCCAAACTTGACTTCAGCTGGAGCTTTTAGAAATGCAAAGAAGCTCAATCGCTTTGGTAGCGCTATTAATCGTTTCCATCGGTACGTGCTTTGCCGAGGATATTGCCGATGTGATAGCGGCGCATGATCTCTCGAACTTTGCGGATGGAGAAGTAGTTTCGATTCTACTTATCCCACAAGGTAGACTCCCTTGGGGTATCACTTTTCGTCCCGATGGTAGCATTCATGCGCAATACGGTGCGTTAGGAGGGGATGGGGCTTCTCAGCCGAAGAATTCGGTCGACTTCGGTGCTCTGCTGCAAGCGGTAGAACGGCTCAAATGCGAGAAACATCAAACTGGGATGTCTTGGATTGCATTGCATCGAAAAGGACAGACGACCGCGACCTCGTTTTCTTTGAGCGATGACACTTTGTTCCGGTATTTCATCGCGTCTTTTGAGAAAACATGGAAGCCTGATCCTGATGGATTGAAGCGTTTCGGCAAATTACTTGCGAGCCATCCCTTTTATGATGACGAAGAAACCCATCCAAAGACGTCACAGGAATCTTGGCTAGAAGATTGATTCGATGACGGTAGTGTCCGGGAATTAACTATGGCGACTTTAAGCACAACTTGGCTGCAAAGCGCCGGCAATCGGGCCCTTGATCTCCTCTTCCCGCCGATCTGTGTCTCGTGCAAGGCAGACATCGACGAAGTCTTGCAGGGAATCAATCTTTGCCAGGGTTGCCGCGAGCAAATTCAGACAGTCACTTGGCCCACTTGCCGTCGCTGTGCAGCTCGGGTGCCAGAGATTCCCGGGCCGATATCTGAATGTGGCCATTGTCGTGACGACAAACTGCGATTCGACCGCGTTTTTACGCTGGGAAGTTATGAAGGACTTTTGGGTGAACTCGTAGTGAAGATGAAACGCGACCGGAGCGAACGGCTGGCGAGCCTTTTTAGCATGTTACTGATTGCGGAGTTGGGAAGTCAGCTGAGAGAATTGAGCCTCGACGCGATTGTGCCGATTCCGATGCATCGGTGGCGAAGACTGGCCCGGGGGACAAATTCTCCGGCGTCGATGTCCGATCATCTGGGTCGCGAGATTGGCTTACCGGTCCTCTCAAAGGCTCTGTGGCGTCGACATAACTCTTTTCCACAAAAGGGGTTATCTCGATCGGGGAGATTTCGCAACATGCACCGCCAGATTGAGGCGAGAGCGGGCTATCCTTTAGAGGCGTCTCATGTGCTACTGGTAGACGACATCCTCACCACCGGTGCTACCTGTAGCGAAGCCTCCCGTGCCTTGAAGCAGGCGGGAGTCGCCGAGGTGTCCGTTTTAGTGGTTGGTCGGACGCCTAGCTCTTAGCGATTAGGCAAATGACGAATTCCAAAATACCCAAATCCGAAAAAACGCAACGTGAGAACCGCGAGTCATTGCATGAAATACAGTATTTCTTGTTTCGTCATTGGGCCATTTTTCGATGTGTGGGGCGTCATTCGAGCTTTGCCTTAGCTATTAGCCTCGAGTTGCTGCGTACGATTTATTTGTGTCGCTTGTATTGCTGCGCTGAAACCTCAGAATAGTTTGTCATGGATGTACCCAAGATAATGGCTGACAAGAAACCTGGGGCTCTCGACCCGTTTCGCCGAGCCGTGCTGCGCGGTCTGGCCGTGTTGCTGCCGCCGTTGCTGACGATTGTGATTTTCTTGTGGGTCGGCAATACGGTCGTCAATTATCTCCTTGAGCCGATGGAGTCAGGCGCTCGCAGCTTCTTGATCAGCCATTTTCAGGGCGAGATTCTGGAACCGGGGCAGGTGGGTTCTGAATTTGTGAGAGACGGCACCAAGGAGACTGCCCAGCGACCCTTTGTACAAACCGAAGATGGGCGTGTGCTGCCGGCAGGAATTTACGATTTTGCTCGTCGCGAAATACGTGGCCCGATGCCCGATTCTGCTGACGAAGTGATCAAGGTATACGTCGAGCGAAGATTTCTGCGCCGTCACACGGTGATCCCGATCTTCCTGTGCGTCTTTTTGATGGTGCTCTACCTGCTCGGGAAGTTCCTCGCTGCAGGTGTTGGCCGGTTCTTCTGGATGCAATTTGAACGGGTGATCCATCGCCTACCGCTGGTGCGCAACGTTTATTCCTCGGTCAAACAGGTGACCGATTTTATGTTTAGCGAACGGGAGATTGAATATACCCGTGTGGTTGCGATCGAGTATCCGCGCAAAGGCATTTGGACGCTTGCGATGGTTACAGGCGAAAGTCTGCTCGACATCCGCTGTGCGGCTAACGAGCCGGTACTTTCGGTCTTGGTGCCGACCTCGCCGATGCCATTTACAGGGTTTACGGTGACCGTCAAAAAAAGCGAAACCGTGGATCTCAACATTACGATTGATCAAGCATTTCAATTTATCGTCAGTTGCGGTGTGGTTGTGCCAACGCATCAGATCGCGCAAGCTCTGGCAGAGCGAGATCGAGCGACGAGCGGCGTCTCTTCGCTCGGGGCCCCGACTGACGCCTAACGCATTGGGCTAACTCCTAACCAATTCAAATACAAAAATATCTGTGAGCGCTCCCCTCATTCGCATCGGAACACGTGCCAGCCAACTGGCCCAGTGGCAAGCCCATTGGGTGGCTGAGCAGTTGCAAGGGCTTGGTGTGAACGCACAGATCATCAACATCACCACGAGCGGCGACACCCAGCAACAGGGGCCCGTCGCCGGGCTTGGCGTTCAAGGCGTTTTTACTAAAGAAATTCAGTCGGCCGTATTGGATAAACGAGTCGATTTGGCGGTTCATAGTTTGAAGGACTTGCCGACCGATCCGATTGCCGAATTGTTGCTTGCTGTGGTGCCCGAGCGCGAAGATGTAGCCGATGCGTTGATTACCAATGTTGCCACATCGCTGGCGGCATTACCTCCAGCAGCGCGAGTGGGCACAGGGAGCCTTCGCCGGCAATCCCAACTGAAGAGCCTACGGCCTGATCTGCAATTGGCTGGCATACGAGGCAACGTTGACACTCGCTTGCGGAAGCTCGACGAGGGTGAGTACGACGCTGTGATTCTTGCCGCCGCGGGATTGCATCGGCTCGGCTTGGGCGAGCGGATTGTCGAACTCTTGCGGCCGCCTCAGATGTTGCCAGCCCCAGGGCAGGGGGCGTTGGGAATTGAATGCCGAGCGGAGGATAACACGATCCGAGAACTGCTTGCCCGACTAGAAGACGCTGATTCTCGAGTCTCGGTGGAAGCTGAGCGCTCGATGCTGGCAATGCTTCACGGTGGTTGTTCGGTTCCTGTGGGAGCTTGGGGACGTGTTGAAGAGGGCCAGCTTGTGCTCGATGGTTTGGTTGCGAATCTTGACGGAAGCACTGTCTTGCGAGCAACCGACCGAGGCGATCTGACTGCAGCGGTGGAAGTTGGATGTAGCGTGGCTGAACAACTGTTGGCTCAAGGGGCGGCAGAGATCATCGCGGGGGCTAGGCTTGAATGATCTGACATGCTAGCGGCAGTCCTTGCCGAATCTTTGCTCGGAAATCGGCAGTGGTTGCCAGATCGCAGTTTTCTGCCGACCCGTTGGGAGAGGGAAGGAGCTATTTCTTCGGTGATTCAAACTCTTGTTTTCTAGGGCGGCCATGTTGGGGCTCGACGCAAGAACCTGGCCTGGCATGGCGTGTGCATAGTCGGCAACCACTGGCAGGGGGGCGCACCTGTCAATCGCGTAGTAGCCATGTCTTACGGGATGTATATTTCGGCCGAGGGCGCTAAGGTTCAGTCCAAGCGGCTCGAATTTATTGCCAACAATTTGGCGAACGTCGATACGCCTGGATTCAAGCGGGACGTGCCAACCTTTCAAGCACGATTTTCTGAGGCGATTCAGCGTGGACAGGATTACGCGGGTAGTCGCTCGAACAACGACGTGGGTGGCGGGGTCAAACTGATTGAAGTCGACACCGACTTCTCAGGTGGCACGATCCGTCAAACCGAGATTCCCACCGACTTTGCCGTCAATGGAGACGGGTTCTTTCAAGTTCGTACTCCCGAAGGCGAAACGCTACTTTCCCGAGCGGGCAATTTCTTGCTCGATACCGAGGGACGTCTCATCACTCAGGCGGGTCATTTTGCCGTACTCAATCAGTCGGGCGGCGAGATCAAGCTCGAAGGGAATCAACCCTGGGAAATGATCTCGGGTGGCATCATCAGTCAGGGCGGACAGAACACCGCGATTGGATTGCAACGTCCCCAATCGCTTGGCGATCTGGTGAAAGTTGGCAGCAATACTTTTCGCGCCTTAGGAACGGTCACCCCGGTACCCGAGGGAGAACGCAAGATTCTGCAGGGATATCTCGAACAATCTAGCGTTAGTTCGACCTTTGAAATGATGGCTATGATCGAAACCTCGCGAGCCTTTGAAGCCAATACCAAACTCATTCAGCATCAGGACGGCATGCTGAGCCAATTGCTCAGCCGAGTCTTGAGAAGTTAAACGAGTAGGGTGGGCACCGCCCACCAAGTTGTAAACGTTGTGCGTGGTGGGCGGTGCCCGCCTTACATTCCTGTGGAGGGCGGTGCCCACCCTACCTTTAACCCCTTACTCCTCAAAATGAGCGTTCAAACTCTCTACACGGCCGCAACAGGCATGCAAGCCTTGGAAACCAAGCTCGACGTGATCGCCAATAATATGGCGAATATCAATACGACGGCATTCAAGAAAGACCGCGCCAATTTCGAAGATTTGTTTTATCGTCAACTCAAGCTGCCTGGTGCCCTTGATGCGGACGGAAGTATTACCTCGACTGGTGTCGAAGTGGGGCTAGGCACCCGCGTCTCCAGTACGCAGACCAATCACGGCCAAGGGTCGATGCAAGCAACCAATAACCCACTGGACTTGGCGATCGAAGGCCGCGGATTCTTCAAAGTGACCAATCCTAACGGCGGTTTCCTCTACTCTCGAGCTGGAAATTTCGGCATCAATGCCACAGGGCAGCTCGTCTTGGGTTCGGCACAGAAGGGCTGGGTGCTCGACCCTTCCGTGACCGTTCCACAAAACGCGGTCGATCTCGTGGTGACCTCCGATGGTCAGGTGCAATATCGCACCACCGACTCACCCAATCTGCAGACCGCGGGACAGATGACCATCGCCACCTTTATCAATCCCGATGGTCTGTTGAAAATGGGCGACAACCTTTTCGGGCAAACCGATGCCTCTGGCGCGGCAACCGAAGGCAATCCTGGTACGCCCGGTATCGGGGTAGTCAGTCAAGGATTTTTGGAGTCTTCGAATGTCGAGCCGGTTCAAGAGCTGATCGACCTCATTACCACGCAACGAGCATTTGAACTCAATTCGCAAGTGGTGCAGGCAGGCGACCAGGTCATGCAAGTGGCGGCCAACCTTCGTCGAGGTTAAGAGACTTTCTCACTCCAGGCAATCAAGCTAACACTCGAAACTAGGCAAATATGAGATTTTGTTCCCTAAAGATTTCTGTCCTATTGATCGTGCTGACCCTCAGCTTCGGCTCGCCGTATGTTCTCGGCGCTGATGTAGTACTTCGTGAGCAGGCGACCACGGTTGGTCCGATCGTTCGACTAGGCGATATTGCTGATATCTCGGCGGCCTCGAGTTCGATTCTCAAGGGTCTGGCAACCACGCCTCTTGTGCCAACACCAGCTCTGGGTTCAGCTCAGTTTCTACAACGGTCGCAGGTGCGTGACTTACTGGCTACTCGGGGAATTGATATTTCGAGCTTGCGATTTCGTGGTGCCATGGTGGTTGAAATTGGTAAGGCAACTAGGAAGTCAGAAATCTTGGCTCAACCGCAACCCGCCGTTTTTTCGAATCGAGAAATCGAAACCTCGTTAAGCGATGCCATCGTAAAATTTTTGACAAACGAGACCGGTCACGATCATTGGCGAGTCAGTCTGAACATTCGTTCCTCTGCTTATGGCAAAATTTCCGCTTTGGGAAAGAACATTTCGGTCCGGGGTGGGCGCCGGCCTTGGATCGGAAGACAGCGGTTTCAGGTCCGTGGCGTGGATTCCGACGAGGAAATTGAAGTGCAAGCGACGGTCGCAAAAATCCAATCCGTTCTTTTTGCCCGACAAGCGATTAAAAGAGGCAATGTCATTCGTGTTGTCGATGTCGAAGTACGCCAGCAAGAGGGTCTCATTCCTAGCTTGGCAATGAGCGCGATCGATCAAGTCATTGGCATGGAAGCCAAGCAGTCGATTTCGGCCAACACAATTATTCGGGAAAACCAGGTACGAGCTCCCTTGCAGGTGCAACGTGGAGAGACGGTTACCGTAGTTGCCCGCACTGGCGGTATTTCTGTGCGGACCTTTGCAGTAGCTCGCCAGGATGGCGCCATGGGAGATCTTGTGCAAATCGAAACCTTAGACGGGAGCCAGCGATTTGCCGCTCGCGTTTCAGGCCGACATCGCCTGGAAGTCCTAGCCGCAGGTACCCAGGCCGGCGACTACGCCACGCTCGGCAGCCGTTCGTTGCGACGATAATGTTCACCAGTAGCTCCTCCGTTTTGAGACAATCAACAAGATGACTTATCAGAATCATCAAGGCAATCGATCGGCAATGGCTATTTCGGCTTTGGTCGCATTGTCGATTGCAGGCTTGGCAAACGCACAAGATGCCAGTTTGTTTCTCCGTGCCCCGCAAAACTCGCAGGGTCTTTCGCTGGAAAACAGCTCGTTCCTCTATCGACAGTTGCCACCCGAGGCACGGCCACGTGAACTGCAGAAACATGACATCATTACCGTGTTAGTTGATTTTCGTTCTCGTTTCCTCAGCGAAGGCGACGCACAGAACCGCAAAAGATCAAACCTCACTGCCGTACTTGCCGACTGGATTAAAATCGAAGGTGGCTCGCTCAAGCCAGCGCCGCAATCCGACGGCGATCCTACCGTTTCGGGCACACTCAACAGTCAAACACGAGTTCAGTCCGATGTCGAGCTTAGCGATTCTTTGACATTTCGTATGGGTGCCGAGGTGGTTGATATTCGCCCCAATGGAAACTTGGTCATCGAAGGACATTTGAATATTCGAAACAACGAAGAGCATTGGCAGATTTCTCTGACCGGGATCGTGCGCCGCGAAGCAATTCAAGCCGATCGCACGGTCAGCAGCGATTCGATTACCCAACTTTCCATCGACAAGAAAGAACTTGGCCAAGTCCGCGATGGTTACGCCCGCGGCTGGCTCGCAAGATATTACGACCGCTTCAAGCCTTTTTGATCGAGCCTGCTAACACCGTCGGCCTCGATGGAATCAAGAGAAATCTAATGAACTACCAACAAAGAGCCGTTCGATTCTGGATACTCGGTATCGCGATCGCTTTGGTGATTGGCAACAGCCCGCCGGCCGTAGCCCGAACTGTGCTAAGAAACATCTGCCGCATCAAAGGGCAAGAAGAGAATGTTTTGCGAGGCATAGGGCTCGTCGTGGGACTTAACGGGACGGGCGAAGTGGACGACCCGGCAACCATGAGGGCGATAGCTCGTTCGCTGGAAATCATGGGCAGTCCGGTGCCACAAACGGGGTTGCCTGGCGAAGAAAGCCTCTCCGAGTTAAAAAAAATTAAAAACGCCGCCTTGGTTTGGGTTACCGCCCGAGTTCCGGCAACAGGTGCCCGGCGTGGCGATAAGCTCAATTGCAAGGTGAGTGCCATCAATGGCAAGAGCCTTGAAGGAGGCCATTTGGTGTTTTCCTCTCTCCAAGGACCTAACACCAAAGATCATCGTGTTTATGCCCTGGCTGAAGGATTCATTCATCTTGACTCGCTCGATCATCCTACGGTCGGTCGGATTCACGGTGGCTGCCAGATGGAAGAAGATGTTTTCACTCCGTTCAAAGAAAATGGACACGTCACTTTGATCTTGGAGAAAAACCATGCCGACTTTCAGACTGCTTCTGAAATCGCGGCCCTAATTCACCAGACTCATTTTCAGCAAGACGAAGAAGGCTCCCGGGTCCAGGCGATCAATGCTTCGAACATCGTGGTCGAGATTCCCGACGAATACCGTGCAGAGCCGGTTCAGTTCATTTCAACTCTCCTGGAGCTGCCAATCTACCAGCCAGAGCCTGAAGCTCGCGTCGTGATCAACGAGCGCACTGGCAGCATCGTGATTAGCGGCGATGTGCAAATCGGAGACGTGGTGATCTCCCATGGAAATCTAGTCGTGGAGGCCACTGAAGAGCAGCCTCCCTTTGTCGACGTAAGCCAAGAACAGGATGGGGAGTCGGCGAAGTTGAAGTCGCTAGTCGACGCCTTAAACAGCTTGAAGGTTCCCTATCAGGACGCCATCGAGATCATTAAAAATATTGAACGCAACGGCAAACTTCACGGCCGACTGATTATCGAATAATGTTGGTTAGCGCTGTCGGTTACGACGCTATTGGTAATTTCCGGGGTCGGGGACGACCCGGCTCGCTGTCTTAAAGAATAAATATGAAAATTAATCCCACACAATTAAACGCGGTTCACCCGCTCAAATCGACTGGCACAAACGCTGCGCAGCAAATTGCCGACGCGAAAGAGGTTCGCGATACGTTTCGATCATTCATCGGCGAATCGTTCTTCGGCCAGATGCTCAAGTCGATGCGTAGTACCCAGGGCAAGCCTGCCTATTTTCATGGCGGGCATGCCGAGGAAGTTTTTCAAGGCCAGTTGGATCAAACCCTGGCCCAGGAGATGACCAAGTCGAGTGCCGACAAAATTGCCGATCCCATGTTTCGGCAACAGTTCCCCCAGCAGGCCGAGGTTTTACAAAGAGCTGAAGAAAGCGCGAAGCCTTCGTTGGCCGACCTCGATGGATTAAGACGCCGATAACGAAACCACATAGCCCCACTGTCTCGGTGGGTAAAGCGAACTGGAGACAAAGCACCAATGGAAATTCACTGGGAAGCGGAACTTGCCGAATTGCTAAGTCGACTTTCGATGTCGCAACAACAGTTGCTCTCGCTGCTTTCTAGCAAACATGATCTGCTGATGCGTCGCGACCACGAGGGTTTGGCAGAACTCGCACCCAAAGAGGAGGCCTTCTGTGCGGAATTGCAAGCATGTCACCAGCGGCGAGAGGAGTTGCTCAAGCAAGCAGCGCTAGCAGGACTACCCTCTGATAGCATCCAAGCATTATCTGAGGCATTGCCAGAAGAAGAGGCCAATAAGCTACGTAAACCGGTTGAGGAATCGATTGAGCGGTCACGCTTGCTTCGCCATCAGAGCATTGCGCAGTGGGTGGTGGTGCAGCGAACTTTGTTGCATCTTTCCCACTTGCTCGAGATTTTTGCTACTGGCGGGCAAACTCAGCCGACATATAGAGAAGGCGGTACCACTGGGAGTAGTGGTGCGCTCATGGACCAGGCAGTGTAGGGGGAATTCGGATTGCAGAATTCGGATTGCGAAATTTCCTCGTTTTCAACCCTGACATCCAAAACACTTTTCAACTATGTCGCTTTTCGGCTCACTTCAGATGGCGGGCAATACGCTGCAGGCTATGCAAATTGGCTTGCATGTGGTGGGCAATAATATTGCCAACGCCAACACGCCCGGCTTTGTTCGAGAGCGGGCGATCTATACCCCCGCCCCGGTCCAGAAGATAGGCAATCTGTCTCTTGGGCTAGGTGTCGAAGTTGCCGGCATCGTTCAGAATGTCGACAAATTTGTCGAAGGGCGACTGCGAGACGCAGGTAGCGACACCGCCAGCGCTAACGTGCAGGAGAAGGTCTATCGTGATATTCAGGCGATTCTTGGTGAGTTGACCGATACCGACATTAGTACCTCGCTGACGCAGTTCTTTAACAGCTTGGACGATGTCGCTCTGAATCCAGAGGACATCGACTTCCGCAATCTTGCGATAAGCAACGGCGTCAAGCTTGCCGAACGAATTAATACTCTCGATCGCCGTATACGAGTCGAACACCAGGACTTCAGTACGCGAGTCGACCAGATTGCAGATGAGGTCAACACGCTTACCGAAGAAATTAGCAAACTCAACTTGAAGATTGTCACGATCGAAGGCGGCGGGACGACGGGCAGTCAGGCAGGTGGACTGCGTAGCCAACGGCAAGATGCGCTCAAGCAGTTAGCACGTCTTGTGGATATTACGGCCAACGAGCGAGAAACGGGGTCGGTTAATGTCTCGGTCAACGGTGAACTGCTAGTCTTTGATGGCAATCGGCGAGAAGTCGAATCGGCAGTCGTAAGTGAAAACGGCATCATCTCGTCAAAAATACAATTTACCGACAATAAGAGCCAGCTCTCAGTAGGTGGAGGCGAACTGCATGGCATTTATGAAGCGCGAGACACGATTCTTGGTGGCTTCCTTGAGGGGCTGGATAATTTTGCCTCGACGCTCTCTTTTGAATTCAACAAATTGTATTCCCAGGGTCATGGAATCGACGGGTTCACCGAGGTTACCAGTACCGAGGCCGTGAATGACCCCAATGCCGTGCTGAATGCGGCGGGCCTCAACTACACGCCGGTCAATGGCAGTTTCGATCTACTTGTACGCAATACCGGAGAAGGCACCACAAAGACGCACTCCATTGCCATCGACCTTAATGGCTTGGATGGGAATGATACGACCTTGGCGTCATTATCGAATACGCTGAACGCGATCGATGGAATTTTCTCTGAAGTTTCTTCCGACAACGAATTAGTAATTCGCTCTGAAACTGAAGATGTCGAGTTTAGCTTTGGGCTAGGGAACCAAGCCGACGACAGCCAGGTATTGGCTGCGTTGGGTATCAACACTTTTTTCACAGGTTCCACGGCCAGTGCTCTTGGAGTTAACTCAGTATTACGTACCGATCGGCAAGCAGGAGCCAAGTTTGCTGCTGGTCTTGATGGGAAGACCGGCGAGAACATTGACAACGCTTTGCGCCTCTCCGGTTTTCACGATGAGACGATTGATGGCCTTGCAGGCAGTTCGATTAGTGGTGCCTACGACAAGATAATAAACGACACGACTCAAGGTGCAACGGTAGCGGCGGCAGTTGCCGATGGCCTGAAAGTCTTTGAAGGAACCCTCGAAGCAAGTGCTCAAGCTGTGAGCGGGGTGAATCTTGATGAAGAAGCAACCGACATGATTCAACTGCAACGTACTTATCAAGCCTCGGCACGATACATTCAAACGCTGTCAGAATTGCTAGATCTGGTGGTGAATTTATAACGGGTTTGAGCCAGCTAGTCCGCAGCTGAGATGAATCCGAATTCCGAATTCCGCAATCCGACTTCCGAACTTTCTATGGCCGGCATAATTCCTATTCCGAATACGCGTGTGAGCAACCTACTGCTGCGGCAGCGGCTCACACAGCAGTTCCAGACCGACCAACTCGATCTTTTTCGTTTGCAGGAACAGATAAGCACCGGGCAACGGATCTCGCTGCCGAGCGAAGATGCCCCCGCCGCACTTCGTGCTATTGCATTGCAACGACTACTAGAGCGCAAATCGCAATTAGAGACGAATATCAACGGTGGGCAGTCGTTTCTGTCGGCGACCGATACCGCGATTGCCGATGTGGCAAACCAATTGGCAGACCTCAAAGGGGCAACTCTTGGTGTCGCTGGGACGATTTCTACCGAACAGGACCGCAAAGCCGTCATCAATCAGGTCGACCGATTTCTGGATTCCTTGGTCGGTATTGCTAATCGTCAATTCCGTGGCCGCTATCTCTTTGCCGGTACTCAGACCAGCCAGAAACCGTATTCTATTAATGACGATAGCGTAGCCTATGCGGGCGACGACCATTCAATTCAAAACTATTCGGATCTCGGTGTACTGTTTTCTACGAATGCAACAGGTCAGGCGGTATTTGGTGGAATATCGCAGCCGGTAACAGGGACGGTCGACCTCAATCCCCAGTTAAATTCTGAAACGCGGCTGAGCAGCTTACGTGGCGGCCGGGGTATTTCTGCTGGTGGTTCGATTTCGATTTCCGACGGAAACAACATTTCGGTTATCGATATTAGTGGTGCTCGTACGGTCGGAGACGTAGTGCGCTTGATCGAAGAAAACCCTCCACCGACGCACTCGATCGACGTCCAGATTACCGGCAACGGGATCTCGCTCTCACTCGACTCGGGTAGTATTCTTATTAGCGAGGTTGGCAACGGGTCGACAGCACGTGAGCTGGGTATTCTTGAGTTGTCTGGTACCACGACCAAAGTGGGCGGCGATCTTGACCCCCTCTTGCTGAAAACCACTGCGCTCGACAACCTGTTAGGAACCAAGGCTCGTGCGCTTATTGAGTCTGGTGCGAGCAACGACAATGCCGACATCCTGCTCGAAGCGAGCAACAACGGCACGGCATTTGACGGTGTCACGGTTCAATTTGTCAACGATAACCTGCTACGTGCAACTCCTGGGCTGACTGCCGGCAATGAGGTTGTCGCATACGACGCCAATGCTAGAGCCGCTACCGCTGCATTGATCTTTACAGGCAGCGGAAATGATCTGGTGCTGACCGGGTCGAGCGCTGGGGTCAGCCTCAACAACGTATCGATTCAAGTCGTCAATAGCAGCAGCAACTTAGGTGATGCCGCGACGGTCAGCTATAACTCGAAAAAAAATCCTCACGGTTACTGTGGA
>Ga0114931_10004773_pt1 | contig 16844 bp, 10 predicted proteins | sample 2SBtaG_FD_89579 | JGI IMG/M metagenome (GOLD analysis project Ga0114931, IMG submission 89579) | Deep subsurface microbial communities from Kolumbo volcano to uncover new lineages of life (NeLLi) - 2SBTROV14_V59a metaG | ecosystem: Environmental > Aquatic > Marine > Volcanic | place: Kolumbo...
AAGAGCTGCCGAAAGCGCACCTGCTCACCGACGAGGAAGCTGTTCGTGTTCTTGAGATAGTATTGGCGCGCAGCCTCCTCGCTCACGTTGACGGTCGTCACGTCATGCTCCTCGAGGTAGCGCTGCACGCGGAGCTGGTCCTTGATCGAGGAGAGGAACGAATCGTATGAGCCGCCCTGCTTGGTCAGCGTGTCGCGGAACGCCTGCTCGTCCGCGAACCCCGCGTTCTTCCATGCCTGCTCAGCTGCGGCCGCGACCGCTGAATCGTTCACCTTGACCGCGCTCGCTGCCTGGAGGAGGAGCTGCCGATCGACGAGCTGGTTCAAGATGGCGGTCGTCGCGGTCTGGTTCCGCGTCGCCTCGGGAAGCAACGCGTACGCCGACTGGAGGTCGGCGAAGGTGATTGGCTGGCCGTTCACCGTGATGAGTGTGCCGTTCTCGACAGTTGAAGGATCGCCTTTCTCGATTGTGAACGCGTCCTGGTTCAGCTTCGAGACCGTGCAGACTATCTCATCGTCAGCGACGTAGGCGACGAGCGTGGCGACCTTCGTCGCATATGTTGCGCGCACGAAGGCCTCGGGCAGCGTCGTATTGCCGCAGTCCTGGGCGACCACGTCGCGCACGGAAGCCGCGTCCTTGACCGAGAAGGAGGACTGGCTGTACGTCGCGTTCGGGAAGAGCTGGAGGAACGACTGGACGCGTGAGTCCGCGTCGGCGACCGGTTTGACGGTGGAGACGCACGCCGCTATCAGTAGGACAAGAGACAAGACGACCAGGAACCGCTTCACAGGAACCACCCCGGGACGTGAAGGGTAAGAACCCATTTATAATGATTATTGATTTGGGGTCGGTATGGACCCACCGGGAATTGAACCCGGGACCGTCGGCTCTCCTAGAGCCGAGACGCACCGCGTTCGGTACGCCGCCATATAAGACCGGCGCTCTAACCAGGCTGAGCTATGGGTCCGGAACACGTTTGTGCCCGACCTTCGGAACGAGTCAGAAGGCATAAGGGCTTTTCATAGCCCCGGTATAAACGATACGCTTAAAAGGGTTTCGAGCGCCGAGCCCGCGATGACACAGTCGCGGAACGTGTATCTTCGCAGTCGTTCGGTGCGCGGCGACGACGGTCGCCGCGGCCTCAAAGCCAGAACCGCTATAAACCCTTAAGCGTTCTTTCTCCGCTATGAAGCGTTTCCCGAAGCTGAAGAGCCCGGCCATCCTCAGCCCGATGGCAGGGGTGACGGACGTTGCGTTCCGCGCGCTGTGCAAGCGGTATGGCGCCGGGATGACCTGCACCGAGTTCGTTTCCTCGGCCGCGCTCGTCCGCGACTCCAAGCGGACATGGGAGATGCTCCGGACGGATCCGTCGGAAAAGCCGGTCGCGGTCCAGCTCTTCGGCACAGACACGGACGAGGTCGTCGCCGCCGCGAAGCTCGTCGAGAAGAAATTCGACGTCATCGACATGAACTGCGGCTGCCCGGCGTGGAAGGTCATCAAGACGGGCGCGGGATCCGCGTTATTGAACGAGCCGCGACGGATCGCGGAACTCGTCGAAGCGGTCTCATCTGCCGTCAAGAAGCCGGTCACGATCAAGATCCGCGCGGGCATCGACAAGGAGAGCATCAACGCTGTCGCGGTCGCGAAAGCGGCGGAGGCGGCCGGAGCGGCGGCCGTCGCGGTCCACGGTCGGACGCAGCAGCAAGGGTATGCCAGCGAGGCGGACTGGTCAATCGTCAAGGCCGTCAAACACGCAGTCTCAATCCCCGTCATCGGGAACGGCGACGTCTTCTCGGCTGCGGACTTCTGGCGGAAGAAGGAGGAGAGCGGCTGCGACTACATCATGGTTGCGCGCGGTGCCATCGGCAACCCTGCCATCTTCGCGGAGATCAATGAGGAAGCGAAAAAAGGGGACAAAAAAAATACTATTAGAAAGATTAATCATAAAAATAATAAATCACAAAATAATACCTTAAAAGATATTCAAAAAGCTATTAATTCCTTTCTTGCGTACCACGAGCTAGCGCTTCACTATAGTATACCGTTCGGACAAGTCAAAGGCCACGCAATCAGCTTCACGAAAGGCGTGCCAGGGGGAGCGCGTCTACGCGAACGGCTCACGCGCGCGACGACGCACGAGGAGCTGCTCACGGCGCTGCGAGACACACCTACCCTGTCGTGTTTGCCTTCTCGACGCTGACCGCCATGAGGTCGAAGACGAGCGTCTTGCCCGCGAGCGGGTGATTGAAATCGATCACCGCATCAGTCCCGTTGATGCTCTTCACGATGCCGGTGCCGAACTGCGGGTTCTTCCAGATCCCGCCGGGCTCGAGCGTGAGGAGGAGCGTCACGATGCCATCCTTGACCGTTGCGTTCGCCGGTCCGAACGTTGTCTGGACGTGTTGGCCGTCCTTGATGTCCTGCCGGAGGATGATGCTGTCGTTCGTGACGTTGAGGACCGTGCTGGTCCACGTCGTCTGCGGCAGTACGATTTTCTCTCCTGGTTCCGTCTGCCGGACGAGCGTCGCGTTCTCGAGCCCGATACGCTCCACGTAATAGGTCACATTCTCCTCAGTGATGGTGCTGCCGGCTCTCGCATCAGGGTTCTTGTTGAGAAGCACTTCCATCGGGACAGCAATCCTCCTGTTCACCGCGACGACCAATAGCGCAGAGGAGACAATCGGGATGTCCGCCACCATGCCTTCCGAATGGGGCCCGTAACCCTGGTCCGGGCTGATGACGACGGTCTTCGTGTCGCCCGCCTTCATGCCGACGAGCGCATTCTCGAAGCCCGAGATGACTTTGCTCTGGCCAATGGTGACGTTGAGCGGCTCGTACGTCCGTTTCGGGTTGTAGAGTCCCGCGTTCTGCGCCTCGAACGGGATGTTCGTGTCAAAGACTGTGCCGTTCTGGAACTTGCCGATGTAGTTGACGAGGACCGTGTCGCCGCGTTCCGCCACGGGAGATCTCGCGGCGCAGCCGGCCAGCGCGAGGACGACAATGACGGTCAGGAGGATATGGATGGTTTTCATGCGTTCACCCCGCGCTGAGGCCGCCGCGATCTCTTATAAATGTTCTGGAACTGAAGTCGGAAGGACGGGCCGTGATGACAAAGCCGAGGAACGCGGAGGGACGAAAAGATTTATTAACGGTGTTTTATAAGGTTGCTCCATGGACGTCTTCGAGGCGATCTACACCCGCCGCTCAATCAGGAAGTTCCTCGCCGCGCCCGTCGAGTTCGACAAGGTCGTCGAGGTCACGCGGGCCGGCAGCTACGCACCCTGTGCCGGCAACCTTCAGAACTGGCGGTTTATCATCGAGACGGATCCAGACGCGATCAAGGAGCTCTATCACCACACGCTGGAGCAAGAGGCGTTCCTCACCGCGACGGCCGCCATCATCGTCGTCGCGGACATGGACATCAGCGAGAAGTTCTACGGGTTGCGGGGCAAGCGCCTCTACTCGGTGCAGAATTGCGCTGCAGCCATCCAGAATATGCTCCTCGCGGCGCATGCTTTGGGACTCGGCGCCGTCTGGATCGGCGCGTTCGACGAGAACAGGGTGAATGAGCAGTACAAGATCCCTCACACCTCACGCGCGCAGGCAATCGTCCTGCTCGGCTACCCGGATGAGGAGCCGCAGCCGCGCCACATGAAGAACCTTTGGTTCCTCGTCAATTTTCATAAGTACGGGCTCAAGTACCAGCACCCGCACCTCATCACGCACGACCTCAGCGTCGAGTGGGAGCGGAAAGGCCAGGAATGGAAGCGTTCCGCAGAGGGCATCCGGCAGAAGGTTGAGCAGCGGCTCGACGGGAAGAAGGACGACGTGAAGGGAGGCGCCGGCGGCGAGGACAGAAAAGCCGAGCCGAAGAGGCGCGATTACATTGCCGAGGCGAAGGGTCACGCACAGAAAATCCTCAAGGGGCTGAAGAAGGAGAAACGTCCGAAGTCTCGGCGGCGATGAGCCCCTCTTTTCTCTGTACGCTGCCGCGACGAGTGCGTGCTCCAAACAGCAAGTCTCACTAAGGTGTAGAACGTCGCAAAGGGCATAGTAGCCATCATATTACTCAAGAAGCCATACTTATGCAATCGCTGGACTGGGCTCCGAGATAGTAGGCACAAGAATCGGCGTAGAAATGCACTCTTGTGACTTGAAGAGTATCATGAACTTGATGACAAAGAAGTTATTCTTCGTGATTACTTCGACTTGTGCGTCCACAATCTCTTTCAGAAGATCTTTTGTAACTACAACATCTACACCAAGATCTTTGATGTACTTTGATGCATTGAGCAGTTCAAGTGCAGAGATTTCTCGACGAGAGTTAAAATCAACTATCAAATCGTCTAATTCAATGCTCGCTTTTGATTTTGTTTTAGGATTGTACAAGAACAAACTGTCATTCTCGTAATCATAATCGTATTTGAATTTTCTTAGCATCTTCATCTACCTGTTTTTCGCATTTTCGTTTCAGCGATTCGTTGCCAACGACGATTGATTTTAACAGCCGTGACCACAATAACTTTCGCAGATATCACCAACACATATCGATGACATTGCGTCTTGCTGTAGCCAAAGTAGCAATCGAACTTTTCTTCGCCGGGTTGCTCAGCTTTCTCTTTTACAGCGTAATCTAGCCTATGAGGATTTATAATGTTTTCCTTGACCTCGTCAAGATCCAGCTGCCTCTGAATGGCTCGAATCCTCGTATGTGTGGTGATAACGATATCTTTCTTTTTAAATGAACTGAGTTTTTTCTGCACGTAATCTTTGTGATTACAGAGGTAGTGAACGCTTGTTTATTTAAAAAGTGGTTGGGGGTGCCTCTTTGTCATACGCTGTCTAACAGCTGCCTAAAGCGGGTTTTTGTGCGCAAAAACCCTACCATTCTCACTATGTTCGAATGTTCGTTGAGGCCTGGTGTGGAAACTGTATGCCGCAGAACTATCCCATATACTTCACGACACACGACAGGTCAGGGTTATGAGCGGATGAATGGGTGCTGCCACGCATCGCGAGTCTTAGCATGGCAGTCTCGCTCGACCGGTACCGAATCGATGGACCACTGGCCACGCCGCCATCGCATTTTTAAAACGGTTCCGGATTCTCAACCCCTGAAACATCATGGCGCCGAAGTACTGGCCGTACGACCGGGTGCGCGAGGAGCAAGACAAGCTCATCGCGGCAGTGGAGTCCACACTGACCACAAAGCAATCCCTCGTTGCGCACGCCCCGACCGGGCTGGGGAAGACCGTTGCGGCCCTCGCGCCCGCGTTAGAGAAGGCCATCGACAAGGATCTCGTCGTCATCTTCATGTCCGGACGGCACACCCAGCACCAGATTGCGCTCGAGACCGCGCGCGAGATCAAGGAGAAGCACAACCTCACGTTCAGCGTCGTCGACCTCGTCGGCAAGCAATGGTTCTGCCTCCAACCGGGCGCGGACAGACTCCAAAGCAGGGCATTCCACGAGTACTGCAAGGCGGTAAAGGCGGACAAGCAGTGCGCGTACTACGAGAACCTGAAGAAGTGTGAGGAGCTCTCCCCCACGACCAAGGGACTGCTCAAGGAGCTCGCGCCCGTCACGCCCATCACCACCCAAGAGGTGAAGGCGGCCGCGCACAAGGCGCAGCTCTGCCCGTACGAGGTGACGCTGCTCCTCGCCTCGAGAGCAAAGCTGATTATCACCGACTACCTCTACATGTTCGACCCAGACATCCGCGAGCTGTTCCTGGCGCGGATCGGCCGGAAGCTCGAGGAGTGCATCCTCGTCGTGGACGAGGCGCACAACCTCCCCGAACGCGTGAAGGACCTCGGCAGCGACCGAATGAGCACGCTCACCATTGGCCGCGCGATCCAGGAGGCGGACCGGTACAAGCACGACGAGCTCGCGGCCAAGCTGAAGCTGCTCGGCGAGGCGCTCCAGCGGCTCGCCGTCTTCCAGGACAAGCGCGGCGTCGTTGTGGATGGAGAGGCGGAAAAGTACGTCACGAAGGAGGCTTTCCTCGCGGAGCTCGAACGGATTATGGCGCCGGAGGAGCTGCAGCGCTGGCTCGCCACGACGGGCGACGCGATTCGCGAGGAGCAGCGCTCGAGCAATATCGGGGCCGTCGCCGACTTCCTGGAGAGTTGGCTCGAGGGCGAGGACGATGGCTATACGCGCATCCTCAGCCGCGAACGAGGACGGGACGGCTACGTGATCACGATCAACTACCGTTGCCTCGATCCGAGCGTCATCACGCGCGAGGTTTTCGACGACTGCCATTCCGCGATATTGATGAGCGGGACGCTGACGCCGCCGCAGATGTACGCCGCGCTCCTCGGCGTCGCGGAGCCGAATCTGCTCGTGCTCGAATCGCCGTTTCCCGAGGAGAACCGGCTCAATATCATCATCCCGAAGACCTCGACTAAGTTCACGCAGCGATTGGACCAGATGTGGCAGGCGATCACCGACATGGTCCGGAAAGTTGTCCTGGCAGTGCCGGGCAACGTCGCCGTCTTCTTCCCGAGCTACGCGATCCTCGAGAAGGTCTACGGGCTCCTCGACAGTGGGCTGCCGAAGACCGTGCTGGCAGAGCAGCGCGGCATGACGAAGGAGGAGAAGCATCTCTTTCTCAACAAGTTCAAAGCGTATAGTTCGAACGGCGGCGCAGTCCTCCTTGGGGTCATCACCGGGAACTACGGCGAGGGCATCGATCTGCCCGGCGACCTGCTCCGGGGCGTCGTGGTCGTCGGCCTTCCGCTGGGCAAGCCGGACCTCGAGACGAAAGCGCTGATCCAGTACTACGACAAGAAGTTTCGCCGTGGGTGGGAGTATGGCTACACGTTGCCCGCGTTCAACAAGACGCTTCAGTCGGCCGGCCGATGCATCAGGAGCGAGACCGACAAGGGTGTCATCGTCTTCGTGGACGAGCGGTATGAGTGGCCGCGCTACTATTCCTTGTTCCCGAAGGAGTGGCGGATGAAGTCGACGCTCCTCTACGAGAAGCTGATCAGGGAGTTCTTCGGGAGGGAGAATGGATAGCTCGAGCAGGGAATGCATGTTCGAAGATATCCTACTAGTACATAGACTAGTACATAATACAGCTCGATTACGTTCATGTTTGGATCCTCGAGGCAGAGGGTAGTAAGGTATGTGTATATCAAGCCCCCGGAGGGAATCGCACCCTCGACCTGCAGCTTACAAGGTTCGGCTTCCGCAGAATCTGCCGCAATAGCTGCTATGCTACGGGGGCGCCGTTTTCAGGATCAACCGACATTCCATTATAAACATTTCTCTTTTATGAATGACGAAACCGTGCAATTTCTGTGTTTGGGATTGGAAAAACCTCTGTTGTTCAGCCAGAAGCATCGGATGGCCATTCAGCGACAGGGTGGGTGCTTGTTGTCAACCAGGTGTCAATGTTTTTGTCCAACTGCTCACTTGAAATCCGTTGCTTCAGAAATCGCGATACTATGTTTTTTTTCCTAACGATAGACTGCGAACCGTGTGCTGGAATTTGACGATTTCGGCTGACCGGATTCTGCCCCACTCTATGTTATAGGACGAAAACCCTTAAAAAGACCCCCAGAGTTCGTACCAAACGAGGGGAGTTCAGCAGGGCTTCTTTCGGAGTTGATACTGATGGCTGAAGAGCAGAAAGATAAACAGCCGAACGAGAAGCCAGCGAGTCCGACCGGCACCGCCGCGGACGGCATGACCGTCACAGTCCACTACAAGGGCACGCTGAAAGACGGCTCGGTATTCGACAGCAGTGAGGGGCGCGACCCGCTCCAGTTCAAGCTCGGCGAGCATCAGGTCGTCCCGGGCTTCGAGAACGCCGTTTCCGGCATGAAGGTCGGCGAGAAGAAGACCGTGACGCTCGCGTCGAAGGACGCGTACGGCGACCATAACCCACAGATGGTCCAGGAAGTGCCGTTGGAATCGATTACGAAGGCAGGCATCACGCCCGAGGTCGGGATGGTCCTCAGCCTGCAGCACCCACAGCAGCCCGGCATGCAACTCCCAGCGAAGATCGTCGCGATAGAGGGTGAGAAGGTCAAGCTCGACTTGAACCATCCGCTTGCGGGCGAGGACCTCAAGTTCGAGATCGAGCTCGTCAGCGCGAAATAGAAACCTCTTATCCTTTCACTTTCTTCTTCACGGCCTGCACCGGCCGCTCCTGGAAGAACTCTATGACCGTCTGCAGCAGCGCGAGGATGAGTGGGCCGACGAGGAGGCCGATGAAGCCGAAGAGCTTGAGGCCGCCGAAGACGCCGAGCACCACGAGCAGCGTGCTGAGCCGGTCGCGCGTGCTGATCAGCCATGGCCGGAGCACGTTGTCCACGTTCATCACGATGACGAAGCCGACGATGAGGACGCCGAGGCCCGCCACATAATGGCCCTGGTAGAGAGCGATGATGCCTGCGGGGACGAAGACGAGTGGCGTGCCGAGGAAGGGGATGAATGCCAGGATAATCATGATGACGCCCCAGAAGAGCGAGTTCGGGATGCCGAAGATGAGGAACATGAGCCCGCCTAACGATCCCTGGATGAGTGCGGTCAGGAAGTGGCCGTAGATCACCGCGTCCGTCAACGAGCCGACGCGGGCAAACAGTCTGCGTTTGTGCTCCGGGTCGAGCGGCGCGCTCTCCTCCGCGAGACGCGACCAGGATTCGCCGTCGCGGAACGCGTAGAAGAGGAGGAAGAACATTAGGAAGAGCCCGATGCCGAAGTCGGCGAGGCTGCCGAGGATACTCGGAGCTGCGTTCACAAAGTAGTCCTTCACCTTGGCCGCGGCCTGGTCCATTATGAGGTTGAGGTCGATGCCGAGGTGCGCAAGCGACCCGGAGCTGACGTTGACGGCGCGGAAGGAGTTGTACTCGTTCACGGACTCGGTGACGAGCTTCGAGATGAACAGCCCACTGGGCAGGATGATGACGATGAGGACCGCGAGGAGCATGAGTGCCGCCGCGAGGTTCGGCCGCTTCGTCCAGTCCCGAAGTCGCCGGTAGAGGGGGTGGAGGAGGTACGCGAGGAGGAGGCCGAAGACGAGGAATGAGGCGTACGGCCGGAGAATGAGGAACGCGAGATAGAGGAGAAACAAGAGGGTACCAACAAGGACGTAGTGGAAGAGACGGCTCCGGTCGAAGGCCATGCCTCTCTCCACGCGCACGGGATTTTAAAATGTTGCGTCGAAGCCGGCTCTTTACCACATGCGGTCGCGGGTCGGCGCAACGATTCCCGAATCGTGGAGAACAAAGGGGCCGCGCGCACCATTCCTTCTTTTTATTCCTTCTTTCTTTCCGACGGTCAGTCGCGATCCCACCACCTGTCCGTCTCCTGACGCGCCAAGGAACCGCTCTTTTCCGAAGAGCACAGAGGAGGTCAAGGTTTATAAATGAGCCTTGGTTCACCCTTCTCCTCATGGTCACTGAGCGGTTCGAGCTGCTGAACGAGAAGGAGCAGCCAATCAAGGGGGTCATCGAGACAGAGCACCCCCGGAAGCGGCAGCCAGTCATCATCTTTCTGAACGGCTTCCTCGACGCGATGGACTCCGCGCGCAAGAAGAAGGTGGCAAATGACCTCATGAAGGAGGGCTACGTCACGGTCCGCTTCGACTACGCATACGGTTCGGGCTCCGGCGACATCTCCAACTTCACGCTGACCAACCAGATCGCGGACGCCACAGCCGTCATCGACCACGTGATGCGGCGCGGGTACGTGGACAGCGAACGGATCGTGATTATCGGTCACTGCTTCGGCGGCATGGCCGCGATATTGATGAGCGCGTTCGACCCCCGCGTGAAGGCGGTCGTCGCGATTTCGACGCCGTACTGGTTCGAGGACACGCGCGTGACGAGGCTCGAAGAGCGCGAGATGGCCCGGATACGACTCAAGTGCTACTTCCATCTCTTCAGCGAGAACCTTGGCAAGGAGATCCGGATCAATTACTCGTTCTTCGAGGACGGCATGAAGAAGGACATGGCTCGTGCCGTCCGGGACCTGCGGCAACCGCTCCTCCTCATCCACGGCCGGCAAGACGAGTCCATTCCTGTCGCGAACGCGCAGGAGATCTATGACCGCGCGCCGGGGAAGAAGGAGTTGCTCATCGTCGAGACCATGGCGCACCAGCCTACTACCAAAGATGTCAAGGCGTTCTACCCGCGTCTGGTTGCCTTCCTCAAGGAGCACCTGTAACGAGGAGCGGATTTTCTCTGGACACTGGACAACCGGTCGTGAGATTCAAATAGGACGAAGCATCTTCGTTCATTATGCACTTCATTCTCAAAGAGGAGCTTGCAGAAGATTGCGCAGTCTATCATGGAACCTCGGCTTGGAAAACGACGATGCCGTTGCACTGACCGCGCGGCTCGGCCGTCGCGGATCCCGGCACCTGGACCTGCCAGTATGTGCTATTCAACGAGGGTATCCCCGTCGTCGTCGGCTGGATGACGAGCCCAGTAGGGGCGAACGAGGACGCGAGCGGCGTCTTCGACGCATATGTCCCGGCGGAGAGGCCGTATCGCTCGTCGGTGATGCTCAGGTTCTCCTGCGCGCACGCGAAGCTGAGTTCATCTCCGAACGCGGACCCGTAGCCGAGGAGGCTCAGGTTGATTACTGCGTTCCCGATGTTTGTCACGTTAGTCTGCTGCTCCGCAGACGTCATCCCTTCCGAGACGTTGCCGTAGTCGATGAGCGTCGTGCTGATGTTGAGCGCGTAGAGCGGGTTCATCCAGGAAGAATCGCTTTGCGTCGTGGTGTCGGAACCGTCCCAGGCTGTCGCTTGGCAGGTCCAAGTGCCATTCAGCGCGTAGTACCAGACCGGGAACGCGCAGGTGAAGTTTGCCTCGTTCCCGAGTCCCGCGACGAAGGTGCAGCTGCTGTTCGTGTAGTGGGTCCGGTCGTCATCCGGGGAATCGGCCGTGACGGTCGTTGAGTAAAGCGTCGCGTTCGCCCCGAGGATGGCAGAGAAGCCGTCGCCGTCCGTGACGGTGAGGTTGCACCTGATGTCCTTTGTCAGCCCAGGGGTGAGGTCGAGCTCGTCCGCCGGGCTCGCGACGTTGTCCTCGAGCAGGACCGACTGGATGAAAGGTGGGTTGTTGGAGAGGCCGCCGCCTGTGCTGCCGTTGAAGTAGGTGCAGCTCGGTTGGTAGCTCGTCGTGATGTTGAGGTGCACATAATCAACACCGAGCGTCTCCGTGCCGCCCGGCCTCTCAAAGATGGTGAAGCGAAGGCTGACCGCGTTCAGTTTAGTCACGTCGGAGAAGAGGGAGGAGAGGTCGCACGTGTCGTTGTGGTCGGTACTCCCGACGGAGAAACCAGGGCAGGAGACGCCGACGTAGGTGGAGCCGTTCCACCATTGGAGCGCAGGACTCTGCAACCCCGACGTCTCCTCATGCTCGATCAGGAAGATCACACTCTGGGTCGTCAAGGAGGGGTTGTAGGCGTTCGTGAAGTTCACCTCGAAGTACCAGGTGGAGCCGCCGTTCGCGGTGAGCGTCTCACGGACATCGTTGCTGTCGAGGATATTGGAGAGGGTGATTGGCTGGAGGCTCGTCGCATACTTGGCGCCGCTCGTCGCGGTCTTAATGTCGGTGTTTGGGACCTCCTCGTTGATTTCGAAGTAGGCCGTGTCGTTGAGGACGCTGTTGTTCTGATCGACGGCCTCGACGCGGTAGACGCCGTTGCACCAGCTGTTCGTGTTCCAGACATGGGTGAAGTAACCGGTGTCATCCGCGGTCTTGTTCAGCGGGAAGCCGCTGCCGGTGTCGTTCGTGCTATTGTCATAGATCGCCAGCTGTACCGTGCCGAGGCGCGTGAAGTTCACACCGTAGATGCTCACCGGGTCGTCGCGGCCGTAGAGTCCGAGATCAGTCGTCACCGCAGCAGTCCGATTGAGGATGGTGAAGCTCGTCGAGGCGTTGTATCGGCTGTCGACGGTGTCGATTGCGGTTATGTTTGTCTCGCCGAGCGGGGCGGCGTAGGAGAGGTTGTAGCCGTTCCGAAAGCCGCCCGTGACGTTCACCGCGACGAGCATGCTCGTGTTGCTCCCGTCGCTGAAACGGTAAGTGATGTTCACGCCGCTTCCCGGCCGGAAGTCCGAGCCGTTCACAATCGACTCGTCGCCACGCATGACGCTCCCCTGGGTAACGATGGCGGTCGGCGGCAGGGCCGCCGAGAAGCTCGTGCTCGCGTTCGTCGTCGGGTCGCCCGTCTGGTAGGCATAGACCGTGTAGGTACCTGTTGCCCACAGGTAGTTGAGCAGCAGCGAGTCCATGAAGGCGCCCGCGCCGTCCGTCGTCGTCAGGTTGCTCCCGGCCAAGGACCCATTAGGGAAGGTGTAGTTGATTGCGACCTGGGTGCCGGGATTGAAGTTGATGCCGTCGATCGCGGCCGTCTGGCCGAGAGGATAAGTCGAGGAGGTAGGGGCGATCAGGGGGAGTGAGGTGTTGACGAAGACGTGACGCTGTAAGCTCATGTTGGTGAATCCGTTGCTGTCGGTACAGTTGACCCACCAGGTCCAGTTGCCGTTCGTTAGGTCTGCCGTGAAGTTCCTGTTCACCCCGGACGGTGGCGCGTTGTCGGTGTTCTCCACCGTGTCGTTGACGACCAGGATGCAGGTGGCGAGCGTCGTCTGCGCATCCGTCGCGTTGTACCAGAAGGTGACGGCGCTCTTCGTCGTGGAGTTGAAGTCCGGCGGGCTGACGAGATTGATGTCCGGTCCCTTCGTATCGACCTTGATGAGGCGGGTCAGGCTCACGTTCGTGAGGCCGTTCGTGTCGCTGCAGTTCACCTTCCAGTTCCAGTTGCCGTCAGCCATCCCGATGAGGGCGAAGCTGTTCACGCTCCCGTTGACGAGCGGCGTGCTGTTCGTCTGGTTGTACGCGCCGTTCAAGTAGAGGCTGCAGTTCTGTAATCCGCGATTGTCCGTCGGGATGTAGCTGAAGGTGACGTCCCCGTCGAGATCCCAGGTGTCGTTGCCAGGGCTGGAGAGGGTGACGTTCGGCGCCTGCGTGTCCGGCGGCAGATAGGTGATGTTGAGGTCGATGAAGCTGACGAGGAGTTTCTTGTTCGCCGTGCCCGTGTGGCTGATGAGGATGTCGAGGTCGTCGAGGCGCGCCTTCGTCCAGGAGCAGTTCGCCATCGTCTCCGTAGTCTCCTTCAGCGTGCTCGCCGTGTTCGTCCAGGAGAACGTGCAATATGTCGTCGTCTGCGCCCCGTTCCGAAACGTCAGCTGAACGTTCCCGTTGATGCCGGCCTCGCCGCCGTGCGTCAGGATGAGCGTCACGTTCGTGATCGTCGAGCCGGAGGCGAAGGTCGTATCCGTCCACGTCGTCGAGACTGACTTGCCTTTTGCGATGGTGGCGCCGTCACCGAGCGTATCGTCGCTGTTCAGGCCGGAGACGCTGCAGCTCGTGCCGCCATCAGGGGTGCAGGTGGCGACGTCGAGGGTCTCGGCCAACGAGCTCGTCCAGTGGAGCAGAAGGATGAGGACGAGGAGGAAGAGGAGGATGCGGCACCAAAGAGGCCCTGATGAGGATGCGATTCTCGGTCGTTCGTCCACCGGTCTCACCGCCTCAAGATGACGTGCCTCCCGCGGCGTCGTTTCCGGCGGATTAGGATGAGGAGGAGAAGGATGACGATGGCGATTGCGATTAGGACGAGCCAACCATAGCCGGAAGCGGCCTTGAGGAACGGGCCCTGCACGTTGAGGATCGTGCTCTTCTGGAAGGTGAGCTTGCTGTTGTAGAGGACGCGACCCGCGACGACGTACTGGCCGGGCTCGGTCGGGTTGAAAAACGTCTCAATCTGCGCGGTCTCGCCGGGCGGGACGTTGTAGGTGTCGGTGTCAATCACCTTCGCGATGCTACCGCCGGGCTGCGTCGTGACTGTGCCCTTGAACTTCGCCGTAACGGTGCGGCTGCCGAGGTTGCGGAAGACGGCGTGGATCGGGATGATGTCGCCGGTCTTCGCCCACGGCTGGGCGTCGATGCGGACGAGCTCGCCCTGGTCCGCGATGGTGCCGCGGTCGAGGACGTCGAACGTAACAAGCGCGACGTCGCCGCACAACGGGACCGAGACGCGCGCCCAGTACTGGCCGACGGGGAGGTCCTGCGCCACGCGCTTGAGGAACTCGCCGGTGACGGTGGGCAGAATCTCCTGGCTACCAGGGATGGTGACGTTCTTGAGCAGTCGCTCCTGTGCCTGGTCGTAGACCTCGACGACGAAGTCCGGGCTGATTCGGACGTTGCCGGTGTTCGCGACGCTCGCGACCAAGTCAAAGGGCTGGCCAATCTCGGTGCTCTTGATCTGGATGCCGCCGGCGCGGCACTGGAGGTTCTGCGTGCCCGTCACCCCGAGACCGAGCCTGATGAGGAAAGCAGCCCGCGTTGAGGTGCCGATCTTGCCGCCTTCCGTCCGGTCGAGCTGCCCTGTCAGTATGCGGATCCCGCCGGTGTAAGAGCGGAGCTGCGCGTCCAGCGGCGGCTCGACGATAACCGTTAACTGGTACGGCTGGTTCTTGCTGAAGGTGAACGCGGTGTCGTTCGGCTCAATCCGGACCCATGGGGTGATCTCGCCCTCGAGTTGCCACGTCCCCACGATGGGCTGCTCGCTGTCGGTCGTGACGAGGACCTCATCCTGCGCATACCCGTTCTGGAGCACATCCTCGTAGGAGATGACCGCCTTGTTGACGCCGATGCCTACGGCTGAGGTGGCGGGCGCGAGGAGCGAGACTGAGAGCAGGACGCAGGCGAGGAGACAGAAGAGGCCCGTGAAGAAGCCCGTGAACGTGCCGAGAGAGACGAGAGGCCTGGACCCACCCATAGGGCTGTCGCCACAACAGATGTTTATAAAGATTCCTCTCGAGATCTGGCTCGGCGCCCGATAGTCCTTTAGGCGTCTTCCGACTCTGCCAGCCACTCGTCCCGCTCGCGGAGGCGGCCGTAGAGATACTGGTAGTCGGCCTTCGCGTTCCTGACGAGCCGCGTATCGGAATCACCGATCCTCGAGGCGTACGTCCGCATCGCGTCGAGGAGCTTAGTGAGCGCCTCCTTGTCTGCGGTCTCGGCCGCGTCGTGCCCCTGCGAGCGCGCGTCGAAGAGGCAGAGCTTGGCGTGAAGCAACGTAATCTCCTGGCGGACGGCCTCCTTCACGGTCTCGCTAGGGAACGGCTCTGCAGGGTACCGGGCGAGCGCCTCCTTGTAGAAGTGAAGCGCGTCCATGTACCGGTCGTCGTCGATGAGCGTGTGCCCTTTCAGGAGGAGGCCCGCGAGCGGCTCCTCGCTCCGCGTGACGAGGACTGTCGAGACCCTCGGCGCCGCGGGATAGGCGACGACCTGATGCGTTGCTACGGCTGGATACGCGCGGGCAATGTGGTCCGGACGTGAGGCCGGGTGTTCAGCGGCGTCAGCCGCGTCGAGCGGTTCTGTTTGAAGGCGCATGTAGTAGAAGAGGAGCGCGCCGATAACGATGACGCCAATCAGGATGAGCAGCCCCTGCCCTGAACCGCCGACCTCCAAGGAACTGAAGATCGCGTTGCCCGTGACGCCGTTCCCGGGCGTTTCTGCCTGGTCGGCGGCATCCGTCGTGCTCGCTGCCGTAGAGGCGGCCGCGGGCTTCGGCAAGACGACGAGCGAGGAGGCGCGCGTGTCCGGGATGTCGACGATGTCCCTGACCGCGTACTCGACCGTCGCGTCCGTGAGGGAGTCGAGGTCGTACCGGAGCACCGGATCTTGCTCCAGCACGGTCGGCTGCTGGCCGAGGAGGAGGAGGTCTGAGGCCTGCGCCGCGACCGCCTTCGGCACGGTCTCGATCGCGATCGCGTCCACAGGTTCCGCGGAGACCGCCCGCTTGGAGATGATCGTGTAGTCGCGCGAGACGCCGTCAAGGTAGGCGATCGAGGCCTGCGTCACTAGCGTATGGACCGTCACCCCGTCCTGAAGGGCGTTGGCCTTCGCGATGTAGGCGTCCCGCGCCTTCTTCGCGAGGGTCATTTCGCGGAGGGCGTACGCCGCCGCCGACGCGACCGTCTTGGCGTCCGGCACCTCGTCGTACTCCGCGCGGTTCTCCACCGTAATCGTGCCCACGAGTTTGGTAAGTGCGTTGTCCGCCTGGCGCTGGATTGCCGCAATCTTAGCGTCGAAGTCGGGCTTCGCCAACGGCTGAGCGCGGAGCGTGTCATACTGCGCCTTCGCGTCCTGCAGGCTCTTGAGCGAGGCACGTCCCTTGTCGAGGAGTCCGAGCGAGCGTATCACGCCGCTCTTCGTCGCGTCACTCTCTGCCTCCATGTCTGCCACGGCGCGCTGCGCGTCGAGGATCTTGCTCTCCAGTGTCCGGACGCGCTCGTCGAGCGCCAGCTGGAGCGTCGGCTCGAGGAGCGTGGCAGCAGGAGCCTCGCCCGGCAGGTCCGGGCTCGCGTACTCTTCGTGGGAGAGGTCGCCGACGTTACCAGCAGTATCCACAGCCGCAATCCGGTAGTAGTATGTCACGCCCGGCGTGGTGGCGTAGTCCTGGTACTCGTCTCCGCTCGTGCCTGTGAGGAAGTCGGTGTAGTCGACCCCTTGCTGGTCCGAACGGTAGATGTTGAACGTCGTGTCCGCGTCATCCTCGTAGTACCAGGTCAGGTTGACCGAGTCGGTGCCGTTGACCGCCTTGAACGTGGCGACCTTGAGAGGCTTGATTGTGTCGACGAGGAAGAGGCCGCCGTCGGTGATGACGGTGCCCTCCAAACCGGAGGCATCCTTCCCCTTGAAGGAGAAGCTACCGACCAGCTCGCCTGCGTCGGCGGGGACGACGATGTAGCCTCTGCATGTCGTCGCGTCGTCCTGCTCGAGGGCGAGATCCTGCGAGGAGCCGCCCTG
>Ga0114931_10004774_pt1 | contig 16839 bp, 16 predicted proteins | sample 2SBtaG_FD_89579 | JGI IMG/M metagenome (GOLD analysis project Ga0114931, IMG submission 89579) | Deep subsurface microbial communities from Kolumbo volcano to uncover new lineages of life (NeLLi) - 2SBTROV14_V59a metaG | ecosystem: Environmental > Aquatic > Marine > Volcanic | place: Kolumbo...
CTTCAATTTGCGGATGTTCTAACAGTCTGTCCCTGACTTGCTGAATAAGATACTCTCCAGCCGGACAACCTGGACTTGTCAGAGTCATTTTAACTTTCGCCTTTGATGGATCTTCCATCTGACATTCGTAAATCAAACCTAATGCGACAAGACTCATCTGTAATTCTGGATCTTGAACCGGCTTCAACTACTCTTTTAAAGTGGACTCATTGAATTCGTCTGAATTTAAATTGGGCTTATTCATTTTTCGTCTCGCTTCTAGAACTTTTTTCGATCGCATCTTTTAAGGTAATCCAGGGCAACAAGGCACATTTAATTCGGACCGGAAATTTTTTCACCCCACTTAAGGCTTCGATGTCTCCTTCAAACTTAGCTCGACAGGCCTTGCCTTGCATCATATCCCTAAAATCTTGAACTTTCTTTAATACAGATGAGACTTCGGAGCCTTCCACCTCTTCCATCATCATACTGGCGCTGGCCATGCAAATGGAGCAAGCATGGCCACAAAAACGTTGGTCTATTAGTTTTTTTCCAGAAGCATCGAGCTTTAACTGAACCTGAATTCGATCGCCACACATCGGATTATAGCCTTCCGCACTTCGATTTGCTTGAGGCATATTCCCATAGCTTCTCGGCTCTTTTTGATGTTCCAAGATAATGTCTTGATAGAGACTTGAAAGATTTACCTGATTTTCAGTTTCTCGACTCATTTATTTTTCTCAGCTCTAAAAAATTTCCATGCTTCTTCTAAAGCGTTTGTCAAAGTAGCCACTTCAGAAATTTGATTATAAAAACAAAAACTGGCCCTCGTCGTCGAACCCAGTTTGAAATGCCGATGCAGAGGCTGAGCACAGTGATGTCCGGCCCGAACAGCAATACCATGATGATCTAAAAAGGTTCCTAGATCATGGGGATGTACTTTCGACATTTCAAAACTAAAGATGGGGCGTCGCGCTTCACATAGCTTTGGCCCAAAAAGCTTTAAGCCAGGCACCTGCTCTAGTTTTTCAAAAGCATAGGCCGTAAGCTTTCTCTCATGCTCTTCTAAACCCGTCCAATCAATCGAACTCAAAAAATCAAGAGCAGCCCCAAAACCAATTACACCCGCAATATTAGGAGTCCCCGCTTCAAATTTATGCGGGCCATCCGCCCATAAACTTTCTTCATCTGAAACATCCAAGATCATATCGCCGCCAAACTGATAGGGAGGCATCTGATTAAGAAGTTCTTCCTTAGCCCACAAAACACCGACTCCCGTTGGCCCACCAATCTTGTGTGCTGAAAAGACAAGAAAATCAATATCCCCTAACTGAGAAAGATCAAGTTTAGCATGAGCCACCGATTGTGCCGCATCAATCAAAACCAAGGCTCCCGAAGACTTTGCCTCAGCTATCACATCATTCAATTCACAGAGATTACCTAAGACATTGCTCATTAAACTTAAGGCAATGATTTTTGGATTTGATTTTAATTTCTCTCGAAAATCTTTTTGATCAATTTTAAATTGATCATCCAGTTCCACAATTTGAAAGCAAAGGGACTTTTCTTTTGCAAGGCTTTGCCAAGGAACAAAATTGGCATGATGTTCCATGCGACTGACTAAAATACTATCCCCTGATTGTATAATCGAATTTCCTAAGCTACGAGCCACCAAGTTAATTGATTCTGTTGCTCCTTTTGTAAAAATAATTTCATTTGGATTCTTCGTTCCGATCCAACGACAAACTTTTTTCCGAACGCCCTCGTACTGGATTGTCGCTTCGTAGCTCAAACGATGAACACTTCGATGTACATTTGAGTAAGCCTTTGAGTAAAATTCGTCGATTACATCGATAACTTCTTGAGGCTTTTGCATACTTGCCGCATTGTCCAAATAAATAAGTTTCTTTCCATTCATTTGACTTTGAAGAATTGGAAACTCAGATCGTATTAAGTCAACATCAAAGCTCAATCGATCTGTTTTATTGGTCTGATTTAAAACCTTCACTTTCCCATCCTCTTTAGTTGCAGCTCTTTTCGAATTATCCCCTGAACATCTGCCTCAGGAATTCTTTGAATAACGGGTTCTGCCATGGCATCTATGATCATTTGAGCAGCCTCCTCTTTTGAAATCCCTCGGGTTTGCAAATAATAAAGCTGTTCATCATTAATTGAACTAATGCTGGCCCCATGAGTAACCTGTACATCATCCGCTGCAATTTCGAGCTTGGGGCTTGTGGTGATCGAGGCCCTCGGCGAGAGCAATAGACTTTTACTTAACTGATGTGCTTCTGTTTTTTGCCCCGTATCGGTAATTTCAATATTTCCATTAAAATTAATTTGGGCTTTATCATCGGCTATCGCCTTGAAACAAAGCTCGCTTTGAGTCTGAGCGGTATCATGAAACGAGCGAACCCAAAAATCATATTGCTGATTCCCACTCATCCAAGTGAGATTTTCACTCTTCACTGAAGCATTTGGTCCAGCACATTTCAACTCCATTCGAGTTTGACCTCGGTGTCCTCCCAAAGAGACTGATTGATGAACGAGCTGAGCGCCCTCTTCTAAGATAAATTCATAACGGCAAAAATGCTGGACCCTTGTACTAAAGTTCTGCCACTGGCTATAGTGGAGCTTAGATCCTTTCTTTAGAAGAATTCGAGTAAAACACAAAAACAGAGAGTTATTGATTTGCTCATTTGGAATGCTTAAAAGCTCTTCGATCATTTTAGCTTCCGAATTTTCTTCTAAGACAATGAGATTCCGTGTCACAAAACGAGAATCCTTTTCGTCAAAAAGGCTTCGGAATTGAATCGAATCGACGGATTTTGAATCTTTCGGGACAGGAATAAAGAAGCCATCTTGCCAATAGGCCATAACCCCATTTACAAAATAGTCATCGGCGATCTGAGGTGAAGCTTCCCAATGGTCTTGAATAAGATCTTGATCTGCACGATCGCGAAGAGATGCCACCAAAAGCTTTGAAGAGAGGGATTTTTTCGAAAGATCCAAAAGCTTTGACTTAACGGTGGTCGGAGCAATTCGATTGCTAAGTTTCTGTTTGGGAAGAGGACAAAATCGATAGGCTTCCGATTTTAAGCTAGGACGAGGTAGCTTCAAAAATTTCTCTTCAAATGAGAGGCGAGAAGCCTCGACCCATTCTGGATACTCTGGCGCCGCTCTTTTTGGTTTTTGCAAAGCTCTCTTCATCTTACTTCTATGCTGCCTCCACTCGAGACAGTAACCACTCGTACCCCTTTTCTTCAAGTTTCTTTGCGAGCTCAAAATCTCCCGTCTTAATAATCTTTCCATTGATCATCACATGCACAACATCGGGTTTGATATAGTTAAGCATTCGTTGATAATGGGTAATCAAAAGAAAGGAGCGATCCGGTGAGCGCATCTGTTCGATATTTTCAGAAATACTCTTAAGCGCATCAATATCGAGACCCGAATCCGTTTCGTCCAAAATAGCCATTTTAGGTTGTAACAATCGAAGTTGTAGGGTTTCCAGCCGCTTTCTTTCGCCACCGCTAAAGCCTTCATTTAAAGACCGGGTCATAAAACTTTCATTGATTTCTAGATTCTTAAGTTCCTCTTTGACATATTTTCTGAATTCTTTGCTTGGAATCTCATTTCCTCGGACGGCTCGCACACTAGATCGTAAAAAGTTTGAAACACTTACGCCGGGAATCTCTACCGGATTTTGAAAGCCCAAAAACAACCGCATTCTTGACCGCTCTTCGGGAGACAACTTGGCAATATCTTCTCCGTTAAAATAAATCTTTCCGGATTCAATTTGATACTTCGGGTTACCCATTAAACTATGAGCTAAGGATGTCTTTCCAGATCCATTTCGTCCCATTAAGGCATGCACTTCGCCCGACTTGATCTTAAGAGAAATCCCTTTCAGAACTTTCTTTCCCTCGATCGAAACATGGAGATCTTTAACTTCGAATAAAACTGATTTATCCATCGTTACACCATCCCTTCAGCACGAAGATCTTGAAAGCTTCCCGACTTCGCATCGCTCATCGCCATCTTTTGAGAAAACAGATCCTGAACTGTTTGCATGACATCCTCTTCGGAACCCATCAGGTCTTTTAGACTGAGATGATTAAAAATTGATTCGAAGTAGTAGGTAATCACCGACCAAAGTGGGCGAATCGAACAGGAGCAAATGTTTACACAAACCTCTTTAAGCCCAGAGTAATGCTGGCAAAAATGCTGGCGAGTCGAATCCCTTCCTCCAAGAACCGAGAGAATTTCTTTTAATACGATTTCCTTAGGGGGACGACAGAGTTCAAAGCCCCCTTGGGTACCCCGAATAGATTTCACGACTCCGGCCTTTCGAAAAAGGTGCATGAATTTACTTACATATTCGACCGAAATGCCTTCTCGCTCGGCCACCTTAGATGCCGACAGTGGGCCATTTCCAAAGCTTCGCGCTAATTGAAGAGCGCAGCGCAATCCATATTCCTCATGAGAAGTGATATTCATCAGTTGATCTCCTTACTCAAATATCGCTATAAACAAGTCACAGCTTAAGTTGACTCAGATATATTCTAGATATAGTTCTGATGCCTAAAATAATCAATACGGATTAGTAATAATTTAAGTCATTGAAATCAATGTAATAATGTAATATTTTATTTAATGGATAGCTGAAAGTTTTTCAAGCAGCAAAAAGTTTGCTGATTTTGATCAGTGCAAAAAATTACCCTAAATTAAAAGAGCCTTTACTTCTGCTACGGAAGTAAAATCAATCAATCTTATTGTCCCGAAGCTTTGAGTTTAGTTTTGGGTTGAACCTTAAACTGAAGCTCTTTGTTTTGAAGGGTGATGAGAATTTCTGAGAAATCCTTAATTTCGCCGCTTAAAAGCTTTCGAGCGAGCTTTGTTTCAAGTTCCCTTTGAAGATAGCGCTTTAAAGGCCTTGCCCCGTAGACAGGATCATATCCCGCTTCCGCAATGAATTCCCTAGCTTTATTGTCGAGATCAAGCTGAATATCTCTTTCGCTAAGACGTTTTTGGAGAGCCACCAACAGAAGATCCACGATCTTTGCGACTTCCTTTTTAGTGAGTGGCTTAAACATAATGATTTCATCGACTCGATTGAGAAACTCTGGACGAAAATGAGCGCGAAGTTCTTTCATCACTTGATCTCGAGCGAAGTCCTTAATCTCTCCCTTGTCATTAGCCCCTTCCAAAAGGAAATGAGAACCAATATTTGAGGTCATGATCACCAAAGTATTTTTAAAGTCGACGGTTCGACCTTGCGAATCCGTCACTCGCCCATCATCTAAGATTTGCAGTAAAATATTAAAGACATCTTGATGCGCTTTTTCGATCTCATCAAAAAGAATCACGCTATAGGGCTTTCGACGGACGGCTTCGGTGAGCTGCCCCCCTTCTTCATAGCCCACATAACCCGGAGGGGCACCGACCAAACGAGATACCGAATGCTTTTCCATATACTCGCTCATATCGATTCGAATCATATTGCTTTCGGTATCAAAAAGACTTTCTGCTAAAGTCTTTGCTAGTTCTGTCTTTCCTACTCCTGTGGGTCCTAAGAAAATAAATGAACCAATGGGTCGATTTGGATCTTTAATTCCCGACCGCGCCCGCAAAACGGCATCCGCCACGAGCTGAACCGCTTCATCTTGACCGACCACTCGTTCATGAAGAACCTCCTCGAGGCGAAGAAGTTTTTCCTTCTCGCCTTCCATCAAGCGAGATACTGGAATTCCAGTCCAACGAGAGACAATTTCTGAAATTTCTTCCTCCGTCACTTCTTCTCGAAGAAGACGGGCCTTATTTTTTTGCTTTTCCGTCCTTTCTTCTTCTTTTTTGAGATCGCCCTCTAAAGCCGGTAAAGTTCCATGTCGAAATTCCGCTGCTTTATTGAGATCATAGTCTCGTTCCGCCTCTTCAATGGAATGACGGACCTGCTCGATTTGCTCTCGAATCTTTTGAAGTTTTGAAATCCCTTGTTTTTCCTTTTCCCACTGAGCCTTCATGGTCTTCGACTTTTCTCTCAAATCCGCCAGTTCTTTTCGAAGAGCTTCCAGACGGCTTTTGCTAGCCTGATCTTTTTCTTTTTTCAAAGCGGCTTCTTCAATTTCAAGCTGCATCACCCGTCTTGTGATTTCATCCAGCTCCGCAGGCATACTATCGATCTCGGTTCGAATCATGGCGCAAGCTTCGTCGACTAAATCGATGGCTTTATCCGGCAAAAAGCGATCCGAAATATAGCGATGCGAAAGGGTGGCCGCAGCAACGAGCGCATTATCTTGAATTCCCACGCCGTGATGAACTTCAAAGCGTTCTTTCAAACCTCGAAGAATAGAAATCGTATCCTCCACACTCGGCTCATTCACCATCACCATTTGAAAACGCCGCTCTAGTGCCGCGTCTTTTTCAATATACTTTCGATATTCGTTAAGGGTCGTCGCCCCAATACAATGAAGTTCTCCGCGCGCCAACATGGGCTTTAACATATTGCCCGCATCCATCGAGCCTTCGGCTTTGCCGGCTCCGACAATCGTATGCAATTCATCAATAAAAAGAATAATCCGGCCTTCCGACTCTTTGACTTCTTTAAGAACCGCTTTCAAACGTTCTTCAAACTCTCCTCGAAATTTAGCGCCGGCTACCAAGGCCCCCATATCCAAAGAGAAAAGAATCTTATCTTTCAATCCCTCGGGAACATCTCCACGCACAATCCGCTGCGCTAAGCCTTCGGCAACCGCCGTCTTACCCACTCCGGGTTCGCCAATCAAAACAGGATTGTTTTTGGTCTTTCGAGATAAAATTCGAATCACCCGACGAATCTCAGCATCCCGCCCAATGACGGGATCGAGTTTTCCTTTTTTTGCCTCTTGAACTAGATCGCGACCATATTTTAATAAGACATCAAAGGTCGCTTCTGGGTTGGCCGTCTGCACGCGTTGATGTCCTCGAACTTTCGTCAGCGCCTCTAAGAAGCGATCGCGAGTAATATTGAATTGAATGAGAAGCTTTCCGACTTCCGATGTTCTCCCGGATTCTTTGTCGAGAATCGCCAAAAAAAAATGCTCAACTGAAACAAAGTCATCTTTAAAATTCTTCGCTTCTTTTTCAGCCCGATCAAAAACGAGACTCAATCGTTGAGTGATATAAACCTTGCCTGCTTCAATGGCTCCACCTGAAACCTTCGGTTTTTTAGCGAGCTTTTCGCTCAGACTTTTTAAGAAAGAGTCCTTCGCGACCCCCATTTGAGAAAAGAGCCGAGGAATGAGGCCCCCTTCTTGGCTGACTAAAGAAAAAGCAAAGTGCTCGACATCGACTTCTTGGTGGCCCAAGGACGTAGCCAAACTTTGGGCCTCCTGAATCGCCTCTTGAGATTTCTGCGTTAACTTATTTGGGTCGAGCGTCATTCTTCACTCCCTGATGGTAGATCTTTCATTTTTAGATCGGCTAAACTAGCTTAAAAATGTATCCTATTCCTATTATGTCAAGCTTTTGGGAAAAAACTGAGCAATTAATGAAAGAATTCACCGCCTATGATTAAGTCGTCCCCCACTAAAAGCTCGAAAATCCTTTTTATCGCCCTCAGCGCTCTATTGGTCACATACCTCTTTTCCTCGAACACCCGAGCCGAAGAAACGGCTAATAAAACCCAAGAACAGCATCGACATAAAGCATTGAAAGGCTCATTAGGACTTTATGCCCTGCCGCGTTTTTTCCTTAAAGACAATTTTGGAAAAAGCGATAAGTTTTCGAAACCTGGCCTACCTGAATTCAATTTTCATATTGGTCTTTACCGGTTTCACTATGAAACGGAACCTTTTATAAGACTCTCCTTTCTTTACAATGTTTCCGATCGACGAACAATTTCTGCTTCAAGTAATTCGAAAAGTACTTACCAACTTTATGGCTTTTCGTTGGGAGTTCGCCAATATTTCTGGCATATGGATTTTTTCCCTTTGATACCTTTTGTAGAAACCAGTGCCATTTACAATGTAATGATTTTTCAAGCTAAAACGACAACTTCGGGCACCAGTACTAAAGCTAATTATCGAGGAGGTGAATTAGGAATAGATGTTGGAGGCGGTATCGATCTTTCTCTAGCAGCACTCAATCCTTCTCTTCGAAACGAATTGGACAGTGATTGGAACCTTCGAGACTATGGTCTGCATTTTCAAGGGAACTATTACCCCAGTGGGATCTTTCGTTCGGGATCCTTTGGACACCTGGGTTCTATCAAATACTGGAAGCTTGGCGGCGGCCTTTATTTTGGCTGGTAGAAATTAGAAGCGAAGATAATAGCCTTTGCGCACCCCACGCCATGCCAGCGTAAAACCCAGCACAACAAAGCAAAGACAAATCACCAAACACAGCCAAACATTTACGTCGGAAACTCCTAAAACACTCCAACGAATACCGTTGATGATATAGACAAGTGGATTCGCAAAAGCAATCTTTTGCCAAAAGGGATCAAGCATTTTAATCGAATAAAAAACGCCTCCTAAATAAATTAAAGGTAAAACGACAAATTGTGTTAGCGCACTGACTTGATCAAAGCTGTTTGAAAAAAATCCAGCCCAAATCCCAATGCTTCCAAAAAATAGGGAACCTAAACACAAAAAAATGACAAACATCATAGGGTTTTGCATATGTAAAAAACTTCCTAGACGAACAAACATAAAAATTTGTCCCACCAAAAAAACTAAGGTAGCGCAGATCAATCCTCGCAATAAACTCGAAAGAGAATAAGCAATCATAATCAGTACCGGCGGAAGAGGAATGACCCGAAGATCCTGAAGATCATTATGAAACTTACTAATCATCACCGAACTGGCAGAGTTCTGAAGCGAGTTATTGAGTGCCGACATAGCAATCAAGCCAGGAATCAAGAATTCTAAATAACTAAAACCCTGCTGCCCCTTTAAAACCGCCGAAAGACTCACCCCAAAGACAACAATATAAAGAGCGGAACTCACCACGGGACTAAAAATCGTCTGGGTCCAGACAATCATAAAACGTTTATTTTCTTTTTTAAAAAGCGAATAAAAACTAACCCACAGCGGATTTCGAAGCATTTCGATTCCTTCCCACAATTTTCATAAAAGCATGCTCCAACGAGCCCTCTAGCATTTTGATGTCTCGAATATCTTTGAGCTCTAAATGCAATGCCTGAAGAACCTCATCTAAACTCTGTTTTCCTGAAACGGAAAGACGTACGATTTCTCCCTCGTTTTGAATCGAACTCATTCCCATGGGCGGTCTCTGAAGAACATGAGGATCGAGATGAGCGCCATTTTTTAGAGTAAAAATAATATTTCTCTCTACCATCTCTTCAATCAATTTTCCGGTATTATCAAGACTCAATAACTTTCCGTAATTCATAATGGCAACTCGTTTACAAAGACGTTGAGCTTCTTCCAAATAGTGAGTTGTCAGCACAATTGTTGTGCCCGAGCAATTCAGCTCGGTCATAAAATCCCAAAGAATGGCTCTCAGTTCGATATCCACCCCTGCAGAGGGCTCATCCAAAAGTAATATTCGTGGAGAATGCACCAAGGCCTTTGCAATCAAGAGGCGCCTCTTCATACCACCGCTGAGCTGAGAAACTCTTTTATTTCTTTCGGTCGCAAGTTGTAAATGCTCCAGTAAATAATCAATACGCTTTTGATTATTTTGGATTCCGTAATAACCCGAAAAAAAGTTTAAGATTTGATTTACTGTGAAAAATCCATGATGAACAAGTTCCTGAGGAACGACGCCAATCATATATTTGGCTTCCGTACTTCCAGCAGGTTTTCCAAAAATAAGAACCTCTCCATATTTTACCTCGAGCAGTCCTGTTAAAGAGGAAATCACCGAAGTTTTTCCAGCTCCGTTGGGTCCGAGTAAGCCAAAAAACTCTCCATCGTGAATGGAAATACTAAAATCATCGACGGCTTTTTTTTCTGGATGTTTTTTATCGTAAATAACAGAAAGATTTTTAACTTCAATTGAAGGCTTACTCATTATTTTTTTGCTGCCCTCATCAAATGTTCCACGATCCATGGGGCCAAATTTTTTCCGGTCAAACGTTCGTAAGCTTCTAAAGCGGTCGGACAAGTAATATTAATTTCACTCAGCTTTCCGTTGATAAAATCAGCTCCCGCAAAATCAATCCCAATTTTTTTCAACCAAGGCTCTAGACATTTAACCAATTCTTTTTCTTCTTCATCTAAATCTCTTAAAAAAGCCTGGCCCCCTCGAACCAAATTTGAAACAAAATGTCCTTTCTTAGGAAGTCGAACAACGTCCCCAATATACTTCCCCCCTAAAAATAAAACGCGTCGATCTCCTCGACTAAAAATAGCTTCTTCAAAAAACTGGAGAATCCAGCGCTCCGTTCCACTAAAGTATTTATTGGCCTCGCCGAGAAAACCTTCTTTTTCCATCAACTGAATATCTCTCCCTCCAAAACCTAACCAGGGCTTTAGGATCACGCTATCTCCCCCGACACTCTTAACAAAATCTCGAGCGATATCCGCATGATCCGTAATGCAAGTTTGAATCACTTGAGCAGGCTGTAACACACCAGCTGCAACCGCTTCAAAAGGCAGCATTTTTTCGTGATAGCGCAGCAAAACACTTGGTGCATTACTCATATAAACTTTCTTTTCATAAGGCGCGAGAATCCAACAAAGGCGCATATAAGAATCGTCGAAAGGTGGTTCCTTACGAATTAAAACAATATCAAAATCCTCCATTTGATATTCCTTTTGGATCGCCAACTGAGGAAGCTTTTCGACATTCCCGGGCTCACGCACTTCTCTTGCCTCGCAAAGGACTTGGGTCACCTTCCAACTTAAATTTTCGGGACAAGCCCAATGAACGAGACAATTTTGTTGAACAAATTCCCTTAATAAATAAAGACTTGTATCCGTTTTTGGATGCAATTTCTGAATGTCATCACCAATAATTAGAATCCTCATTTTAAATCCTCAAATGTTTTCGATTCTAAAAGAAGCTCCGCCGGACTCTTTCGTTGAGAAATCAATTTCTCAACAGGTTTTAAAAGTTCTTCCTCTCCAAACCCCCGCCTTTTTAAACCTTCATAAGAACGTTGAAAAAGATTTTGAATCATTTGATAAGTCTCGTCATGTTTCATGGCAAATCGAGCCGAGTCTTCGATCCATTTTCGAAGCTGATCAGGTGAAAAACGAAGAGCTTCTTTGTTTAAGTAAGATCGATTCTCTAAATCGTAGACCAAGCCGATAGCAAAAGCCATGGCGGCATAGCGCTCGTTCGGCTTTTGCTGATCAAAACTTCTCAACTCCACACAGCAGGGCTTAATACGAGCTTCAGTAAAAATTTCCCGTAAGGCCGGCAGAGCATTTGTTTTTTGCAAATCCAACGATAAGTCAGTCAAACAGCGCCCCTCTGCCGGTTGCGCATGCCCTTGTTCGTCCATGAAATACATAAGAGGAGTAGAACAGACAAAGTTTACATAATCCATTAACTGAAAATCAGAATGAAAAACAAAATCCAAAATACCCGAGCGCAAGGAGTCATTATCTTTCCAAATCATCGTTCGTTCCGAAAGACTTGGGGCTTGTTGAGAATGATAGAAGGGAGAGTTGCAAAATAAAGCCACTACAAAGGGGGTTAGAAACAAGCCCGCACGTAACATCTCACAAGCTTCTTCGGGCTCGTAATAATCGAGGTTCAAATGAAAGCCCGCCGTTAGCCGCATCATATCCAGACCTCGTTTGGAATGTGCTGGATAGTAGCGAGTCATAATTTGATAACGAGTACTCGGGATGATTTGAATATCCTCAACGGAATCATAAGGATTTAAGCCTAGCCAAAGCCAGCTCCAGTCTTGTGCAGCTTGAGTGGAGAGAATTTCCTCTTCAATCTCGCTTTCTTTTTCTCGTACAAGAAAAAGATGATCCTGCGGAGCTCCAGAGATTTCGAGCTGAGCACCCGGTTCAAGAGAAATATAATCACTTCCCCTTTTTAGTCCGAGGATATTCGAATTTTCCTGATAGCTGGTTTCCCATCCTTTTTTTTGAACGAGTTCCTCTAAAAGAGTTTTTAGATGTGGTTGATATCGTAAAACTTTTCCGGAAGCATCGCAGACCAAACGTTCGCTCTCCGCTCCGATTTTGTGCTGGATTCTCTTATTAGACTTATCCAACAATATTTCCGCGACTGCATTGGACATAGGCGTTTATCTTCCCTTCAAAGCCCCCTGGAGGAAACCAAAAAGTACTGTAAATTCCTCTAAAATTTGATAGATATGGATTATGACTCAGGAAGAACTTAATAAAAAGATTCAAGAGCAGCTCAATCAACACTCCGTTATCCTCTATATGAAAGGGGACCGCGTTTTTCCACAATGCGGCTTTTCTGCACGAGTCGTCGAGATTTTAGATCAGATTGGAATTAAATATGAAACCTACGATATCTTGGCAGACCCGGCGCTCCGCGCCGGGATGAAAACTTTTTCGAACTGGCCAACCTTTCCTCAACTCTATGTGAAAGGAGAACTAATTGGGGGTTGCGATATCGTAACGAGTCTTCACCAAAATGGTGAGCTGAAAAAGCTATTTGTCGAAAAAGAACTTTTATCTGCCTAGGGTGAGTCCATGCCAATGAAAAAAGTGAAGCTTTATACAAAGGAGTACTGCCCCTATTGTGTGCGGGCCAAGACTCTTTTGAATTCCAAAAATGTTGAATTCGAGGAAATTAATATTGAAGGACAGACAAGCCTAAGCGAGGGGCTTTTTCAAAAGACAGGCTTTCGAACCGTTCCTCAGATCTTTATTGGAGAGGAATGCATCGGGGGCTACAGTCAACTTGCCCAACTCGAGCAATCCGGGGAGCTGGATCAGAAGCTGAAGGAGACATAGTGAGGACTTCGTAAAGCTTTTTGAAAGATACCTTGCCCCCCCTAGACAGTCGGCAAATCGTCTGATATTTAAAATCCGATTCATGCTTTCTCCCTGTTCTCAGACTTCTCAGAAGGGAGCCCACAAATCGATCTCATCCACCCCAAGATTTTCCTCTCAGCTTCTATATCCATTAAAATTTGAGCCGAGCTTCCCGTTTTTAGTCTTTTCTGCTAAAGCCTGCTCGTGCTTTCCGGTCTCTTATTTTGTCTAATTGTCTCTCAAAGCGCTCCGCAAAGAGCCCAGGCCCTCTCTAATGAGCAATTGGTTCAAGTCTACGACATTCTTTTAGCAAGACAACAAATGCTAGCAAAACTTCAGCCCGAAAGAGATCTATTAATAAATGGGAAGGCTCCAAAACGAGCTCTCGATTTGCCTTCTAAAATTAACGAATTATCTCGGTTGATCGATGAAATCGATCGCAGCGTTTATCAAACAAAAGAATGGAAAAAAATTGGAGACAAAGCAGAGAGATGGGCCGATATCGAAGCGCGAGTCAATTCGGATCTTTTATACGGCTTAAGAAACTTCGATTCAAACGAATCTGCCCCATTTATTTTTAACGTTAGCAGCATACAAAGTCTTTATTTAGCTCAATTAATTGAGACGGATTCGGAAGGGGGTCAGAAAATTTTAGTTAACACTGGTTACCCACTCTTAGGTCCAAAAGCTCCTTTAAAGAAATATCTTAAAGATCTCGCTTCAAAAAAGATAAAGCTTCTTTCGGCTCTCCAGCAAGACCTCATTGGGCAAATTGGATTGCGCCAAACTTATCAAGAGAATTTCGTTCTTCTTTCGGAACTAAACAAAAAGCTCTCGAACATCGCCTGGAGAAAAAAGAAAGACATTGGTTTTACTGCTCTTAGCTTGGCACTATTTCTGTTTCACCGGAAGTTGATAACCAGCAAAAGGCCACCAAAATTTTGCCGCTCTCTTCTTTCTAAAATTACCTCGTCTAAGCCTGTTTCAGTATGGAGAAATTTTAAATCCCTACATCCGAAGTTGTCTTTTCTATCCTTTCCAGGAATCCCTATGGCTATTGCAGGTTACTGGGGAGCAAAGATGGGAACAGCCTATATCGATAGACGTAATAATAGTCAAATACTCCGAGTAACCCCCCATGAAAAAAATCTATTCGAATTAGAGCAAATGCACCCGGCAATTTCAAAAAACCTAGATGTCCGAATTGAACTCATGGAGAATTCCAATGAAGCACTCCAAAAACGAATCATCGAAATACTTCGGAAAGATAAAACTGGTATAAATTCTACAATAAAACGATGGGGCTCTCTGAAAGAAGCACAGGAAGCGACGGAAAGGAATCTTAAAGCTATCAAAACCGAGCTCCAGCGACGATTTATTCCAATTGACAATTAGCGTCAATTCCTTTTAACTTCGATGAAAATTTTTAACTTTAAGCAGAAGGAAAAAATCATGTCATTTTCGAAAGTCTTTGTCACAAGCATCTTCGTTCTCACTATGCTTCCAGGAAATTTATTAAAGGCGACTCCCCCTCAAGCCATCAAATCAAATCCTGAATTGGCAAAGGATTTTGATCATTATCTCTCTGGAGACATCAAGCTTTCAGACTTTTTGGCCCAGTATGAATTTGCAAAATATCCAGATCGAATTACAGAACTTCAAAAGTTAACGGATGAACAAGCCAATAATTTGAATGAAGAAAAAGAATCTAATCTCCTTGAACTTCAGCTCTCATTACAAAATCAAGTGGACGAACAGAATTCTAAATTAGCGCGAAAACTCTATTGGGGCCGAGGAATAGGAGCGGTAGTTGGAGCTGCTGCTGGTTTTGGTCTTGTTGCTGTTTTGTCCGAAAACATCGAGTCCTTACAAGGCGAAGAAAATATGGTCAAACTTCTGAATACAGTAACCGTTACGACGGCTTCTTCGGGAGCATTAGGTGCTGTTGGCGGAGATCTTCTTGTGTCGTACTACAACCCTATCGTTAAAAATATAAACGTAATCAAAGGCTCAATAAAACTAATAACAGAGCAAAAGAGTGGAGACGAAATAGAAAAGGATTATCTATCCAACAATCTGTCAGAAGCGGAAGTTGCTCAATACTTGATGGCAGATCCGAAGCTTTTTGTCTATCGATTGAAAGAATTTACAAAATCCCTGCAAATAGATTTAGACCCTTCAACTAAAGAAAATCATCTGAAAATTCTTCGCTTAAGAGCTGCCATTAATTCGGAAGTTGCCTCTCACAACACACAAATTATTCAAACAAATATCAATCGGGATCGCTGGGTGACTGCAGGATCAATGGTTGCCGGAGGAGCGCTTTTAACTGGATTGGACTTGGTGATTATAAATGCTCCTGTTGGGATATTTGATGGTCCTGTTGGGATAGGGGGCTACTTAATAATCTCAGTAATGGGAATTGGATCAACGGGTGGCTTAGTACTAGGAAATTTTCTCGTAACTCCAATTACTAAGTACTCTACCGCAGAAGACCCTCTTACGGCAGTCACCGGCTTCGATAAGTAAGACGATAGACAAGAAAGCCACCCGTAGACAAAAGCTAGACTTACTGCTAGAAACGAGCGGGTTTTTAAGGTGCTTTAGTGGGGACGTGGTTTAAAATTTGTCTTTATTCGTTTGCTATCTTTCTTGGATACTCGCTTGGCTACACCTATGCAAAGATGAATATTCTGGATTCATGCGCGGGAGATCTTGCTGAAATCACTGATTCAATCCCTCTATCCCAACAATTGGCTCGATTCGTAGACTCGAGCATTGAGACCGCCCTGAGAACAACAAAGACAATGGAAGAGAGAATAGAATTTCTTAATGAAGTAGACCGCCTCGCTCATGAACCCAATATCAGCCGGGACGAATTGAATCGAATCACAGCTTTTTTAATTCGTGTTTTGCAAGAAGATCGATTTACTCAAGGCCAAAAATTTCCACGGGGCTGGAATAATTTTAAAATTCGATTGGAAGCGAAGAGAATCCTTATCGATCTGCCTCCTGAAGCCGATATAGAAATTTCTCGTGCTCTTTTATCAAATATCGAAGTGGTGCCATCCGATTACTTCCATCGGAGCTTAATTCGATGGGGTTTAACGGTGGGCAGACTCTTTTACCATTTGGATTGGATTGGGCACTTTTATCGGCCTTACCCCTATCACTCTATCTTGCCCATTCAAGCACCCCGTCCGATCGAGCTGCTTTTATTCCAGATCATCCAAGAAAGAAAAGATCTATCTCATTTTAGCCCCGTCCTAGAAGTACTTGGCCAGTTTCATCCTTCTTAGAAAATTCGACGACAAGCTCAGGTCGTTTTAAATCTGGCCGAGCAGAGTTCATTTTTCTCCGACGACCGCACAACCTCACTCGAAATTGATCGACTTGCTCATGAAGCAGGGCTCTCGACCCATCGACGCCGGCGCGAAAACGAAAGACTTCGATTAAGAAAGCTTTCTGAGTTTAGAGTTTATTGATGAATCGACTATTTAAGACTCAAGCAAGAGTGCTAAATTCCCTGGTCGGTCAAGAAATCTTGAATGTCTTTTCGATAGGTCGAAGCTCCTAAGGTGTCGATCAGATTGCTATGGCCCGCCCCCTTTACGGTATAAGTCACTTTAGGTGATGGAGCTGCATTAAAGAGTGGGACCGCATGGTCCGCATAAGAAAGAGTTTGGTCATGATCTCCATGAAACATCAAAATGGGACAGGTTATTTTTCGAATAAGATCCACATTATCGAAGGTCTCATCAAAAAAGAAACTGCCCGGAATTCCAAGTTTTAGGTTTTGTCGAACAGACTGGTCTGAGGAAGCGGGAATGGATTCCGTAATTAAGACCTTGGGCATTTGCACACGAGTAGCTAAATCTAAAGCAAAGACAGCGCCAATCGAAAAGGCATAGTAAATCATTCGGTCCGGATCGATCACATC
>Ga0114931_10004775_pt1 | contig 16838 bp, 17 predicted proteins | sample 2SBtaG_FD_89579 | JGI IMG/M metagenome (GOLD analysis project Ga0114931, IMG submission 89579) | Deep subsurface microbial communities from Kolumbo volcano to uncover new lineages of life (NeLLi) - 2SBTROV14_V59a metaG | ecosystem: Environmental > Aquatic > Marine > Volcanic | place: Kolumbo...
ACAAAACCCTGGAAAAATTCCTTGATCAGATCCACATCAAAATCGCCAATCCTCGAGCGCGGGTAGGTCACATGGTATACCAGTCCGGGACGGCCAGAGATATCAATCACCACCCTGGACAGGGCTTCATCCAAGGGTATGTAGGCATGGGCGTAACGGGTAACACCGCGTTTGTCGCCAAGCGCTTTGGCGACAGCCTGTCCCAAAGTGATCCCCACATCTTCCACCGTATGGTGGGCGTCGATATGCAAATCACCCTTGGCCTGAATCGTCAAATCCATGCTGCCGTGGCGGGCGATCTGTTCCAGCATATGGTCAAAAAACCCAATACCGGTGTTCAACGCTGCCTGCCCACTGCCATCCAAATCAACACTAACGCTGATCTGAGTCTCCAAGGTGTCGCGGCTGACCGTGGCGCTGCGCTTTGACATAGCTGTTCCTCTATACTCTATAACTTAAACATAATTGCGCAAGGTATGTATAAACTGCGCATTGTCACCATCGGTTCCAACGGTGACCCGCAGGCAGTCCTTGAGCGGACCGTCGTCGGGCATGCATTTAACCAGAATGCCGTCACCCTTTAACGCCTCAAATACCGGTTTGCCGCGGCCCGGTGCGACCCGAAATAAAACGAAATTGGCCTGTGACGGATAAACGTCAACCCCCAGATCCTGCATGCGTGACTGCAGCAACTCCCTTTCGGCCACGATAATGTCCGCCTGTTTTAACAAAACCGGCCAATGCTCCAACATAAACAATGCACTGGCCTGCGTCAGGGCGTTGATATTATACGGCAAACGAACTTTATCCAACTGCTGTATCCAGCGCTTCGCACCGCTGATAAAGCCCAACCGGATTCCCGCGAGACCTAACTTTGACAACGTACGCATCAACAGCATATGGGGATAGTCCGCCAACCACTGCAGTGCGTGCTGTTTGGCAAAAACATAATACGCTTCATCCACCACCACCAGGCCGGGACAAGCCTGGATAATCGCGGCCATGGCATGCTCATCAAATAAATTGCCGGTAGGATTGTTGGGATAGGCTAAAAACACCTGGGCTGGTTGATGCTGTTTAATGGCGGCCAGCATCGCGGGCACATCCAGCTCAAAGGTCTGTGTCAGTGATACGCCGATAAACGGCAGACGGCAAAACGTGGCAATCATGTCATACATAACGAAACCCGGCACCGGCGCCAAAACCGACGGCTTCGTTCCGGCAACCGCCATGCATAACATTTGTATAATTTCATCGGAACCGTTGCCCAACACCATACCGTATTGGCTGTCGATGCCCATGACCTCATGCAAACGATCTTTAAGTAATCGCGGGCTGGCATCCGGATAACGATTCAACGGTAACCGCGCCAATGACTGCAACCACTTGTCGCGCAGTTCGTCAGGCAGGCCGAACGGATTTTCCATAGCGTCCAATTTGATCATTCCCGTGGCATCGGCGACATGATAAGGCGCAAGCGCCCGAATTTCGTCGCGAATGATGGCATCGGCAACCGGCCCGCGATCGGCTGTCACAGGGTAATCGCCTGATCCAACAGGTCTGCAACAAACTCAATCATCGTCGATCCGATATTCCGCGGAACGAGCATGGGCGGTCAGGCCCTCCCCGCGCGCCAAAACGGATGCCGTTTTGCCCAAGGTTTGGGATCCGGCGTGTGAAACATCGATGACACTGGTGCGCTTTTGAAAATCGTAAACACCCAACGGCGAACTGAATCGGGCTGTCCGCGAGGTGGGCAATACATGATTGGGGCCGGCACAATAGTCGCCCAACGCTTCGCAAGTATGCTTACCGATAAAAATCGCGCCGGCATGGCGAATCCGCGCAACATAGGCATGGGGATCCTTGACACTCAGTTCCAAATGTTCAGGCGCCACATGGTTGGCCACCGCGATCGCCTGGTCCATGTTGTCCACGTCAATCAGGGCGCCTCGGTTGTTAAACGAGGCGGCAATGATGGGCGCCCGCTCCATACCCGGCAACAACCGTTTCATTTCCGCCAACACCGCATCGGTGTAGGCACAGTCGGTACTGACCAGTATAGGCTGGGCAATTTCGTCGTGTTCAGCCTGGGAAAATAAATCCATGGCCACCCAGGCAGGATCGGTACTGCCGTCGCCAATCACTAAAATCTCCGACGGACCGGCAATCATATCAATACCCACCTGACCAAAAACCAGGGCTTTGGCGGCGGCCACATAAATATTACCTGGCCCGACGATCTTATCCACTTGCGCAATGGATTGGGTGCCGTACGCCAAGGCGGCCACCGCCTGAGCTCCGCCCACGGCATAAACCTTGTCCACGCCGCCGACTTTAGCGGCCGCCAGCACCAGTTCGTTGACGTCGCCATGAGGCGTGGGCACGGTGACAATCAACTCCTGAACACCGGCGACCTTGGCGGGCACGGCGTTCATCAGCAGTGTTGAAGGATAGGCTGCTTTACCGCCGGGCACATACAGGCCCACCCGGTCCAAGGGGGTCATTTGTTGACCAAGCACCGTACCGTCGTCTTCTTGATAGCTCCACGATTGCTGCACCTGGCGTTCATGGTAGAGCCGAATTCGCTCGGCCGCTGTTTGCAAAGCCTGCCGCTGCATATCGGAAATCGACTCCCATGCCTGCTGCAGGCGCTGCGGGGGAATTTCCAGATCCGCCATGCTGTCCACTTGCAAGGCATCAAACTTGGCCGTATAAGCCATGACCGCTTTATCGCCGTCGCGTCGTACGGCGGCAATCACTTCCTGTACGGTTTGCATGACCTGAGCGTCAGCGACGCCTTCAAAGGCAAGCAGCTTTTCCATGACCGGCCAGAAACCGGTATCGTTGACGTTTAAACGGACCGGCGTTAAATCGACCGTTCCAAGATTGGATGCGTTGGCACTCATGGGATCACCTGCGATATTTTTGCCATCAAGGATTTAATAGCCGTGTTTTTCATCTTTAACGCGGCCTTGTTAACAATCAAACGCGAACTGATATCGACAATATGTTCCATCTCCACCAGACCGTTGGCGCGAAGTGTATTGCCGGTATCGACCAAATCCACGATACGGTCCGCCAGCCCCAGCAGCGGCGCCAGTTCCATGGATCCGTACAGCTTTATGACTTTAACCTGCTCGCCTTTCGCGGCATAGTACTGCAAGGTGGCGCGCACGTATTTGGTGGCAATGCGTAATTGGCCGACTGGAGAGGGTTTATTGGCGGGGCCCGCCACAACCAGTCGACATTGGGCTATTTTCAAATCCATTGGCTCGTACAGACCGTCACTGCGGTATTCGTTTAGGACATCCTTGCCGGTAATGCCAACATCAGCGGCGCCGTGATCCACATAGGTGGGTACATCCGTTGCCCGTACGATCAACAACTTAACCTCGGGCTGATTGGTGGCTAATATCAACTTGCGGCTGGTTTCCGGATCGTCTTCGGGAACAATACCTGCGTGCGCCAACAGCGGTAATGCGTCCTTATAAATTCGCCCCTTGGAAAGCGCAATTGTCAGTGGTACAGCTTCGGTCATTTCAATCAACCATTTATCATTTCTTTGTCGCACCGGTGCTGCGCCCGACTGTTTTTCCACTACTGTTGACACGGCGAATATCAGCGCCCAATTGACTGAATTTTTCTTCAATACACTCATAACCGCGGTCAATGTGATAAATTCGATCCACCAGTGTTTCGCCCCGGGCTACCAGCCCGGCCAAAACCAATCCGGCGGACGCCCGCAAATCGGTGGCCATGACCGGCGCACCGGTCAATTTAGCCACACCTTCGATAATAGCCGTATTAGTTTCCAAGCGGATATCGGCACCCATACGTTGCATTTCCAAAACATGCATAAATCGATTTTCAAATATCGTTTCGGTTATGGTCCCGACGCCTTCGGCCACGCTGTTGAGCGCACAAAACTGGGCCTGCATATCGGTGGGAAAGGCCGGATAAGGCGCGGTACGTAAATCCACGGCTTGTGCGCGCTTGCCTTGCATATCCAACTCAATCCAGTCGTTACCCACGTCGATCGATGCGCCCGCTTCACGCAGTTTCAATAACACCGATTCCAACAATTCAGGCCGTGTATGTCTGGTCTTTATCTTACCGCCGGTGATCGCCGCGGCAACCAGAAAGGTACCGGTCTCAATACGATCCGGTAACACGGTATATTCGGTACCATGCAAACTCGCCACTCCTTCAATGGTGATGGTGTCCGTGCCGGCACCGCTGATACAGGCACCCATGGCATTTAAACACATGGCTAAATCCACCACCTCCGGCTCTCGCGCGGCATTCTCCAGCAAGGTCGTGCCTGCGGCCAAACATGCGGCCATCATCAGATTTTCCGTACCGGTCACCGTCACCATGTCCATCATGATATGGCAACCGGTCAGTCGATCCGCCTTGGCGCGAATGTATCCTCCCTGCACATTGATCTCAGCACCCATGGCGCGTAAACCGGCAATATGGATGTCTACCGGCCTGGCGCCAATAGCGCAACCGCCAGGAAGAGACACATCTGCTCTGCCAAAACGACTGAGCAGGGGCCCCAACACCAAAATGGACGCTCGCATGGTTTTAACCAGATCATAGGGTGCGTGAAAACCGGAAATCCGGCTGCTGTCCACTTCGATGGTCAGGCGCTCATCCACGGTCAGTTCCAGCCCCATACCGCCAAGCAGCGCCATGGTGGTGGTAATGTCTCTTAGATGGGGGACATTACAAACTTTCATGGGTGTTTCCGCCAGTAACGTGGCGGCCAATATGGGAAGCGCGGAATTCTTGGCTCCGGAAATCCGCACCTCACCGATAAGGGGCTGCCCCCCCTTGATGACCAGTTTGTCCACGGGAATTACCCTGTTTAATCGTGGCTGAGCTGATCCGGCGTCAATGTACGCATGGACAGCGCATGGATAGCCGATTGCATGTTGTCACCCAGGGTTGCATATACCATACGGTGTTGCTCAAGCATGGATTTCCCGGCAAACGCGGCGCAGACCACCACAGCTTCAAAATGGGTGCCGTCATCACCTTTTACTTCGGCTTGCGCGCCCGGCAATCCGTCTTCGATCATGTTCTTTATTGCGTGTGGATCCATGCAAACCTCAAAAAAATAGGGTTAAAAACCATCGTAGTCCACTATTTTAACCTTATTCTTATCTATGCTGTAAGCATTGAATAAATTTAAGGGAATGTACAGGGTAAGGATGGATTCGTGGTGAACGAGACACCAAGCGCCGTAACGCTGATGAGTAAAAACGAGGTTTGGCAATCCCATGGCGTTTAAGCCTGGATAGGTAGAATATCGTCCAAATCACACACCTTGGCGATAGCCCGCATCTGCGCTGGAACATGGGTAAATAAAATAGATTTTTTGCTGTTTTTTGCCAGCCGAAACCACTCGATCAGCAGGGCGATACCGGAACTGTCGACTCTACCCACACCCTGCAGATCAATTTCAATGCCGTTTCCCGTCGTTGTTTCCAGCATCGACTGGGTTTGCTGCCACAAATCGGGGACCGAGCGCCAACTCAAGTCACCGTGCAGCAAAAAGCGCCCGTCCTGAGACTTTTCCAGCCGCGGATCAGCCACCCAGTTTCGCCTTATTTTGAGCAGCCAAGGAATCCAGAAACTTTTCCATACCCAAACGTCGTATGTCGCGATTAAAGCTTGAGCGATAATTGATCACCAAACTGACGTCACCGATTTTAACGTCGATGACTTTCCACGCGCTGTTGTACGCCATGGTGTAGTCGATGGGAATGGCCTTGCCCGTGGATTGCTTGATTTCGGTCTGTATAATCACCTGGTCTTTATTGCTGCGGGTTTTATAAGGCAGAAACGCGATTTCCTGATCGGAATATTCCACAATCGAGCGGGTGTAAGTACGCAGCAGAAGATTCTTGAACTCATTGACAAAACGCTGCTTTTGGGCGTCAGTGGCGGGTCGCCAGTTGCGTGCCAGCACGCGCTTTGACATACGCTCAAAATCGAAATGGGGCAGCACCACCTCTTCAGCCATGGCATGGGCGACTTTGGGGTCTTTCTTGATCTGTTTCTTCTTTTCCTTGATCATGTTCACGAATTTCGTGGCGGTCTCTTTCACCAGTTTCTGCGCGGCTTCATAGTCCGGATCGGCATGCACCATTGCGGTCATAAAAAACATGATAAACAACAGACGAATAGAGAATGTCATGAACAGCTCCTGGAAAAATGTGCGTTTACTATGTCCGATTCCACGTGAATGAACGCTGAATAACACGTAATCAAGGCGTTTTTTTGGTATCGCCGGCAGCGGCATTGAATAAATATTCGCCGATCAGCTTCTCCAAAACCATAGCCGGTTGGGTGATGGAAATTTCACCACCATCTTTTAGGACGTCATCCTCGCCCCCCGGTTCCAATCCGATATATTGACCGCCTAACAAACTCGCCGAATATATCGCCGCGGAGGTATCGGTGGGCAACTGGATGGTATTGGATATCGCCATGGTCACCACCGCATCAAAGCGTTTTGGGTCCAACTGGATATCCTCCACCTTGCCCACGGTAACGCCGCCCAGCGCCACCGCTGAATTGGTTTTGAGACTGCCTACATTGACAAACTTGGCCACCAGATTATAACTGTCGGCTTTATTAAAACCCCGGACATTACTGAGACTGAAAAAATCACCGAGCATTTTTTCCAACACCACGGACGGTTCGGTATGTTTGAATTCTTCGCCGTTTTTTAGGATGGTGGCCGACTTGCCCGGCACCACCGCCACATATTGCTCACCAAGCAGCCCGGCGGTGTAAATACTGACCACGCTGTCCGCCGGCAACTTTTGACTGTTTTGAATATTCATACTGACCGTGGCCCAGTGGGTGTCGCCATCCAAGCCGATATCGGTCACCCGGCCGATTTTCACGCCCGCCATAGACACCAGCGAGCGGACTTTTAAGCCACCGATATTCCTAAACTTAGCGGTTAATGTATAACCGTCATCGTTGCCCAAGGCACTCAAATTACTGACCTGCATGGCCAGCAGTACCAAGGCCGCGAGCCCCGCCACCACGAATACGCCGACGGTTATTTCAACGGTACGATTTTGCATGATTAGATATCCCCGAACATCAATGCCGTTAAGATGAAATTAAGTCCCAACACCGCAAATGCCGTGTTTACCACCGTGCGCATGGTGGCACGGCTGACACCGGAGGTGGTCGGTACGGCATCATAACCTTCGAACACGGCAATCCAAGTGGCCACCATACCGAATACGACGCTTTTTACCATGCCGTTTACCAAGTCCTCATAAAAATCCACGCTATCCTGCATTTGCGACCAGTAGGTGCCACTGTCCACACCCAACAATCCGACTCCCACAAAATACCCCCCGTACACACCAACGATGATAAACATCGCGGTCAACAGTGGCAGGGAAATCAAACCGGCGACAAAGCGCGGTACGATTACCCGTTTAATCGGGTCGACCGCCATCATGGCCATACTGGATAATTGCTCGGTGGCCTTCATCAATCCAATCTCGGCGGTCAGAGCGGAACCGGCCCGCCCGGAAAACAGTAAAGCCGCCAGCACCGGGCCCATTTCACGTACCAGAGTCAAGGCTACAAACGGTCCGAGCGCCTCCTCCGAACCAAAACGGGACAAGTTGTAATAACCCTGCAAACCCAGCACCATACCAACCGTCAATCCGGATATGGCGATGATCTGCATGGATAACACACCCACCGAGTATAATTGACCGATCAATAATCGGGGCTGCAGGATAAGGTTACCCGAACCTTGTATGATGCTGGCAAAGAAAATATTGCCACGACCCAGGCGACCGAAGAACTGGATGCTGCTACGACCGATGCCGGCGAAAAATTCCAACATGATCAATTCACCGCCAGCAGATCTTGCAAATAATCGGGGGCCGGATACTGGAATGGCACAGGACCATCGGGTTTGCCATTCATAAACTGCTGAACATATTCGGACTTCGACTTACGCATGGAATCCGGCGAGCCGGTTTCAACAACCCGCCCCTCGGAAATCATATAGATGATATCGGATATTCTGCATATTTCAGCCACGTCATGGGAGACCACGATACTGGTTAAACCCAAATTATCATTCAATTCACGAATCAGTTGCATAATGACTCCGACCGTTATGGGGTTCTGCCCTGTAAAAGGTTCGTCGTACATGATCATATCCGGATCAAGCGCTATGGTACGGGCCAAGGCCACGCGCCTGGACATACCGCCGCTTAACGACGAGGGCATAAGGTTGCATGCGCCACGCAAACCCACGGCCTGCAGCTTCATCAACACCAAATCCCGAATCATGGATTCGGACAAACGAGTATGGGCCCGGAGCGGAAAGGCGACATTTTCAAACACGTTCAGATCCGAAAACAGCGCCCCGGACTGGAACATCAAACCCATGCGTTTACGAAGATCATAAAGTTCCCGCACATTGAGACTATGTACATTAACACCATCGAAATGCAATTGACCGGCCTGCGGTCGCAGTTGGCCGCCAATCAGGCGTAACAATGTGGTTTTCCCCGTGCCACTGGGTCCCAAAATAGTGGTGACCTTGCCACGGGGAATACGGATATCCACGCCATCCAGGATAACCCTGTCGCCGTGTGAAAAATGCAGGCTGCTTACTTGCACCAGACTATTGTTATTGTTGTTGGATTTCATATAAACGCTGTTAGGTTCCTTAATCGAAAAAGACATGGAATTCCTTAACTGCCCACGTGCTCGCACGACAGACGGTCACATTGTAGGCTACACCCTGCCGAGCGCAAGTAACAAAATGTATCGAATAACACCTTGGCATGCAACAAACATGTTAGCCGTTCGCCGATTTTGTGTTTTGACCCAATAGCCCGCCGCTGGGCAGCGACTATCGCCCGATCGTGGTATGATAGCGACGAAATTTAGCCGCTATCCGATGCTGCGGCCGGTCATTGAAGCGATCCCAACAATAGTTAAAGTGCCGCATGCCCATAAATCGTAAACAAATTACCTTGTCAACCGCCATAAGGCCCGTCATACCGTGCCCGCCCGGCCCGCGGAGCGGTCTACGTCCATGAATATTCTGATTACCGGTAGTGCCGGGCGCCTGGCCAGGGCATTGATCCCCAAATTGCTCAAACACCCCGAAATCGATCAGATTATCGGCATCGATAACCGTGTCAGTGAACTTGAACACCCGCGACTGCACAACCACCTCGTGGATGTGCGAATGAAAAAACTGGTGGATTATTTCTATGACATCGACGCCGCCATTCACATGTCATTTATTGTCATGCGCCAGGATTTAAAACGTCATCGATTCAAACGGCAGTTGGTTTATGACATCAATGTCAATGGATCCATCAACGTATTCACCGCAGCCGCCATACAGGGCATTAAAAAAGTCGTCTACCTGTCCAGCGCCGCCGTCTACGGCGCCTGGCCCAACAACCCGTTTATGATGAAAGAAAATCATCATCGCCGACCTATGCCGAAGTTCAGCTACGCGGAGGACAAAGTCGCCGTGGAGAACTGGCTGGATCGGTTCGAACAACAACAATCCATTCCGATAGTTCGATTACGGCCCCATGTCATTGTCGGCCCCAATTCACACAACCTCATTAAACGCCTGCTTCGTCAACCGCTTTATCCGTATCTGCGCAAAAGACCGTTAATCCAGTGCGTATGGGAAGACGATGTCGCCGATGCCATTGTCAAATCCCTGTTTCAACATGTACGGGGTCCGTTTAACCTGGCCGCGTCACCACCGGTTAGCCTGCGGCATGCTGTTGGCATTACAAACCGCCGCCCTATTCCCTTGCCTTATTCCCTGCTTAGAAGTATTCAGCGACTGAGTTGGTATGTGAACGGCAATCTGGGTGAACCCGGATGGTTTCCCGGTATTCGCTATTCACTGACGGTGGATTCCAGTCGCGCCAGCAACGAACTGGGATGGCAGCCGAGCCGTTCGACCGAAGATTGTATTCGTGACTTATTCGCGAAATACGAACGCATCCTATAAGCGGCGACGCTTTGTTGCGTGTCGTCGCACGGGAAGATAACGTGGACCGTTGCGGTTACCACTGCACCGGAACTTGAGCGGCTGAATATTTCCCGTCATGCGGCATGGATTATTTGTTCTCGTCATGCCTCGTTTTAACCCACCCTGGCAATACCGCTGCGATCAAGCCACGGGCAACTCCCACCATCGGATGACTTGAAAAATACACAATACGCAATGCCCACGACTAAGTGGAGTATCGTATAGCACGGCCCGCGATGCGCTGACGACGCGTACGATTACCCGATCTGCGCTGATAATACCCTTTTTAATTCCCCGCCACGGTCATGCCGCCGATCAACACCGAACCGGTGCGTATATTGCGCCGAAGATCCACGTCGCAACCGATATCCAGAATATTCTTATACATATCTTTTAAATTTCCGGCGATGGTAATCTCCTCAACCGGGTATTGAATCTCGCCGTTTTCCACCCAAAATCCCGCCGCTCCCCGGGAATAGTCACCGGTAACACGATTGACACCCTGCCCCATGAGATCATTGACCAGTAATCCGGTGCCCATGGTTTTTAACAAACCCGCCAAATCCTGCTGTCCCGTTTTCACCACAAGATTATGCACGCCGCCGGCATGACCGGTGGATTGCATGCCTAATCGTTTGGCGGAGTAAGTATCCAGCAGATAGGTTTTCAAAACGCCCCCGACTACGATATCGCGATCCTCGGTCTTCACCCCTTCCCGGTCAAAAGGCGCCGACCCAAGGGCTTTTTGCATATGGGGAAACTCGGTCATCGTCAACCATTCAGGAAATAACTGTTGGTCAAGACTATCCAATAAAAAGGATGTTTTACGGTATAGGCTGCCGCCACGAATCGCACCGAGAAAATGGCCGAACAATCCGGCGGCAACCTCGGCATCAAAAATGACGGGCACTACTTGGGTGGAAATTTTACGCCCGTTAAGCCGATGCACGGCACGTTGTGCGGCACAGCGTCCAACCTGTTCCACCTCTTCCAGCGCGCTGGGATCCCTGGCGACGGTGTACCAGTAATCCCGTTGCATGCTGTCGCCATCCTGGGCGATCACGCTGCATCCCACGCTATGGCTGGAGGAAGCGTAATGGCCGATAAAACCGTGACTGTTACCCCGAATGGTCACCCCGTGGTGAGAACTCAACTGGGCGCCTTCGGAATTGGTGATACGTTCGTCATAACTTCGAGCGGCATCTTCGCACTCCTTGGCGATAGCGATGGCTTTCTCAGCCTGTAATGGCCAATCATGGTACAGTTGCAGGTCGGGGTATTGCCAAGCCAACCGGTCCTTGTCCGGCAAACCGCTGTATGGATCCGCACTGGTGTAACGGGCGATACTGCATGCGGCCTTGACGGTTTCTTCAATGGATTTATCGCGCATGTCCGAGGTGCTGGCGGAACCCTGGCGTTCACCCAAATAGACCGTAACCGAAAAACCACGTTCATAGTGGTGCTCCACGGTCTCCACTTCCCCCAGTCTTACATTTACCGAAAGACCGTTCTCAACACTGGCACCGGCTTCTGCCGCGGTTGCACCCTGGGCCTTGGCCTGGGCTAGTATTTTTTCCACCGTGTCGATAAGTTGTTTTTGATCCATGAGTTCGCCTTAATAGCATATGCCTGTATTGGGGGCCGTTCTGGGCTCCACGCCGTTTACCGCGGTAAACACTTTTAACCGGTTGCCGTACCGCCGACGGTCAATTCGTCCACCCGCAATGTCGGTTGACCAACGCCCACCGGTACGCTTTGACCTTACTTGCCGCAGGTACCCACGCCTTGATCCAGGGCCAGGTTGTTACCCACCATCGATACCCGTGTCAATGCATCGGGGCCGTTACCGATCAGGGTCGCGCCCTTTACCGGCGCACCGATTTTACCGTTTTCCAGCAAATAAGCTTCACTGGCGGAAAACACGAATTTGCCGGATGTTATGTCCACCTGGCCTCCACCGAAGTTGACTGCATACAATCCTTTTTTTACCGAGGCGATGATTTCATCGTGTGCATGCTTACCGGCCGCCATAAAGGTATTAGTCATACGCGGCATGGGAATGCAGGCATAGGATTCCCGCCGGCCGTTTCCCGTCGCTTGCAGCCCCATCAACTTGGCATTCATTTTGTCCTGCAAATAGGCTTTTAAGACACCATTTTCAATCAGAACGTTGCGGCGTGTCGGTGTGCCTTCATCGTCCACATTCAAGGAGCCTCGCCGGTCGGCGATGGTACCGTCGTCGACAACCGTACACAACGGTGATGCGACCAACTCACCGATACGTCCGGAAAACGCCGAACTTCCCTTGCGGTTAAAATCCCCTTCCAAGCCGTGACCGACCGCTTCATGCAATAAAACACCCGGCCAGCCCGGTCCCAAGACCACTTCCATGGCACCGGCAGGAGCATCCACCGCATCTAAATTGACCAATGCCTGGCGTACCGCTTCACGCGCGTACTGCAAACCTTGCTCCTGCTGTACAAACATGTCGTAATTCAATCGTCCGCCGCCGCCGCAACTGCCTTGCTCACGCCTGCCGTTGTGCTCAACCACCACGCTGACATTCATACGCACCAATGGCCTGATGTCAGCGGTAAATGTACCGTCGCTCGCGGCGATTAAAATCCATTCCTGTTCACCGGCAAGGCTGACCATGACCTGCGTGACCCGGGGATCCTGGCGGCGTGCTTCCTGATCGGCCTGTTCCATCAGGTGAATTTTTTGTTCGCTGCTAAGCACACCCAAGGGATCGTCGGCCAGATACAATTGATGGCCGGCCGGCTTATGCCAAGCCTGTACGCTTGCGCTACGCCCGGCACGCGTGATAGCACGGGCCATGCCCGCGGCCTCCAGCAGCGCGGGCATAACGATCTCGTCGGAATAGGCAAATCCGGTTTTATCACCACTGACTGCACGCACACCCACACCCTGGTCGATGCTATGGCTGCCGTCTTTGACCTTACCGTCTTCCAGAAACCATGACTCCGACCGGCTGAATTGGAAATACAAATCGGCATAATCCACTTTGTGATCCAGCATACTGTCAATGGCCTTTTGCAGATCCTGGCTATCCATTCCGGCGGGACCCAGCAATTGCTGTTGCGCCAGTGCGAGTTGGTTATCCATAGTGCTCCTTGTGCGGTTAGGACTAAATGTCCGCGGTACCACCCAGTTGGGCGAAATTACAACTTAAGCGGGCATGCTCGATCGAAGGAAAATTGCGCCGGGTTGCATGCAAACGATCGGGGTCAAAGTCGGCAATCACATACCCCGAACCGCTGGCCAAACGGTCTAAGACCTTGCCCCAAGGCCCCACGATCATACTGTCACCGTAGGTCTCACGGCCGTTGACATGGTATCCACCCTGTGCGGAAGCAATTACATAACTCAGATTTTCGATGGCCCTGGCGCGTACCAGAATTTCCCAATGGGCACGTCCGGTGATGGCTGTAAATGCTGACGGCACGGCGCAAATTTCCATACCCTGGGCCAGCAATTCCCGAAATATTTCGGGAAAGCGTAAATCGTAACACACCGCCACGCCAAGCTTTCCAAACGGCGTGTCTACCACCACGGTTTTGTCACCGGCTTCGATAGTCAATGACTCGGTATAATTCTCGCCGCTCTCTTCAACATGCACATCAAACAGGTGGATTTTGTCGTATCGGGCGACTTGATGACCCTTATCGTTATAAATTAAACATGCAGCACGTACTTTATCCGGATGCTCGGCCTGCATTGGAATGGATCCACCCACCAGCCAAATGCCGTGTTTGGCGCTGGTAACCGATAAAAATTCCTGCATCACACCGTGACCGGGTTTTTCCTTAACATCCAATTTGTCTGCTTCACCCACGCCCATGTGGGCGAAATTTTCCGGTAATACGACCAGCACCGCTCCGGAATCCACGGCTTGTTCAACCAATCGTGCTGCTTCGTTCAAATTAGCGTGTACGTTCGGCCCGGAAGCCATTTGTATTGCTGCAAATCGATGCATAACCTACCTTTACCCCTTTATGACCCCATTTAAGGGCTATCGTTGCAATCCACCCTCTATAATACTCACACGTACATGTGTACCGCCGTCAATGCCCGATAAAAATACCATAACCGGACCCATAGCCGGTATCGAAATTGTAGCAAAAGCGGTATCCAACCCACGGCTTATCCGGCGCTAAATACTAAAGAATCCGACCAACGGTGTTATTCCACAGGGAAAAAGGGCAATATGCAGGCGACAAACGTATTGTCAGTCCTCCGAGGAAAAGGTGTTGAAACAGCCGCTATACCTACATTCCCGGCGGTCGGCGCCTTGCACTCGCACCTTGAGTGGCTTTCTCAATGCACGTTTTATAGGAGACACTACACTATTACACTAGTGCGCTTCCTTTAAAACCTTTTGAAATACAGCGATCTGTCCCACACTGGTATCATGCCAACTGAAATTTTCCGCAAAGCCGCGGGTTTGCGTGCGTTGAGGGTAGTGCCCAAACAACGCATGGGCGGCTTGCGCCAAAGCCGCGGGATCCCGGCTTTTCATCAACACACCGGCAACCGGGTCCGCCACCACCTCCGTCGTACCCCATACCGCGGTGGCTATGACCGGCGTACCGCAGGCCATGGACTCCAACAGCACATTGGCCCAGCCCTCCCGGCTGGAAGCGAGCACCAACGCGTCCGCCGCGCTGTAATAATAGGGCAACTCCTGGTGGGACACATGGCCGGCAAAATGAACCCTTGCCTGCAAACCCAACGCCATGACTTGGTTGCGCAAAGCGTGCTCCATGTCACCGTCGCCGACAATCACCAATCGGCTATCCGGTAACTGGCGTAGCGCATCGATCACGATATGGTGGCCTTTACGTTCCACCAGGTGACCCACCGACAACAGGGTTCGGCCACTGAATCCCAAACGCTGCCGGCTGGCGGCTTTATCCAAAGGCGTAAAGTGTTGCAGGTTCACCCCGTTTCTCAATACGGTGATTTTTTTCCCAAGCAGGTGCCGCTGGTTTCCCGCCAATTCCAGCAATGCGTCTTTAAGCGCCGCACATACCGTTATGATGGCGGCGGCTTTTTGCGCCGCAGCCAGTATCATTCGCCGGGGCCCGGGATAGCGTGGAATTAAATTGATATCGGTTCCGCGTGCGGTGATAACCACCGGTAAATCCAACCATCGGCCCAGCATAATCGCGGCCACTCCGTCGGGATAAAAATAGTGTGCGTCGATAAGATCCGGTGTAAAGCGGCACACGATTCGTTTGCAGGCTGGCAAACTTCGCCAGGCCAACAAGTAGGGCGTAACGGTCATACCGATTTTCGGAATTAACGGATAGCGTGGATGCAGCACCGGGTAGTGGTCATTTTGCTCCACAGGAGGCACCCGCGCGAATTCACTGTACGCACCAAAGCGCGCATGTTTAAACGGAAACCATGGTACCGGCGCCACGACCTGGGTATTGACGCCGCCGGTCTCAAGCAAGTGATGCAAACGGTTGCGCACAAAGATACCGTGTCGCGTTTGAATGCAATTAGGAAAAAGAGTGCTGTAGGTCAGTGTGGAAATCATCCCACGGCCGGTGACTTATGTTCTGGCTTGAGCAACAAGGTTTCATAGATACTGCGATAGCGCTCCACCACGGCAGACCATTGACGTTCATGCTCGACAAACCGCCGTGCCGCCACCCGTTGTGCCGGCCAACGTTCCCGGTGTTGCAGCAACCGGACCACCGTTGTCGCCAGGGAATCCACTTTGCCGGCGCTAAATAACAAACCGGTTTCGCCGTCGCGAATCAACTCTTTATGCCCGCCCACATCGGAGGCAACCACCAAACGCCCTTGCGCCATGGCTTCCAGTGGCTTTAAGGGTGTCACCAATTCAGTCAGCCGCATGGCAAGGCGAGGATAGACAAACGCATCAACCAACTCGTAATACTGGTTGACCTCGGCATGCGGAACTCGGCCTGTAAACACGACTTGCTTCTGGATATCCAAGGATTTCGCCAGTGCCTTGAGGTTTTCCTCCTCCGGACCGCCACCGACCAATAGTACCCGTACATCGGGCATTTTCAGCAGGATTCGCGGCAACGATTCCAACAGCAGTGATAATCCTTCATACGCATAGAATGAACCGATAAACCCCAAAACCTTTGCCTGATCAAGTCCCAGCTTGCGGCGAAGTTCGTCCACATGGTCGCTGTCGGCACCGTGAAACTGTTCCACATTGACGGCATTGGGAATCACCGTCACCTTATCGTCATCAAGGCCACGAGCCAGAATATCCTGACGCAGACCTTCGCATATGGTGGTTACCGCATCGGCATGTTTAAGTACATGGGTTTCCATCGCTCGCGTCATGCGATAACGGGTACTGCCCTCGGTGGTGGTTTTGTGGTCGACCGCGGCGTCTTCCCAAAATGCCCGCACTTCATAGACCAGGGGCAAACCATGGCGTTTGGTAAATTTCAGTGCCGCCACGCCGTTAAGAGCCGGTGAGTGGGCATGCAAAATATCCGGCCGCACCTGTTTGATCACTTGTTTCAAGCGCCTGGCCAGGCCACCGATAATCGCCCATTGGTTAATAACCGGCATGCGCGCGGCCAGCGATCCCGGCGGCGGCGTGCGATAAAACGTCAATCCGTCCACCGTCTCTTCAAGCTGCCTGACCACCCTGCCGCTATTCTGGGTCGATGTTTCCACGCCGTCCTTGCTTCAGCGCATCTAGGAGAGATCGGCTCGTCTGGAAACATCGACCCAGAATAGCGGCAGG
>Ga0114931_10004776_pt1 | contig 16838 bp, 14 predicted proteins | sample 2SBtaG_FD_89579 | JGI IMG/M metagenome (GOLD analysis project Ga0114931, IMG submission 89579) | Deep subsurface microbial communities from Kolumbo volcano to uncover new lineages of life (NeLLi) - 2SBTROV14_V59a metaG | ecosystem: Environmental > Aquatic > Marine > Volcanic | place: Kolumbo...
ATTACTATCACTTATGAATGAAAACCCGGAACGCTGGAAAAAAGGTGTGATTGTGATACGCATTGGTGTTAATTCCATTGGCCAAACGGCGTCATTAAATCAGTATGCCAAAACAGGTGTAACAGTAGAAACCAGACAGGAAATCATGGCATGTTATGGCTGGATCAAACAGGCTATTCAGCTTATTCGCAGTCACCACCCAGATACACGCATGGTTCTGGTCGGGATTTTTGATAATGCCAACTGGGTGCCAAATTTCCAGTTATGGCATTCACATCGGGAACACAACAACATTAGCCAGGTTCTCAATCTGTTTGACAATGCCCTGAAAGAACTTGCCGACGCTGATCCACATATCGTATTTTTTGACGACTGCGCCTGGTTCAGGAAATACTGGGGTTATCGGTATGTCAATGGTCAACAGGTGTGTAAAGACCGGAACCTTGGCGAACATATCACGGTTCATTGCACCCAGGGTAATGATCCTTCCAACATGGTCCTGGCAGATGGTCACACCGGCACAGCCTGGAACCTGCTGTGGTCAAAAGAACTGGTGCATTTACTCAATACAGCTTTTGGTCTGAAAATCCCGGAAATAAATGACACTGAAATCTACCTGTTCATGCAACAGAACCATTAGGCCTTAGCTGGTCACAGCCACCCTGCCGCCACGCGATGCACCGGTTTTGAATTACCAGCAAGCTTAGCCAACAGACCGATCAGTCCAAGATCACATCTCGTAACTGTTGCGCCGCATCTTCCGGACTAATGGTACTGACGAACAGGTCACTGCCCAGCTCAAATCCGGTGGGAATACTGGTGCGCGGGGTTATTTCCAGGTGCCAGTGATAGGACTGCTTGCAGTCGGCAAACTGATCGCCATGGGGCCGGGTATGCAGGAAGTAATTGTACTGCACCCCTCCGATGACTTTATCCAGGCGCTGCATGGTGCGCTTGATGACACGGCCGAGATCTGCCATATCTGCTTCAGATACCTGCACGAAATCATTCTGATGTTCCAGTGGCAGGATATGCACTTCCCATTCGTAGCGACTGGCAAAAGGCTTGATGGCGATAAATTTCTCACCCCGCTCGATCACATACTGGCCGACGTCGATCTTGCGTCGTACTTCGCCGGAGTTTTTATCGTAGATAGTGGCTTCAAATGTGAGGGCTTCATCGATCAGGGCACAGAACACGCACTGGTTATGTTTACTGTAGTACTGGCGGCTGTGTTCCAGTTCGTTGATGACATTCTCCGGCACCACCGGGGTGGCGATAATCTGGCTATGGGTATGGGGGATACTGGCACCCGCTGCTGGACCGAAATTTTTGAATACCAGCACATAGCGCAGGCGCTCATCCGACTGATACAGGGTTTTCATCCGATCCTGGTAAGCGCCGAAGAGTAGCGCCAGGTGATCCACACTCATCTCGTGCACCGCAATCCCGTGGCTATCATGATCGATCAGCACTTCATGCCGGCCGTAACCGTCGATGACCTGCTGCAGTCCAAAATTCAGTCCTGACTCGGCGCGATCATCTCCCAGTACCGGGAACAGGTTCTCAACAATCCTTACTTTCCATTCCTGCTCCGAAGGATAGGCCTTGATGGTAGGTGGTGTTTTTGCTTCATTGCCCTTGCAGAAGGGGCAGGTATCTACATGGGCACGCGTATCACGCTGGACTTTTTCTTCCGCTTTCTTGGGGCGCATGCCCCTGGCGGTCGCCACCAGAACGGACTCTGAAGGCACAATCGGACTGATTCGGATTTCACGCACGCTTTTCTGTTCTGACATAACACCACTCCTGATTAATTGCCGCCACCTTGGAACAAGTCGGGGTGCGGGTCAAATTCACAGGCTTTATCCGGGAATAACTAATTTAAACCTGAATCCGTGACTTCACTACGGCACAGAGCACAAGCTCTTGATTACACAGCGGTTTAAAAAATACCCGCTTAACCTAAGGGTGAAGCTAAAATTTTTTAAAATCCACCGTGAAACCAATATCTTGCACTCTGTTATCCGCATTGAAGTCACGGACTCAGGTTAAATTCATTTCAGCTATTGATTTACGCCCACGGTTATGAAGTGGTTTTTACCGTGTAAATGGCGAATTTGATATACATCAACAGGATAAAAATAGCATTAGTTGCGAATGAGAATTTATCGTAACAAATCAAAACAATATCAGTCTTTTCTTATGCGGATTAATTAACGCTAACTTATTGATAAATATTGTTATATTCGACGAAACTGGCAGGGGAAAAATAACCACAAAATCGAATAAATTATTCTTATATCAATAAAGATAATTGTGTTTGTGTTTTTCGCCCTATCACTATAAGGTTCACACTCCCACGTGGTGGGTGCCTGTCACCGGTAGGCAATTCGTCGCCCTGTAACGAATTGTCCAGCAAGGATTTTTATAAAAATCAGTGCTCCCGGGGAAAGGAATTCCTACAGAATTCTGGCCGCAATACCAGCCTGAAGGAACTTCCGCAGGGGGCCATCGGCCAAAGATTCTCTGACTGGTCTCAGGACCAGACAGGAAAAAACTGTAAGTCTTACATTAACCAGCAAAGGAGCATACGAATGCCTACTTTCGTACGTACCGAGAAATGTGATGGCTGTAAGGGTCAAGATAAGACCGCTTGCATGTACATCTGCCCACACGACCTGATGAAACTGGACAAAGATGGTTCAGAAACGGGTCACGCCATGAAATCTTTCAACCAGGAACCCGAGCAGTGCTGGGAATGTTACTCCTGCGTTAAAATCTGTCCTCAGAATGCTATCGAAGCACGTCATTATGCATACGTTGTACCTCTGGGCGGTTCTGTACAACCCCTGCGTGGTACAGACTCCATTATGTGGACGATCAAGTTCCGTAACGGCAACATGAAACGCTTCAAGTTCCCGATTCGTACTACACCTGAAGGTTCTATTGATCCTTACGCCGGCAAACCTTCTGCTGACATGTCCAAGATTGAAGAAAACGGTTTCTTCAACCACAACGAGCAGAATGGCTACCGTGAAGGCGATCCTAGCGAGCTGATCCGCAAGTAAGTTAAGAATATAAAGAATAGAATCACTAAGTAATAAGATCCTTAAGAGGAAAGCAATAATGTCTGAAGGTACTTTTGGTAATCCTACTGTTGTTGAAGAAGAATGCGATATTCTTCTGATCGGCGGTGGTATGGCCTGCTGCGGCGCTGGTTTCGAAATCATGCGCTGGATAGAAGGCACTGATATTTCTGTAAAACTGGTTGATAAAGCCGCCATGGACCGCTCTGGTGCGGTTGCCCAGGGTCTCTCTGCGATCAACACCTACATCGGTACAGAGCAGGATCCTGCCGATTATGCACGTATGGTGTCTAACGACCTGATGGGTATTACCCGTGATGACCTGGCCTATGACCTGGGTCGCCATGTTGACGAATCTGTACATCTGTTCGAAGAATGGGGTCTGCCTATCTGGAAAACAGACGAAAACGGTGAGCGTCACGATGGTTCCAAAGGCCTGACACCTCTGAAAGACGGTGGTAAGCCAGTACGTTCCGGTAAATGGCAGATCATGATCAACGGTGAATCCTACAAATGGATCGTCGCTGAAGCGGCTAAAAAAGCGCTGGGCATGGACCGTATCGAAGAGCGTATCTTCATCGTTAAACTGGTTAACGACAAGAACGATCCACACCGTGTTGCTGGTGCGGTTGGATTCTCTGTTCGTGAAGATAAAGTGGTTGTTTACAAATTCAAAGCTTGCCTGCTGGCAGCTGGTGGTTGTGTAAACATCTTCCGTCCTCGTTCAGTGGGTGAAGGTACAGGCCGTGCCTGGTACCCCGTATGGAACGCTGGTTCTACCTACGCCATGGCTGCTGAAGCCGGTGCTGAGCTGACCATGATGGAAAACCGCTTCGTTCCTACCCGTTTCAAAGACGGTTACGGTCCTGTAGGCGCATGGTTCCTGCTGTTCAAAGCCAAAGCGACTAACGCTTTCGGTGAAATGTACATGGATCGCAACAAGGAAATGCTGGATGATTATCCTCCGTACGGCCAGGCGGCTGTACCTGCTTCCTGTCTGCGTAACCACCTGATGCTGAAAGAGATGAAAGAAGGTCGTGGTCCAATCTATATGGACACCGTGACTGCTCTGGCAAATCTGCGTGAAACACTGTCTCCACGCGAAGTTAAGCATCTGGAAGCCGAAGCCTGGGAAGACTTCCTGGACATGTGTGTTGGCCAGTGTGGTATCTGGGTTGGTGAAAACATCGAGCCTGAGAAGAAAAACTCTGAGCTGATGCCTACCGAGCCCTACCTGCTGGGTTCACACTCCGGTTGCTGCGGTATCTGGACTTCTGGTCCTACTGACATTGGTGCGCCAACTGATGAAACCGAAGCTGGTGTTCCTGAGCATCTGCCAAAAGGCTGGAACTGGGGCTACCGTGGTATGACCACTATCAAAGGCCTGTTCACAGCGGGTGACGGTGTTGGTGCTTCTGGTCACAAGTTCTCTTCTGGTTCACACGCCGAAGGTCGTATGGCTGCTAAAGCCATGGTTAAGTTCGTAATGGACAACAAAGACTGGACGCCAGAACTGGATGCTTCTGTTGATCAGCTGGTAGAAGAAATCTACAAGCCCGTTCGTAACTTCCTGGAATTCAAGGACTACTCCACCGCGATTGATGTTAACCCTAACTACATCACTCCGAAGATGCTTCAGTTCCGTCTGCAGAAAATCATGGACGAATACGTTGCCGGTGTTGCCACTTACTACACCACTAACGACAAGATGCTGGCAGTTGCAGAAGAAAAGCTCAACATGCTGAAGGAAGATGCTGAGAAGATGCGTGCGAAAGACCTGCACGAACTGCTGCGTGCATGGGAAAACTATCACCGCATCCTGACAGCTGAAGCTCACATGAAACACATCCAGTTCCGCGAAGAGTCTCGTTACCCCGGTTTCTACTACCGTGCTGACAAGAACTTCGTTGATGAAGAAAACTGGAAGTGCTTCGTGAACTCCATTTATGACAAGACCACCAAACAGTGGACATGCTTCAAGCGTGCACACGTTGATCTGGTCGACAAGTCTAAACTGTTCAAGTAAGCCTTACCTGAATAGTTGATGGATAAACCGGGCATCTTCGGATGCCCGGTTTTTTTATTTAAGCCATATCACATAATATAATTGTGGTATTAGCCAAGCACTTTCCAGCAGAGCGCTTAGCTAACACCAGCTTGATAAACCCGACATTATAGTCAAATGCCATATCAGGCCCGGCCAACTGGACATGTTCTGCAAAACCAGGGTACCCAGGGGCCACATTTGTAATTCCGACGGAGTAAACCATGAGTAACGATACCGGCAAATTTGATCTCCCCCACGATAGTAATATCATCCCTACTATCCTCGAGCCTGACGCAGAAATTAAATTTAACTGTTACAAGGGTATTTCCTGCTACAACGCCTGTTGTAAACAGGCAGATATAACCCTGACCCCTTATGACGTACTGCGCCTGAAACAGGCCACCGGCAAAGACAGCTCAGCTGTCCTGAAAGAACATACCGTACCCTTCACCATGGATGCGGATGGTGTGCCTGGAATCAAGTTACGTACCACCAACGAAGGCGCCTGCCTGTTTATGGATGAAGAAATCGGCTGCACTATTTACGAAAACCGCCCTACTGCCTGCCGTTATTACCCACTTGGCAACCTGGCCATGAAAAAAGCCGACGAAGGCCATGAACAGCAGCATTTCATACTGGTAAAAGAAGACCATTGTAAAGGCCATGAAGAAGACCGCCCGATCAAAATCCTGGATTACCGTGCTGAACAGGGCATCGAGGACTATGACGGTCACAACAAGGAATATTTCCAGCTGATCCTGAAGAAAAAGTCCATGGGCCCCGGGGTTGGCAAGCCACCTGAGCTCAGCCTGCAGCTGTTCTTCATGGCCTGTTTTGACCAGGACCGCTTCCGTCGTTTTATTTTGAGTGATTCCTTCAAGAACACCTACGACCTGGAACAGGATTTCGAGGATAAAATCCAGCAGGACGATATCGCCTGTATGTATTTCGGCTTCCGTCTGTTACGCCAGGTCCTGTTTGGCGAACTCTCCATCAAGGAACAGGATGGCGTATACCAGCGTCGCCTGGAAGAACGCAAGGAAATCATAGAGTTACGTCGCCAGGCAGAAATCACCAAGATCAAGGCCAAAGACCCCTACCAGGCCTATAAAATGGAAGTTGAGGAAGAATCGGCTAAAAATACGTCCGAGGCTGACAAAAATTCAGACTAAACCCCTGTTTGGATGATTCAACTTTCCAGCTGATTCACTAGACTTGTGGCTGCTAGGAAAATAAAATTCTCGCATAAGCTGTATAATTCAGCTTATGCGTTTTTTTTAATATAAGGATTTTCCAAGATGGCATCCCCCTCTTCCCCCCAGCGAATCGGTATTCTGTCTGACACCCATGGCGTGATTGACCCCCGGGTGATGGATACCCTGGCTGAGTGTGACCTGCTGATCCATGCCGGCGATATCTGTGGCGCTCATATCCTGCAGCAACTACATCAGACCGGGAAACCGGTGGTTGCCGTCGCTGGCAATAACGATATCCCCGGCCTGTGGCCAGAAGAGCAGACAGAAACCGTCAAACAACTGTCCCGCACCGAGCAACTGGAACTGCCCGGTGGCATGCTGGTAGTGGAGCACGGCCATTTGCATGGCATGCAGAAACCCTGTCACGATTCCCTCAGAAATACCCATGGCGACGCTCGTGTCATCGTTTATGGCCATACCCACACCATGCTGGTGGATGACAGTAACACACCCTGGATTATCAATCCCGGCGCTGCCGGCCACACCCGTACCCGCGGGGGCCCATCCTGTCTGGTGCTCAGTGTTTCGGAAGACCAGAACTGGTCAGTAGAATGTTTTCGCTTCGAACTCACTGAAGTGGCTTAACAGCCCACTCTCATGTCTTGAATGAAAACCTGATGCCCCTGAATGCGTAACTTAATCGCACTCATGGGCATTTTTCTGTGCCACCTCACGCGCGCTTCCCGCACCAACCAGTGAGCGATAAAACGCTAGCATCCGGCAAGCCATTTCCCGCGCAGTCCATTCATTCACATAAGCTTTGGCCTCCCGAGATAGCCGTTCCCTGAGCAGCTCGTTTTGCAGCAGAGCCTGGACTATGGCAGCAAAGTCTTCCACATCATCATCCGCCACCAGCGCACCTTTACCGGGTGCGAGAATATCTCGCGTTCCCATAACCGCTGTCGAAACTACTGGTATTCCCAGAGCCATGGCCTCCAGTAACACCAGTCCCTGGGTTTCGGTTCTGGATGAAAAAATAAAACCATCGCCGGCACAATAACAGCTGATCAAGGTGCTCGAACGATCAAGGTAACCGACAAAGTAAACGACACCATCGAGAGATAAATCATGACAACGTTGTTTTATTCGTTTCAGTGCCGGCCCTTCACCGGCAATAATTACTGCCAGATCAGGGATGAGATGCCTGACCTGGTCGATCACATCGATGAGAAAATCGATGTTTTTCTCAAACGCAATCCGTCCTACATGAACCAGCACCGGACGATCAACTGCAATTTTCAGTTGTGCGCGAAAAGCACTCGCGGCATCAGCATGACATGCCTGGCTGGCCAGCTGAATACCTGTGGGAATAATCGATATAGCCTGCCTGACGCCGTATCCCTGTAAGGTCTCTTTCATGGCCGTAGACGGCACAATGACGGCATCTACCTGGTTACACTGGGTACGGGAAAAATGCCTGGCCAGGTAGCGCATAAATGCTTTTGGCAGAAAGGGCAAATAATGAAACAGGTATTCTTCAAAAAATGTGTGGTAGGTAACCACGCAGGGGACACCCAGTTCCCGTGCAAATCGCGTACCCAGGTAATGGGCGACAAACGGTGTTTGAATATGCACCAGATCAATTTGCAGGTCATGAAGCTCCGGCAAAAACTTTAACGCCCGATGCTTCCTGATCATTCGATCTTCCGGGTCCATTAGCACGCCACGAGAGGGAATCCGAATCACATCTTCCTCATCGTGATAGGCCTGGGGATACGCCGGCGCCATCAGGATGACTCGATGTCCCAGCTGTTGTAGATCGCTTTTGAAAGTCTGTATGGAGGTTGAGACGCCGTTTATTCGAGGAAAATAAACATCGCTCAGCATGAGTATGTTCAAGGCTAAGGCCTGGCCTGTCGATAACAATCGTGTGTAGATTGTATAAATATTTTATTACAGTTCTGTAACAGGCCGAATGAATGTACTACAAAAAGGATAACCAGGCGGTCACCGACAGTTCATCATCCATTCACAAACGTCAGTGCCAGGCGAACGAAATCCACCGGTGTAATTATGCCGACCAGTTGCCTCTCATCCACTACCGGCAAACAGCCCTGCTTGTTTTGCAAAAAATATTCGCCGGCTTCACGTAAAGGAGTTATAGATGTTACCGTCGGACAATCATGACACATGACTTCATGCACGAAAGTACGCTTTTCCCTGTGCTCCAGCTTTGCGAATCCATACTTTTCCACTGTGCGAAAAGCGTAGTTCAGCAGGTCTTTCTGGGTTAGCAAGCCGGCATAGGTATTATCTTCATTGAGAACAGGTATATGCCGGATACCATACTTCTGCAACGTCATCCGGCCCTGGTACAGGTCGTCGTTCACTTTCAGCGAAATAACTTCTGTAATCATGATATCGGCAACCGTCTGCATGAGGATTCACCCGTTTTGATTAGTAATCTGTGCGGTGGGAATAACCGATATCCCAGAAATCAAATTCGATACTCTGTTTAGGATAAGGATTCGCATCACGTTTAGAGCCATCTTCCGCAGCACTCACACCTTCACGATAAGGTTTGATACTGGATGGGTTCTCCCGCATCATTTTATCCATACTATCATGGATCCTGTGAGTCTGAGCCTGGGACAGATAGCTCTGCCACAACTGCTGGCTCACTTCTCGTATCTCGTGGGTTGGGAAATGCCGTTCGAGCATATGCACATCAGAATGCACTATCACTTCATTCAGCTTGTAAAATCGCACATTATTATGTACATCAAGTGAGAAACAGGGGTTGCAACCTTCAAAGCAACACACGGATTCTGACTGGGATGCATCCCTGAAAATATGGAGCTTCATGGATTCCTTACCTCGTTACTCATTATTTCTCTTTCTCTTGTAGCTGATAACCGCATTAATTCAAGCCCAGCTGGTTAACAATCACGGACACAAAAAAGGCGCCCTTTCGAGGCGCCTTTTTAACACAGCTATATGAAAACCATGTTATTTGGAAGCGATTGACTCCAGTTGCTTGGCCGGAATAATCTGTCCGTCCAGGCCCGCTTCTTTACCGTTCTTACCATAGGCGACCGCCATCAGGGTGCTGTAGTAAGTCACTGGGATCTTGAAGTTAGTTCCATAAGTGGCATTGATCTGGTCCTGGTAGACTTCCACGTTCATCTGGCAAACCGGACAGGGAGTCACGATCATGTCAGCGCCGTTGTCCAGAGCGGATTCGATGATGTCTTTCACCAGTGCCTGGGACTTTTCAGGCTCGGAGAATGCCAGTGCACCGCCACAGCAGGACACTTTCTTCTCGTAGTTCGGAATCGATTCGGCGCCCATGGTCTCGACGAACTTGTCCAGGTATTTGGGGTTCTCGAAAGACTCACCTTCGATACCGAAGGGGCGATTAGTCTGGCAACCGACATAACCGGCAATCTTGATGCCTTCCAGCGGTTTCTTCACGTGCTTACCCAGTTCATCGTAACCGAAGTCCTCGATCAGAACTTCAACCATGTGACGAATCTTGGTTTCGTTCTTCAGGGTCAGGCCCGCTTCTTTCAGAGCAACGTTGGTCTCTGCCATCAGGTCCTCATCTTCATGCAGACGCTCGGCAGTTTCACGTGTCGCCAACCAGCAAGCCGCACAGGTGGCAACAATATCCTGACCCGCGTTATGCTGCTCGGACAGGGCGATGTTACGTGCAGACAGTGCCATACGTGGCAACTCACCACCACCGGAATAACCGATGGACGCAGAACAGCAGTTCCAGTCAGGAATCGTGTTCAGCTTGATGTCCAGCACATCACACATGGACTCTACCGATTTCAGGTAGTTGGATGAAGAGGCTTTTTCCTGTGAGGAGCAGCCGGGATAAAACGAATATTCTTTAGCCATAATTTACTCCTCGGGGGTCATTTAAAGTTCTTGCCAACTCGGGCATCTTCCAGTTCCTGCGCTTTCCTGATCATCGCCTGGAAACCGGATTTATCCTTGATACTGTGACCACCCAGTATTTCCATCGGGTTCATACGTTTGGTTTTGAGCATGCCAAGACCAATATCTTTCATCTTCAACGCTGTCTTGACGCCTTCACCAATACCGTTCATGAAGTAGAGGGATAAACCGAGCTTCAGCTCGTTGACGCGGCCGTCTTTCATGAGGTTATCCCAGAATTTCTGCGAGAACTTCATAGTGGGCTGTTCCTTGGGAGCCAGTCCGAGACGCTTACCGTAATGGGCCAGGCCGTGCATGATGTGGGTTATGGGTAATTCACGCGGACAACGGGCTATACAGTTGTAGCAGGAAGTACACATCCACATGGAAGAGGATGACAGCACTTCTTCACGTTTACCGGCGCGAATCATCATGAACAGTTCCTGCGGCGGATGTTCCCAGTAAGGTCCCATGGGGCAGGAACCGGAGCATACACCACACTGCATGCACATTTTCACCCATTCGCCTTCTTCTACATTCGCTTCCACTTCTTTAAGGAAGTCGTTGCGATATTTTTCGATCATCTGTGTATTGAGATCACTCATCATGGTCTCCTTAGAACTTGAATGGGCTCATGCCGATCTTTTCGATAGTCTCGGCCATGTCATTAATCAGTTGCGTAGTACGTTCAACGTCGGTAATTGCGACTTCGTAGGTAGCTACACGTTCTTCTTCCAGGTTCAGCGTTTGCAGGGTATCGGCAATCTTGCTCATACGGTAATGGGCCATTTCCGAACCTTTTACGAAGTGACACTGGTAGTCGTCACCCTTCTGACAACCCATCAGTACCACACCATCGTAACCGGAGTTAAGGGCATCGGTTAACCAGATGGTATTCACCGAACCCAGGCAGCGTACCGGAACAATACGTGCAAACGCACTGTAATCCAGTTTATTTTGTGCTGCCATATCCAGCGCAGGATAGGCATCGTTTTCACATGCCAGTACCAGGATACGGGGTTTCTCGTCGAACTCATCCGGCATATCCACGCTCTTGATCTGCTGACCAACGGAATCCACCGAGTAGTTTTCGAAGGAGATAACACGTACCGGACAGGCACCCATACAGGTACCGCAACGACGACAACGGGATTCGTTGTATTGCGGATAACCCTTGGCATCTTCGTTGATGGCACCAAAAGGACATTCCACGGTACAGCGTTTGCACTGGGTACAGCCTTCGATACGGAAGGTAGGGAAACTCAGGTCACCTGAACGGGGATGGGCCGCGCGTCCCTGGGATGCGTTTTCACATTCCTGGATGGCTTTCATCGCAGCACCGGTACCGTCGATGATGGCCTGGGCGCTGTCCATGGGACGACTCACTGGACCGGCGGAGTAGATACCGGTACGACGGGTTTCATACGGGAAGCAGATGAAATGGGAATCGGTAAAACCATGGACCAGATGTGGCAGGTCTGTACCCTGACGATAATCCAGGTTCAGGATGGAATCGACAGAAATCGCAATTTCATGGGCATCAGCCGCTGCAGTTTTATTTTCTTCGGAAGCGTCATCGTCCAGTTCCATTGGTACGGCATAGGGATCGGGCCCTGAATTCGGTACCTGTCCGGTAGCTAATACCACCAGGTCAGCAGGCATGCTCTGGTCTTCATCCAGGATCATGTCCTTGAAGTTAACCGTAACATCGCCACCGTTGGCTTCGACTGAATTGACCTTGCTCTTGGTGAAAATAACGCCTTTTTTCTGGCCGCTACGGTAGAAGTCTTCACCGCCGGCGCCGGGAGTACGCAGATCGTCATACATAATGACGGTATCCACGTCTGGATTGGCATCCTTGAAGTACATCGCCTGCTTGATGCTGGCGGTACAACAAAATCCAGAGCAATAAGGCAGATGGCCTTCCTTGTCACTGCGTTGTCCGGCACACTGTACGAACACAACGCTCTTTACTTCCTTGCCATCTTTCCGCTTGATCGGGCCGCCGTTGGCTTCTTTTGCCAGGGCTTCCAGCTCCAGCTGGGTCACGACATTATCAGTCTTTCCATAAGCAAATTCAGGCAACTGGTTGGCATCGTAAGGTTTCATACCCGATGCCTGCACGATGGCACCAAAGGTCTCGGTGTTGCTGGTTCCGCTTTCAGTGGCGATTTCCACTTCGAAGCGGCCCGGCGCACCGGATGTTTTCGCCACACTGGAATTCAGGTGCACGGTGATCTTGCTGTCCGCTTCGATTTCAGCGATGAGATCGGCCACCATGGTGTCTTCCGGCTCGGCATAAGGTGCCTTGCTGGGTACCCGTTTATGCAGCAGCGCCATCACGCCACCGAGCTGGCCAGATTTTTCGATGATGGTAGCAGGATAGCCGGCCTTGGATGCTTCGATCGCCGCGGTCATACCGGTGATACCACCACCCACAACCATGATGTGCTTGTTCAGCGGCTGTTCGCCACTGGCTTTCGGCTGCTTCTGGTATTTGGTTTCAGCACAGGCCATGCGGATGTAATCGTCCGCCATTTCCTGGGTGGTTTCGCGCGCTTCATCCGTATCCGGACGTACCCAGATAACCCCTTCACGCAGGTTGGCACGAGAAATCGGCACACCCTGGAAATTAAAGGCTTCAGCCTTGGCACGACGGGAACAGGCACCAATCACAATGTGATTCGCTTCGCCGTCGTCGATATCTTTCTGAATCATGGCAACACCGTCGGCGCTGCACAGGAAATCATGGGATTTTGCGTATTTTGCTTTGCCATCACGTGTTGCGGTCATTTCCAGCTGACTGGAATCCAGGCGCTCGCCCAGGCCGCAACCATTACAGATGTACGCACCAATTTTTAATTCATCTGCCACAGTTTAACCCTCCGAACCTGCAACGCGGTTAACAACTTGAATGGCCTTGAGCGCTGTTGCTGTTGCACTCTGAACCGCACGGTTGACGTCCAGTGCATCAGATGCACAGCCAGCTGCAAAAATGCCGCCGTTGGAGCCATCGTTCTCGATAAAGCCATGTTCATTTATAGTAATTTCGATTCCTTCCGGCATTGCCCCTTTGATACTGGGCTCCATACCGACTGCCAGAACCACCAGGTCATGGGGATTGGCATAGCGGTGATAACCTTCGGTATCAACACCGTTGATAACCGGGTTGCCATCCTTGTCCTGGGTAATATTGGCAGGCTTGGATTTGATGAAGGAGACCTTCTCGTCTGCCTGAACTTTCCGGTAGAAGTCTTCGAAGCGGTCGATGGCACGGATATCGATGTAATACACCGTGGATTTACCGTCTTCCATCTCGGACACATAAGTGGTCTGTTTCAGTGAAGCCATGCAGCAAATACGTGAACAATGCTTCAGGTAATTGCGATCACGTGAACCGGCACACTGAATGAAGGCGATGTCCTTGGCTTCTTTGCCATCACCGGGACGTAAAATTTTACCGCCGGTGGGACCCATGGGATCTTTCATGCGTTCGAATTCGACGCTGGAAATGACATTGGGGTAACGGTCGTAACCGTAAGGCTGAATTTTGGCAGCATCGTAGGGACGCCAGCCAGTGGCGTAAATCACCGCGCCGACTTTCAGATCGATGGTTTCTTCCTGCATGTCCAGGTCGATAGCATCATACTTACAGGCTTCTTTGGCCTTGTCCGCATCCGGCGTACCGATCATGCGAGGATCCAGAACAAAGCGCTCGGGATAAGCCATGCGGTAAGGACGGAAAGCACCTTTGTGCTTGCTCAGGCCATAGTTGTATTCATCATCGAATTCCGCTTCCACAGCATCTTCGCAGGCACCACAAGCGGTGCAATTTTCATTTACGTAGCGAGGGCTGATATTGACAGTGGCGGTGTAATCTCCTTCACTGCCGCTCAGTCCGCTGACTTCAGCCATCGTCAGGATAGTGACGTTGGGATTAGCCTTGGCGCGACGCTGGTTGATTTCCAGGCCACAGGTAGGGAAACACAGTTTAGGGAAATATTTATACAGCTGGGTAATACGGCCACCGACATAGGGGCGTTTTTCTACCAGTATCACCTGCTTCCCGGCTTCCGCGGCTTCAAGCGCAGCGGTCATACCACTGATGCCTCCACCGACCACAATGATGGTCTCATTGGTTGCGACTACATCCGTCATTTAATGTCCTCCGAAGCGGATAATTTGAAAAAATCTTTTTTATTAATACCAAATAACTCAAACAGGAATTTTTCAGTATTAATCAGTGTTATTTAATATAGATAGGAATTGCATGTGTAAAAAACGCAGAGACAATACAAGACTATCAAAGTGGTGTAAAGATACTCTTTTAAAAGGAATTTCTCTAGGGAAATCGGGACTTTCAAAATTGAAGTTTCCAATACGGAAATAGAAAAGATTTATCTGAATTCGTTTTTTGCCGCATTAAGGAGAATGGTTATCATTCGTGGACGATTGAATAAGAACGATTACTATCTGGCAGTCATCTATTAGAAATATACCCCCTTATAATCAAAAAAGCCTGACAGAAGCCAGGCTTTTTTTGGGAATCTAAATAAACCCTGTGAAAAACACATTTACCAGCGAGATGCCCTGACGCCTTTACCCTGTGGTTTGTCCGGATTAAACCAGTCCAGCTTTTCTTTCATGCGCACCACTTCACCCACGATAATCAATGTGGGTGGTTTTAAATCGTTCTGCTGCACCAGTTGTTCCAGGGTATCCAGGGTGCCGGTAATGGTTTTCTGCTCCGGCGTGGTACCTTTCTGCACCAGTGCCACCGGTGTACTTCCCGGCATGCCGTGAGCCATCAATTCCTTACACAACGTAGGGGCGCCGTGCAGGCCCATGTAAAACACCACGGTTTGATTCGGTTGCGCCAGGGCCGGCCAGTTCAGGTCGATACTGCCATCTTTCAAATGCCCGGTGACAAACACACAGGCCTGGGAATAATCACGATGGGTCAGCGGGATACCGGCATAGGAGGCGTAACCGGCCGCCGCGGTAATGCCAGGCACCACCTGGAAGGGCACGCCTTCCTGGGCCAGGGTTTCGATTTCCTCGCCACCACGACCGAAAATAAACGGATCACCACCCTTGAGGCGCAGCACTCGCTTGCCTTCTTTGGCCAGACGCACCAGCAGCTGGTTGATGTTTTCCTGCTGCATGGTGTGCTTGTCCCGTTCCTTACCCACATACACCATCTCCGCATCCCGGCGAACCAGTTCACGAATAGCGGGAGACACCAGACGATCGTAGACGACGACGTCAGCGGCCTGCATCAGGCGCAGGGCACGGAAAGTCAACAGGTCCGGATCACCAGGACCGGCACCCACCAGGTACACTTCACCCTGAAAGTCGAGGTTTTCATCCGCCGAGGCCAGGGCTTTTTCCAGCTCCGCCTCCGCTTCGTCTTCATGGCCGGTAAATACCCGTTCTGCCACTTCACCATCCAGTACCGATTCCCAGAACATGCGTCGCTGTTCCACTTTGCTGAAGCGGGCCTTGACGCGTTCACGGAATTTTTCCACTAATGCCCCAAGCCGGCCATAGGCGGCAGGAATACAACCTTCCAGCTTGGTACGGATCATTCGTGCCAGAACCGGTGAGGCGCCACCGGTGGAAATCGCGATCTGCACCGGGGAGCGGTCAACAATGGACGGCATAATGAAGGAACACAGAGCCGGGTTATCCACTACATTCACCGGAATGCGTTTCTGTTTGGCCAGTTCGGAAATCTGTTGATTCACATCGGTGGCATCGGTGGCAGCGATAACCAGGATGGGAGTATCCAGGTCCTGTGGCTGAAACTCACGCGGGATATGATGCACCTTGCCCTGTTCTACCCAGGCCTGTAATTCAGTAGACAATTCGGGAGATACAACCGAGACATCACCATACGCTTTAAGCAACAGGGCTACTTTACGTGTTGCAACCTCACCTCCCCCTACGACCAGACAGGGTTTGTCTCGAATTTCGGTAAATATGGGCAGATAATCCACGTGTTGTACCTTAAGTTAAAAACCCTTGTATTTTAGTCGGGTATGAGAGGGGGTCTATACCCCTTTGGTTATGCCTGCCAGCAGGGTTTCTAACTACTATAGACCATTATAATGTGGGGGGTTATTCGCTTGACGACGTCTTCGACCTATAACCATACACAGGCTATGGATACACCCCGGATATACAACTACTGGCAAAAACCAAAGCGGACGAAGCGAAAAGAACCGACAGCCAACTAATCAGCCAGCATGGAATCCAGCTTGCCGACCATATCCAGCTCGCTCAGATCATCAAAACCACCGACGTGTTGATCGTTAATAAAAATTTGCGGTACCGTATCGCGTCGACTCAACTTTTCCATCTCTTTCCATAACTTCTTGTCGCCACCAACATCGATTTTGGTGATTTTTACGCCTTTCTTCTGCAGGAGTTTTTCCGCACGAATACAATAGGGGCAGCTGCGAGTGCAGTACATCAGAACTTTTGCCATCGAATACCTCTTACCAGGCAGCTCCTTTTGCCAGAATTCCCTCAAATAATGTGATTGGACACCTCGATAAA
>Ga0114931_10004777_pt1 | contig 16833 bp, 15 predicted proteins | sample 2SBtaG_FD_89579 | JGI IMG/M metagenome (GOLD analysis project Ga0114931, IMG submission 89579) | Deep subsurface microbial communities from Kolumbo volcano to uncover new lineages of life (NeLLi) - 2SBTROV14_V59a metaG | ecosystem: Environmental > Aquatic > Marine > Volcanic | place: Kolumbo...
ATCTCGATCGCATCGGCGAGGTGCCCTCGAACCGGATGCTCGACACCTACAAGGACGAAGCGTCGATGCGCGCGGTCTGGGACAAGCTTTTGGTCTTCGCCATCGAGCACAAGTCGTGGGTGCGCCAGTTCTGGAACAACACCCAGGACACGCTCAACGCGTTCTATCAAAACAACGCCGTCATCGGTCAGTGCTGGGACGGCCCCTCGCTCAGGATGATGAAGGAGACCAACGGCAAGCTCCGCTATCTGATGCCGGTAGAGGGCGGGCTCGGCTGGCTCGATACCATGGCCATCCCCTCGGGCGCCGCGAACGTCGAGAACGCCTATGCCTTCATAAACCATCTCCTGACCCCGAAGATGGGCGGCATTTTCGCTAACAACTCCGGCTACAACTCGGCTGTCGTCGGCGCCAACGAGTACCTTGAAAGCGACAGCAAGAAGGTGTTCGCCGAGGCTTATCCGGAAGACGCCATCGATCGCCTGTGGTGGTGGGCGCCGCAGCCAGCGTGGTGGAGCGCGGCCCGCGCCCAGTATGTCGATAAGCTGAACGCGGCCTAGGCGAGAGCCGGGTTTCCGAGACGGACCCTCGGCCGGATGGCCGGGGGTCCGCCATCGGGCGGGCTTTGGATAGGCAGCGAATGAGAAGCGGCGGTTGACGCGGGGGAAGGTGTGATGGCAATCGACGTTGTCGGCATGAATGTCGATCTCGACGCGGCAACCATGCGGTTCGGCGATTTCACCGCCGTGCGGAACGCCACCCTGCAAATCAACGCCGGCGAGTTCTTCAGCTTCCTCGGGCCGTCGGGCTGCGGCAAGACGACCATTCTGCGCATGGTTTCGGGCTTCATCGACCCGACCGAGGGCGCGATCCGCATCGGCGGCGAGGACATGCGCGGGATCGGTCCCAACAAACGGCCGACCGCGCTGATCTTCCAGAATCTGGCGCTATTCCCGCTGATGAAGGTGTGGGAAAACATTGCCTTCGGGCTCGAGGTGCGGGGTGTCGATCGGGTCTCGCGGCGCAAGCGGGCCGACGAGCTTCTCGACCTGATCGCGCTCGACGGCCAGGCCGACAAGATGGTGTCCGAGCTGTCCGGCGGCCAGCGCCAACGGGTGGCGGTCGCCCGCGCGCTCGCGGTCGAGCCGGCGGTGCTGCTGCTCGACGAGCCGCTCTCGGCGCTCGATCTCAAGCTGCGCCAGCACATGCGCGCCGAGCTGCGCTCGATCCAGAAGCGCACCGGCGTCACCTTCGTCTACATCACCCACGACCAGGGCGAGGCGCTGACCATGTCGGACCGGGTCGCGGTCATGTCCCAGGGCGTGATCCAGCAGGTCGGCGCCGGCGACGATATCTACAACAACCCGACGACCGCCTTCGTCGCCACCTTCGTCGGCGAGAACAACGCGCTCTTCGGCCGGGTGATGGAGACCAGCGAGGGCTACGCCCTGGTCGATACCGTGTTCGGTCCGCTGCGGGGACGCAACACCGCGCATCTGGTGGTCGGCGACCGGGCGGTGGTCTTCGTGCGTCCCGAACGCTGCCTGCTGGTCGACGGCGCCGAGGTCGACAACCGCATCGACAGCAAGATCGACCATCTCGACTTCGAGGGCTCGTTCGTGAACCTGTTCGTGCGCGGCGCCGACCGGCGCGATCTGGTGGTCAACCGCCCCAACGACGGCAGCTACAAGACGCTGACCCCCGGCAAGGCCGTGACGGTCGGCTTCTCGGCCGACGACGCGGTGGTGCTGGCCGAGGGCGAGATGGCCCGGGAATGATGGAGAACATGTCGATCATGACGTCCGGGCGAGGATCGCCGCGATGAGGGATTTCGTCCGCCGCTACGGCATCGCCATGACCAGCTACATCTTCCTCGCCTGCGGCGTGTGGGTGATCGTCATGATCCTGGTGCCGCAGTTGGTGATGTTCACCTATACCTTCTGGTACCAAGACCGCAATCTGGTCGGCGAGCTTTATAACGAGATCGACAAGAGCTACGCGTCGCTCGACGATCTCGACGCCGCGGTCGAGGATGCCACCGACCGACTGGCCAAGGCCGCGTCCGGCGACAAGCCGGCGATCGAGGGCGCGCGCGACGCCGCGGTTCAGCGCCGGGCCGACCTCGAAGCCAAGATCAAGCAGCTCGAAACCCGCTACGAAGCCGAAAAGAAGCGCATTTACTGGGGGATGCGGAACTACAAGTATCTCGCGTCCAACGAAGACCACCGCATCGTATTCATCAAGACCATCTGGGCCAGCGTGCTGGTGACCGTGCTGGCGCTGGTGTTTTGCTACCCGATCGCCTTCTATCTGGCCAAGGTGGCGCCGGGAGAGAAGGCGGCGCTATTGATGCTCGGGCTGATCGTGCCCTATTGGGTGAACGAACTGCTCCGCGTCTTCGCCTGGCAGATGATCCTATCGGGACGCGGGGTGCTCAATCTCGTACTCAGCCTGTTCGGCCTGGTCGACATCAATTCCTTCAATCCGCCGCCGCCCAACTATCTCGGTAACGGCGGGGTCATCGTCGGCATGATCTACGCCTACATCCTGTTCATGGTGTTCCCGCTCTACAACACCATCGAGACCCTGGACAGGAACCAGATCGACGCGGCCCGCGACCTGGGCGCGCCGTGGTGGCGGATCCATTGGCGGATCGTCATTCCCCACGCCAAGCCGGGGATCGCGGTCGGCTGCATCATGACCTTCATGCTGGCGGCCGGCAGCTACGCGGTGCCCATGATCCTGAGCGGCGGGCGCAGCCAATGGTTCACCCAGATCATCTACACCTGGACCAACGATACCCAGGACATGAACCTGGGCGCCACCTACGCCCTGGCGCTGCTGCTTCTGTGCATCGTCTTCATCATGGCGTTGATGCGCCTGTTCCGCGTTAGCCTCGAGGACATCGCCAAGTAACCGGGCCGGGGAGGGAGCGCGATCATGAACGACTTCATCACCCGCATGCTGGGATCGATCTCGACGCTCGGCTACGTGGTGACGATCATCGCCGCGACGGCGATCGGCTGGACCGTCGGCGGCGCCAACGACGCCCTGGCGCTGGGCGCCTTCCTCGGCCTGGTGCTGGGCTTCATCGGCGCGACCGTGCTGTTCGGCATGGTCAATATCTTCCTCGGCATCCATCGCAACACCACCGAGCTTTTGTTGATCGAGCGCCATGGGGCCGAGCGCGCCGATGCCCTGCTGCGCGCCGCCAGTCGCGCCCCGGGTCTCCTGGCGGCGAGTTCCCGGCAAATCCTGAGCATCGCCACCAATGGCTACATCACCCTTTTCCTGGGCTACATGTTCCTGCCGCTGATCATCATGATGGCGGCGGCCTTCAACGCCAACCGCAACCCCTCGATCTCGCCCTGGAAGGGCTTCACCTTCGCCTGGTTCGATAAATTGATGGGCGAGAACGAGCTGTGGGTCGCGCTCGGCAATAGCGCCATCATCGGCGTGTTCGTGGTCTTGATCTCGGTGGTCCTCGGGCTGGCGGCGGCGCTGCTGCTGACCCGACTCCAGACCAAGGCCAAGACCCTGATTTACGGCATCATGGTCTCGCCGGTGCTGGTGCCGGGCGTGATCCTCGGCGTCTCGACCCTGTTGCTGTGGGACACCATCGGCGTGCCCGGCGGCCTGTTCCTGTCGATCATCGCCCAGAGCACCTTCATCTCGGCCTATGCGATGCTGTTGTTCATGGCCCGCCTGCAACGCTTCGATCTGGGGCTCGAGGAAGCGGCGCTCGACCTCGGCGCCTCGCACCAGCAGGTGTTCTACAAGATCACCCTGCCGTTCCTGCGTCCCACCATCCTGACCGCCGCCGTGCTCGCCTTCCTGCAATCCTTCGAGAACTACAACACCACCCTGTTCACGATCGGCCGCGAATCGACCGTCACCATCTTCATCGGCAGCGCCGTCAAGCAGGGGCAGGAACCGACCATCAACGCCCTGGCGGTGATTTTCATCACCATCACCGTGGTCCTGGCGATCGTCTACGAGATCAAGCGCCGGACCGAGCGCGCCCGGGCCGAGGTCCAGCGCGAATTGGCCAAGCGCGCCGACCAGGAGATCACCGCCGAGGGCGCCGGCTCGGCTACCGCCTCGGCCTGAGGTGGACGGGGATCGGGAGGAGGAGCGGCGGGCGATGCGGGTCACCTTTCGCTGCCCACCCGAGCTCCGCGATCTGTTGCCGCGACCGATTCCAGCCCGGCGCAGCCTGCCCGAGTGGCTGCGGCGGATGCCGGCCACGGCGCCGGTGGCCGACGTCGGCGGCGATATTCGCACCGTCAAGCAGTGCCCGCCCTTCGTCGACGCCATGTCGACTGGCTTCCTGATGCTCCTCCCCACCGATCTTCGCATCGAGGGCGGCGCCTTTCACTGGGACTGGGACCCGCCGCCCTCGACGGTCGGGCGCTACACCCGCTCGCCGGTCGCTTTTCACCTCATCGAGCAGGCCAGCGGCACGCCGTTCTTCGCCGCCGACGCCTCGGCGATCAAGTTCAACAATTTCTGGTCGATCGAGCTCGACCCCGGCTGGTCGCTGCTGGTGACCCACCCCTTCAACCGCGCCGATCTGCCGTTTCGCACCCTCACCGGCCTGGTCGACGTCGATCTTTACAAGGACGCCTTCATCCAGTTCCCGGCCCAATGGCTGAAAGGCGACGATTACTCGGGCGTGATCGCCAAGGGCACCCCGGTGGCGCAGTGCCTGCCGGTGCGGCGCCAGGCGCTCGACCTGGCCTTCGACATGCTTGTCGACGACGCCGCCACCCGCTTCGTCGAGACCAAGGAAGCGGTCGACGCCGAGCCCGGCGTCTATCGCCGCCGCTTCCGCGCTCCCCGGCCCTGACGCGCTATCCCAACAAGGCGCGGCGCAAGGCGCTGGGGCGCAGCCAGTAGCTGCCGCGCGAGGCCGTGGCCAGGGTCTTGATGACCCGCGCATAGAGTGTCCGGTCCTGGGCCAGGGCACGACGATAGCCATCGATGGCGTCGTCGAAACGGCCCAGTTCCTGCAAGCAGAAGCCGAGGTTGAGCGCCGCCTCGGCGTGATCGGGGCGCAGCCCCAGCGTCGTTTCGTAATGAGCCCGGGCGCGGTCGAAACGATAGAGATCCTGGGCCGTGATGGCGGCGTTGAAGGCGGCGTCCGCGTCGCCGTCGTCGGCGTCGAGGGCGGACTCGAAGGCGTCGAGCGCGGCCCCGAGCGATCCCCGCTCGCGAAGCGCGAGACCGAGCTCGAAATGGGCCTTGGCGTAGTCGGGCCGGGCCGCGATCGCGCGCCGCAGCAGCCCCTCGGTGGCCTCGCCATTGCCCAGGCCACGCTCGACCAGGGCCAGGTTATAGAGCGCCGGCGCGAAATCGGGCGCCCGGTCGATCGCTTGGCGCAGGGTCTCGGCCGCCGCTTCCGTGTCGCCGGCGTCGATTTGGGCAAGCCCCAGATTGACACGCGGCGCGGGATCGTCGGGGGCGATTTCGACCGCCCGCCGCAAGGCCGCGATGGCCGCCTCGCGCCGCCCTTGGCGCAGGTGGACGAGGCCGATCATGTGATGGGCGCCGGCGTCGTCGGGATCTGTCGCCAACAGGCGCTCCAGCAGGCGTCGGGCCTCGGCCAAGCGGCCCCGGGCGACGAGTTCCGAGGCCCGGGCCAGGCTGGCGGCGGCCGGCGGCGCGCTCTTGCGCGCCTTGCGACGTTGCTGGCGGTTCATGGTCCCTACCCTCGGGTTACCGTTGTTCGGGGTCGCCCCTCACACGCCGCCGCCACGGCTGACCGCGTCCTGAAGTTGGCGCGTGGTCTTGTCGAGACGACGGGCGAGCACGCGCATGATTTCGACCGAAATTTGCGGATATTGGCAGACGAGCTTGAAGAACAGGTCCTTGGAGATGCGCAAGGTGGTGAGCGTCGTGGTCGCGGTGACCGTCGCCGTGCGCGGCACGTCGCAGAGCACCGCGATCTCGCCGACGAAATCATTGGCCCCGAGACGGGCGACGGTGATCGGTCCCTTGGCCGCGTCGACCGTCACGTCGGCGCCGCCCTCGATCAGGATATAGGCCGAATCGCCCATGTCGCCCTGATGAAACAGCTCGTCGCCGGGGTTGAACGTCACCCGCTCCGCGGTGAAGGCCAGCAGCTTGAGCTTGCTGGCGTCTATATTCGCGAACAGCGGCACGTTGCGCAGCCGTTCGACGTCCTCCTGCAAGGTCATTCTTGTTCCTTTCTTCGCCCGCTCACTCCGCCGCCACCAATTCGGCCAAATGGTCATTGCGCTCGGCCAGATCGTCGAAGCGACCCTCGGCGACCAGGCGTCCGCCGCGCATCACCAGCACCCGCCCGAATCGACCGGCCTGGCTCGGCCGGTTGAGGACCCAGACCAGGCCCCGTCCCGCGAACTCGGCCAGGAGATTATCCAGGATGCGATTATGGGTGGCGCCATCGAGCACCGCCGTCGCTTCGTTGACGATCAAGAGGTCGGGGCGCTTGAGGATCGCCCGCGCCAAGGCCAGTTTTTGGCGCTGGCCGATGTCGAGGCGCCCACCGCCGACCCCGACCGCGAAATTCAGCCCGGCGGCGATCACGGTATCGCGCAGATCGAGCGCGTCGATCACCTCGGAAATCGCGGCGCCAACCCGGGTCTCGGACTGGGCCTGACCGAAAACAAGCTTGCCGAACAAAATGTTATCCTGAACCGAGGCGGCGGCGTTATAGCGGTCGCTATCGAAGAACTCGACCGCGTCGCGCATATCCTCGGGCAGGTTGGCGGCGAACATATGACGGGCATCGAGCAGGTGGGCGCGCATGCTGTCGTCGAGAATGCCGAGACGATGACGCGAAGGGATCAGCTTGAAGGGCAGCGATATCAACCGCCGCCGCTCATTCTCCTTGAGAGTGTCGAGCCGGTCGCGATCGACTTGCCCGATCAGATCGCGGAACTCGGGCAGATCGTCGGCGTTGATGAAGCTGTATTGCTCGAAGAATTCGTGCTCGGCGGGAAGATCGGAGAACAACTCGACCATGGTCGACGCCACCTCGTAGCCCCTGTCCAACAGAGCGTCGATCAGATCGCAGTGGCGCAGTACCGAAATGACGTATTCATTGTCGGCCAGGCGGTCAATATCGAATGTGTCGCCGACCGGATTGCCGAACAACAGGTTTTCGGCCAGGGTGGCGTTGTTGTTGTAGCGATCCTTGTCGAAGGGCTCGACGTAATCGGCGAGGTCGCCCTCCGTCAGGCGCCGGAGCAGCATTCGCCGCGCTTCCAGGATACGCTCGGTGACCGCGGGCCAGCGCTCGGTATCGATCGTACCGCGCAAGCCGAAGACGTAAACATCGTCGGCCATTTCGGCGATATTCAGCACCCGGATGCAGGCCCGGGTCACGTCCTCGCGGGCCTCGGCGCCGAGCGCCTCGCAGTCGATCCAATCGGCGTCGAGATCGTCGGTCGAATTGCCGGCCAGGGCTGCTTCCTCCCGCTCGAGCCGCCGCGCCGGATCGTCTTCGATGGCGCGCCGGGGGCGATGCTTGAGGCCATGCAGCAGGTTTTCGTCGATACTGCCCGAAAACAGATAGGCATTGGCGCCGACATAGGAAATCCGCCGCCCGGTCACCGCTTCGGGAAGCGACAAGACGTCGGTCGAACCGATGGTCAGGCGGCCGCTGGTGGGATCGATCAGACGCGCCAGCAACTGGGCAAGCGTTTCCTTGCCGCTGCTCCCCGCCCCGACCACGGCGACGCATTCGTCGAGGCCGAAGCGGAAGGTGACGCCGTCGACCAGCTTCACGTCATCCTCGGCATAGCCGAGACGGATCGCCGACACATCGCCTTCGAGACGCTCGGGCTCGGGCTCGATCTCGGCGTCCAACAGCGCTTCGTCCTTGAGCCCCGGCGGTGCGAATTGCGACACCACCTGCTCATATTTGATGCGCGAATCCTCCTTGGTCTGATAATAGCGCAAAAGCTCGCGCCAAGGACCGGGAAGGTCCTTGTAGGCGGACAGAATGGCGACCAGGGCGCCGAGCGAGACGTTTCCGCCGATGACAAGATAACCGCCCACCGAATAGAAGAAAAAAGGCGTCAGATGGTTGAGAAAATTGTTGAGGAACTTGATGAAGAACTTCTTGCGGTAGATCTGATATCGAATATCGAAAATGCGACCTAGACGGTGCGAGAAGTCGGCCAGCTCGTAACGGCTGGTGTCGTGAGCGTGAATTTCGGTCGCGCCGCTGGCGGTCTCCGAGATGCGCCCGGCGAGCCGCCGCACCTCGCGCACCCGTTGCTTGCCGAGTTCGTTGACGCGGCGTTGCAAGCGCGGGATCAGATAGCCCTGGAGCGGATACAGCGAGATCGCCGCCAGCCCCAGCACCAGGTCCTGGGCGAAAATGAAGATCACGGCGGTAATCAGCAATCCGCCCTGATAGACCGGAAGCGCCAGGGCATCGCCGACGAAACCGCCCAGCGGCTCGACCTCGGCGGTGATCATCGGGATCAATTCGCCTTGCGAGACCTTGCGGAAATGAGGCAAGGGAAAACGCAGGATGCGACCGAAGAGTTGATAGCGCAGGCGGCGGAGCATGCGCTCGCCGAGCAATCCCTTGTAAACGTTGATGACGTATTTGAAAATTCCATTGACGATGACCAGGGTCAGGAACAAGCCACTCAGAACCGCCAACAAGGGAATCTGATCGAACGCGGCGATGGGAACGCCGAACAGATCGAGCGTCTTGGGGAAGTTATTTCCACCCCCGATGAGAGCTTGATTGACTATTTTTTTAGGGATGTCGAGAGAAGCATAGTAAAAAGGTAAAGATATAAGAGTAATACCAAGAACAAAAAATTGTTGCCTTAAGCTGTATTTGAATACGAATTTATATATATTTTTTTCCACGACCCGCCCCGATATATCAGGCCACCCTCCCGCTGGCCTCGCCGCAACCGGCGGGGAAGGTTAGCCCAGCTTCCCCGACAGGTAAACGCTTTCAGGCGCGTCGTTCTGTGCGGCGCGTCATGGGACACGACCTAGATTTGCGCTTTTTCCATCGAAGCGACATATTTTGTTGGTAAGTTGCGCTCAGCCGACGGCAAGATCGTCGACGCCGTTCGCGGTGACGCGGTTGGGAGAGCTCGATGGACGATCACGAAGCGTCGGCGCGCCATCGCGTCCTGATCTATAGCCACGATACCTTCGGCCTCGGCCATCTGCGCCGCTGCCGGGCGATCGCCCATGCCCTGGTCGAGAACGACAAACGGCTCACGGTGCTGATCCTGTCGGGCTCGCCGATCATCGGCAGCTTCGATTTCCGCGCCCGGGTCGATTTCGTCCGCATCCCCGGCGTCATCAAACTGCGGGACGGCGCCTATACCTCGCTCGGCCTGCATATCGACACCGAGCAAACCCTGGCCATGCGGGCCTCGATCATCCACCATACCGCCGCGATCTTCGATCCCGACATCTTCATCGTCGACAAGGAGCCGCTCGGTCTGCAAGGCGAGGTCGCCGAGACCTTGGCGATGCTCAAGGAACGCGGCACGCGCCTGGTGCTGGGCCTGCGCGACGTGCTCGACGACCCCGCCAGCCTGGCCCAGGAGTGGGCGCGCAAGAACGTGCTGCCGGCCTTGCGCGATCTCTACGACGAGATCTGGATCTATGGCCTGGCGCGGGTCTGCGACCCGATCGCCGAGATCGATCTGCCCGCCGCCGTGCGGCGCAAGATCGCCTTCACCGGCTATCTGCCGCGATCGCTGCCGGCGCGCGTGCCGGCCACGGTCATGGCCGAGCCTACGGACGATCCTTTTATCCTGGTCACCACCGGCGGCGGTGGCGATGGCGAGACGCTGGTCGATTGGGTGCTGCGCGCCTATGAAGGCTCGACGCCGCCGCCCTTGCGGGCGCTGGTGGTGCTCGGCCCCTTCATGGCGCCGGACGTCAAGGCCGGCTTTCAGGCCCGCATCGAACGGCTCGCGCGAATCGAGGCGGTGGTTTTCGATGCCTATATCGAGCATCTCGTCGCCGCCGCCGCCGGGGTCGTCGCCATGGGCGGCTACAACACCTTTTGCGAAATCCTGTCGTTCGACAAGCGGGCGCTGATCGTGCCCCGCCGGGTGCCGCGCCTGGAGCAGTTTATCCGCGCGTCGCGGGCGCGCGATCTCGGCCTGGTGGCGATGCTGGACGACGCCGCGCGCACCGACGCCGAAATCATGGCCACGGCATTGCGCCGCCTGCCCCACCAGCCGCGTCCGTCGGAGCGGGTCATCCCCGGTCTGCTCGACGGGTTCGAGACCGTCAACCGGCTGGTCGCGCGCGATCTCGAGCTGCGCGCCGGCGACGACGCGCCGGTGGCCATAGCCGGACCCGGCTAAGACGAAACGCCGTGATCGGACCCGTCGCCTTCGTCCTCAAGGGCTATCCGCGTCTTTCCGAGACCTTCATCGCCCAGGAAATCGCCGCCCTCGAGGCCCGGGGGCTGGAGATCGTCATCGTCTCGCTGCGCCGGCCGACCGACCGCGCGACCCATCCGATCCACCGACGCATCCGGGCCGAGGTCGTCTATCTGCCCGAATATCTGCACCAGGAACCGCGCCGGGTCTGGAATGCCTGGCGCGCCTTGCGCGGTACCCAGGGCTATCGCGCCGCGCGCCGCGTCTGGCGGCGCGATCTTATGCGCGATCCCAGCCGCAACCGCTGGCGCCGTTTCGGCCAGGCGCTGGTGTTGGCGCATGAGATCGGCCCGCGCGTGGTCCATCTCCACGCCCATTTCCTGCACACCCCGGCCTCGGTGGCGCGCTACGCGGCGTTGATCACGGGGCTCGGCTGGAGCGCCTCGGCCCACGCCAAGGACATCTGGACCTCGCCCGCGTGGGAGAAGCGCGAGAAGCTCGCCGATTGCCGCTGGCTGGTCACCTGCACGGCGGTCAACCGCGACCACCTCGCCGCCCTGGCGCCGCCGGGCCGGGTCGACCTGGTCTATCACGGTCTCGACCCGGCGCGGTTTCCGGCTCCGCCGTCCGCCCGCCCGGAGCGCGACGGCGCCGAGGAGGCCGATCCGGTGGTCATCCTCTCGGTCGGCCGCGCGGTCGCCAAGAAAGGCTACGACGATCTCGTCGCCGCCCTCGCCGCGCTGCCGCCGGGGCTGCACTGGCGCTTCGTCCATATCGGCGGCGGCCCGTTGCTCGGCGATCTCGCGGCCCAAACGGCGGCGGCCGGCATCGCCGGGCGGGTCGAGTGGCGCGGCCCCCAGGCCCATGACGCGGTGCTCGCCGCCTATCGCGACGCCGATCTTTTCGTGCTCGCCTCGCGGGTTGCCGACGACGGCGACCGCGACGGCCTGCCCAACGTCTTGATGGAGGCCCAATCGCAGGCTTTGGCGGTGCTCTCGACCCGAGTCTCGGCGGTGCCCGAGTTGATCGAGGACGGCGAAACCGGGCGCCTGGTCGCCCCCCGCGACCGCCAGGGGCTGGCCACCGCGCTCGCCCAACTGATCGCCGATCCAGCCCTGCGCCGCCGCCTGGGTGTTGCCGGCCGCGAGCGGGTGGTCCGCGACTTCGGGCTCGACCGGGGCATCGACACGCTGGCGCGAAAGTTCGGATTGGCGGGCTGAACCGCCATGCGGATCGCCTTCTACGCGCCCCTCAAGGCGCCCGACCACGCGGTTCCCTCGGGCGACCGACGGATGGCGCGATTGCTGACGCGGGCGCTCGCCGCCAGCGGCCACGAGGTCGCCCTCGCCTCGCGCCTGCGGTCCTTCGAGGGCCAGGGCGACGGCGACCGGCAAGCGGCGATCCGCGCCGCCGGGACGGCCGAGGCCGAGGCCCTGATCGCGGGGTGGCGCGCCGCTGGCCCGGCCGCGCGGCCCCAGGCCTGGCTCACCTATCACCTCTATCACAAGGCGCCCGATTGGATCGGTCCGGCGGTCTGCGCGGCGCTCGCCATCCCCTATCTGGTGGTCGAGGCGTCGTTCGCGCCCAAGCGGGCCGGCGGCCCCTGGGCGGAGGGCCACGACGCGGTCGCCGCCGCGCTCGCCGCCGCCGCCGTCGTCCTGGCGCCGATCGCCGACGACGTCCCCTGTCTGCGCCCTCGGTTGCGGTCGGGCGCGCATCTGCTGCGCCTCGCACCCTTCCTCGACCCGGCGCCCTACCGGGCGGCGCGGCGCCGGCGCGCGGTCCACCGCGCCGCGCTCGCCACGCGCCACGGGATCGATCCCGAGCCCCCCTGGCTGCTGGCGGTGGCGATGATGCGGGACGGCGACAAGCGCGCCTCCTACCGCCTGTTGGGGGCGGCGCTCGACGCGTTGGCGGCGAAGGACTGGCGCCTGCTGGTGGTCGGCGACGGGCCGGCGCGGGCCGCGGTCGCGGCGGCGCTGCCCGTGGGCACGGTGTTCGCCGGCGCCCAGGCGCCCGAGGACCTGGCGCCGTTCTACGCCGCCACCGACGTTTTCGTCTGGCCGGCGGTCAACGAGGCTTACGGCATGGCCACGCTGGAGGCCCTGGCCAGCGGTCTGCCGGTGGTCGCCGGTCGGGTGCCCGGGGTCGCCGAACTTGTCGCCGACGATGGCGTGCTGGTCCCGCCCGACGACGCCGCCGGCTTCGCCGCCGCGCTCGGCGACCTGCTCGCCGATCCGGCCCGACGCGCGGCCCTCGGTCGCGCCGCCGCCCGCCGGGTCACGCGCGATCACGCCATCAGTGGGGCGACCGCCACCCTCGACCGGGCGCTGGCCCTGGCCCTCGCATCATGACCCGGCTGGTGCTGATCCGCCACGCGGCGACGGCCTGGAACCGGGACGGGCGGCTGCAAGGGCGGGCCGATGTCCCGCTCGGCCCCGCCGGCCGCGCGGCCCTGGCCGGGCGGCGCCTGCCGGCGAGCCTCGGCCCTCTCGCCTGGATCGCGAGCCCGCTGCGCCGGGCGGTCGAAACGGCGCGCCGGCTCGGCGCCGCCGATCTCCGGATCGAACCGCGCCTGACCGAGATGGATTGGGGCCATTGGGAAGGGCGCCGGCTGGCCGATCTTCGCGCCGAGCTCGGTCCCGCCATGGCCGCCAACGAGGCGCGGGGGCTCGACTTCCGCCCGCCCGGCGGGGAAAGCCCGGGCGACGTGCAAGACCGCCTCGCGCCCTGGTTGGCGGAACTGACGACGGCCGAGACCGCCACCGTGGCGGTAACCCACAAGGGCGTGATCCGCGCCCTCCTGGCGCTCGCCACCGGCTGGGACATGCGCGCCGAACCGCCGCTGAAGCTCGACTGGGACCGCGCCCATGTCTTCACCGTCGCCGGTAGCGCGATCGCGCCCGAGCGCGTCAACTTGATGCTGGACGGGCCATGACCCGGGTCCTGATCCATGTCCAGCACCTGCTCGGCACCGGGCATCTGTTCCGCGCGGCGGCCCTGGCGCGGGCGCTGGGGGAGCGCGGGCTCGCGGTCACCCTGGCCAGCGGCGGCCTGCCGGTGCCCGGCATCGACCCGGGAACCGCCGAGCTGGTTCAACTGCCGCCGCTGCGCAGCCGGGACGCGCGCTTCTCGACCCTGGTCGACGACGCCGGCCGGCCGATCGACGACGCCTGGCGGGAGCGGCGCCGGGCCGCGCTGTTGGATTTGTTCGCGCGGCTGCGCCCCAGGGTGGTGGTGACCGAGATGTTCCCCTTCGGCCGCCGCGCGCTGCGCTTCGAGCTCCTGCCTCTGCTCGCCACCGCCCGCGTCGCCCGCTCGCGGCCGTTTATGGTGGCCTCGGCGCGCGACGTGCTGACCCGGCGCAAACCCGGCCGCGCCGAGGAGGCGGCCGATCTGATCAACCGCTTCTACGATCTGGTCCTGGTCCACGGCGACGCCGCCGTCATTCCCTTCGCGGCCAGTTTCCCCGCCGCCGAGGCTATCACCGTTCGCCTGGTCCATACCGGCTACATCGCGACGCCCGCTTTGCCGGTCGTGGCGGGGCGGGACGAGGTGCTGATCTCGGCCGGCGGCGGCGCGGTGGGGGCGCGATTGTTGCGAACCGCGCTCGCCGCTCGCGCCCTATCCTTGCGCGCCGGGGAGCGGCGCTGGCGGCTGCTGGTCGGTCGCAACCTCGGCGACGACGACTTCGCGGCCCTGGCGGCGGCGGCCCCGGCCGGGGTGGTGGTCGAACTCACGCGCGCTGACTTTCGCGCGATGTTGGCGAATTGCGCTGTCTCGGTATCGCAGGCTGGCTATAATACGGTCGTCGACGTGGTGGCGGCCCGGGCGCGCGCCGTGGTGGTGCCGTTCGCGCGCGAAACCGAAACCGAGCAGCGGACCCGCGCCGAGCGCTTCGCCGCGCGGGGGTTGCTCGCCATGCTCGACGAGGGCGCGTTGACCCCGGAGACGCTGGCCGCGGCGATCGACGCGGCGATCATGCGCCCCCGGCCGCCACCGCGAGCGGTCGATCTCGACGGCGCCGCCCGAAGCGCCGCGCTGATCGCCGCCAGGGCCGAAGGGAGCGTGGGCAAGGGATGCCGATGAATGGCCGACTGGGAGGCCCTGGACGCGGAACTCGATCGTTGGGTCGAGCGCGGGCGGGTGGCGACGTTCTGGTGGCGCGACGACGACGCGACGGCGGCGACCCCGGCGCTGGCGCGATTGCTGGCGCTGGCCGCCGCGCGGGGCGCGCCCCTGGCCTTGGCGGTGATCCCGGCCCATGTGGACGACGCGGCGGTGGCCGTGATCGCCGGCGCCGATGAGGTCGCCGTTCTTCAGCACGGCCACGCCCATGTCAATCATGCGGCGCCGCCGGCGCGCAAGGTCGAGCTCGGCGCCGAACGCCAGGCGCCGACGGTGCTGGCCGAACTGGCCAGGAGCCGACGCCGCTTGGCGGCATTGTTCGGCGCGCGGTTTCCGCCGCTGCTGGTGCCGCCGTGGAATCGCGTCGACGACGCCGTCGTCGACGGCCTGGTCGACGCTGGCTTCCGGGGGCTTTCGACCTTCGGCCCGCGCCGCCATCGCTGGCCACGGCCGGGATTGGCCCAAGTGAACACCCATATCGACATCATCGACTGGCATGGCGGCCGCGGCTTCGTCGGCGCGGACGCGGCGCTTGGCGTCGCCGTCGATCATTTGCGCGCGCGTCGAACCGGCGCCGCCGACGGCGACGAGCCGAGCGGGCTGATGACCCACCACCTGGTCCACGACGAGGACTGCTGGGCCTTCGTCGCGCGCTTCGTCGCCACCATCCGCGACCACCCCGCCGGGCGCTGGCTGGACGTCGCCGATGCCTTCGGGACGGCGCCGTGACGACGCCAACGATGACCGCCTATCGCTACCCGACCCGCTCGGTGGTCGCCGATTACCTGCGCGCCGGGGTCGGCCTGGCGTTTACCGGCGGCCCGATCGTTCTGTCGGGGACGGCGCCGGGGGTGGTCCTGGTGCTGGGCGGCTTCGCCCTCTTGTTCGCCACCTTCGGCCTGCGCACGGCCGCGCGGCACATGACCCGGATCGAGCTTACCGACGATGGCGTGCACCGACTGGGACCGCGTCCGACAACGCTGCGCTGGCGCGATCTCGACACCCTGTCGCTGCGCTACTATTCGACCAAGCGCGACCGGCGCGACGGCTGGATGCAGCTTAAAATCGCCGGCGGCGGCCGGCGTTTGGCCATCGATTCGACGCTCGAGGGCTTCGCCGACATCGTCGGCCTGGCCGTCGAGGCCGCCCGCGACAACGGTGTCGCCGCCGACCCGGCGACCCGCGCCAATCTCGGCTCCATGGGCATCGAGTTCGAGGCCGCGCCGTGACCGGGACGCTTCTCCGGGTGCGCGATCTGGCGGTTGAATTTCGGATGCCGGAGGGTGTGATCCCGGCGGTCGGCGGGGTCTCGTTTCGGGTTCCGACCGGCGGCGTGGTGGCGCTGGTCGGCGAATCGGGCTCGGGCAAGTCGGTGATCGCCCAAAGCGTCATGGGCATCCTGCCGACCCCGGGGCGGATCAGTGGCGGCGCGATCCTGTTCAACGACCCCAAACGCCCCGACGCGCCGGTCGACATCGCCCGGCTCGACCCCGACGGCGCCGCCATGCGCGGCATTCGCGGCGGCCGCGTTTCGATCATCTTTCAGGAGCCGATGACCTCGCTTTCGCCGCTGCATACCGTCGGCGATCAGGTCGGCGAGGCGCTGCGCATTCATCGCGATATCTCGGGCGGCGGCGAGCGCGAACTGACCATCGACATGCTGCGCCTGGTCGGCTTCCCCGACCCGGCCCGGGCCTATCGGACCTATCCCTTCGAACTTTCGGGCGGCCTGCGCCAGCGGGCGATGATCGCCATGGCCCTGGTCTGCCGCCCGGCGCTCCTGATCGCCGACGAGCCGACCACGGCGCTCGACGTCACCATTCAGGCGCAGATCCTGAAGCTGATGAAGGACCTCCAGCACGAGCTCGGCATGGCGGTGTTGATGATCACCCACGATCTCGGCGTAGTCGCCAACGTGGCCGATGAAATCATCGTCCTCTATCGCGGCCGGGTGATGGAGAGCGGCACCCTCGACGATATCTTCGGCGATCCGCGCCATCCCTATCTCAAGGCGCTGCTCCACGCGGTGCCCCGTTTCGGCATGGCCGAGGGCGAACGCCTGGTCCCCTTGCGCGCCATCGCCCCGCCCAAGGCCGAGGCGCTGACCGCCGTGCGCCGCCACGCGGGCGCCACCGACGGCGCGCCATTGCTCAAAGTCTAGGGCTTGACCAAATCCTTCTCTATTCGCCAGGAGGGCTGGTTCGGAAGCGACGGCGAAAGCAGCACCTTGGCGGTCGATGACGTGAATTTCGAAATTCGGCGCGGCGGCTGCCTCGGCCTGGTCGGCGAATCGGGCTGCGGCAAGACCACCACCAGCAAGATCATCTTGCGCGCGCTG
>Ga0114931_10004778_pt1 | contig 16833 bp, 18 predicted proteins | sample 2SBtaG_FD_89579 | JGI IMG/M metagenome (GOLD analysis project Ga0114931, IMG submission 89579) | Deep subsurface microbial communities from Kolumbo volcano to uncover new lineages of life (NeLLi) - 2SBTROV14_V59a metaG | ecosystem: Environmental > Aquatic > Marine > Volcanic | place: Kolumbo...
ACCAGATCAGCCCAGGTCAGGTGGTTGGCCAGGTCATCAATGACGATCAAGTTCAGGTCCGCTTCCTTGACCGCTCTCTGATATGACTCGTCAATCGAGTACGAATCGAGCAGCACAGCGGCTTTCGGGTTGGCCCGTCGTGCAAGCCGGATGGTCGCTATACAATCTTGTTCCAGGCTGCATTCAAGAGGCAGTCGATGCACTGAATGACCAGTACGTGCGATCGTGACGATCAGTCGTTCATCATAGGGCTTAGTGATAAAGCTGACCGAATGGCCGTGATGCTTGAGTCCTTCTGCCAGAGCGAGACATCTCATCATGTGTCCCATGCCGATACGAGCACTAGCATCAGTGCGAATTATCAGATCAGAGGTCGGGACCTTGTCAACCACGCTAGACGCTTTTCTGCTTGATATGCGCATTCATTGCCGCTAGGTCTGGATGCGATCGTACGTATTTTAAAAGACTGGCATAAGGTAGCCAGTGCTCGTTCAGAAACAATTCTTGGTAGATCCGCCTGACCATGGTCATATCTTCCATCGTATCCACCGTCCAACGCAAATCTGAATTATCCTCAGTATCGGTTACTGAACGAGTTAGAAAGAGGCCAGGTCGTTCTTCGAGCAGGAAGAAGGTCACATGCTCACGCGCCGGCTGCGAGTGGCCCAGTCTGCCAATTCGCTCTAAAGTGTCGCCAAACAGAGCTTCTGTTTCCAGCCCACGTGGGAAAGTTCTATGGATATGGTTAGCTGCATAGTCAATTCAGCAGCGTGACTTTCCAATTCATAGATCACCCGATCCGTTTGTTCTGGGTCGATTAGCGGACAATCAGCCGTGATGCGCACAACGATGTCAGCTTGTGATTCACGAGCGGCTCCAAGATAACGTGAGAGGACATCATGTTCACTGCCGCGGAACCATCGAACCCCTTCTCTGCCTTCTAAAGCGACTACGGGATCGTCTGTAGTATTTGTGGAGGTTGCTACACTAATCTCATCAACACTATGGCACTTCTTAAGACGCCGCAACTGTTGGGCAAGCATGGGACGACCTGCCAAGTCCATCAAGACTTTCCCTGGAAGACGGGTAGAGGTCATACGCGCTTGGATAATGATTATTCGCTTCACAATTTTGTCTCGACTAACGTGTTTTTTCAAGCAACCAGAAGGTCACATCATCCCACCCTTCGTTACGGCCAAGCATCCCCTGTTCAAGCAATTTCAAGTTGGGAAACGTCTCACAATAGATTTGGCCGTAGTCGCGTTTGAACAATGCACGATCTTGGCCTCGATAGGGAATCTCAACCGTCTCTTCGGAAAAATATTCGATGCAGAGTACATATTGGCATGAACATCGGACAATCTCCTCCATAACAATGGGTAATGAGCTATCCGGTTGATGAATGAGCACTCCAGCTGTAAAGACGAGATCGAACCATTGGTCACGAAAGGGTAACTCACGAGCTGTTGACCAAATAGCATTTACTGCCACCAAGTTATTACGCAATTCTCCAAGCGCATGTTCGTTAATATCAACCCCGTAAACCTCGCGTGGAGGAATCATTTTGTGAATCCATTGCAAGTTTGCGCCAATATTACAACCAACTTCAAGAATTCGTCTAACTGGATACTTATTCAGGATCATACCCCAGAACGACTCACGACCGTCGGCCGCTGTGATATTGCGTTCAGTGTATATGTTGCCAAACTCACCAGCCCACAGTGTTTCCAAACGTTTTGCTTCCGAGATAGGACTAATCTGTTTCGTCATTACTACCTCCTTTTACTATCTTGTATGATCATAATCGTGTATTAATACCGTGCTCCTTAAGAAAACGCTTGGCTTCCAGAGGAGTTTGCTGAGTGAAATGAAAAATGCTAGCAGCAGCAACAGCAGATGCCCCACCCGCTGTGAGAGCTAATAACATGTGTTCATAATTTCCCGCACCACCAGACGCAATGACCGGTATAGAAACTGCGTTGCTTACGCTTCCAGTTAATTCAAAATCGTAGCCCATCATGGTGCCATCACGATCAATTGAGGTGATAAGGATTTCTCCCGCTCCTAGTTCTTCGGCTTCTTTTGCGAGGGTCACAGGATCTTTACCACTTGGCTGAGTTCCCGCGTGGGTAAATACCTCATAGTGACCACTAGGAAGTTTCTTCGCATCGATCGAAACTACTACACATTGAGAACCAAAGTTATGGACTACTAGAGGAATAAGATCAGGGGTTAGCACAGCGGCTGTGTTGATTGCTACTTTGTCGGCCCCAACCTGTAAAAGCCGTCTTACGTCATCTATGGTGCGTATGCCTCCACCGACTGTCAGTGGCATAAAGCACTCATCTGCAACCTCATCGATCATCTCAAAATCGGGACAGCGACCCTCACGTGTTGCGTTGATGTCGAGAAAAACAAGCTCGTCGACCTCACGCATATTATAAACTTTGACCGTCTGCATTATACTGCCCACACGCCGCCAGCTATCGAACTGGACTCCTTTAACTAAACCTAGGCTCTTGAAAAGCAAGGTTGGCATAAGACGAACTTTGAGCATATCGAAATCCCTAGATATCTAGAAAATTCTTGATCACTTGGAATCCAAGGCGTTGGCTCTTCTCAGGATGAAATTGGACACCCAAAATATTTCCTCTCGCCACTGCCGAAATGAAACTATTGCAATATGGTGTACGGGCAATAACATCTTCTTTATTGCAGCATGCTAAGTTATAACTGTGTACAAAGTAAAAGTCCTTATTAGAAGAAATGCCATCAAAAAGGGAGGACGCTTGAGAAAAAATCACTTCGTTCCACCCCACGTGAGGTACACGCACATTCGGGCCATTAGGTTCGAGACGCTTCACCTCACCCTCTATCCACCCAAGACCGTTTGTTTCTTCACTTTCCCAACCTTTCGTGGCTATAAGTTGCATACCCAGACATAGGCCAAGAAATGGTACTCCATTATTAATCACTTCTTCGTGGAGCATTTCGTCAAGCCCACGCTCACGGATATTGTGCATGCCAACACCAAAGGCGCCCACGCCAGGTAGGATAATAGAGTGAGCCGCCTTAAGATCACGCCGTTGGTCACTTACTACAGGATTACCTCCACATTCTTCTACTGCGCGGGCTACAGAATCCAAATTACCCATACCATAATCTACAATTGCTACTTTTTTCATGGGTTGCTAGTTTCGCTCAAACGAGGATCAACAGAAGAATCAACATTATCATAGTTAATCTTGGTGAGATTACCGTGTTTATCCTTTACCAGATCTCCTCCAACATCACGGACAAACAGCTTTTTATTCGTAAACCGATCACAGATCTTGATAAACTCTTCCAAGGTCATCCTGATGTCTTCGAGTATCTCTTCGAGAGGGCATCCCAAGTACTCCCAAGGGAACTTCCCATCATGTATCTTCACCAATCTGATTGCATCTTGTCTCGAGAGACGTCCACGTCGAACGTGCATGCAGGCTAGATCTGTCGCTCGCCCAAAACCATACTTTAAGAATTTAAAATAATCGTGTATGCCTGTTTGGCAATTGTCAAGATTCTCATAGTTGACCAAAGAGCCTTCCACGGTCTTATGATAAGTTGTGAATCCGTGAGCTTGAGAAATCAGGGCATTTTGATACCCATCCCAGGGTAAATAATAGCCTAGAAATATGCCTGTAGCACCTACTCGTTCGAGATATTCATCCGACGGATAAGTGTATTGAATCAAATGTTTTAGCTCAATGTCATTCTGCCCAATCAGATCAGAAACTCTTAGGCCTAGGAGACCTCCAAACTCCTCAAGCCAACGTCGGGTTAGTGTACTATTTTCTGCTGCGCTGGCTGGCCCACCATATTCATTTTGGGAATTTTCTCCCCAAATAATTAAAGGAACATTGAATTGTACCGCGATGCGCACGGGCACTGTAAAGATCATTACGTGTTCCGGCCACGAGATATCCCCTATTTGAGTCAAAGCCAGACGATTGATCTTTCTCCTAATTACAGGATTCGTCGTTACTTCGATATAATCAACGCCAAGATTCTTGAGATTTTCAATGTTATGCCGTCCAATCTTGGATAGCTTGTATGTCGTCGCTGTCACACATAGGGGGTTCATTCCTAATTCCAGCATACGCAATACTTGAGCAGTGCTATCTTTCCCTCAACTTACTGGAACGACACAATCATAGTTTCCACTATTCTTTGATCTATAACGTTCAAGTATATTCAGCAATTCCCCCCTACGGGTATTCCAATCAACTTCCTTTCGACCCATAAAGGAACGGCATGCGTTACAAACGCCTCCAGCGTCAATAAAGATATCGGGTTTCGTCTCTGGCATAACGCAATGTCTACAATAGCTGATATATCTGGTCATGATCGGCCTCCTCTCACCACAGCAGAGTACACCATGGTATCTATGGGAATTTCAAGAATATGTCAAATTATAGTCAACTCTTGAGATATATATAACGATATCATGAGTGATAATAGTCAATCATTTTTCTTACCGCCGAGACCACATCATCTACATCCTGGTCATTCATTTTAGGAAAAAGAGGTAGTGTGAGCGCTCTTTGATAATAATTTTCTACGCTGGGGTAGTCACCTTGCCGGTAGCCAAACTCTCGTTGATAGAAAGGGTGATAATGAACGGGCACGTAATGCACGTTCACTCCAATATTCTCGGCTCGCAGCGCCTCGAAGATCTCACGACGGCCCACGCGCAACAGCTCTGTGCGTAACTGGATCACATAGATATGATAGGCCGCCTGCACGTCGTCAGCTTCACAAGGGGTGATGATCTCCGGGAGCTGACTAAAGGCCTCAGTGTACCGCGCTGCAATCTCGCGGCGGCGCTGCACAAAACGATCCAGTTTATCCATCTGGCTCAGACCCAGCGCGCACTGAAAATCGGTGATGCGCAGGTTGTAGCCCAGCTCTTGGATTTCGTAGTACCAGGGTCCTTCATCTCCTGTGAGCTTGTCTGGGTCTTTGACAATCCCGTGGTGCCGAAATACCTTCAATTTCTCATAGAACGTCTCGTCGTTAGTCAGGACCATGCCACCTTCGCCGGTAGTGATATGCTTGACCGGGTGAAAGCTGAGGATGGTCATGTCCGAGAGGCTACCGATTTTGTGGCCATGATACTCTGCGCCCAGCGCATGGGCCGCGTCTTCGATCACGATGAGGTCATGCGCTTTGGCAAGATCACGAATCGCGTCCAGATCGGCCGGATGACCGGTGAAATCCACCGGCAGTATTGCTTTGGCATTACGCGTAATGCGCCTTTCAATCTCGGCTGGGTCGATGTTTAACGTGTCGTGCCGGATATCGGCGAAAACAGGTCGACCACCGCAGTAGACGACGGCGTTGGCGGTGGCAGCAAAGGTCAGCGGAGTGGTAATCGCCTCATCGCCAGTGGCGATGCCGGCCACTGCGCAAGCAGCATGGAGAGCGGCCGTTCCACTGGAGACCGCTACAGCGTAGCGCGTGCCGCAATAATCGGCCATTCTTTGCTCGAACTCATTGATGGTAGGGCCTTGAGTGATCCAATCACCTTTGAGCGTCTCAACCACGGCAGACAGGTCACGCTGATCAAGCCATTGGTGCCCATAGGGGAGCATCGTTTTGCGTACAGGCTCGCCGCCGCAGATGGCCAGTTTTCCGGTCATGATAACTCTTCGACAACTCCACTTAGCTGCTCTTGCGCCAGCCAGTGTTTATTATTATCACTCGTATACTGGAAGCCATCGGACAGCCGCTGCCCATCTGGGTAGGAGTCCCTGGACCAAAACGAATGCTCAGGCTCGATGAGATAATAATCGTCGAATTCCTTGGCATGGCGGGCCTCTTCTACTGTTAGCAAAACCTCATGGAGCTTCTCACCCGGCCGGATGCCGATAAATTGTTGCTGTGCCTCCGGCGCGATGGTTTGGGCCAAGTCGGTGAGCTTCATGCTGGGAATCTTGGGTACAAAGACCTCACCGCCCTTCATTCGTTCCAGACAGGCGATCACGAAGCGCACCCCTTGCTCGAGCGTGATCCAGAAGCGGGTCATGCGTTTGTCAGTCAGAGTAATCACACCATCCTGTCGCTGGGCGCGAAAAAGCGGAATGACGCTGCCTCGACTGCCGACCACGTTGCCGTAGCGCACGCAACTGAATTGGGTCGGCTGCTCACCTGCATAAGCATTTCCTTGGACGAACAATTTTTCGGCCACCAGCTTGGTCGCTCCGTAGAGATTAACCGGATGGACCGCCTTATCGGTGCTAAGCGCAATGACCCTTTCTACCCCATTGTCAATGGCTGCGTCAATAACGTTAATCGCTCCGTTGATGTTCGTCTTGACCGCTTCAATGGGGTTGTACTCACAGGCGGGCACCTGCTTGAGGGCCGCCGCATGGACGACGATGTCAACCCCGCTCATGGCCCGCGAGAGGCGGTTGGCGTCGCGTACATCGCCGATGAAGAAGCGCAGCCGCTCGTCTTCGTGGAACTGGCGGTTCATCTCGAACTGCTTCAGCTCATCGCGTGAGTAGACCCGGATGACCTTGGGCGAATATTCGTTCAAGGCGGTTTCGACGAACTTCTTGCCGAACGAGCCGGTGCCTCCGGTGATCAGCACGGTCTTGTTTGATAGGCTCATAGATCTCCCTCAGTCAACGATCTTCTCGTCATCGAGCACCACAATGTTACCTGCGTGGCGAATCACTGGCAAGTGATGGGCAACCGCCAACTCTGGGTTGCACCATCCTTTGTATATGGCCGTCATAGCAGTTTCCACGGCACCTGTGGCCCGAAACTCAACGATCACCGTTGCTAAACGCATTTCGCTGTGCTCACCAGATTCAATGATTGATAACCGCGGAGTCGATATGCTTCATACTTTCCCGCTGCCCAGCGATTCCTTAGCGAATTTATTGCTATCTGAGGCCATTGATCTTCGCGAGATGTTCTACCAACTCGTGCAAGCGCTGGGCATAGGTACGATCGTCAAAGTACAAGTACTGTCGGATCTGTTCACATATCAAGCTGGTTCTCTTCCACCTCGGCCCAGATTGATTGAGCCGCTCTACCATTTGCAAAAAATGCATGCCCAGATCACTAAGGTCGCGGCAAAACCAGAAACCTTCTATCCTCTCGATCCCTTTGAAATGCTCCTCGTTGATCACCTTGTCAGGCGATAGAGCATGCACATGATCGTCGTAAGCAATGACCAGCACCTGAGTATCAAAGATAGCCGATTCCAGGATCATCGTTGAGAGCGGGCAGACCACAAACTCGGCATGGCTCAAGAGGCGCGGGTAGTAATCCAGTGAAGGGAGAAAGGATTTCGCAGCACTATAGTCCTTAGTCTTGATCGTCCGGAAGTATGACTCACGGACCTGCTGATCGATGACAACGTGCCTGAACTTCTCCGGTTCAAAAATGTCGAAGCATGCCCTAGGATGTCGCCAAGGATGTGGGCGGTAGACAATCTTGAAGTCTGATATGTCTCGCGATTCCATGATCTCATCGAGCGTCCGCAGGGCAGATATCTCATCGAAAGCAATGGCGCAGCCAGCAAACAGTACATATCGGAACGGGTACGGCCTGGCCAGCTTATCCCGGTCGACCCGAAAATAGTGATCAAAGGTTGGGACACCTAGCAGGTACACACGCGAACGATCTATCTTGTGGATGGTGACGGCGTGTTCAACGCTTTGTTCGCCCCATACACCCAGGTAATCTGGGTTTACTGGGAAGACCAACTTGCTGGACAGATTGTCCCAACCGTTGATCAGGAAGAGCGTCGGAATGCCCATCAGCTTACTAAGTCTGGCCACGTCGATCAGGAGTGGATCAGTCATCGCTGAAGGGGCGATCACCAAGTCTGGCTTCACGTCTAGGAGAACCTTCTGAAGCACGCGGTTTATCCCCGCGGAATGCAGGATCATTGATTTCACCAGGGACCGAAGGGCAGGAGCACCGAGGAACTTGTACTTCAAGCGATGTCTTCCACGAAATCGCGCCTCGGTCTTAAGGCGGAAGGTCGAAGATCGATTGCGATAACCCACCATCATGATGTAGCTCAACTCTGTGTATAGGCTCGTTCGCCTGTTGTCCAGTTCGATGGTGCTGAGGTAGTGCTTCCGCTTCTGCAGCGTGTCGAGATTTCTGACTGACGACGCTGCCAAATAGTAAGTATCGTTATCTTCGATCTCGGAGAAGGCTCCACTATCCAGGAAACTCCGGATATAAACGTCGCTGTTGATCAGAATCAGCTTACTCATTCTCGCCTTAAGATACGGTTGGCTAGTGATGCGCCATCAAGCCTGTGGTATCGGAGGACCTCTGGAGGTGTCCCACAAGCCGGATCTCCTTCGACACCAAACTTGTGGAACCGTCTACCGACAAGGAGACCCCGATCAACCAGGGCATTCAGCAAGGTGTCTCCCAAGCCCCCAAACGGCGAATGATCTTCCAACACATGGATTGCTTCGCAATCATCCAGGGTCTCTTCAAGCCATTGCAGATCAAACCGATTGAGCCACGGCATGTTGACCACCTTGAGCGCGAACTTACATTCCTCTAACAGCCTTGCACTGGCCAGCAGGGCCTCGTGCAACATCACGGGACCGTAGGCGAATAGGATCGCATCACTCCCTTCTGTCAGCGCCACACCCCGGCCGGGTATGAGTGCGTAACGGCGTGGCAGCGTGATCCGGCGGGGCGAAGGGCCGATGGCAAGGCGAATCATGCAGTTCTTCTCTGCGCGGTTGACGCAGTATTCCACAACCATGCGCGTTTCAGCGGCGTTACAGGGTTGCAGAATGATGCATTTAGGCAAGGCACCGAACAGGGAAATGTCACGGATGCTCTGGTGCGACTTGCCTGGTCCTGCTGGGATCAGGCCAGCATAATGGCAAACATAAATGATTTTCGTCTTCTCGCTGGCATTGTTATAAATTTGTTCGTTGGATCGTGCAGCAAGGAAATTCGCAAAGGTATTAACAACGGGTAGGAGCCCCTGGCGTGCCAGACCACCGGCCATGGAAACCATATCCTGCTCGGCGATTCCATTTTCTATAAATCGATCAGGATAAGTCGCTGCAAACCCACGTAACCGACAATCGGCTGCGAGATCACCATCCAACACCACCAGGTCATTGCGCTCGGCGGCGATATCCACAAGCGCTTGTCCAAATGCCTCTGCCACATATTCATCTGAGACCCCGCTGGCCCTCTTACTCCTAGCCTGTGCCAGCTGGCTGTCCTGTTCTCCCTGTAAGCTGACAGCGGGATCGAGTTTGACCTCGGGTGGTAGGACGTTCAGTGTAACCGATGCTAGCCCCAAGGCACTCAACCGGGCATTGACGCGATCCATGATCTCACGATGCCCGGACAAAAATGACTCGTTATCCGGCGCTCCGGCGTGCCAGCGATAAAGACCCTTACCGGCTTTCAGTGCCGCAGGGTGTTCCATGAAGGAGACCCCACGTCCTTTGATCGTGTCGGCAATCAGCACTTTGGGTTTGGTGGTGATCGTCTTGAAATCCATAAAGATCTGCTCGAGTTGCCGGAAGTCATGTCCGTTACAGCGGGCCACATGCCAGCCGAATGATCGGAGTTTCGTTTCCAGGTCGCCAAGATCGATAATATCAGAGACTTGTTTGTCAGTTTGCACCTTGTTGTGGTCGATGATGACTGTCAGGCTTGTAATATGTTGGTGAACCGCTGCTTGCAGCGCTTCGTAGTTCTGACCCTCTTGCAGTTCGCCGTCGCCGACCATGACAAAGACACGACCGGAACGACCCAGAAACCGCTTGGCCCAGGCCATTCCGCGACCTTTGGAGATCCCCATGCCTAGAGAGCCTGAGTTCGCTTCAATACCGGGAACGCCGACATCTGGGTGACCATCCAACCCACCCAATCGCCGGAGTTTCATTAACTTGTCTTGGGGAATCACGCCCAGCGAAAAGAGTACAGAATAGAGACCGGGCACATCGTGACCTTTAGATGAAAAGTAGATGTCCCGATCTGGATGCGTGATTCCAAGGCGCATGGTATTTGATTCTTGGTAGTATAGCCATACCACGATATCCATAGCGCTAAAGCTGGATCCCAAATGCCCTGAGCCCGCACGTTTAACAGCCGTCAGCGCGTTTGCCCGGCACATATCGGCGATCAGCGCCAACTTGCCATACTTGTCAATCGTTGCCTCACGAACACGTTGAAACTCCTCTACTGGGATGAGCATGATTCTAACCATATTATTCGGGACCCTGGCTTGCCCCCAATTATCGGGCCAAAGCAAATGTTAGGCTTGGCAACTTTTCTCGTTCCACTGCGGCGACCTCATTTGGTGTCCGGTAGCCCAAACTGCTGTGGGTGCGTTGCTCATTATAATGCTTGCGGTACGCCTTGAGCAAAACCCGCGCTTCCCGCAGATGGGCAAACTCCTCCAGGTTCAAGCACTCGTCCCGCAACTTGTCGAAGAAACTCTCGTTGAGTCCGTTCTGCCAGGGCTTGCCCGGTTCGATGTAGGCCGTGTTCACCTCATTGTCGGCCAGCCACGCTTGCACCGCTTTGGCCACAAACTCAGGGCCATGGTCACTGCGCAGATTTTGTGGCGTTCCATACTGCTCCACCGTGGTTTCCAAGATCTCAATCACCCGTTTGGCATCGATACGGTTGTCGGCTTCCAGCGCCAGACATTCCCGCGTGTACTCGTCGACGATCCCCAGGCACTTGAGGGCTTGTCCGTTGACGCACCAGTCGTGGACGAAATCGTAGGCCCACATCTGGTTGGGGCCGCTCGGCGCCAAGAGCCGAGGCTGACTCGGACCACGCCGCTTGCGTTTCCGCTTGCGCGACAAGCTCAGGTCGTACAACTTCCAGAGCCGATGGACCCGTTTGTGGTTGACAATCTCACCTGCTCGACGCAACAAGGCCCAAATGCGACGGTATCCATAGCGTGGATTCTGCAAAGCTAACTCCTTCATCCGTTTCACCATCGATTCATCTCGGAGCACTCGCTTGCTTGAGTACCCCAGACTCGATCGGGATACGTTCAGCAATTGGCATCCGCGACGTTGGCTGATCCCTCGCTCATTAGCCAAGGTCACCAACTCCCGACGCGCGGATGCCTTTAGAGCTTTTTTGTGACCACCTCCTTCATGAACTCCAGTTCCAGATCGCGCTCAGCCACCAGCTTCTTCAGCCGCACGTTCTCTCGTTCCAGTTGGCGCAGTCGCGCGGCTTCGTCCACTTCCAATCCACCAAAGCGGTTGCGCCAGCGGTAGAAGGTTTGCTCGCTCATCCCGTGCTTGCGGCACAGATCGCGGATGGAGCAGGTCTTGTGCTCTGCTTCGCGCAAGATGTGGAGGATCTGTTCTTCGCTAAAGCGTTTCTTCACAATCGGCCTCCTTCAGTTCTCAGTTCGGAGGCCTAACATTTTAACTGGTCCGATTTTCGGGGGGCAGGCCAACCCCTCTAGCAAATATGAGATCTGAGGTATAGGAGGTGGAAGAAAGAGACGAACGCATATCCCGTGATTAGGTATCCCTCAGATCTTGAGCTGCTTCATGAGTTGTTCAACTATAAAAAAGTCGATGGAAGAATCTATATCAACCGCCCGTTCCTGTGGAATAATATGGTATCTCACACGATCGCCGGTGAGTGAGTGGTATTCCTTAATTACTTCAGTTCTCGACACAATGACATTGGCGCGAAAATAAGCCTTTTCATAGCTCTGTCGTGCAATCGGAGTCACATCCCTACCACTACCCGTAATGTAGGTTACCAAGTAATGACCAGCCTTGCCATTATCAACAAGTTTCAAAGCCTTGTGCGGATGTTGGCGTGCCTCTGCAATCACAACGGCTGATTGCGCTTCCGGATCTTTCAAGAGCTCTTCAATACACGAATCAACGTCTTCGGGCATTTGAAGGGGGACCGTCGGCAGAAGTCGTACCACGATATCCGGTTCATATCCTTCATTCTTTTCGAGCCATTCGACTGCGTGCTCTACATACTCAAATTCTGGCGAGGTATCGGTTGCAAGCTCTTTCGGTCGAAGATATGGAACTTCTGCACCGTATTGTCTTGCAATTGTGGCGTACTCTTCTGAATCGGTTGACACTATCACCCGATTAATGTACCGAGATCTCTTTGCCGTTTCAATGATCCAAGCCATTAGTGGCTTTCCTGCAAGCGGCTGGATGTTCTTATTAGGTACACCTTTTGAGCCCGAGCGGGCCCCAATGATGCCGAGAATCCTTAGTGACTTTGTATCCACCAAGTCCTCCAAAGATAGAGCGGTGATGTTCTCCATAATTATCGAATAACCAACCTACACTTTGCTTTGGCTTTGAATCATTTCAAGCATTGCATGGATGGTAGGACATGGAATGCCATGCTTTTCCGCAAGACGAAGAATCCCATCCAGAATAGCATCGAGTTCTGATGGCAGGCCCTTCGCAATGTCGCGCTGCAACGAAGTGGAGAGCTCTGCAGGCAATGCGTCAATTTGATTCATAACAATTTCCGGGCTTATTTCCACACCTTCTGCTTCGGCGACCGCAACGCCTTCACAAATGCAGCTTTCTAATTTCTTGCGCCACCACGGGTCTGTTCGCACCAAGCCAACCGGTGATTGACTTGCAGCAGTGGTTGCTGCAATGGCATTCAAACGCACGAGTTTCCGCCAAATTACATCACCTTCTCGCTCCAACACCTGTGTGTCGATGTCCATTCCAGACAACAATTCGGCAATCATCTGCAGTTTGCTTCTTGCAATATCACTGTCTGAGGCAAGCTCAATACGAACATGCGGCGAAGAATGCACTACATGACACGGGTCCGGCCTCATAAATTCTCCGCTGATCATTCCGACAGCAACATGACAGCCCAAATTCTCCCTGATAATCTGTGTATGCTCTATCCCATTCAATAGTGGAATTATGACCGTATTCGTAACTCTCTTGCTAGGGATCCGTCGAAGTGCATCAGCAAGGGAGGGTGCCTTCGTAGTAATAAGCAAAAGCTCAGGCTCGGACTCGAGCTGCGCCACAACTGTGGGATGTGCCGTAAACGTACTAAAGCAGGAACTTTCCAGAAGGATACCCCCTTTACTGATCAATGTTGCACTGTCTGGTTTTGTAATACACGTAGTAGGCAGCCCGTGTTTCCAAAGGACCGCTGCTAAAAAACCGCCAACGGCACCAGGACCAAGAATCGCTACTGACGATACACTTACATTACTTTGGCCAAGGGTGTCCACGGATAAGCTCCTCATTAACATCTGCCCCCCAGCCAGGCCGGGTTGGGATATGCAAATATCCGTCTTCGAATTCCGGAAGTGCGGTAACCAGTTCATCTTTCCATGGAACATCATCAACATCAACCTCCATAATCCGTAGATTAGGAATCATCGCACAGAATTGGGCGCTGATAAAAGTGGCAAGATGGCTGTAATAATTATGGGGAGTCACATTTATTTCATAAAGCTCGGCCATGTCGGCAACTTTCCTAGATTGTGCAAATCCGTTCCAAATGATGTCCACACTTGCGATATCCATTGCGTGGTTTTCAAAATATGGACGAAATTGTCTGGCCCCGTACAAATTCTCTCCGGAACAAATAGGCATTCTCATTGATTGCTTTATCTGGAGCAATGCCTTAGGATCGTAAGAATCTATCTCAAGCCAAAGGAGATTGAATTTTTCAAGCATACGTCCAACCTTAATATATCCTTCTGTTTTGAAATTGAAGTTAAGGTCCAAGATGATATCGATGTTGTTGCCTACCGCATCGCGAAATGTCCCGATGTAGTTTTCGATTGCTTCCAAAACCTCCGGAGTGGGATTAAGCTCTGGTCCCCCAACGCTTCTAAAAAACCCCGGCATATAAATGTAGGGGTTCTCTCCCAAAATAGCGATATTTGTCTTTATTGCCTTGTATCCACTATTCAAGATCTCACTACCGAATCTTGTGACATCCTCCAACGACTTTATCTGCTCTTTGCCTACCACCTGCCACGCGCGTACCCTTGTGGTTCCGCAGTGCGACCAATACAGTGGTATCCGGTCCCGCAAAGGGCCTCCAAAAAGCTCATACACCGGAACGCCAAGCGCCTTTGCTTTGATGTCGAGCAAGGCATTTTCAATACCGCCTATGGCTTTCTGGACAATGCTGCCAGGGCTTTGGCGGGTTCTCGAGTACATGTCCCAAAAGAGTTTCTCTGTTGCGCGAGGGTCCTGACCTAAAAGAAGCGGAGAAAGGTCTTTGACCACCCCTTCAATGCCGTGCGGCGAGCCGTGTGAATCGGTGCATTCACTGTAGCCGGTAATTCCTTCATCGGTGCTGATCTTAATGAACGTCCAGGGACGCCAACCTGCATCGCAGTGAAGCGTTTCGACCTGGGTAATCTTCATGGCTGTCCTCTCCTATGATGTTGTAGCCTTTGACCAAGATTCTTGCCATCTGACGCCATTGCGTGGACGAATACTGTCATACGACACACGCCTCGTAGTAGGGCCAGTGGGAACCAAGCCTATGATTTGGGTGTGGTTAAAAACTGTTGGAGTCGAGGCTTTAGCCGGTGTTTTTCCGCCTGAAGGCTCCACTCCTCAACAGATTTTAGCCAGACCCCTATGATTTGAGGTTCACTCATTGACCACCTATATTCATCGCTTAGTCAGTGGAGTGAACCCCCAATTTGAAACAACTAGTAGTTAAGCTGCTGCCGGTTGAACCAGCAGCTGCTCAAACTCCGCCGGCGGCATGTAACCAAGCGCCGAGTGGAGTCGCTTCTCATTGTAGACCTCCTCCAGGAAGTAGTCAAGGCGCGCCCGCGCCTCCGCCAAGTCCTCGTACTCAAATAGGTAGACCTCCTCGTACTTGAGCGTCTTGAGGAAACTCTCGGCCTGGGCATTGTCGTACGGGTTGCCTGCCCGCCCCATGCTGATCCGAATCTCATGCCCTTTGAGTAGGTCCGTATACGCCTGGGAGGCATACTGCACCCCTCGATCGGAGTGATGGACCAACCCCGGCTGCACCCTCCGGCCCTCCAGGGCCATGTGCAAGGCGGCCAGTGCCAGTTCCGCTTCCAGCGTGCGCTCCAGCGCCCAGCCAATGCAGCGACGGCTGAAGGCATCGAGGATCACTGCCAAGTAGATGAACTCCCGCTTAAGGCGAATGTAGGTGATGTCCGCCACCCAGAGTTGGTTCAGGTCACGGACGACCAATTCCGCAACCAGGTTGGGGTACGCCTCCAGGCCATGGCCGGAGTCTGTGGTGCGGACGAAGCCCCTCTTGCGCAGACAGAGCAGGTTGTCTTCCCGCATCAGGCACAGTACCCGTTTATGATTGGCCACCATCCCGCGCCGCCTCAGCTCGTGGGTGATGCGACGGTAGCCATACGCCGGCATCTCCAGAGCGATACGCTGGATCTGATCGCGCAGCTCTACGTCCCGATCCCGCTCCTCTGCGCCTGCCTGCCAGCGGTAGTAGGCGGCCCGGCTCAGGGAGAGCACCTGGCACATCTGTGCGAGCGGCAGTGAGCCGTTCACCTGGGTCTGTTGGGTGATCAGCTCGCACATGAGCGCCCTCCAGTGCCGGTCGCCGTCCGGACTTGACCCTCGAGCCGCAGCAAGGCTTTTTTAACAGGGCGTTATCCATGGTCAACTGGCCGATCATCCGCTCTAACTCCGCGATACGCGCTTCGTCCTTGTACAGGTTCCCGTTCCCAGCAAAGGCCTGCTCCGCATACTCCAGATGTTCCTGGCGCCAGCGGTGGATCATCGTCGGATGGATCGCATGTTCCCGTGCCACTTGGGCCACCGATTTGCCGGCCTCGACCTCCCGCACAACTCGCGCTTTCAATTCGCGGGTGAACTGTCGCCTCTTCAGTCCCATTCATTCCCCTCCATTTCTCATGTATAGCTTAACTCCCTGTCTCAGTCAAGGGGTGCACTCCAACCCCCCTATCGTGTCCTCTAGCGTCTCAGGTAGAGTGTAGCTCATGCAAAAGCAGGTCTTGTAGCTGAACGGAACCTTGAGAAGGTGACCATGTCGAATAAGGTGCTGCAACGATTCACGCCAACTGGGCCGTCTCCAGGGCAGAAGGCTCGGATCCACCTTGCGCGCATGTGCAGTAGTCAGAATCTGTGCCTCGTCACAGTTATTGACCATACTCACATAGTCCGAATCGGGCACGAACCGTTGTTCCAAGTGCTCAATGAGATGGGCAGCTTGCTCACGAGGAATTTCTGACCGACCATCAAGCGATATGTCAATAGTAAGAATCAGGCCCTCTCCTGGTCTAAGAATACGTGCAAAGCCTGCCAGGATTTCATCATAGCGATCACAATGTTCCAGCACAGAGATGCAATAGACCCCATTGAAAGAAGCGTCCGGATATGTAAGTGCTGATATATCTTACACCTCATGGTTCGCTCATATTATAACGAACCTCAAAAATTTGTAAATTTCACGAAAACCCGCTCCTATAGGTGGGATATTACGACTATGTTGGACAAGTTAGAAAGACGCAATTATGTACGATAAAGTACTCACTGGTGCAGATTGCCCCCCCTTTTCGGGAAAAAGAGCGCTTGGTCAAGATCCAAGGCCACTTTGTAAAGCACCTGTGGAAGCAGCTTTTCTGTTGGTTTGTATTTCTGGAAGCCGGTTTAAATTTGAACGAACCATGAGTTACACAGCTCACCTTACGCAAAACACCGCATGAAGCTCTGGGACAGCAAACGTGGACAAACAACGCTCGTCATCCAAACGGGGATCCAGACAAGAAGCTTAGCGAATCTGGATCCCTGCGTTCGC
>Ga0114931_10004779_pt1 | contig 16830 bp, 17 predicted proteins | sample 2SBtaG_FD_89579 | JGI IMG/M metagenome (GOLD analysis project Ga0114931, IMG submission 89579) | Deep subsurface microbial communities from Kolumbo volcano to uncover new lineages of life (NeLLi) - 2SBTROV14_V59a metaG | ecosystem: Environmental > Aquatic > Marine > Volcanic | place: Kolumbo...
ACAGTGGCAAAGAAAGTGAGATCAGTTCTGACTATACAAAACAGGACTCCATTATTCTTAATTTGCAACGTGCGTGTGAGGCTTCCATTGATGCCGCAATGCACCAGGTCAGATTGAATCGATTAGGTATACCACAGGAAAGCAGAGATGCCTTTCGAATGTTGGAAGAAGCAAACCTGTTATCGCAAGAGCTTAGTACAAGCATGCAGGCTATGGTCGGGTTTAGAAATGTGGTTGTACATAATTAGCAGAAACTCAATTTGGCCATTGTTCAATCAATCCTCAAAGAGCGGTTGGATGATTTTCGGGAATTTGCCAGGCTGATAGTGTCAGGTTGAATTCTTAATGCTGGCAAACAGAAAAAACTTTATGCGCCTTACAGAAAAACAGGTAGAAACAATTAAAGAGCTGGTGTCTCGGCACTTTGGTTCAAATGCGAAGGTGGTGCTATTTGGTTCCAGGGTGGATGATACTGCCCGCGGGGGAGATATCGATCTTTATGTTGAAACGAATCTTTCCCCTGAAAAGATGTTGAAAGCCGAGATGGCGCTTTACGCAGGCCTTCAAAGGCGGCTCGGTGAACGACGTATCGATATTATTATTCATCGAGAAGAAGCGCCGCTACAACCTATTCACGAAGAGGCTTTACGTACTGGAATTTGTTTGTAATGAATGCCCGGCATCAGGAAGCTCTCACCCAATTAACGCATATATTGAGTTTGGTTAAACGTGAAGATGACCATCTTCAGGCAGTTCGACAACGCTTGTTAGGAAGCGCAGATGGGATAAATAATGACTGGGTAGCTGACCTGTTGAAAAGCCCGGAGGGTATTGATCGTCAGGAATCGTTTGGCGCCAAATTTGGCCGTATGCAGGACACGATAGTGGATAAGCGACTATCAAAGTTATTACAGGCGGCGGGTGAAAACCCCGGTACAGCAATCGACAATCTTGGGCGTGCGGAGCGCTTGGGTTGGTTGGTCATACCGATGAGTGGATTGCAATGCGAGGCTTGAGGAATTTGCTGGTGCATGAGGATATCGAGTCACCTTCGGAAATGTTTGTCGCGCTGCAGCAAGCCCGTGATTTTACCAGCGAATTGCACGATATATTCCTGGCTGTTTCAGAATATGCACAAAGCCATTTAAATGTCAGCTTGACCCTAAGCCCTAAGCCCTAAGCCCTATCTTTAAAATCATGGAATCACAAAAAAAGTACAAACCAACATTTAGCATCGAATTCTTTCCCCCGAAAACGGAAGAAGGAAAAGCCAAGTTACGCCAAACCCGTGAAGAGCTCGCCAAGTTAAATCCAGCGTTCATTTCTGTTACCTATGGCGCCGGCGGCAGCACCCAGCAGGGTACGCTGGATACGGTGTTAGAAATTAAGAATGCAGGCATTGATGCGGCTCCGCATCTGACTTGCGTAGGTTCGACAAAAGAACATATTCGAGAACTTCTTCAAACCTATATCGATAATGGAATAAACCGTATCGTCGCACTTCGTGGCGATATGCCCTCCGGCATGCGAGAAATGGGCGAGTTGCGTTACGCCAATGAGTTGGTGGAGTTCATTCGCGCCGAGACCGACGATCACTTTCATATTGAAGTGGCGGCTTATCCGGAATTTCATCCCCAAGCTAAAAGCGCCAAAGCTGATCTCGAACATTTCAAACGCAAAGTCGATGCCGGCGCCAATAGCGCCATCACGCAATATTTCTACAACGCGGATGCTTATTTTCGCTTCGTGGATGACTGCGAAAAGATGGGGTTGGATATTCCCATCGTACCGGGGATTATGCCTATCACTAATTACCAGAATCTGGCGCGCTTTTCAGACATGTGTGGTGCTGAAATTCCTCGCTGGCTGCGCAAGCGCTTGGAAGACTTTGGGGATGATGTGGACTCACTATGCGCCTTCGGCCTGCAGGCTACCACGCAATTGTGCAAATCCTTGCTCGAACAGGGCGCCCCGGGTTTACACTTCTACAGCATGAACCGGGCCGAACCCACTGAGAGTATTTGGCGTGAGCTATTAAAAAATAAGTAAACGGACCAATTCGTCATTCCGGCGTATGCCGGAATCCAGGAAAAATTGAGCAGCGCACAGCAAACAAAAAAATGAATAGTAGAAAAATTAAAAAAGTACTTGTTACCGGCGGAGCCGGATTTATAGGATCAGCAGTTGTAAGGCAGTTTATTAACGAAACAGATGTTACCGTTATTAATGTCGATGCTCTCACCTATGCCGGCAACCTGGAATCTCTAGCATCAGTATCAGATCATCCGCGGTATTTCTTTGAGCAAGCTGACATTTGTGACAGAGCAGCGATGGAACGGATATTTCAAGAATATAAACCCGATGCCATCATGCATCTGGCGGCAGAAAGTCATGTAGATCGCTCTATTGATGGTCCCGCAGAATTTATCGAAACCAATATCGTTGGCACCTACACCTTGCTTGAAGTTGCCCGGCAGTATTGGCAGGAACGCCGACAATCCGCTGATGATGATGGCAGGTCGTCGTTTATCTTTCACCACATTTCTACCGATGAAGTTTTTGGCTCCCTGGACGAAGAAGGGCTGTTTACTGAAACGTCCCTGTATCAGCCAAATTCACCATATTCTGCTAGCAAGGCATCGTCAGACCACCTAGTTCGTGCCTGGCAGCATACCTACGGTTTTCCAGTAGTTATCACCAATTGCTCAAACAACTATGGCCCTTACCAGTTTCCCGAGAAACTTATCCCCTTGGTGATTCTCAATGCGAAAGGGGGCAAGCCTATTCCGGTTTATGGGAAAGGTGACAATGTACGGGATTGGCTTTACGTGGATGATCATGCGCGTGCGCTACGGCGAGTGCTGGAAAGTGGGCAGGTTGGTGAGACCTACAACATCGGCGGTCATAATGAAAAAACCAATCTCGACGTTGTACGAGGCATATGCGAAATATTGGATACCCTCCTTCCAAACTCAGAGAATCTGCCTCACTCGAATTTGATTACTTTTGTCGATGACCGTCCTGGCCACGATCAGCGTTATGCCATTGATGCTGACAAGATTGATAAAAAGTTAGATTGGAAACCCCGCGAAACATTTGATACTGGGTTAATGAAAACAGTTCAGTGGTATCTACAGAACACAGACTGGTGTTCGCATGTACAGGATGGGAGTTATGCAGGCGAACGTCTTGGCTTGAAAGCTGGAGCTACAAAGTGAAAGGTATTATCCTCGCAGGTGGTTCCGGAACCCGCCTTTATCCAGCAACACAGACTGTGTCGAAACAGTTACTCCCCATCTATGACAAACCGATGGTTTACTATCCATTGACGACATTAATGCTGGCGGGAATCCGGAAAATTCTTCTTATTTCTACGCCACAAGATACTCCCCGGTTTGAACAATTGTTTGGGGATGGGGGGCGTTGGGGACTTAATATTAGTTATGCGGTACAACCTTCACCCGACGGCCTTGCACAAGCGTTTATTATCGGCAAAGAGTTTATTGGAAATGCCCCTTGCGCATTAGTTTTGGGTGATAATATTTTTTACGGGCACAATCTAGCGACACTTGTAGAAAAGGCCGCGCAGAAAACCACTGGAGCCTCAGTGTTTGCCTATCCTGTGAATGATCCTGAGCGTTACGGCGTTGTAGAATTTGATGATACTGGCAGGGCTACTAGTCTCGAAGAGAAGCCAGAAAAGCCAAAATCACGCTATGCGGTTACCGGCCTGTATTTTTATGACAATCAGATTGTTGATATCGCAGAAACAATTACCCCTTCGCCGCGGGGAGAGTTGGAAATAACCGACGTCAATAAACGGTACCTAGAAATGGGAGCTTTATCTGTCGAAAACCTCGGGAGAGGTACGGCTTGGCTTGATACCGGCACACATGATTCTCTGCTCGAAGCAGCGGGTTTTGTCGAAACAATAGAAAAGCGTCAAGGGTTGAAAATCGCCTGTCCAGAAGAAATAGCCTATCGGAAAGGTTATATCACTGCAGAAGAGTTGCACGAACTTGCACAACCGCTAATGAAAAATGGCTACGGTCAGTATCTGTCGCGAATTTTGGAAGACGTAATTTTCTAAGAAATAATCCTGTGAAAGCAATACCAACTACAATCCCTGATGTAATTGTCATCGAGCCGAAAGTGTTTGGTGACGAGCGTGGTTTCTTTTTTGAAAGTTACAATGAACAAGTGTTCTCCGAATTGACTGGGGCAAAGCCGAACTTTGTACAAGATAACCATTCGCGTTCAGCACGAAACGTATTACGTGGACTGCATTATCAAATCAAACAACCGCAAGGGAAGTTAGTGCGCGTCACCGAGGGTGAAGTTTTTGATGTGGCAGTGGATCTGCGGAAGGATTCTCCAACATTTGGTCAATGGGTTGGTGAACGCTTGTCAGCACAGAACAAAAAACAGCTTTGGGTGCCTGAAGGGTTTGCGCATGGTTTCCTAGTGCTATCTGATTTTGCGGAATTTCTTTATAAGACCACGGATTTCTACGTTCCAAAGTATGAAAGATCCATTGTTTGGAACGATAAGGACATTGCCGTTGATTGGCCTATTGATAAGATAGAGTCACCCTATTTGTCAGAAAAGGATGCCATATCGGGCACCTTCAAGGATGCGGAGTACTATGTATGAGTACGGGTGCAGCTTCATTAGAAGAACATCTCCTCAGTTTAAAACGAGTATTGATCGCCGGCGCTAATGGACAGGTAGGCTGGGAGTTGCAAAGAACAGCCCCAAAGGAGGTAGAAGTTATCGCGTTGGATAGCATGACCTTGGATATACGAGACCAGACCCAAGTTAAAAAACTCTTTGATGAGCTATCTCCAGATGTCGTCATCAATGCGGCGGCTTACACTGCTGTTGATAAGGCCGAGCAGGAACCTGAGCTCGCTTATGCTGTAAATGCAACAGGTGCCGGTAACCTTGCAAAGGCTAGTTATGATCAAGGTGCACATTTTATACAGTTGTCTACAGACTTTGTATTTGATGGCAGCCAATCTAGGCCATATTCGCCAGATGACTTGCCAAACCCCCTGGGAGTATATGGTGAAAGTAAGCTTGAAGGAGAACGTCTTGTTGCTGAGTATACTAATGGGCAAGCAACAGTCATTCGTACCGCATGGGTTTATTCCACTCATGGCGCCAACTTTGTCAAGACTATGCTACGTCTCATGCATGAACGCGACGAAGTAAGTGTCGTAGTCGATCAAATTGGAACACCGACCTGGGCTAATGGATTGGCTGAAGCGACGTGGAAGTTTATTGAATTGCCAGAACTGAAGGGTGTTTACCACTGGACCGATGCTGGTGTAGCTAGCTGGTATGATTTTGCTTCAATAATCTATGAATGTGCTAAGGAGGGGGGGTTGGTGGAAAAAGAGATAAAAATTCTCCCAATCAGATCTGCCGATTTTGCAGCACTTGCAAAGCGACCAAGTTTTAGTGTGCTAGATTGCACAAAGACGTGGAATGACCTTGGGTTAACTGCATCTCATTGGGTTGTATCACTGGAACAAGTATTCTCCAATATGGAAATAACCCATCAACATGAGCCAATATTCTCGTGAGTAGTATAAAAAAGAAACTCATATTAGGTAGTGCATGGGCATTATCCGGGCGTATTTTTATGGTGGCTTTTGCTTTAGCGTTAAATGGAATATTAGCTAGACTCCTTAGTCCTGAAGATATGGGTGTTTATTTTATTAGTCTAACTATTGTGGCGACAGTTGCTGCAGTAGCACCATTGGGAATGAATCAGGCTGTGGTTCGTCTGGTTGCAGAGAGCATTGCGAAGCAATCTTTCGAAGAAGCTCGAGGTGCAGTATTGCTAACTATTAAAACTGTATTAGCATGTTCAGTGATGCTGTCTATATTATTTTATGCAGGAATTGGAGAATGGTTAGCGGTTGATGTATTTAAGACGTTAACAATTAAATCGTTGTTGATTTTGATAGCTATATGGATAATTGCACGAAGTCTCCAGGATACTATTGCTGAATGTTTTAGGGGATTTCACGCCATAGGAATGGCAACATTATTTGGTGGATTATTGAGTTCTGCTTTATCTTTATTTTTCTGTACCATTGTATGGTGGCTTTATGAAGATATTAGCTTGCCGCTAATGATTGGTTGTATTGTGGCCGCAATTGTTGGCAATGTACTTCTTTCGACAATTTTTCTGTATCAACGGTTGCCAAAAAATATTCAATCGAAGCAGTTGCATGCGAGAGGCGTATTTCATATTTCACTGCCATTATGGGGTAGTGGTTTATTACTGATGCTTATGGCGCAATTGGATATTTGGGTGTTGGGAATAGTCTCTAATGAAACGGATGTTGCCCTATATGGGGCGGCGGTTAAATTAGTGATGTTGGTTAGCATGCCCTTAATGATTATAAATGCAGTTGTTCCTCCTTTGATCGCGGAGTTACATGCAAAAGGTGAATTGACCACACTGGAAAAAACTCTACGTATGGTAGCCACTGTCGCTGGCATACCCGCATTCGGTGTATTGCTAATATTCATGTTATGGGGAGATGTGTTTTTGGGGTTGGTATATGGAGATTATTACAAAGATGCAGCATTACTTTTAGCGATACTATGCGTAGGCCAATTTGTCGCGGTCTTCGGTGGAGCATGCGGTTATACGTTGAGTATGACCGGGCATCAAAAAAGTCTATTAATCATCATGTCCGTAACAACTTTAATTACGTTAGTGTCGATTGTGCCAATGGCAAATTACTTTGGAGTAATTGGAGTGGCTATTATGACGTCGAGTTGGCAGGTTTTGCTACATATGACAGCGCTTTTCATAACTAGAAAAAAAGTTGGGGTTTGGACGCACATAGAATGGAATTTATTTGCTGTTGCGAAATCAATCAGACAGGCAGGTAAATTTAAAGTAGAAAACAAATATTAATTATCATAACTTTTAAATAGATACGAGTTAAGTGTTGATTCTACATTATGCTTCAGTTCTGTAGTTGTTAGTGAGCCCAGAGAATTGCAAAGACTAAAAAAAAGAAAATCTTGGATTTGGCATCAGAATTACCTCATTTATAGGTATTTATGGCCAAATATCGAGTGGGCGGTAAAATCAGTAAAGACGCAACTTAATATGATCAGACCGGTCGTCTTAGATATTGGCTGTGGTGAGAAACCTTATAGGGACTTATTCTCGGAATGTGACTATATAGGACTAAATCATAGCGCTGAAAATGCTGATCCAGATTTGGTTGGTGATGCGTTAAATTTACCAATTAAATCGGATACGGTACATATTGTATTTACGACGCAGGTGATCGAACATGTACCTGAACCACAGAAAATGATTGATGAGTGTTTCCGTGTATTAAAGCCAGGAGGGTCTCTTGTCCTTACAGGCCCATTTTATTGGCCCATACATGAAGAACCATATGATTTTTATCGGTACACGCGCTATGGGCTTGAGCATTTGTTGAAAAATGCAGGTTTCCAAACGTGGGAAATAAGGGCTGATGGTGGAGATTGGGCGCAAATACTACTATCAATAAATCTAAAAATTTCAAAAAAACTTTTCCCGTTGCGCATATTAGTAAACTGTCTTGGGCTATTAAGCGAAAAATTGAATACTAGTGAAATGGTTCCTGCCAATTACACACTTAAAGCATTCAAATGACCATATTATGTTTTTTATATACGTATGTATAAATATGGATGTTGAGTCCACGACAGGGAGGGAAGCCTCTCAATGAAAAACCTAAAGCTGAAAAGACGACAAAATATTGAGCTGACTCGAATAAACTATAAAAATAACTTGATAAGGATCTGAGTGATTGTGTGTCTTAAGTAAACCTGAGGTATTTTTTGAGATAATCTGTATGTGAATAATAATAAGGTGCATTTTCTCATCGATATTTAGCAATAAGTAGGATTTATTCGTTATGGCGGAAAATATTAATTACTCGACTGAAAAACTGGCTAGCGAGTTTACAGGTAGGTCTCATGTTCGAATGGCATTAGAGGAAATAAAAGAGCAGTTCGATCTGTGCAAAAAAGTGATTATTGAATTAGGTTGCGGGCTTGGAAATAACCTAGAAATATTTTCACAAGATAATGATGTGATTGGTTATGAAGGGCTTGAAGATGCGACGGTGGCGGCAAATCAGCGAGGTATTCGTGTGCTTCAAGCTAATCTTGATGAGCCTCCATTTTCTGCTGAAACAGGGTCCGCCGATGTGGTTCTTTGTGTAGATGTTTTGGAACACCTCGATTCTCCAGAGTTATGTGTTAAAGAGTCATGGAGAATTCTTCGTGATAATGGATTGCTTATTGTGAATGTTCCAAATCATTTTACAATGTCAGGTCGTTTGAGGATATTATTTGGATCAGGTATTGATTCGAATCATTATTTTCCAAGCAATGAGGATTGGAATAATCCTCATATCCGCTTTTTTAGACATCAAACTATAATGCGTTTGATTACGAAAAATGGATTCACGATGGTTGAAGACTGGTCTGGAAAGTTTCCGGCAGTTCCTGGTCTTAATCGATTACCAGGGATAAATCAAACAGGTGTTCCATATAAGATGGCCAGGTGGCTCCCTAATTTATTTGCAGGAGGATTTTTCTTAATTGCACGAAAATCTGTGATTGATTCTGATACCCAATGAAAATACTATTTTATGATGACGTGGCTGTTTACGGTGGCCATGAGGTCATGTTCTTGGGTAGTCTTAATTCTTTGCTGCGTACACAATCTTTGGAGATTGGTGTCGTGTTTTCCCAGCAAAACGAGCGCCTCAAAACAGAGTTAGAACAGTTAAGGATGAAGTACCCATCTCTGGCGTTGAATTCAAGTGATTATACATCCGGTAGGTTTCAGTTTTTACGCACAGCTTGGGCCTATTTGGCACGACGTCGACTTGGTACCTTTTTTCGTGGCCAGGCACCTGATTGTGTGGTTGTAGTGCAGGGTGAAATAAGCCTGTCATCGGTTGGAGTTATAGCGGCTAGAAATGCGGGGTGTTACACGGTCAGTTATCTACCGTTAGCTCACACTAGAAAGCAAAGAGGTGAGCGTGTGGCATGGTTAAAAGACAAGATCCTCAGAAAATACTATCAACTTCCAAACCACTTCATCACTATCGGTAATAGTGTACAAGCGATGATTAGGAGGCAGGGTGCCAAGCAACCAATAGATATTGTTGAAAATGGTATCAACCTAGATTCACTTAATGTGTTCGACAAGGAAGAGGCACGAGAAAAGCTAGGCATTCCGCAGGCCGAATATATTGCTGCATTAGTTGGTCGAATCGAATTTAGACAAAAGGGTCACGATATCCTACTTAAAGCTTTGGCAAGCCGAAGTAGCGACTTTGATGGTTGGAAGATACTTATTATTGGTTCGGGCCCTGATCAGCTGCGTTTAGAGGCAATGATCACAGAACTAAAGCTTGCTGATAAGGTTATTCTTCTTCCCTGGCAGGCCAATTTGTCTGAAGTATACTCTGCAATAGATATGGTACTTATGCCTTCTTGGTTTGAGGGTGTCCCTGTCGTTATGCTTGAGGCTTTGTACTATGGTCTACCTGTAGTTGGAACAAACATTGATGCAATGAAAGAGTTGTTGCCAGCAGAAAACCTTTTTCCTGTTGGAGACTTTGATACATTATCTGAAAGGATGTTGCATGTTAGATCTCAGTTCAGCGATCTTCAGCGTCAGAAGGACCGTCAACTAATAATTAATCGATTTACGAAGAGCAGGCAAGAGCAGGAATTTAAGCAAGTGTTGCTTCGGTGTGCCCACTTAGGGCGTGATGAAAAGCATAAAAATGTATAGATTATCTACTATATCTTCACGTATTAATGGATTGCCGCATGTAAATATTTATAGCGTTGCTATGTATATCTTTTTTTTAGCGATTCTATTACAAAATACAGTATCCCTCTCCAATGTCAGCTTGGGTTTGGGGATTTCCATAACAGCAATCTATATTGTGAAAGATCTGCTTTTAGTACTTCTTGTTTGCCTTATTCTTACAACGAAGACAAATTATAAATTCTCAAATATTGATCAAGTTGCATTGCTATTAGCTGTGTTTTTGATTGTAAAAATATTAATACGGGGTGGGGGCTTTTACGATATTGCGATGCAAATGCGATTTTATTTGACTCCTATGATACTCTATTTTGTAGGCCGCAATATTGTACCCTTTTATCAAGGGCGGGATATTGTGCGCTTTGTGCTTATCATAGGGTCTGTTTACGCTTTTCTCGGGCTGATGTTTGTTCTAATTGACCGAGACTATTTACTACAAATTGGTTTGGGGAATCTTCTTAGTGAAAAGCTCGGGCATTTTGGGCGTGAAGATGCCGTAGTTGAGGGTTTCCCAATTAACTTTTACTTCAACCATGCAGATGGTGGCCTGACGAATAGGGCATTTGGTGCGCTATTTGATCCGTTAGCATCCGCTTTTTTTGGGGCGGTGTTATTTTTTCATCTTCTCGAATCGTGTAGGCGTACGGTATCTATAGTCGCCAAAATATTAGCGGTAGCGATTGGGGTTCTGATTTTACTTTCTATTACAAGAGCCATAATATTTGGGATTATTTTAGCTTTATTGCTATTTCAGTTTAGAAAAAAAGAGATAAGGCTTGTTCCAGCCACACTAATATTCTTTGTATTGATTATTCTTGGCGCCCAAAAATATGGAAATATTGAAACCTTTGCCGGTTCTCTGGATCCATCTACAATTAGCCATCTGTATGCGTATACTAAATTGGATATTAATTCTCTGATGTTGGGGGATGCTTACGAGTCAGGTCAAGCAAGAGGGGCTGAGAGCATCTATCTAACCATATTAAAAGAGCACGGGCTCGGTTTGCTGTTATTGTATTTGCTATGGGTTTTCATATTGTATCGATGGTTAAGGGAGAATTATCAATTTCCGTTCGCTTACGCGACTTCCGCTTCGTTACTTGTTTATGCGCTTGCTTCTCTAACTACAGAGCACTGGTTTGTTCTTTCTTCAGGGGCAATTTTTTGGTTTCTGCTTGGGAATAATGTGACAGCTATTCAAATTACCAAGAGAAACATAATGCGTAAAACTAGTTTGTTGTATTTGAAGTGAGGGTTGGGCACGCAAACAACAAAGCTCAGTGTACTTTTTATGTATTAAGCCGAATATATAAGTTAATAATTTGATAAATAGGGTAGCAGATAGAGAAATGTTTCATGAGTAAAATTCGAATTTGTATAAATGGAATGACAGAAAATGAACAAATTCGAGGTCCTGTTCGGTATATATATGAAATAGTTTCAAATATGCCTACTAGTGATTTTGATATTTATTTGATTGCTGGAAAATGGCAAAAATGTGTATATGAAAGTCTGGAAATGAAAGTAAATGTAATCTATTTCGACATAAATCAGAGTAAGCTTTCTCGGGCCCTTTTTTTTATTTTTTATATGCCTATGGTGATAAAAATATACAATATAGATATTTATCATATACCTGATACTAACCCACTACCTCTTTTTCGAAGGAAGGCAAAAGTAATAAGTACAATCCATGACTGCGCAGAGTTTGTTGTGCCTGGGAGGTTTTCGTTTTTTCAGACCGTTTTTCGAAAAATTATATCGAGATTTCAGGCGCTATTTTCAGATTGTATTATCACCGTATCTCAATCATCAAAAGACGACATTCTTAAATATCATGCCATTTCTCGAACTAAGGTCCATGTTGTTTATAATGGGATTACAAGATTACCTGTTGAGTTAAATGACGTTCCTATTAGGGAAGAACGTAAAAATATACCATACATATTGTATGTCGGCGTATTGGAAAAGGAAAAGAATGTGGAACGTTTGGTTGAAGCGTTTTCACAGTTGAAGGAAGGCCTTAAGCAGAGTGTGAAATTGTATTTGGTGGGCCGGAAAGGTAATGCCTATGATGCAATATGTTACGTTATTAATAAATACTCTTTGCATGATAGCGTAGAAATATTTGGCTACGTTGAAGATTATGAACTAAATAATTTGTATGAGCATGCTTTGGTTTTTGCATATTTGTCAGAGTATGAAGGATTTGGTTTGCCTATATTAGAGGCAATGCAATATGGGATTCCGGTGCTCACATCAAACAAATCAAGTTTAAAAGAAGTGGCTGGGGATGCAGCGCTTTTAACAGATACTTCTGTCAAGGATATAAAAAATAATCTGACCTTGTTATTGTCTGATGTAGAAATGAGAGAGATGTATAAAGCAAAGGGGAAATGTAAAGCACAAGAGTTTTGTTGGCAGAAGGCGGCAATAGAAACCGGGCTGTTATATAAGCAGATTATTCAGTAACTATTTTTTAATGTTCGTGAATTTAATCATAATACATAAATCTAGGGTTAGAAAATGAAATTTGAAAAAAATACAAGAGTGTATATTAGTGGGTGTGGCGGTATGTTAGGGCGTGCGGTCTATGAATATTTTAGTGATCGAACGACAGTTAAAGCCACAGATATAGATCTTAATATTGACTGGTTGTCATATGCTGATGTTAGAGACTATAGCTCAATAAATGAATCAATTTCAGAATTTAATCCTGACTTTATTATTAATTTGGCCGCCCTTACTGATTTGGAGTATTGCGAACAAAATGAAGAAGATTCATGGTTAACAAATGCTTTAGGTATGGAAAATATTGCATTAATAGCTAATCGGCTTGATGTACCACTGATTTACATATCTACGGCAGGAATAGTAGATGGACAACAGGATGTATATAACGATTTTGGAACGCATAACCCATTATCGGTATATGCAAAGTCAAAATATGAAGGGGAATTTATAGTCCGGAGTTCGGTAAAAAAACATTACATATTCCGAGCTGGGTGGATGATGGGCGGTGGGCCAGAAATAGATAAAAAATTCATTAACAAAATATATCAGCAAATAAAATCAGGTACGGACACATTGTATGTGGTTGACGATAAACTTGGTACGCCAACTTATACAAAAAGTTTTGCTGAAGGCATGTTTAAGGTGGCCGAATCTGATTTATATGGAGTATATAATCAGGTTTGTACTGGGGACTGTAGTCGTCATGATGTCGCCGTCGAATTTATAAAATTACTTGGGCTGGTTGATAAGATTAAGGTGGAAAAAGTAAATTCTGACTATTTCAAACAAGAATATTTTGCTCCAAGGCCACAGTCAGAGAAATTAGTTAATACTAAGCTAAATGCTAGAAATATCAACTTTATGCCTTTCTGGAAGGATGCGTTAGCGGAATATTCTGAAGAATTTATTCGAGATATGGATACGTGAATATAGTGATATCAGGCGTTAGAGGGATCCCCGCTCGGTATGGAGGTTTCGAAACGTCTGCGGAGCAGACGGCTATAAGAATGGCGGCATTGGGCCACAAAGTAACGGTTTATTGCAGAGAAACGGAAAAAGTAAATACGGAGAGGGAGTACAAAGGTGTAAAGCTAATTTATCTTCCATCTTTTCATCTGAAAAGTTTAGAGACAATTTCACATTCGCTACTGGCTGGGTTTCATGCCGCTTTTCTACACAGAGGTTGTACAGTCGTGCATATGTATAACGCAGCGAGTTCTTTTGGTGGCCTTTTTGTTAAATTGTCGGGTAAAAGACTCGTAATGACATTAGATGGAATTGAGTGGGAGAGGGAAAATTGGGGCTCACTTGCGAAATTTGTATGGAAGGTTGCTACATGGTTATCAGTTAAGATTTCAGACAAAGTTATTTGCGATTCCAGATTTGTGGGTGATTACTTTCAATCATTGTACCAAGTAGACATACGATATATACCCTATGGTGCAAAGATGATTGATAAGGCTATCCCGCTTAATAAATCATTTGGCTTGGAAAAAGGTCGCTATTTAATTTTTATTGGTAGGTTTGTGAAGGAAAAAGGTGTCGATAGGCTAATCGAAGCATATAATCATATATCTACAGATGTACCACTCGTACTGATAGGCGATAACGAAAATGATCCAGAGTACGTCAATAATTTAAAGAAACGATCTTGCTCGAATGTTCTTTTTTTTGGCTATAGATATGGTGATGAGTATGAGAGTCTTTTGGCAAATGCGATGGCTTATGTTTCAGCGTCAATGTTGGAGGGTACTTCACCATCACTTTTGGCGGCAATGGGTGCAAAAGTGTGTTGTTTGGTGAATGGTATAGCGGAAAATAGAGAGACTGGCGCTGAAAGCGTACTCTATTTTGATGGCACTGTTGAAGATCTAACACAAAAGATTAGATGTTTGATAAGTGATGATCTTTTAGTGGAGGAATATGCAAAAAAAGGATATGAAAGGGTTAGGGAGTTGTATAATTGGGATGTTGTTACCAGTAGCTATGTAGAAGCCTATTCATTTAGTTAATCAAACAAATCAAACTTAGGGTATTTGGATGTTTACTCGAAACACGTTTAAAGATTGGGAGAAATATGGGAGTAATGATCCTTATTATGGAGTTGTGTCTCATGGTAAATACCGGAAAGGATCTTTGGATCAAAGATACAAAAGAGTCATTTTTTAAGTCGGGCAGCATTTATGTCAATGGAATCGTAAATAAAATTCGTAAACATATCAGCCCAGATTTTTCACCAGAGAGATCGCTTGATATTGGTTGTGGTGTTGGGCGTTTATTAATTCCAATATCAAAAATTAGTACTGAGGCGGTAGGTGTGGATGTGTCGGCATCAATGCTCGCTGAAGCTGAAAAAAATTTAGTGAAATTTTCTATAGAAAATACACAGCTTATTGAATCAAAGGACTGTGCAAATTTTCAAAAGCATACATTTGACTTTATACACTCTTATATCGTTTTTCAACATATCCCTGTAAACCATGGGATGATTATTTTTGAAAATGTACTTGGCGCTCTAAAGCCAGGTGGTGTAGGTGTTCTTCACTTTACATACTTTAATCCAAGTCTCCATGGATTTAAGGGAATTATTCGAAACAATTTACCGTTTCTCCGTTCTATCAAGAAAATTCTTACCGGTGAATCTGTTGAGCCTGAAATGCAAATGAACGAGTATAAATTGATAGAGTTAATTGAAGCTTTATCTGAGAAAGGCGTTAGTGAGTTATATGTAGATATTACTGATCATAGTGGTATAAAAGGTGTGATTATATATTTTCAAAAGTGCGGGGTATGACTTAGCTATACGAGTCTTAGTCACGGCCTGTTTCATAAGCCTTTGGTCTTGGTCAGTTTGCGAAACTGCCGATGCACGTCCTCCACTGCGTTGGTGGTGTAGATGGCCGTTCGTACATAATCCGGGTATTTGAAGTAGGTGGACAAGGTCGGCCACTTACTGCGCCAGGACTTGATCACCAGGGGGTATTTCTCGCCCCATCTGGCCTCCAGTTCATCCAGGGCGCTTTCTGCGGCATTGAGTGTCGCCGCCGCCTTGTAGACGCACTTGAGGTCCGCCATAAAGGCTTTCTGGTTTTTCGAAGCGGTAAGAGGTGGCCCCCATCATTGCAGTAAATCAGCTTAAATTGCGGTGATTAATACGCTCGATCTTACTGGTTTTGATTTAGTTTACGCGACTCAGCATATCCCTGTTGAGCTTATGAGTATTTCAAGCTACATTAGCGCCATAATTTTGTCGCTAAACTTGGCGTTTTAAGGATAAAGATGCTTCCCCGTGGATTGTTAAAGGAATACGCTAGCGCGCTTTCATTTGTCGCGCGTACCTTCGATGCACTTTGCATTTTGCTCGGGGCCTTGCTGGCCTACACTTGGCGTTTTGGCCTCGATAAGTGGCCGATGCCTGCCAATTATCAGATGGCTCTCCTCTTGGGCCTTCTGTTTACTCTCACGCTCTTTTCAGTTTCTGGTATCTACCGTTCCTGGCGCGGCAAGAGCTGGCTACACCAGGCGCAGACTATTACGCTGGCCTGGTTTAGCGTGGTCGCACTCCTGATTATCGTTGCGTTTCTGACGAAAACCAGTACCACTTTTTCTCGTCAGTGGATGGTGGTTTGGGTGATTTCTGCCTGGAGTCTGCTGTTACTGTTTCGTTTCTCGTTAACACTGGCTCTTCGAGCGATGCGGAAAAAGGGCTGGAATCATAAGCGCATCATCATTGTTGGCGCTGGCTCGATAGGACAGAGCGTGGCGCAAAACATTATGGATGCCGACTGGACTGGGCTTGAAGTGGTGGGCTTTCTGGATGATGATAAATCCTTGTCCGGCCATTGGATTAAAGATGTGGAGGTGTTGGGCAGTACGGGTAAGGCAAATCTGGCGATCCAGCAAAAACAGGCAGATGAGATATGGCTGGCTCTGCCGTTGAAAGCGGAGGACAGGGTTAAGGAGATTTTGTACGACTTGCGTCACAATATGGCAACGATTCGTTTTGTCCCCGGTGTGTTTGGATTCCGCCTGCTCAATCATTCGGTTTCGGATGTAGCGGGAATGGCAGTGATGGATCTGAGCACCAGCCCCATGGTGGGACTAAATCGAGCCATCAAGGCAGTGGAAGACAGGGTGCTAGCGCTGCTTATTTTGTTGCTCATCAGCCCGTTGTTGGTGTTGATCGCGATTGGGGTGAAGCTCACTTCCCCAGGGCCAGTGATTTTTAAACAACAACGACATGGCTGGGATGGCAAGCTAATAAACGTTTATAAGTTTCGTTCCATGGTCGTGCACTGTGAAGATGGTGACATAGTAACCCAGGCTAAGAAATGCGATTACCGCATCACAAAATTTGGCGCCTTTCTGCGGCGTACCAGCCTGGATGAGCTGCCTCAGTTTGTTAATGTGCTGCAGGGCAAAATGTCCATCGTAGG
>Ga0114931_10004780_pt1 | contig 16827 bp, 28 predicted proteins | sample 2SBtaG_FD_89579 | JGI IMG/M metagenome (GOLD analysis project Ga0114931, IMG submission 89579) | Deep subsurface microbial communities from Kolumbo volcano to uncover new lineages of life (NeLLi) - 2SBTROV14_V59a metaG | ecosystem: Environmental > Aquatic > Marine > Volcanic | place: Kolumbo...
ATTAACTGCGGCAAAAGAAACTTTATTTGTATCAATAGTATATCCAGAAGGAAGTGAAATATTAAAATCAGTTGCATTAGGAGCGCCAGACAAATCAACGCCAGCTTCAATCTGCATACTATCACCTACTCTTCTCCATCGTCCTGCATAGATAGCATTAGTTGTCCAGCTACCTGTAGGAGTATATTGTTGCCATTCTCCAACTATTGATCCAGGGACAGGTACGTCAGGACCTACACTAATGTTGTCTATAATTATGTTGCTTGTTGTTGCTGGCGCAGAGTTAATGACAAACCTTGGAGCATAGGTATTATCTACACTATCTATTTCTGCAACACCTACAAACTTTCGCCTAGATGTGACGCTGCCAGTGGCTTGTATTAATCCGTCATTGTCATCCGAAACCATTACGTCTACACCACTATCTAGATTGCGGAGGATAACTTTAACATCATCAGAGACATAATTGGTATCAGTAGCATAATCAAATTTAACAAAGACACGTTTACCAAGATCCTGATTATCAACATTTCTCATTCCATGTTCAATATATTCTCCACCTGATGCTGTGCTTTTAAATTGCATATTTAAAGATTGTGTTCCACGAAGAAAATTAGTTGTTTCTAAACTTGCAACAGCATTACCTGAACCATCATCAGTAATATCTGTTAAACCACTTTCAAAATCAGGATTTTTAATATAATTAATTCCACTTGCTCCATTTGAACCGATTATTTCCCAATTTGTAGAAGCTCCAGCATCAAGCTTTTTATAAATCTCACCATTAGAAGTATTAATTAAAATTGAGCCTTTGTTCGCTGATGTGGCTACAGATGTGGGATCAACCGCTAAATTTAATATAGTAGGAGCAGTAGCATCATCTTTGCCGACTTGCAGCGTATCTTTTAATGTGGCTACTTTACTTCCTTTAAATATTGTACTTCCCATTATTTACTCCCCTATCCTAAGAAGTTCATAGTGACATTGCCGCTAGTAATTGCGGTGCCTGTCAGTGAGCTTAGTGTTATTCTCTCAGAAGCGGCAATAGCTACTTCTATTGTTTCATTTGAACCTGGACCGACTACTGCAGCTAATGTCTCAGAGGCAGCCGCTCCTGTATAAATTCCCCAAAATTCACCTGTAGTATCATAAATCTGAATCTTTTTAATAGCTGCTGCTGTTGAAGCAATAACTTGTAAATAAGATCCAGAAGCAGGAATTGCGGTAGATCCTGCATCTAATAGCGGTGTGTCTAGGAAATCTACAGTCGTAAGCCTATTTAAATCAACAGCTCCAATCGTATTTGTACCAGCAGGCAAAGCTGATGCAATATCAACATCACCAATATTATTGGTTCCAGCAGGAATTGGAGATGCAAGGTCAACATCACCTATATTATTAGTTCCCGCAGGAAGTGAAGCAACTATATCTACCTGGACTTCTGATCCTGCAACAGTTCCAGCTAAAGCGGAAGTATCCGCATCAATAGTAGCTAAAGTAGACTCTGTGGCCGCTCCAGTAGGCAATGGCAAAGCTGATGCACTAATAGGAACAATCTGATCAGAAGCTATATTAACGGGACTAGAAGCCGCTGTAAGTGCTGCTCCAAGTGCTGGCTGTTTTGCATCTAATGATGTTGTATCTCCTGCTATAGTGGTCGCTGTGGCCTCTGTGGCCAATGTAGATAGCGCAGCATCTAAATTAGTATTATCGACAGTAATTGAATTGCCACCATCTTGTATATTAACCGCAGAAACTCCTGCAGCATTATTAATAGTGACATCACCAATATCTGTACCAGAAACTAGCTTTGCATTGATAGCAGCTAAACTAGCTTCTGTAGCTATAGTAGATAATGCGGCGTCTAAATTAGTATTATCTATGGTAATTGAACCACCAGCATCAGCTATAGGAACAGGATTCCCATTAGCTACGTCAACATCTCCTACCTGAATATTTGCATTTAAATTTACATTATCATGTGTGGCCTGAATTATTTCTACTGAATCATTAGTACTATCTAAATTAATATTTAATTCATTAGCAGTTACAGTAATATCTCCAGTTAAATCAACTAATTTAACAGGTAAAGGCCTATTATTAATTGGTGCAACTGTATCTTCTGTAACAGCTTGATTTGATCCATCTCGGACAAATGTATTTATTGATGAAAAACCACCAGTAGCGGAAAGCGTTAGAGAGACTGGACGCAATAAGTTAAAATTATCACCTGCAGTGGGAGCTGTATCCAATGTCTGCGACAATAGAAAATTATTTGCATCCACAATAGAATCAATTCCAGACTCAAGGCCATCATTTACTCCAGAGCTAAATCTTATTCTATCTCCTACCCTTGCTCCATGTGCTGTGGCAACTATTTGTGTTGTGGTGCTTCCTGCTTCTACAGAATCTAGCCCAATATCAGTAACAGGTCCAATGTCTCTAACATCTAAGGCTATTTTTTTAGGTCCTGATCTTGATATTGTGGTGAATTCTGCGCTTAATCTGTCATCTTTTTCTTGGCTTGAATAACCCTTTGGTGTGCTCATCTGTTTTCCTCCCCATCCTTAAGGTGGATCTTAGTGATTTCTTGATAAAGTATCTCATTTTAGACATTTATCAGCAATATTTTTATCCTCGTCGAAAGACTAGAATTATTCATTACACTATTTCAATCTTTTTAACTCTCTTAAAATCTGAACCAATAAAGTCTCTATTCTGGCTTCTAATGAATCATTAGTATTTATCTCAATAATTAAATCTTCATCTAATTCTTTTCTGTCTTTTTTCCCTTTCGGTTCTTTTTTGTCTTTTATTTCTTTTGGTTCTTTTTTAGCCATTATAAAGTCTCATTCCATTCTGGCTTATCAAGTTCTATTAATATATCTTTGTGATTATACCAAATATAGCCATTAAATATGGCACTTATTGGTGTTCTCACCTTAAATAAGGTCTTTGGTGTGCCTGATGTTGTTTTTCTCTCAGTTCCATCGGTATAAAAGTCTTTCTTTACATTATTTATCATTTCATTAGTGATATCAGTATCAGGAACTATTATATAGACTATGCCGTTTATAAAATAACTCATGGCACATCACCTGCGATATAATCACCAATTTCCATATTAGTGAGAGTACCATCAACAGAAGCTATTTTATCGACTTCTGTGTTAAAATTAGCATCTGAATCTAATGACCAATAAGAAACCAAATTAGCTGATGCGGAATGTGATGTTGGATCATTTGGCGACCCTGCGTTATAAAGCTCTGTTACTTCTGTGCTGCTTAATTCTTTATCCCATACAGTTATCTGATTCAAATTACCAGCATAATGAAATGTTGATCCTCGTTGACCAAATCTTAAAGGACTAGCATTGCTCCAATCATTTAATGACTGATTAGGAAGACTTGTTTCTGCAACTGCGTTTATATAAGCAGTAAGACCATTCATATTAGATCCACCAGCATAAGTAAAAGATACATGATACCATGTGCCTGCAGTCATGATTGTGTTAAATGTGTGGGCTCTTAGCGTTCCTGAAGCTCTAATTTGAGTATATAGTTTACCGCTTGAATTGTGTTGGAAAGAATATCCAAAAACATTAGCGTCTACTGTTGTCTTAGCTATAAAAGCTCTTTGAGCTGCAAAATTACTGGCTTTGAACCAAAAGCTCCAAGTAAAAGCCTGAGCAGGACCGAAATCATAATTATCGCCTAAATCTATATATTCGTCGACACCATCAAATAATAATGAACCAGAATTAAAAAATGGAGGTGCTGGAAATAATGTAGCTCTATCGTCCCATATTTGATCAAAAGCTCCATTATTGGCATATTCTGTCTTAACTTCACTTCCTACTTTTACTATTTGACTTATTTGCCATTGAGCTAGACTTGTATCTGTAATATTTCCGATAGTTTTACCAATAAATGATTTTTGAGAGCTTACTGTATCAGTTATTTCATTATAAATTATATTACCTTGAACAAAAACATCAGAAGCATTTTTATTAGCTCCATTTAATCCTGGAACTACTGTTGCTGTGACATCTTTAGTATCTGCTGGACCTGATAAAATGTTTGGATAGCCTTTAACTATACCACCCATTTATTTTTCCTTATCGAAATAAACCGAACAAATCACATCACCTGAACCAGCATTTCTTACCAAATTAGCTCTTACATTGGGAAAAGTATTAATAGAAATATCTATCTTACTAGCTCCATTTCCAACTAAATTAGGCACAGAAGCTAATGTAAACCAATCTATCTTATTTGGTGAATGTTCAATAGTTAGTGTGAAGTTTGCCGCGGCAGAATTAGCTGTCTCTAAAACGCCAATTAGTCTAACCTGTCCAATTTCTAAAGATTTTGAAGCTCCAATAGTAGTCGCGGTTAATCCCGTTTCTTTTAAAAGCACAATCTTACCAGCACTTGCCATCTAACTTATTTCCTTATGTGTAAGAAAACGGGGCCATTATGCCCCACTTTCTATTAAATCTCGTCTAATGAATCCCAACCAATAACATCAATTACAACATCAAGGTCAGCAGCAAGATTAGTAGAAGCATCTTCTATTAATACTTGCATTGTGGATACTGTTGAAGTACCCATTCTTACCATCGCATTATCTTCAGCTCCAGAGCCAATAAGGATCGGAGCACGACCGTATGGATTCCTAAAGGTCAAAAGATAATCGCCTGCGCCAGTTCTGGCAATAGTAGCTTGAGGATTACCAACTAGAAGAGTAGGAGTAGCAACATCACCATTAATGTGAAAAGCCATCCTACGCTCTCTTCGTTGTTCTCCTCTTAATTGTTTACCACTAGGCATTTTTTAAACTCCTTTTTAAAATGGCCCCTGCAGGGACAACAAGTAAACCCTACAAGGGCCAAACCCTATAGGGATTACACTGCTAAATTAGTAATAACACCATGAAAACTAGGAACAATATAATTCTCATAGTATCCACCATAACGAGCTGAAAAAGCATCGCTTGATGGCTCACGCAAGAAAACTGTTCCATCATCATCAAACCAACCGAAATCAGGACGGTGAAATGCTGTAATGAAATTATCGTTTAAGAAATACATTCTATCGTCATCGACAAAACGCTCAGGAACAACAGGAACACTACCAGCACTAGAAACAAATTCGAGAGCTTTAAAGCTTACTCTTCCTTTAAGTTCAGATACTCTAGGCTCTACTATAATCTGTTTTTGATCTTCCATAATATTCAATAGTTTACGATATTGAGTGAAAGAACAAACAATCAAATTTGGTACTTTTCCTGATTTGCGTTGAACTTCAAGCATTTGCTCGTTCATTGCATCAGTAGTAAGACCAGCACCACCTTGATCAGATTGTGTAGCTTGCCACCTACGGCCAACAGCAACAGAATATAATGTACCTGAAGTAGCATCCAAAACACCTTTAAGGCCCAAAGGATCATTGTTTTCAGAACCTTGCATGAAAAGCTCATCTGTTGCTATAGGTACTTGAGAGCCAGTAATACGCTGTACGTTAATAGTTCTAGTAGAAGGAGTAACTGTAAGAACTTCAAAAAGATCGGTATTTCCTGTTTCAATATTGATGTAATCTCTTTCTTCATAGTTAGCTTCTTTAAATGTCGCGGCGCTTATAACAAGATCATAGTTACCACCACCATTATCAGTAACACCACCAGCATCAATAACGCCTAGTGATCCAGTTCCATCTCCCCAAAGAATCCTAGAAGCATTTCTCATCCAAGATTCAACGCCTTTTTGAGCTACCTCGCGGTTAGCCCTAACAAAAGCACCTTCATCATTAGAAGCAGCCTTGATAGCTTCACGATCAACTTGGACTACGCTATAAACTTTCTTAGCTGTAATCAAAGCATCCTGGTAATTAGCTACATTTGGTGTTGGTAAAGATCCAGAACCTACGCCACCTTGGAAGGATAGAGGTACGGGAATGAACATTTGTCGGCCAGTGAAAGCGAAATCCTTCTTCATTCTAGCTAACATTACATTTGCAGAGTTATATACATTCTCTGACAGCTTGCCAAACTTGGTTTTAAACAGGTTTGTCGCTGTGGTTAAGTCTAATTGTGCCATAATTTACTCCATATTAAATATCGTCAAAGCTGACAGGCTCACTTTGGGGCTCGACAGCAGGTTTATTCTTTTTACTTTCCATAGACTTTTTTGATTTCATAACTTTTTTGGAAAGCGTTTCTTCTGTTCCAGCATTTTCTGGGAACGCTTGTCGAATAATATCTTTAATATCATCCTCTGTGAATTCTCCATTGGGATCTTGGTTAAGTAAAACTTCGGTTAAATCACCCAAAGATTTCTTGTCCTTAATTAATGAAGGCCTGACCACTTCAGCTACAGCACTTATTTTTGCTTCTGTTCGGTCAAATCTCACTACATCAGTAACAAAATCTGGAGTAATCTCTCCTGTTATTTTTCCAGCCCTTTGAAGTTCTTCAAGCTCCAAAAACTTCTCCCTAAAAACATCATCGTCTATGTCGAATTTAGCCTGTAATTCTTTTTTCTGTCTCAATACCTGCTGTTGTTGGGCTTGAGTATTTAGGTCAGCTTCTTTAGCTAAAATCCTTGCTTCTTTTTGTTGGGTTAGAACATTCTGCTCATGCAGCTTTAGTTCTTCTTCTGACATATCGGCCAATGACTGGAATTGTTCTGTCATTTTAGGTACGAAAGCCTCTAACCATTTAGCCGAATCCATTCCCGCCATATCAACAAATGACGCAAACCCCGCTAAAGGATCTTTATTAAGTAATTCTAACGCATTTTGTAACTTCATGTCAAAAAAAGCTTTTTCCTGAGACCATTTAGCCCTTTCAGAAAGTAGATTCTTTTTCTGTGATCCTAATTCACCGAATCTCTTCTTAATAGCTTCTTGACCTGAAGTGCCATTGATGATGTCTTCCAAACTCATCTCTACTTCTTCACCATCTACCTTAACTTTGATCTTGGCATCACCATTTAATTCAGTCTCATCTTCACCGATTAAAGCCTTAAACATCTTAGCTGAAGCTTCTTTAATTTCTTGCTCTTGTTCTGATACTTCTTCAGTATCATCAACTTGATCAGCTTTTTTAGCCGCTTTTGGCTCTTCTTGCGAATCATCTTCAACTTCTTCAGTTTTTTCCGAATTATTTTCCAGTTTCTTTTTCTCTGACTCTATTACAGCTTCTTCTATGGCTTTTGATCTAGCCTCTGCTGCCTTTGAATTATCAATAGCCTCTAGTTCATCAAATGATGTTAATTGGCCTCCAGGGGCTATTGAACCGCTGTCTTCTATCCCTGCTGTTGATTCAATAGATGCTCTTTCGCTCATAAGTTCTCCTTGTTTTTATTTTGTTGGAATCTCAGGTCCACCATTTATAGGCACCGTATCTGGAGCTGGTATAGCTTGTTCTAAGCCTTGTCCTTCTAATGGCGCTATTCCAGCATTTCCAGGAGGTATTTGTTGCTCTTGTTGAGGGGCTCCGTCTGGCATAGGACTATTTGGCATAACTGGCGGTGGTGGTGGTGGAGTAAATAGTAATGGAAAATCTTGAAGGCTTTGAATCTTTTGAGCAAAACTCGGACTGATTTTAGCCTTTTCCATCATCAACATTTCATGGGCCATAATATGATCTTTTAACATTTCCTGTCTTGCCGCAGTAGCTTTAGTAAATGCTGCGCCTTGCATAGTTTTTGAATGAACCATCCAATGTTGAATATGAAACTCCCATTCATTTGGAGATTCTGATTTTCCTTCAGATAAAGTCTTCTCATCTTCTAACTCTGCTTTTTTCACCGCCGCAGTAGCAGCATCAATAAACTTCTGAGCATTAGGAAGATCAAGCATTTCAATTACTTGTTCTTGAGTAAATATCCCAGGGAAATTCTTATTTAAATCTACTACTCTTTGAATCCTTCCAGACTTTGATTCAGGTAAAGCTGAAGAATTCAATATCCTAATGCTAAATATCTTAGACAAATGACTAGGATCTAGCTGGTCAATCATCCATTGGCCATCATGTCCCATAATCATTAATGTTCTTTTATCATCAGGAGAATAAAATTGTGCAGCAGTATTGAGAGTCATCTCTGCTACTTGTCTTATATATTCATTATATTGAACAATAGAAGCATTAAATCTCTGATTTTCTTGTTCTTCTAAAAACTGCAGAGCAATTCCAGCTTCAATTCCTTTTGGTGGCTCTCCTCTTGATACTCCACTAATGCCTGAAATCTGTTGAAAATCTTCTTTTAATCTCTCTCTAAAATTAAATACCTCTGATGGCGTAGGATTCTGTTGTCCTAATACTGGAGCTTGAGCCCCTTGAAATTGTACTATTGACGCATCGTTACCTAATGCTTCTATTTTTACAGAGCCTCTTGGGACAAACCATTTAGGATGGGCCATCAAAGCCTGATTTCTTATAATCATGGTAGTCAAATCATTATATCTCGCAAGCGCTTGTCTAATATTTTTGATGAAAGATAATGCGTTTCTTTGACCAGGGACAATAATATCGGGAAATCTTACTAAGGGAATCTTACCATGATCATAAGGAAGATCATGATTTTCTAAGATTGTATCTTTAATGAAAACAATCTCTCTACCTTTTGGCAGTCCTTTGGTCCTTCTATGCCATAATGTCCATTTGATAGTCTGATTCGCCATAGTTATTTCTTCTTGGCGCTCCATATCAAATAACTTAGTTCCTTTGCTGACTTTAATATCTTTAGCTTTATTTGGATATTCCAATCTTAAATCATCAATACTAACAACTTCTGATTTCAGGACATAATCAGCATCTTCCCAACTATTAGATTTCTGGATTAATATATCCCATGGATGAATGACTTTAAATGTCACATCACCTATCTTAATTGGCAGTTCTATTCTGATAACATTGCCCAGTTCATCTGTTGCAGGATCACCATTTTCATTTTTTACTGTAATAAATTGCTTCTTCTCGGCTCGAGCTTCTTCTGATTTTGGATGCTCACCACCAGCGTTTTCGTCCCATATAATCTGTAAAAAGGCCTGACCACCAATTTTGCTTGATCTAACAACATCTACATTCTTTAAATCAAACTTCTGAAGTTCTTTAATATGTGACCAGAATTTCTCTGAAATCTTGGCACTTACCTTATCTTCCCATTCATCATTCGTAGGCAATATAGCTACTGCTGGCTTGAATTTAACTAGCTTTGCAACGTGCTGCTCCACAAGATCAAAAGTATGATTTATGGTCATTCTTTTAATATTAGTGCTTTTACCTTGACCATAGAATTGCTGTGTAGATCTCGATGCTGCTACTTTATCAGAGAAATTGACATTCTTATACATTGCTAAATGTCTTCTCATCTCTTGAAGTCTATCTAAAGAATCTAACTTAAGGAAATCTATCTCTCCATTAAGCCATTTTAAGATATTGTCTTCATTTTTTGGATCATCAAGTTTAATTGTCCAAAGAGGTCTATCATTTTTAGATACCTCTTCAACTTGTTCAAGTTCATCAAAAGATACTTCTGCCATCAATGGCTCCTAATTGAAATAATCTTCATCTTCTGAAAAAGTCTTCTTAACTTCTTCGCTTAATTCTTCAAAGCCATGTTCATCTATTTTTGTTCCTGGGTAGGGAGCTTCGACATATTGGATAGAATGAGTTGATTTTTGTAAGGCTCTCAGCTCTATAAAACAAAAGACTGAAAGAAGAAACCCGATTAGAGCAATAATAAGACACGCTATTTGTATTCCTATCATGAAGGCCATATACATTAGCCTAACTCCCTTTCCATAAACAATCGCATTATATGCACATTAAACCCAGGACATTCTTTAGTCGAGAATTCATTATGACCATATATCCTGTCAATAGGAATATTCCATCTATCATTAATCTCAGGATAAAGTTCCATCCATGACACTAATTGTTTAGCAGTCATTATCCTAGTACCTATATAACAAATCCCAAGAGAATTAGTATTATAGCCATGACAATGAGCGCCAATAGATGATTCAGGCCTACATTCATTTCCTTTAGAAAATGATTCAATAACACCAGAACGCCTAATGACATAATGATAGCCTGTTGAAATTCCTGTCAGATAATCAGACCATCCTTTTTTCTTATGCCATTCATTTATATCCTTAGAACCAAATCTATCTCCATTATCTGGTGTTGCAGAACAATGGAGAATAATCTTGTCAGGTTTATTTGGTCCTATAATAAATGCCATTTATTTTCTTTCTAATGGACCAGGCCTGCGTGGTTTTCTGTTCATTCTCGCTCTATTAAGAATAGCTCTCTTAATCTCTGAATCCTTAATGTCTTTGGCAGCCCGAAAGAATTTCTCTTCAGACAAATCAGAAAATACTAAATCTTTAGGAATCTTCCCAGTAGCCTTAAGATTAGTAAAAATCTCTCTTGCTCTGCGTCTAGTCCTCATGGACTTCTGTTTCTCTTGAACCGTCACAATGGCTCTAACCTTCATCTTGGCTCTTTGCTTGTCAGACATCATTGCACTAGATTTCTTTTTATCTTCATGTGGCATCTTATTTATCCATCTTTTTAACTGAAGTTTTATTATCTCCGCTATTTTTAACTTTATCTTGGCCTGAGCGAATATTTCCTACAGATGTTCCTTCACCAGTAGTTTTATTGCCTTTTGTTCCCATTCCAAGGCCTGAACCAGACGTTTTTACTACTCCATCTTTTCCCAATTCTTTAAAACCCATCGTCATCTCCTATTTTTATATTAAATGTCATATTATCTTCAGACCAACTTCTCATGTCTTGGTCTAAAGATATCATTCTTTGTTCATTAATCGCAAGCTTATCCACATCAGAAATGTTTATTATCTCATTATTTAGACTATAATTTAGATGTCCTAGAGCATATCTAACACAATCTATAAGGTGATCATCTTTTTTAGGTATTTTACCGTTCTTATCTTTGACATAATTTTCTATTTCCCATGGAAGATATTTACATTTATCAGAAACAATAAAATTCCCTGATAACATACAATCTTTCATCAGACTTAAGCCTTGTTCTTTTTTATTCAGTTCTTTTCTAGTAGGCATCCAAGCATCGTCATATCTATCTATCATCTCCATTTGCCACCATTTAGCAGCCTCATCATAGACTTTATCCCATTCTGCTCTGCTTTCTATATGATGCCTTTTTTCTATTATTTCTTTACCTATCTTTGAGACAGTATTTTCTTTAGGATCTTTGCAATAGATTTCATCTAGGATATAAAATTTAGAATTATATGGATTATGAGCGCAAAACAGACAACCTGTAACACTAGCTGTGCCAGGATCAGCGACAACAATCCAATTAAGCTTTGATCTTTCTCTTGCAATTTCATGAATGATTTTTCTATGAGGTCTGATAAAGTCTCGACTCCACATAGGAAATATAGAATTAGAACCGCCAATAATAAACTCAGCTCCATAATCTCTAAACCATACATCAGCCTCACCTCTTGCTAACAGTCTTGCTTTCTCATGTCCTAGCCATTCTGGTGATATATGAGGATTTTCCCATGTTGGGCCACGATACCAAAAAGAATAAGGATCAGCTTTAAACTCTTCTGCAATCTCTGTATATTGTCCTTCTCTGTTTGGTGGAGTTCCTATGATAAGCAAGGGAGCATCAAATACTGCCAAATTTGGTGCCATTCTTTCGTGAAATTCTGGCCTAAAGTCTCTAAATTCATCATAAACAACTAAGCTTGGTTGGATTCCATCATAAGCGGTATAATTGTCACTACCATCCAATTTTATAAATGAGCCATTAGTTAAGTTAGCTCTTAATTCTGTATTATTTAGGCCTTGAGAGCCTGGAAGAAGCCAGTTTTTAGGACAGAATGTCTGTACTCTCTTATTGGCCCATATAATCTCTTTAGACTGTTTAAAAAAGGGAGATATGTAATAGCAGCTACTTTCTGGAAACGTATGAGCCCATCTATATAGCACATAGAGGATGAATTCAGTTTTTCCCCATTTTCGTCCACATTGAAGAAATAATCTTCTTATATTTTCAGTGAATAATTTTATTCCTGCTTTCTGTTGTCCAGCATGAGGTGTAAACCTAGAATGTAATTGTTTAATAGTGTTTACATAGTTTCTTTTTGTATATTCATCCATCTATGATTCTTCAGTCTCTTTTGCTTCTGTTAGTTTCTTTACATCTATGAATGGGTCCATTTCAATCACTTCTCTTAATTCTTTTTGAGTAACTGGTTTAATCTTATGTTCTATCTCTCCAGTGACTTTAGTCTCGATTTCTCTAGTTGCACTACGCCATTGATGTCTATTGGCCATGTGCAGAGCATAGAGAGCTGAATTGATCTTTTCGGTTACTGTTATGTTACCATCTTTGTCAGTTCTAGTAGTCTTTTCAATAACATAATCTAGGCCCATATCTTCCCATTTTGCTAGGCAAGCTACCTTGGCATGACTATATGCGTCTTTGAATTCTGGATATTTGTCTAGCCAGACATGGAACTGTGCTTTACTTAATCCTATTCTATTGCAGAAAGATATCGCACTGTGTCCTAGCGCCATGTGTTCAACTAGCAGCTTACAATAGCTTGGTTTATATCTTGAAGGCCTTCCTACTGGCTTTCTTTTTCTTGTTATTTTTTTGCTCATATGTCTTATTTGGTCCTAGGACGTCCTCTACCGCGTTTTTTCTTGGTACCCTTAGTCTTTGCCTTCTTAACTGGTTTAGATTCAATGGCGGGGACTTTAAGGCGCTCTGAGATGATTTCCTCAAGCCTGTTGAGTTCTTCAATTTTATAATCCCAGAAAAACTGTTTAAGAAACTCTTGACGCTTTGTTTCTTTATTATCTGCTATGACCTTTTGTATTTTGTCCCAATCACAATTTTGACCAAAGACTGGTTTATACATTTTGTTAATATCTTCGATTACTTTTTTAAGTCTTCCGTAATCTTTTACCATTTTAGCTCCTAGTTGTTTTTTAAGATTAGATACTTATTTTAATGAGGATCAATAATAAAAATAGGGAGCTTATCGCTCCCCTAGCTTGAATCAGCTTAATTTCATCTAGGCAGTCAGCAGAGATGCTCATTTATCTTACGTTATTTACCAATAGTTCAGTAACCTTTTTCCAAAGAAAAGAGTTTTCCTCTTCCAAGGTCTTGTCTATTGATATTCTGTTTGTAGATTTAACATTAACATTTGTGTCATAATCCTGAATATCTTGAAAAGTCGGTGTTGGTTCTGAAGTATTTTTTCTCATTTTTCTTGTTTTTTTTAGGCCTTTGCCTTTTGGGAAGAGTTTATTCTTCCATTGGTAATAGGAACCTAGAGATATCTGATAATTTTTGCAGCCAGCTTTTATATCTGGGAAATTATTAAATATGTCTTTTACTATTGTTTTTCTGATTGAATCATCCACTTGTTTCTCCTTGTTTAATATTCTTCAGCTAATACGTCATAGGAAATCTTATTTATTAGATTTCTTTTTATTTCTTGTCTTGTTCTGAATTGTTCTGCAGCTTGTTCTTCCCAATATTCTTTTATCTCATTGGCAAGTTTAAGCTTTTTCTTCAATGCTGCTACTTCTTCTCTTAGGTCCATAAGCTCACAGGCCATTTGTTGTTTATCGAAGTCTTGTTCAAAAAAGTAAACTGGCTTTTCGCCTTTTGCTGGATCTATAACCGTCATCTTTTCTCCTTTGCTTAGATTGTTTTCATATTTTATATTTATCTTGTCAAGCTTAAGCAATCTTTTTTAACAAAAAGGCTCTAATGATTCTAACCTTTGACTGAATAATTTATTCTAACAAATAGGTGCGCCGAGCTATCCTAATTTTAAACCATTATTTGGTGCGCTAGTTAAAACCATTAGAGCCTATAATATTAAACCATTATGCTTTTTTTCCTTTATTTAGTGATCCACCACAAACAGGACATTTCTTTTTGTTTAACATTTTAGCCAATGTTAGTTCGATCAATTTTGCAATGTCAATGCCCTGTCTTTTGGCTCCACTTATCAATTCTTGATCTATTCTAAATGATTTAACAGGCTTCACTTAGACCACCTTTTTTAATCCAAGCATTTACTTTCTCAACACTTCCATAACAATCATTTGGAGCTTCAGAATAAAGAAAGCGTATATATTCTTCGAGTAATTTGATATTAATACTATTTGCATTATTAATCGCATCTTTTAAATTATTAGTTAATACAGCTATCAAAAATCCTTCATGCAATACTCCGAAACATATATAATAAAGCAATCCTGATCTTATTTGTTCTGGCAAGTTAAATCTTTTCATTCTTTCAGTAAGAGCTTCTTGTCTATCTTTCATTTCTATATCCTCTTTAGCTATTTTTCTCATTAATCTTGATTATTAAACTATCCCAGTCTTTTGTGCTTTTAGTTGCTAATATTTTTTTTATGATATCTTGCTTTGTCTTGGCCTTAATATTCATGGTTTGTTTTATAGACCCTTTTGATCCATTTTCTGTAATTTCAAAAGTAAATGTTTTCATGTTATCTCCTTGCTACTCACACAGTATTACAAATGTGATACAGGAAAGCAAGAGAAATCTTTAATTATTTATTTTATGATGCATAATAACATTTATTATTTAAACAATTCATCTGTAATTTTCTGTATTTCTTCTAGTTCACCTTGTATTTCATCTTCATTAGGGAACCTAAGAAATTTACATTTGCCGACAGGTTGTCGTGTTAGAGCACAATTTCTCACACAAGGCAGTCTTGCAAGATATCCTTTCCTTGGCTCTCCACTTATTATTCGATAGTTTTGTCCTGCCAAACATTCTTTGTTATGAGCCGGTGATTTAAAGTTAACGCATTTATCAGCTATTTGATCATGTAAATTTTTCATAATTCATCCACATAAATACAATAATCTAAAAACTTAATATTAAAGAAAAACAAATCTTTCAATGTGTAATTCAATGGTGTGAAAGGAACAATAAACAATTTATCTTCTGTGACATTGTACCAAATATGGTCTTTGATCATTTCTACCTCATTATTTTATCTGCCTTTAAACTTCCCATCATTATACTTTTATTTTTCATCACTTTTCTCCAACTCCTGAATCTCTGATTCAAATTCTTTCTTAGCTAGATATAGTTTGTCCTGGCCTTCTCCATAGGGTTGTTGGGGCATAATACCATTAACCAGTTTAAAAAAGTTGTTCATCACTCTATTCTCAGCGGAAAGTAATTCAACTTGTTTGCGTTTTTGTTCTACTTCACTAACTAAATACTCTATAGCGCCAACACTGATCTTTATTTTTTGGTTTCTATTCATACTGTAATTCATTCAACTCTCCTTCATTAGGACATGATTCTAATTGATCTTTGTTTGTTTTACTCATTTATTATAATATTTTTCCAATGCTTGTCTTGCACAAAGATATGTTGTTGTGTGTCCTAATTTGCCTATAACATCTGGACTTCTATTTTGTAGTTTCATTATATTTTCTAGTGCATTTGCCAATATATCGGTTTTGGATTTTAAGTTATTGTATTTCATCCATACCGATCCTGTTTTAATAACTTGTTTATCATAAGCTGATTTTTCAATAACATGAATTGATAAGCCTTTTGGCTCTTCATCCCATACAGGTCTATTTTCAACGCCCATTATTTCATATATGTCACAATCAGGACTTTCAATATCGTTCCCAATCCAAAACTCTTTTGATTTAATATCATTCATATTTCACCTAGATAAACCAAATCTTCCAAAACACTTTAATACCTCTAACCATAATAGATACAAAAACAATAGGCCAAAATGAACAGCCAAGAGCAACTTCGTATGGCTTTAATTTTGGACTGTGCCAATCAAGTTCACATATCCATGATAGATACAAAAGACAACAAAGCATTCCAAGTCCATAAATTAGTAAATACCAGCCTGTGCTAAATACAAATGGTTCAAGTTTCATTTTTATCTCCTTTTCCATAAAGTTTAATAGCGTGTTGAACTGGACCTCTGCCACAACTTAATTTTTGCATGATTTGACTAATACTATAGCCTTGTTCTCTTAAATGAATGACGGCAATATAATCAATTAGTCTGGGTCTGCCTTTCATATCTGATTTTGCTAAAACTGCTTTTATCTTAGCACCTCGCTTTAGTTCTCTATCAATAAAAAACTGTTTTGACAAAAGCTTGTGACAATATGGGCATTTATCACCTGGCTTTTTTCTTTTTTGTTTCAAGCGTTTTGTCCCTTATTAAAATCTTTCTTTTTTCATTTCTTTTTATTACTGCTTTTTCTACTTTTTCCAGCTTTACTAAGAGCAATAGCAATAGCTTGTTTTCTTTGCCTTCCTGCTTTTATCTCTGTCTTAATGTTTTTAGAAATAACTTTTTTTGATTTTCCTTTTTGTAGTGGCATAAAAGCTCCCTTTGTTTATTTATTATATTATATAGCATAATCTTATTATCAATTTGCTGAACTTGATCTTATCCTTATTCCTGACCATGATCTTGTCCATAATTTTGTTCTTGATTTTGTCCACGATTTTGTTCTTGATCCTGATCTTGTTCTTAACTTTGTCCATGATTTAGCTCTAGTCAAACTTTCTCTCAACATCGCTGCTGTCATATCATCTCAATTGTAGTTATCAATGGGCTGACATTGATCTTATCCTTATTCCTGCCCCTGATCTTGACCCTGACCTTGACCAGGACCTTGACCAGGACCAGAACCATGACAGCAGCGATGTTGAGAGAAAGTTTGACTAGAGCTAAATCATGGACAAAGTTAAGAACAAGATCAGG
>Ga0114931_10004781_pt1 | contig 16826 bp, 17 predicted proteins | sample 2SBtaG_FD_89579 | JGI IMG/M metagenome (GOLD analysis project Ga0114931, IMG submission 89579) | Deep subsurface microbial communities from Kolumbo volcano to uncover new lineages of life (NeLLi) - 2SBTROV14_V59a metaG | ecosystem: Environmental > Aquatic > Marine > Volcanic | place: Kolumbo...
AATCTCTTTGCCTGGCGCCGGGTCCGGTGCAGGACCCGACATCCCGCCCTGCGTCTCGAGACGCTTGCTGACCTGCTCCGCGAAGCCCACGCCCGCCTCGTTGAAGAAGTTGAATATGGCATCCACCCCCGCGGCCCTCAGACCCCGTTCCTCGTCGGGATATCGGGCGGCCGCGGCGATCATGCCCGGGAAGGCGGCCCTCTTCAGATGACGCACGGCAATCAGGTTCTCGCTGTAATTGGGCATGGTGAGCAGGACCACCCTGCCCTTCCTCGTCCGGCGCAACCGCGCCCAGAAGTCCGGATCGGTGGCATCACCCTGGATCACGTGTCGCCCGGCCCGCCGGTGGGTCTCTACGACCTCTCCGTCCCGCTCGATGCCCAGCACGGTATCCCCATAGCGCTCGCGGAGAAAATCGTAGGCCCCCGTGCCGACACGCCCCATACCGATGACCCCCATGGTCATGTCCCCCGGGTCGATGGGTTGATCGTAGGGCAGACGGATGGCCCGTTCGAAGGCCTTGAGCCGCGGGCGCATCGCGGCGTAGATCCCATGGGCCGTGGCATTGAGCGGCGAGGCCAGGATAAAGGTCAGAGACAGTGCGATGGCAATGGTGACCAGCCAGTCCCCGGACAGCCAGCCATTCGCCGCCGCGATGGCGCCGACGATGAGTCCGAACTCGCTGTAGTTGGCCAGGCTCAGGGAGGCCAGGGTGGCGGTGCGTGCCCGCAGTCGGAACAGGGTCATGAGGTAGAAATAGAGGGCGACCTTGAGTGGAATCAGGGCAACCAGCAGCACCGCCACCTCCACCGACTGCAGGGTCGGCAGCCCCTTCAGGCCGATGCTCAGGAAGAACCCCACCAGAAACAGGTCCTTGAAGCCGAGCAGGGACTTGGCCAGCTCCGTGGACTTGGGGTGGGAAGCAAGCAGTATACCCAGGATCAGCGCGCCCAGATCCGCCTTCACGCCCAGCATATTGAAGACCACCCCTCCGTCGAAGGCCAGCAGCAGTCCATACAGGATCAGCAGCTCACCGTGGCCGCTGCGGTCCATGAGCTTCATGAGCACCGGCCTCAAGGGGATGAGCGCGAACAGCAATAGGGCCAGGGGTGAGGGGACCTTGCCCGTAGAGAAGGCCAGAAACACGACCGCGACGATATCCTGGACAATCAGGATGCCGATGGCGATCCGCCCATGCAGAGACTCGCTCTCGCCACGCTGCTCCAGTACCTTGACCGCGAAGACCGTGCTCGAGAAACTCAGGGCGAAGGCGATCAGGAGCGCTACCCTCAGGTCCAGCCCGGCGAAGGCGGAGAGCCCGCCCACGGCCAACCCGTAGATGCCGATGCCATAGATGAGTACGGTGAGCAGCATGTGGAGGGAGGCCGTGGCCCAGACCTCCGGCCGCAACAGACTGCCGACCTTGAGCTTGAGCCCGATGCTGAACAGCAGGAGGGTGACACCCAGCTCGGAGAAGGTCTCGATGGTGCTGCCGACATCCACCGCCAGCCAGTTGAGGACGAAGCCGGCCACCAGATATCCCACCAGGGGCGGCAACCCCATGATGTGGGCGGCGAAACCGAAGCCGAAGGCCATCCCGATCCATACTGGATCCATGTGGCCGTCCCTTGAGGAGATTCTGATCTGTTCCGGGCCAGGCTGCGGATGAGGCGCACTCGTTACACATCGGAGTGCGAATCGCCACCTGTTATTGTGGCAGAACCGGTAAGCCGCGGGTGCCCGCGCTCGGCAGCCGGCGGGCGCAAGGGTCTGTCCGGACATCCCGCCCAATGCCCCCAAAAGGCCGCCAGACAGAGATGCCGGGCCGCCCTGTGCACAAACGGTTGTGCTAGCATACACGGCGATAACGCCGGGCGAAACTTCCGACAACCCACTACAATAATCTGCGAGCACGAATTCGCATGACACCCCTGCTGCAGCGTCTTCTCCTCGCCGCCCTTGTGGCCGCACTGATCACACTCTCCGGATGCGCCTCCCAGCCGATCGTCTACGAGCCGGTCGACAAGGTGGACCCCATCGAGCCCTTCAACAGGGGCACCTTTGCATTCAACATGGACTTCGACAAGAAGGTCATGACCCCGGTCGCGAACCTCTACACCCGGGTGCTGCCCGACCCGCTGGTCACGGGCTTTCACAATGTCTTCAACAACTTCGCCATGATCGACACGATCATCAACGACCTGCTCCAGTTCGAGTTCAGACAGGGCCTGCGTGACACCTGGCGCTTCGTCTTCAACACGGTCTGGGGGGTGCTGGGTTTCTTCGATCACGCCACCGAGGCGGGCTTCGACTATCTGCCCAACGATCTCGGGCAGACCCTGGCGGTGTGGGGCGTGGCCCAAGGCCCCTACCTGGTGGCACCCCTGGTCGGACCCTGGACCACCCGTTATGTCCCGGGCTTCGTGATGTCCATCGTGGTCAACCCCTTGTTCTTCGTCCAGGGCAGCCTGTCCTGGGGCCTGCTCGTCTGGCGCGGGATCGACCTGCGGGTCGCCAACGGCGGGGCCCTGGAGTTCGTCAGGGGGGCGGTCGGCGACCCCTACACCTTCATGCGTGACGCCTATCTGCAGCACCGCGAATACCTGATCTACAACGGCAATCCGCCCTCGCATGACGACGAGCTGTTCGATGAGCTCATGGAGGAGGACGACACCGAGCCCGGAGATGGCATCCCGTCCCCCGGCGGGGACAACGGAGCAACCGAGCCGGCGGCCGCCGCATCCCAGGGTGCCCCGGGGCACTGACCCCGGACCGCCGCCGGTTCAGACGGGCCGCACACGACAAAGGCGCATGAGACAAGGCGCCACTGCCCGTCTGGCCCTGCTCGCGGTGCCGCTCCTCCTGTCCCTGCTCAGCGGGTGCCCTCGCGCGCCTGCGGTCACCGAGCTGGTGGGCCCCACCATGGGCACCACCTACAGCATCAAGGTGGTCCGTCTCCCCCCCGCCCTGTCCCCGGCCGGCCTGCAGAGGGTGATCGACCGCCGCCTGGATGTGGTCGAGCAGATCATGTCCACCTACCGGCCCGAGAGCGAGCTCTCCCGGTTCAACCGCAGCCGGGACACGCAATGGCATCCCGCCTCCCCCGAACTCGTCCAGGTCCTGCGCACGGCCCTGGAGATCAGCGCCCGCTCGGGGGGCGCCTTCGACGTGACCGTGGGCCCCCTGGTCAACCTGTGGGGTTTCGGCCCCCGCCTGGGCAGCGATGAACCCCCGAGCGAGGAGGCGATCCGCCAGGCCCTGCGCTCGGTGGGCTATCACCACCTGCACGTGCGTGAGGATCCGCCGGCGATCCGCAAGGACCTGCCCGAGCTGTATGTCGATCTCTCCGGAATCGCCAAGGGCTATGGTGTGGACGTGGTCGCCAGGCTGCTCCGCGATCAGGGGCTGAGCGACTTCCTGGTCGAGATCGGTGGCGAGGTCACAGGTCGTGGTCACAGCCAGCGGGGCGGACCCTGGCGGATCGGAATCGAGCGCCCGGATGCGCGCAGGCGCACCGCCTACCTGGTCGTCCCGCTGGATGGGGTGGCCGTCGCCACGTCCGGCGACTACCGCAACTACTTCCGTTCCGGGGGCCGGCGCTATTCCCATACCATCGACCCCCGAACCGGGCGCCCGGTCACCCATGGCCTGGCCTCGGTGACCGTGGTCCACCCCAGCGCCACCCGCGCCGATGCCTGGGCCACGGCCCTGATGGTCCTCGGACGCGAGGCCGGGCTCGAACTGGCCACGCGCGAGGATCTGGCGGCCTTCTTTATCCAGCGCGACACCAGCGGGGGATTCACCACCGTGGCCAGCCCCGCCTTCGAGCGCCTGTTGGCTCACCCCCTGGTCCCCGGGGCAGACTGAGCCCCCCCGCACGAGGCCCGCGATTCATCTGCCTGTCACAAACATGGGCTACCCTCGGGGTGGACATCGGGCGAGGCGGCCTGTCGACGACCGGACCGCGCACCGGCCCGGCGGCGGATGTGGTGCCCCGTGAGCCCGCAGACAGAGGTCCGCGAATTGTCGCCCTTTTTTTTGCAAGCCCTGTAGACTATGCTCCCCGGGTCGACTGCCGCAGGTACGGCTCGATATCCCGACCCTGACCGGTCGCTCGCCGCGAGACGCGCCCGCACCAGATCTGCAAACCCACATCGAAATCGGACAGGAGCAAGCTTGGACAGACCGGCTTCCGAGGCCCCGGCCTCCTGGCAGCACTATATCCTGGCCTTCGTCCTTGCGTTGGGCGCATGGATGCTGCTCGCGGGTATCCTCTCCGGCCAGGAGCTGATCCTCGGCGCGCTGGTCGCGCTGGTGGTGACCGCCCTGTCCGGCAGCCACCTCGGGGTACTGACCGGGATCCGCTTTACACTGGCGGCGCCGCTCCACGTGGTCCTGTTCCTGGGGGCATTCCTAAAGGCCCTGGTCCTGGCCAATCTCGACCTGGCCCGGCGGGTCCTGACGCCCTCCCTGCCCATCCGCCCGGACCTGGTGGAGATCGAGACGGGGCTGGAGTCGGCGCTGGGCAGGCTGCTGCTCACCAGCGCCATCACCCTCACGCCGGGGACCCTCTCGGTCGACGTCAAGGGACAACGGATCCTGGTGCACTGGGTCTATTGCCCCCCCGGCCTGGACATGCAGGCCCGTACCCGGGCCATCGCCGGGGCCTTCGAACGCCACCTCAAGGGGTTTGTGACATGAGCCTGCTGGAGATCGTCGCCCTGCTCGTCTTTGGAGCCGGAGCCCTGCTGTCCCTGGTCCGCTTCTTCCTCGGCCCCACCTCGCCCGATCGGGTGGTGGCGGCGGACACCCTGTCGGTGATCGTGACCGCCGGACTGGTGTGGATGGCATCTCTGCTCGACTCTACCCTGTACCTGTCCATCTCCCTGGTCTACGGGACCCTCGCCTTCGTCGGCACCGTGGCCATCGCGCGCATGATCGAGGGACCGCGCACATGAGCCTGCTCGGCGACCTGTTCCTGCTGATCGGCGCGGCCTTCTCCTTCCTCGGGGCGCTGGGCCTGCTGCGCATGCCCGATGTCTACAACCGGCTCCAGGCCGGCACCAAGTCAATCACCCTGGGCTCCCTGTCGATCATCCTGGGCGTCGGTCTCCATCACCCCGGATGGTGGGCCAACCTGCTGATCATCGACCTGTTGATCCTGTTCACCAATCCGGTGGGCTCCTCGTCGATCGCCCGCGCCTCCCTGCTGGCAGGGCTGCAGCCCTGGAAGGCGGACCAGCCAACGGCCCCGGAGAAGCAGGGGGAGGCACCGTGAGCGCGGAGCTGAGCAACTGGATCGCCCTGATCACGGTCATCGTCATGCTGGCCGGGGCCATCGGTGTCGTGGCCCTGAAAAACTACATCGCCGCCGTCGCCGCGACCTCCGTCGTCTCCCTGGGTCTGTCGGTCATGTTCGTGCTCCTGCGGGCACCGGACGTCGCGCTGACCGAGGCCGCCATCGGCGCCGGACTGAGCAGTGTGGTGGTGGCCCTGGCCCTGCGCCGCATGGGCCTGTGGAAGCTGAAGCTGGGCCGCGCCGACCAGGGCGAACGGGATGCCTAGCCCCGCCCTCTACCCAGGGTGGATCAGCGGCGCACGGGCAGGGCCTTTGCGTTTTACACCCGGGCTGAGCGCCGCGTGATCCACCACCGAGCCGGAGGTGGCGGGTTACGGCACGCATGACAGGCTCAGAGCACGGGAAACTGCGTGCTATGCGCACCTGACCCGCCCTACCATGCCATTTTGGCGGTTATGTGTGGGTAAAAGGCGGAGCTGATTGGGTCGACCTGCGTTCACTCCATGACCTGCCGGCGCACCACGGGACAGACAGGGCACCGCGTCGCGAACAGATAGCAACCGCCGAACAACGGCTGTCCGGATCCCTCGAGCCGCTGTCCGGATGAACCCCGAACATTGGATACAGACATGCGCACAGCGACCTCACTGCTGTTTCTCACGGGCCTGGCCTTTCTGCTGGCGGTCATCGCCGTCCAGCTCGGCATCGGTCACGGGCCGATGCTCGTCGGCCAGGGGATCATCGAGGCGGCCCCCGATCAGGTGGGCTCGGCGAACATCGTGGCCTCGGTGCTGCTGGCCTATCGCGGCATCGACACCCTGGGAGAACTGGCCATCCTGTTCACCGCGGCCACGGCGGGCGGGCTGGTGCTCGGGCGGCGCAGCGCCGACGCCGTCACCGACCCGCCCGCCGGCTTCATCCTGCGCACCGCGGTCGACCTGCTCTTCCCCCTCCTGCTGGTGGTCGGCCTGTTCGTGGTCTTCCACGGCCACCTCACCCCCGGCGGGGGATTCCAGGGGGGCGTGATCCTGGCCGCCGCCTTCTTCCTGCCTCTGCTGGCGCGACCGGGCTCGGTACTCGATCACCCGCTGTTCACCCTGATCGAGGGGCTGGCCGGGGCCTCGTTCATCCTCATCGGCCTGCTCGGGCTGTTCCACGGCGGCGAGTTTCTCCGGCCGCTGCTGGACAAGGGGACCCTCGGTGAGCTCTGGTCGGCGGGCACCCTGCCCCTGCTGTATCTGGCCGTGGGCCTCAAGGTAGGCTCGGAGCTGGCCAGCCTGCTGGCCCATATCTCCGAATATGAGGTGCTGGACTGATGGGCGCAGTGGAGCTGGGATCGATCGCCTGTGCGGGGGCCCTGGGGCTGGTCGTGGTCGGGCTGTTCGGGATGGTCATGTCGCCCCACCTGATCCGGATCATCCTCTCCCTGGCGGTGCTCGAGGCCGGCGCCAACCTGTTCATGGTCATGGTCGGCTACCGCCCCGGAGGCGTCGCCCCCATCATCGTGGACGGCACGATCCCCGCCGCCATGGTCGACCCCATACCCCAGGCCCTGGTGCTCACCGCCATCGTCATCGGGGTCGGGGTCCAGGCCTTCGCCATCGCCCTGGCCATGCGCCTGCGCCGGGCCTACGGGACCCAGGACGTGCGCGAGATCCGGCGCCGTATGGAGCAGGACATCAGCCGTGAGACCGGCGTCCCCCTGCCCTCCAGCGAGGATGAACCGGAGGTCCAGCACCCGCGCAATCTGGCGGTCTGGACGCGTAGGAGATAGCCATGCGATACCTCGTACTCCTGGTGGTCCTGCCCCTGCTGGGCGCCTTCCTGCAGCCCATCGTCAGCCGCATCTCTGCGGGCCTGGGCCGCGGGTTCGGCCCCCTGATCCTGATCGTCATGGCCTGGATCGGCATCCAGGCCTGGGACGGTACCGCGCAGCCGGTGGCGCTGGACATCGGCGGGTTCCGCCCGCCCTTCGGGATCGTCTTCTACATCGACCACCTGGCCCTGCTGTTCGCGCTCTCGGTCTCCATCGGGGCCCTGCTGCTCTGGCCCCGCGGGCGCCGCCCGGACGCTGTGCGTGAATACACCCTCACCCTGGTGCTGGTCGCGGCCGCCAGCGGGCTGGCCATCTCCGGAGACCTGTTCAACCTCTATGTCTTCTACGAGCTGACCTCGGTCGCCGCCTACGGGCTGATCGCCGCCCAGCGCACCGGGGCATGCTTTGCGGCCTCCATCCGCTATGTGATCGTGAGCAGCATCGGGGCGGTGCTGGCACTGCTCGGTGTCGCCCTGATCTATCTCCAGGCGGGCAGCCTGAACCTGGCCCAGCTCGCCCAGCTCGCCCCCGAGCGGCTCACCGGACCCGTGGGCCTGGCGGCCTTCGTCTTCCTGCTCATCGGCTTCGGGGTCAAGGCGGAGCTGTTCCCGGTCAACACCTGGGTCCCCGAGGTCTATGCGACCGCCTCCAGGCGCGTCTCCGCCCTGCTGGCAGGGGTGATCTCCAAGCTCGCCCTGCTGATCGTGGTCCGGCTGCTGATCCTGGTCTACCATCAAGAACAGGCCCAGATGATCATGCTCACCCTGGGCATCCTCGGCATCGTGACCGGCGAACTGGCGGCCTGGCGCGCCAGGGACCTGACCCGCATGCTGGCCTATTCCTCCATCGGCCAGCTGGGCATGATCTTCGTCGCCTTCTCCATCCCCGGCAAGGCCGGCGTCCTGGCCGGGCTGGCCGTGGCCCTCCATCACCTGGTGGTCAAACCGGCCCTGTTCCTGCTCGCGGAGCAGTGGGGCGGCTCGCTGGAACGCCTCAAGGGGGTGGCCAGGCAGGCCCCCTGGGCGGCGGTCCTGTTCATCGTCCTGGCGCTGTCGATGATCGGCGTGCCACCACTGCCCGGCTTCTGGGCCAAGCTGCTGGTGATGGTCCACCTGATGGAGCAGGCCCATCCCCTCTACTATCTGGGCATGGCGGCCATCATGCTCGCGGCGGTGGTCGAGGCCAGCTACCTGTTCCGTCTGATCACCCGCTTCTACGAACCCCGACCGGAGGCCCGGACGGTGCCGACCCATCACCTGCAGGACCTGGGCACGGCCTCGCTGCTCGGGGCGGCCCTGGTGGTGGCCGCCTTCTACATGGGGCCGCTCGGGGACTCGCTGGACGAGATCGCCGCCACGGCCGCCGACACCGCGTCCTACATCCGCATCGTCGCCCCCGAACCGAGCCCGGACCTGGAGTGACCATGAGCACATTGGACCTACTCCTTCTGGTCTCCGCGATCACGGTAGCGACCCCGCTGCTGATCGGCAACACCCGTCTCGGCGGATGGGCGATGACCCTGCTCTATGCGGCCCAGGGCGGGCTGCTGATCGGCATGAGGGACCTGGGCTACGGCGGGCAGCCCATCCCCGCCTCCCCCGGCTTCATGGTCTTCGGCCAGCAGATCCACTGGGCCTACGACGCCCTGTCCTGGTTCTTCGCCCTGATCACCGTGGGCTCGGCCCTGTTCACCGCCTGGTACGCCAGCGGGGAATGGGGGGCGCGTTACCGCAGGGACGGTTACAGCCTGCGCCTGCTCCACACGGCCATGGCCCTCAATGTCTTCGCCATGCTGGTGCTCCTGGGTAGCGCCGACCTGCTCAGCCTGTTCATCGGCTGGGAACTGGTGAGCTGGGCCAGCTTCCTGCTCATGGCGGTGCGCGGCGGCCCGGCCGTGCAACCGGCCCTGCGTTATATCGTCTATGCCATGGGGGGGGCGATGGCCATCATGATGGGGCTGGCCATGGTCTACATCCAGGTCGGCTCCATGGAGCTGAGCCAGATCGCGGCCGCCGCCCCCGGCTTCTCCGACGGGCTGGTCTGGCTGCTGATCCTGAGCTTCGGGGTGGGGTTCGCGGTCAAGATGGGACTGGTGCCCTTCCATCTCTGGCAGGCCCCGGCCTATGCGGAGACCCCGGCCCCGGGGTCGGCCTTCTTCGGGGCGATCTCGGCCCGCATGGGCCTGTTCGGGATCATCCTGATCCTGGTCAAGCTGGTGGGGGTGGCCCACCTGGCCGGGATGCCCATCCCCTTCACCTTCCTGTCGGCCCGTGACCTGCTGGCCTGGGTGGCGGCCCTGACCATCATCATCCCCACCTACACGGCCCTGCGCCAGCACGACGCCCGGCTGCTGCTGATGTGGCACGGGGTGGGCCAGGGCGGCTACATGCTCCTCGGCCTGATGGTGGGCAGCGCCCTGGGCAGCGCCGGCGGGCTGCTCCATGTCTTCAACTACGCCACCAATCAGCTGATCCTGCTCATGGCCGTGTTCGCCGTCATCCACCGCACCGGGACCGCCGATCTGAACAAGCTCGGTGGACTGGTGGCGAGGATGCCGCTCTCCTTCCTGGTCCTGCTGATCGGCATCATCGGCCTGGCGGGGATCCCGCCCATGAACGGCTTCGTCTCCAAGTGGATGGTCTACCGCTCGCTGATCGCCGAGGGCATGCCCCTGCTCTTCGTGGCCTCGGTGGTCGGGACCCTGGGGACCATCCTCAGTGTCTACAAGCTGATCCACAACATGTTCCTCGGGCAGCTGCGCGCCGAGCACGCGCAGATCCGGGAGGTCCCGCTGAGCATGAGCCTGCCCATGCTGGTGGTCGCCGCACTCGTCTTTCTCAGCGGGTACTTCCCCGGCGTGGCCCTGGACTGGGTGGCGGCCGTGCAGGCCGGTGTCGGGCTGCCCGTGATCGCCCACACCCTGGGCGGCGTCCCCCTGCCCAACGGGGGGCTGGACATGATCTGGGTGGTCAGCCTGATCCTCTACGGATTCGCAGTCGGTGCGCTGATCTTCTTCGTGCTCGGCGGCCGGAGCACCCGGGTCCACCAGCTGGACAACTATGCCGGGGGCCACTTCCTCACCGCGCAGACCCGCTACCAGTACAGCAACATCTTCTATCCCGGGCTTTTCCGCCTCCTCAGCCCGGTGTACCGCAACAGCTTCGTATGGCTCGAGGCGGGACTCGGCTCCGCGGTGAACCTGGTGTCCATGGGGGCACGGGGGCTCTACCGCAGCGTACACCCCGCCTTCTATATCCTGGCGGGCTTCGTCCTCACACTGGCCTGGGTGATCACCTGATGCACTGGAAGACCCTGCTCATCGACCTGACCCTCATGCCCCTGGTGGCCTTCGTGGTCGGCCTGTTCCTGGTGCTCATGATGCGCAAGGTCAACGCCCGCATCCAGCGCCGGATCGGCCCGCCCTTCTTCCAGCCCCTCTATGACATCGTCAAGCTGTTCGGCAAGGAGATCCAGATCAGCCACGGTCTGTGGCACGATCTGGGCATCGTGATGCTCATCGGCGGCTACATCGCCGCCGAGGTCCTGCTCCCCGTGCCCGGCATGGTGGGCCTGGCCCACAAGGGGGATGTCCTGGTGCTGATCTATGTCCTCATGGTCCCCTCCCTGGGCATGGCCCTGGGCGTGGGGCAGTGCGCCAACCCCAACGGCTCGATCGGGATCTCACGCGCCCTGACCTCCATGCTGGCCTACGACGTCCCGCTCATGGTGGTGATCGTGGGCGTGGCCTGGCACTACGGGACCACCAGTCTGCCGGAGATCATCGCCCTGCAGCAGGCCGAAGGGGTCTCCGGCTGGGGCCTGAGCACCATGCCCCTGCTCGCCCTGGCGGGGATCATCAGTACCCACATGATGCTCGGCAAGGAGCCCTTCGAGACCTATGTCGCGCCGGCCGAGATCGCCACCGGGCCGATGGTGGAGATGGGGGGCAAGTATCTGGGCGGGATGTTCGTCTCCCAGTGTTTCCAGCTCTACACGGCGGGAGTACTCTATACCAGCCTGTTCCTCGGCGGTGGCGAGAACTGGCTGAGCTTTCTGGCCAAGGTCTTCGCCGTGATCTTCATCCCGGTCTCGATCACCGTGGTCTTTCCCCGCTTCAAGGTCGGCGAGGGCGTGGCCTTCGGCTGGAAGTGGCCCACCACCATCGGCCTGATCGGCCTGGCACTGGTCTTCTACTGATGAGCACTGGCATGTTTACCTGTCCCAACTATTCAGCAAGATCCGGACTTCGCACGGAGTGGTGGCCGTGGGGTGTCTGCGGAAGAGGTATCGTTGGCATGGATGCCAACGATAAGCCTGCATGGGTGCGCAGCGGGTCAAGGAGCTGCGCACGCCCCTACATGGATGCAGGGGCCGGGCCGGCGAGCGAAGCACGGGCTGCACAGCGCAGCCGGTATTTACGGCGTCTTCCGGAGCGGACACCCCACGGCCATCACGGACTCGAAGAAGTGCTGAACAGCCACCCACTGTCGCATCTATCCGCTGCCGGGAGCATGGAGACATGACAACCAAGAAGGTGATTCCCATCCAGGCGCAGGGTACCCCGGCGCGGGAGCGGACCAACCCCTGGGCGAAGGTCTTCGACCCCTTCATCGACTTCTGCCGCAGCCGCTCCCTGTTCTTCCTCCACTACTGCACCGGCTGCGGGGCGGTCGAGCTGCCGCCCACCATGACCTCGCGCTTCGACATCGAGCGCATGGGCTTTCAGGCCATGGCCACGCCCCTCCAGGCGGACATCCTGCTGGTGACCGGCTACGTGGCCACCAAGACCCTCAAGCGTATCATTCTCACCTACGAGCAGATGCCCGCGCCCAAGTATGTGATCGGGATCTGTTCGTGTACGGTCAACGGCGGGATGTACTGGCAGAGCTATGCCACAGTCAAGAAGCTCAACGAATACCTCCCGGTGGACCTCTACATCGCCGGCTGCATGCCCCGCCCGGAGGCCATCGTCCACGGGCTCCAGGACCTGATGGACAACATCAAGGGCGGGCGCGCCGAGACCTGGAAGGACTACTTCCACCGCTACGACCACTATCTGGGCAACCAGCAGGCCCTGTTCGGCGATCGCTGGCAGACCCCGACCGACGTCATCGGTGAGGCCCGCCGCTACGGGTTGCTCGGGGACCAGACCCTGGGCGAGCACACCGCCTTGCTCGAACAGATCGAGGAGCCCCTGCAGGCCCACCGCTCCGAGATCTTCACCACCCACCGCGACCCGCACCGATAGAGCCCATGAGCGAATCCAAGGCAGTCTCCCACTGGCTGGACAACGTCCTCGCGGAGTTCGAGGGCATCCAGTACCGGCGCAAGAGCCAGACCCGCATCCGGGTGGACGTGGACGCCGATGCCCTGCCCGCCCTGCTCGAACTCCTCCAGGGGCGGGCCGGTTACGTCCATCTGTCGGCGATCACCTGCGTGGACTGGATGGCCGAGGACCAGTTCGAGCTGGTCTATCACGTCTGGTCCTACGAGACGCGATCCCTGGTCTCGGCCCACATCCGCATCGACCGCGATCCGGGTCGCTATGTCTCGATCTACGACATCTATACCCCGGCCGCCTTCTTCGAGCGCGACATCCACGAGATGTTCGGGGTCTACTTCGAGGGCTCTCCGGACATGGAGAAGTTCATCCTCACCGAGTGGGACGGCCCCCCGCCGATGCGCAAGGAGTTCGACACCGAGCGCTTCGTCAACGAGACCTACGCCTGGCAGGAGTACCACCCCCAGTGGCTGAAGGAGATCGAAGAGGAGGGGGGTGGCGTCACGGTCCGGCCCTCGGAGGGGGCCCTGTAGGCGATGCGTCCGGAAAACTACTACGCGGTCAACCACCCGCCGAGCAACGAATACGAGCTGAACTTCGGCCCCAATCACCCGGGCATCGAGGGCAACTACGCCTTCAAGGTCAAGCTCGAGGGGGACATCGTGGTCGCGGCCCGCGCCGACGCCGGCTATCTGCACCGCGGCTTCGAGAAGCTCATGGAGGGCCGGCTGTGGATGCAGAACCTGGCCATCGTGCCGCGCATCTGCGTCCCCGACCCGGTCCCCATGGAGGTCTGCTACTCCATGGGGGTGGAGGCCATCGGCGGTCTCGACGTGCCCCCGCGGGCCCAGTGGCTGCGGGTCCTGCAGCTCGAACTGTCGAGGATCGCCGCCCACCTGTTCTTCTTCGGGGGTCACGCCGCCACCACCGGCATGTACACCCCGATGTTCTGGGGCATCGCCGACCGTGACCTGATCCTGGACCTATTCGAGGAGATGACCGGCGGACGGGTCTATCACATCTACAACATCCCCGGCGGGGTGCGCCGCGACCTGCCACCGGGATTCCTGGACCGGCTGGTCTCCCTGCTCGACTATCTCGAGTCGCGCTTCCTGGACTACGACGACCTGTTCTTCACCAACCGGGTCTTTATCCACCGGGCCCGCGGCGTGGGGGCCATGGACCAGAAGCATGCCCTGGAGTGGGGGGTCACCGGGCCCAATCTGCGCGCCTGCGGGCTGCCCTTCGACGTGCGCCGGGACGAGCCCTATCTGGTCTACGCGCAGCTCGACTTCGACATCCCCACAGAACAGGCCGGTGATGCCCTGTCGCGGACCCTGGTGCGCCGCGCCGAGATGCAGCAGAGCGTGCGCATCCTGCGCCAGGTCGCCGAACGCCTGCCCTCGGTGGAGGGCCCCATCCGCGCGCCGGTCCCCAATCCCCTGGCCTGGAACCTGCCCCGGGGCGAGAGCTATACCCGCCTCGAGTCCTCCAAGGGCGAGCTGGCCTACTACATGGTCTCCAACGGCGGGACCAAGCCCTATCGGGTACACGTCCGCGGCCCCTCCCAGATGCACGCGGTGCAGGTCCTGGAGAGGCTCGCCATCGGCTCGCGCCTGGAGGACGTCGCCCAGATCATGTTTTCCCTGGATGCCTGCCCACCGGAGGTGGATCGCTGATGTCGGACGTCTCCTACAAGAACAAGGGGAGCGTGCTCAACCCCCTCAAGGCCTTCTCCTTCCTGGGCCGCAGGCCGGTCTCCCTGCCCCTGGACGAGCCCCGTGAGGCGGCCGAGTACTACCGCGGCTTCCACGTCAACGACTGGGAGAAGTGCATCGGCTGCCGTTCCTGCCAGAAGATGTGCGACAACCAGGCCATCACCATGATCCGGATCCCCTCCCTGCCCGAGGACCCGATCGCCGGGGTGCGCAACGAGCGCCCGGCCATCGACTACGGCCGCTGCTGCTGGTGCGCCCTGTGCGTGGACGCGTGCCCCACCGGCTCCCTGGCCCTGACCCGCGAGTACATCCACACCTGCCATGCCGACGAGCTGGACAGCTACTTCATCCTCCCCGACCCCAATGGCATCCACAACCGGCACGTCGGGCTGGGTTGGGCCAAGTCCCCCGACTCGGACCTGATCGACCTCGAGCGCCGGCCCATGCCCGAGATGGCCCCCGAGGAGCGGCTCCAGTCCTTCGCCGAGATGGTGCACGGCTATTCGGAGCAGGAGGCCCTGATGGAGGCCTCGCGCTGCGTGCAGTGCGGGATGTGCCACGACTCCTGCCCGACCCACATGGATGCCCCGGACTATATCCGCGCCATCTGGGAGGGCAATCTGGAACAGGCGGTGCGCGACATCTACCGCACCAACCCCTTCTCCCATATCTGCGGCCGGGTCTGCACTCACCGCTGCGAGAGCGCCTGCTCCATTGGCCGGCGTGGCGAGCCGGTGGCCATCCGCTGGCTGAAGCGCTTCGCTATGGACCATGTGGACCACGAGACGGTCAAGCGGATCGCCGCCGAGGACAAGGGCGACTACCTGAGCGGACACAAGGTGGCCATCATCGGCGCCGGCCCGGCAGGACTGACCGCGGCCTTCGACCTGGTCAAGAAGGGTCACTAGGTGGTGGTCTACGAGGCCATGGAGAAGCCCGGCGGCATGACCCGCTACGGGATACCCGAATACCGCCTGCCCTATGCCCGGCTCGATAAGGACGTGGACGTGATCACGGCCCTGGGGGTCAAGATAAACTATGAGAGCCGGGTCGGCCGCGACATCACCATGGACCGGCTCGAGGCCGACTACGACGCCGTGCTCCTGGCCATCGGCCTGCAGCAGGGCCGCTCCACCCGCATCCCGGGCAGCGACAACCCCCACGTCCGCAAGGCCATGGACCTGCTGCGCATGATCACCCGCGGTGAGGAATTCCCCATCCCGCGTACCGCGGCGGTCATCGGCGGGGGCAATGTCGCCATGGACATCGCCCGCAGCCTGGCCCGCCTCCAGGTTCAGACCTACGGCCGGGTCGACATCACCGTCACCGCCCTGGAGGACTTCGACCACTTCCTGGCCGACCCGGTGGAGGTCAAGGAGGCCCAGGAAGAGGGCATCACCATCCTCGATGCCCGCGGCCCCGTAGAGTGCGTGATCCGCGACGACGGGACCGTGGACTGCCTGCGCACCGTGAAGGTCGTCTCCATCTTCGACGAACAGGGGCGCTTCGCCCCTAAGTACGACGACTCGGACGTCCAGACCCACCCCGCCGACATGGTCGTCGAGGCCATCGGCCAGATGGCGGACGTCAGCTTTCTGGGCGATGCGCTCATCGAGCGCCTGGAGTGGCACCGCGGCCGGCTCCAGGTCGACGAGGACGGCAGGACCTCCGAGCCCTGGCTGTGGGCCGCCGGCGATGCCGTCCACGGCCCCGATGTCGTCCACGCCGTCGCCGACGGACATCGCACGGGCCGCAGCATCGACACCTGTCTGTCCACCCTGGCGGAGGCGAGCACATGAGCGACCTGGAGAACCCCGAGGGCCACAGCAAGAGCTACGAGCGCATCCGCTCGAAGAAGACCCTGAAGGAGATCCTCGATGTGGCCACCTCCTTCGAGAAGGCCGCACGGGACTTCTACGCCGCCCTGGCGCCGAAGGTGGGCAAGAACCTGCGCTACCTGGTCGAGGAGCTGGCCGAGGAAGAGCAGCGACACTACGAGCTGTTCCGGAAGCTGGCCGAGGACCCCGAGGTCCAGAACCGGATCCACGAGCGCATCCGGACCCCGGTGGAAGACCACAAGTTCACCGACTACGTCCAGCTCCCCGACCTGGGCGAACACCCCGACGATCAGGCCATCCTCCAATACGCCGTGGGCCGCGAGGACGCGGCCATGAAGCAGTACCGCGAGCTGGCCGAGAACACCGAGCCCGGCCCCGCCCACGAGCTGTTCGAGTTCCTCGCCAATGAGGAGGCCCAGCACAAACAGGAGCTGGAGAAGCGCTACTACGAGCTCGTCCACAGCGGCGGCGTCTGAGCCCGCCCACCGGGCCAACCCCGCCGTCGCGCCGGTAGCCCTTCCTTTTGAAAAAACGGGCTGCTTCAAACACCCATTCTGACCCAAACCAGGTTCTTCGGCGGTTGGATTGGGCTACTGCCCCTTTGCTCTTGCTCGTGTGGTATTGCCGGCCAAGGCGGTTTGATTGTTGCGAGCCTTATCATCCCAACGGGTCCTGATGGATTCTTGTCAGTAAGTCTATACATGGCCTCATGGCTCTTCGACATCGAATCCAGACATGACCCCGATGCATATTCTTGAATTCTCATGACTGGAGAGGTCGGACTTGGAAGATATGAAAGCATTCGCCGGAAAATGGCGCATCGTCGAGATGGAAATGTGGGCCCAGGACTATATCGATATGGAGGTGCCGGGGT